>Ga0209985_10001444_pt1 | contig 23339 bp, 12 predicted proteins | sample NOAtaG_FD_187305 | JGI IMG/M metagenome (GOLD analysis project Ga0209985, IMG submission 187305) | Freshwater lake microbial communities from Lake Erie, under a cyanobacterial bloom - NOAA_Erie_Diel6S_1000h metaG (SPAdes) (version 2) | ecosystem: Environmental > Aquatic > Freshwater > Lake ...
TCCTTGAAGACATCGAAGCGGGTGGGAACCATGCGTGAAGGCCAGCTGTTGTTGTTGAGGTCGCAATCGGCGGTCTCGAGGAATGGATCGAGCGTCACGCTCTTCACCTCTTTGCGCTTCACGAAGACCTTGGTGACATCGTCGCTGGTCTTCCACAGTTCGGCGGGGATGCGCTCCACCTCGGTGGTGCCGTCGGCGTAGGTCCACTCCAGGATCACGGGCATCACCAACCCACCGATGTTCTTCAGTGCGAGCTCATAGACGTGAAGGTCCTGACCAAGCAGCGCCTGTTCATCCGCCGTAAGCCCTGTCTTCCACTTCTCGTAGGCCGCCAGCTCACGTTCGGTGGCCTTCAGCGGATCGAAGCGGTTGTAGAAGTCGCGCGCAGTGGTGTCTCGGTCCACCACGAAGTCCAGCTTGGCCTCGATGTTGCGCTGGCGGCTGATGTCGGGCACCTCCGAAGCCTTGTCCTTGCGCTGAAGCTCCTTGGCCGCCATGGGATCGCGCGGGTCCATACGCATGTAGTTGAGGTCCGTGATGGCGATGTCCACATGGTCGGTGGTGTAGAACCATCCGCGCCAGAACCAATCGAGGTCCACGCCGCTGGCGTCCTCCATGGTGCGGAAGAAGTCGGCCGGCGTGGGGTGCTTGAACTTCCAGCGCTCGCAATAGGTCTTGAAGGCGTGGTCGAAGAGCTCGCGCCCCATCACCGTTTCGCGCAGGATGTTGAGGGCGGTGCAGGGCTTGCCGTAGGCGTTGTTACCGAACTGCGTGATGCTCTCGCTGTTGGTCATGATCGGCTCGATACGCGCCTTCACCTTGTCGGGTGAGGCGTTCGGGTCCCCTTTCATGTAGTCGACGATGTTGCGGGGCTTGCCGCGCCAGCTGGGGTAGTCCTTGTCCCATTCCTGCTCGGTGAGGTATTGCACGAAGGTGTTGAGGCCCTCGTCCATCCAGGTCCACTGCCGCTCGTCGGAGTTGATGATCATGGGGAAGAAGTTGTGGCCGACCTCGTGCGTGATCACGCCGATCATGCCATACTTGGTGCGCTCGCTGTAGGTGCCGTCCTTCTCGGGCCGCCCGCCGTTGAAGCAGATCATCGGGTACTCCATGCCGATGCGGTCGGTGTGCACGCTGATGGCCACCGGGTAGATGTAGTCCGCCGTGAACTTGCTGTAGGTCTTGATGGTGTGCGCCACCACCTTGGTGCTGTACTGCTCCCAGAGCGGATTGCCCTCCTTGGGGTAATAGCTCATGCACAGGACATTATTGGTCTTCACCGGTTGGTTCATGGCATCCCAGATGAACTTGCGACTGCTGGCGAAGGCGACGTCGCGTACGTTCTTGCTCTTGTACACCCAGGTCTTGGTGCCACTGCTGCGCTCCTTCTCGTTTTCCAGCGCTTCCTGCGGGGTGACGATCATGACCGGCTTGTCGCTCGTGCGGGCTTGGGCGAGGCGCTTCTGCTGCGTTGATGTAAGCACTGCGGAAGCATTCGCCCACTCTCCGGTGGCCGCCACGATGTGGTCGCTGGGCGCGGTGATGCTGAGCGTGTAGTCGCCGAAGTCGAGGGTGAACTCGCCCTGGCCGAGGAACTGCTTGTGCATCCACCCGCTGTAGTCCATGTAGGCGCACATGCGCGGGTAGAAGTGCGCGATGGTGAAGAGGTAGTTGTCCTCCTCGGGGAAGTACTCGTAGCCTGCACGGCCGCCCCACTTGGAACGGTCGTTGATCCAGTTCCACCAGCTCACCTTGAAGCTGAAGGTGGCACCGGGCGCGAGCGGCTTCGGCAGGTCCACCCGCATCATGGTCTTGTTGATGGTGTACTTCAGCTTCCCGCCGCTGGCATCGGTCACCGACGTGATCTTGTACCCGCCATCGAAGGGATTCACCCACTTGTCGATCTGCGAAAGGCTGACACTGTCACCCAGCGTTCCCGTGCGGATCAGGTTGGCGTCACTGCCCGGCTCGAAGATGTTCTGGTCGAGCTGCAGCCAGAGGTAATCGAGCTTATCGGGGCTCTGGTTGTGGTAAGTGATGGTCTCGTAGCCGGTGAGCTTGGGCAACACCCCTTCCCCGGCCTTGGGCTCGGTGATCTCCACATGGATATCATAATCGGCCTTCATCTGCCAATAGGCATGACCGGGGGCTCCGCTGGCGGTGCGCTGCTCGTTGGGCGTGGGCAGTTCCTGGTCGAGCTGGCGGAACTTGTCGCGGCCGTAGCGGGGGGAGTCCTGGGCGAGGGTCGCTGTTGCGAGGAGCGTGCAAAGGGCGAGGGCGTGCGAACGAAGCATGGACGCGAAAATAGTGGCGAGTGAGTGGCGAGTGGCGAGTGGCGAGTAAAATGCCGCCTCTGGCACTGTCGGTTGGCGGCATTCCACTCGCCACTCGCTACTCATTACTCGCCACTCTTGCCCAACTTTGCCTTGGAATGAAAACCTTCCTCCTCGCGATCGGTATTCTCGGCGCTTTTGGGCTGCACGACTTCTTCGTGTCCATCCTCACCATCCGCCACACGCCCGCCGCACAAACGCTCGACCTCACCTGGCGTATCACCGCGCACGACATCGAGCACGCGCTGGAGAACGTGGCCCCGCTGAAGCTCGGTTCGGAAAAGGAGCACCCCAAGGCCGACAGCATCCTCAACGCCTACTTCAAGCAGCACTTGGTGCTCTTCCAGGAGAAGCAGCTCACCTGGACCTGGATCGGCAAGGAGCTCGACGGCGAAACGCTCTACTGCTACCTGCAGGTGGACAGCATCACCGCTCCGAATCATCTGCTGGTGAAGAACACCCTGTTGCAGGACCTCTTCTACGAGCAGCAGAACCTGGTGCACGTGGAGGGCGAGAAGTTGCCGACCCGCTCGCATACCTTCATTCAAGGATCGCGGCCGTACACGTTCGTATGGTGAATCCCCATGGTCGTGATGAAGCGAATTCTCACGTGGGGTGCATGGATATACATCGCTGTATCCCTTGTTCTCACGCTGATCATTTCGATGACAGAGCTGGAATTCGCGAACAATGAGCTCGAAACGAAAGCACAGGGCCTGCTCATGTTCGGCATCTCCGGTTGTATCGGCCTGCTGCTGCTGTGCCGGATCGACGCCAATGACCCTCTGGGGTTGAAGCTGCTGAGAGTCTTTGGAGCCGGAGCAGCTTCGTTCGTATTCCTGGTGGTCTTCGGTTATGTCGGCTTTCTGGTAACATCCATGTGTGCTTGGAGCGAACGGAAGAGCTTGTTCGTACATCGGAAGGATCCAGAGCGGCGGATCGTGATCAGAGACTATGGTTGTGGTGCTACCGACAGCAGCCCACCTATCGTCCGCACATTTGACATGGTCCGACTGAATAGTTGGTTCAACTACGTCGGCGAGGTCGACACTGCTGAACTGGATGATTCCGATTGGATACCGGCCAACGATCTGAATTGACGGTGCAGGACAACGCTTCATCGACCACGATCGACCTAATTTCGTCCTATCTCCATCGGAGCCCGCCCATGCGCCCGTCGGCCCTCAAATACGTCCTCGTCTACCTCATACCCGCGGTGGTCGCAGTATCGCTCGCGGTACAGAGCGCATGGTCCTTCGCAGCGGTGGCCTTCGTGTTCGGGGTGCTGCCCGCCATCGAACTGTTCCTGAAGCCCGATCCCCGCAACCTGGACGCGGTGCAGGAGACCGTGGCCAAGCAGGACCGTCTCTACGACTTGATCCTCTTCAGCCTGGTGCCCATCCAATGGGGGCTGCTGCTCTTCTTCCTGGTGCAGGTGAGCAACGCGGAACTGTCGTGGGTGGTGAAACTGGGGCTCACCTCGGCCTTCGGCATGGCCTGCGGGGTGCTGGGCATCAACGCGGCGCACGAGCTGGGGCACCGGCCCACCAAGCATGAGCAGTTCATGGCCAAGGCGCTGCTCCTCTCCACGCTGTACATGCACTTTTTCATCGAGCACAACCGCGGCCACCACAAGCATGTGAGCACCGACGAGGACCCCGCCAGCAGCCGGCGCGGCGAGTGGCTCTATGCCTTCTTCGTCCGCACCATTATCGGCAGCTGGCTTGGCGCGTGGAAGCTGGAACAGCAACGGCTTCAGAAGAAGGGCCTGACCGTACTCAGCTTGCACAACGAGATGCTGCGCTTCCAACTCGTCCAGCTTGCCCTGCTGGCGGCGATCGCAGCGGTTTTCGGGCTGGAGGTGCTCGGCTGGTTCCTCGGCGCTGCCTTCATCGGCATCCTGATGCTCGAGACCGTGAACTACATCGAGCACTACGGCTTGCGGCGCCGGAAGAAGGGCGCGTTGTACGAACGGCCGCTGCCCATCCACTCCTGGAACTCGGACCATCCGCTGGGCCGCCTGATCCTGTTGGAACTCACGCGCCACAGCGATCACCACTACCTGGCCAGCCGCAAATACCAGGTGTTGCGCCACTTCGATGAGAGCCCCCAGCTACCCGCCGGCTATCCCGCCATGATGGTGCTCGCCTTCTTCCCACCCCTTTGGTTCCGCGTGATGGACCGCGAGATCGAGCGCTTGAAGCAACGGCTGGGCAGCGAGGCGCTGGCCTGAGCAGCTACCGGTCGTGTGCGATCTTTGCGATCGATGGCCCGCACGAGCACCCGTAAAGCACCAAAAGACAAGGTCAGCGATGCCAATGCGACGATGACCACGACCGCCTTCGCCAAGGCTCCAACCTCCAAGAAGGAGAAAGCCGCCTTCGTCTCCGCCACGCTCGCCAAGCTCTACCCGCGCACGTCCATTCCGCTCGACCACGAGGACCCCTATACGCTGCTGGTGGCCGTAGTGCTCAGCGCGCAATGCACGGACAAGAAGGTGAACGAGATCACGCCACTGCTCTTCGCCAAGGCGCGAACCCCGCAGCAGATGGTGAAGCTGAGCGTGCAGCAGATCGAGGACATTATCCGGCCCTGCGGGCTGGCGCCGGCGAAGGCGAAGGGCATCCATGGGCTGTCGCGGATACTGCTCGAAGAGCATGGTGGCAAGGTCCCAGCATCGATCACCGCGTTGGAAGCCCTGCCGGCCGTGGGCCACAAGACCGCCAGCGTGGTCATGGTCCAGGCCTTTGGCGTACCAGCCTTTCCGGTGGACACCCACATCCACCGCTTGGCATGGCGCTGGACCCTCAGCACAGGCAGAAGCGTGGAGCACACCGAGGCCGACCTGAAAAAGCTCTTCCCCGAAGAGGAATGGGCCGACCTGCACTTGCGCATCATCTACTTCGGGCGGGAATACTGCCCCGCCAAGGGCCACGATCCGCAGAAGTGCCCCATCTGCAGCGTGATCGGGCGGAAAGAGCTTTTCAAGTAGCCCCCTTACCAGGCCGTAACTTTGTCCCCCTATGGGAACCTTGGGGTATTACGTGGCGCTGCCGTTCATCTATGGCATCTCCATGCTTCCCTTCCCCTTGCTCTACCTGCTTTCTGACGGCGTCTACTGGCTGGTATTCAGGATGATCGGCTACCGCAAGGACGTGGTGCTCGCGAATCTGCGGAACAGTTTCCCGGAAAAGAGCGAAACCGAGATCAAGGCCATCGCCGACCGCTTCTACCGCTGGTTCTGCGACCTCCTCCTGGAGACCCTTAAGACCCTGACGATCAGTCCCGAACAAACACGCGAACGGGTACGCTTCGAGAACGTGGAACTACTGCGGTCCTATGCCGAACAAGGCAGGAGCATCATACTGGTCCTGGGACACTATGGGAATTGGGAATTGGCTGGTGCCAGGTACAGTGCCGAGGCTGGCATACCGCCCCTGTATGTCATCTATCATCCATTGGCCAACAGCCGTTTCGACCGCTTGGTGCACCACATGCGCACCCGCCACGGTACACGGCTCTATACCATGAGAGAGACCAGCAAGGCCATGTTCCGCGACAAGGACCTGCTGACCGCTACGGCCTTCATTGCCGACCAGACCCCCTCCCCCGAACGGGCCTACTGGATGCGCTTCCTGAACCAGGACACGCCGGTCTTCATGGGCACCGAGGCCCTGGCGAAGAAGTTGGACAAGCCCATTGTCTACATTCGCATCACCCGCCCAGAACGAGGGTATTACGTCATGTCGGTCGAGTGCCTTGTAGACACCCCAAGGAACACCCGCGAGGGGGAGATCACCGAGATCCATACCCGGCGACTTGAACAAGATATCCGTCTTCATCCCGAACTTTGGCTCTGGACCCACCGCCGATGGAAACATCAACGGCCCGCAAGTGTTACATGAACATGCGTAGCGAAAAAGACCTGATCCTCGCGACCAAGCCCTTCGCCAAGGAGATCCGTTGGAAGAGCTGGTGGCACCTCTTCAGTACCGGCATTGTGCTCGGTGCCATGTACTTCGGCATATTCTGGCCCACTACGCCACTGTGGCTGAGGGTAGCGTGCAGCATCCTGGCCGGCCTCACCATTGCCCGGATGTTCATCATCTACCACGACCACCAGCACAAGGCGATACTACAAGGAAGCAAGTTCGCCGATGCGGTGATGACCCTGTGGGGCCTTTTCATCCTGGCCCCGACCAGCATCTGGCAGCGGTCGCACGACCATCACCACAAGCATAATTCCAAGCTGTACACCAGTAGCATCGGCTCCTACCCGATCGTGACCAAGGAGAAGTACATGGCGATGAGCCGGGGTGAAAAGGCCGTGTACAACTTCACCCGGCACCCGCTCACCATCGCCTTCGGCTACATCTTCGTGTTCATCTATGGCATGTGCGTGCGCAGCTTCATGAACAACCGCGACAAGCATTGGGACTCATTGCTGGCGATCATCCTGCACGTGATCATGGGCGTGGGTATCGCCGTGTTCCTGGGTTGGACCTCCTTCTGGCTGGGCTTCATCCTGCCCGCCCTGATCGCACTGGGGTTGGGGGCCTACCTGTTCTATGCCCAGCACAACTTCCCTACGGCGACCTTCGCAGACAAGGATGGTTGGAGCTACGTGAACGCGGCCCTGGGCAGCAGTAGCTACATGCGAATGAACCCTGTGATGCACTGGTTCACGGGGAACATCGGCTACCACCACATCCATCACCTCAATGCCCGCATCCCCTTCTACCGCCTGCCGGAGGTATATGATGCCATTCCCGAACTGCAAGCGGCCAAGACCACATCGCTGATGCCCGGCGAGATCGTGCGTTGCCTGCGGTTGAAAGTGTGGGACCCTGATCTGGGCCGCATGATCGGCAGGCGGGAAATGGCCCTTTGAACCGGTCGATCCCATAGGAATAAAGAAGCCCCTTGAGCAGCTCAAGGGGCTTCTTCGTTACGGTAAGTTCCGCTCAGTTCAGCACAATATCGATGGTGCCGACCGGAGGGGCTTCCACCACACGCAGGGCCTTGGAATAGCCCAGGATAAAGCGGATGGAACTGTCGCGAGGACCCGGTTGAAGATCGATGGTCATGGGTTTGCGTTCGCGGCGGTTGTTCTTACGAAGGGTAGAATTGGCCATGTACCGTGTTTTGGTGTTTCTGGTTGAACAACGGCACCCCTTCCCGGCCTATTGTGCACCCCCTGAAAAACAACACGGCGGACGCCCTAGGGGTGGACGCCCGCCGTGCCGCCGCAAACCACTCGTTCAAACCTTGTCCAGTACGATCTCGTTCTGCTTGATCATCTTGCGCATGTTGATCAGCGCATAACGCATGCGGCCCAGGGCCGTATTGATGCTGACCTCGGTCTGGTCGGCGATCTCCTTGAAGCTCATGCCCAGGTAGGTGCGCATCACCACCACCTCGCGTTGTTCCTCGGGCAGGTGATCGATCAGCTTGCGCACATCCTCATCGATCTGGAGGTTCACCATGCGCTGTTCCACGTTCTTGCCGGGCTGGGCAATGGTGGCGAACACATCGTGGTCATCGTTGCTGCGCACCATGGGCATCTTCTTGTTGCGCCGGAAATGGTCGATGACCAGGTTGTGGGCGATCCGCATCACCCACGGCAGGAACTTGCCTTCCTCATTGTATTTGCCCCCCTTCAGGGTATGCACCACCTTGATGAAGACCTCCTGGAAGAGGTCCTCCGTGATCTCGCGATCACGCACAAGGAGGTAGATATGCGACCACACCTTGCGCTTGTGGCGTTGTAGCAGTTGCTCAAAGGCCTTTTCATTGCCTTCGAGATATAGACGTACGAGGTCCTGATCGTTGAGCACCTTGGATAGCATGGCCTTCCCTATTTGGTCCGTACAGAAGCGGAAATGTCAGGGTAGAGGTCCTTGCTATCGCGTGGGGGTTTGGGTGCGTGGTCCGAATGAACAGACCGGAAGGGGTCAACGTTGGGTAGACGCTTTCGGAAAGTGGAACGTTGCCTGAGGACCTGTTATTGTGACCGACAGAAAAATTCCTTCCGAAGCCTTCCAAAGATAGGCGTCATCCACCGCCTCCCGCAAGCCGATGCCTAAATTCGCGCCGCCTTTGCCTGCCCCAAGAACCAACGCTGAACCCGCGACCACGGCCACCGACCGTGCCGAGGCCGTGCGTCGTTCCATGCAGGGGCTCATTCGAGTGCAGGGTGCCCGTGTTCACAACCTGAAGAACATTGATGTGGACATCCCCCGCGGCAAGCTGGTGGTGTTCACCGGTTTGAGCGGAAGCGGCAAGAGCAGCCTGGCCTTCGACACCCTTTACGCCGAGGGCCAGCGCCGGTACGTGGAAAGCCTGAGCAGCTACGCCCGACAGTTCATGGGCAGGCTGGAAAAGCCCGATGTGGACCGGATCCTGGGGATCAGTCCGGCCATCGCCATTGAACAGAAGGTGATGACCAGCAATCCACGCAGCACCGTGGGTACCAGCACCGAGGTCTACGACCACTTGAAGCTGCTGTTCGCCAGGGCGGGGCGCACCATTTCCCCGGCGAGCGGCCAGGAGGTGAAGCGGAACACGGTGGACGACGTCATCGCCGGCATCAACAGCTTTCCCGAGGGAAGCACCGTGCTGATGCTCGCACCCATACACGTTCCTGCAGGCCGCAGCCATAACGAGCATTTCGACATCCTGCACCAGCAGGGTTTTGCGCGGGTGCATGATGGCAAGAACGTGCACCGGATCGAAGACCTGCTGGCGAGCAAAAAGGCCCATAAAGGGACCTGGTTCCTGGTCGTGGACAGATTGACGGTAACCGCCGGCGACACCGAGAACGAGAGTCGCGCATCGGACAGCGCCGAGACCGCGTATTTCGAGGGCCAGGGCGAGATGATCCTGCTCGGCGAGGACGGACGCCAGCTGGGATTCAGCGACAAGTTCGAGGCCGACGGGATGAACTTCGAGGAGCCCAGCCCGAACCTCTTCAGCTTCAATGACCCCGTGGGCGCCTGCCCGAAGTGCGAAGGATACGGCAGTGTGATCGGCATCGATGCCGACCTGGTGGTCCCGGACAAGAGCCTGAGCGTGTACGCGGAATGTGTGGCCCCCTGGCGCGGCGAGAAACTGAGCGAATGGAAGGACCATTTCATTCGCGACTGTGCGAAATTCGACTTCCCCATACACCGCCCCTACCGCGAACTGAGCGCCGAACAACGCGACCTGCTGTGGAAAGGGGCGCGAGGCGTGGCCGGTATCGACCGGTTCTTCCAATACGTGGAAGAGAAGAGCTACAAGATCCAATACCGCGTGCTGGCCAGCCGTTACCGGGGCAAGACCACCTGTCCGGTGTGCGAGGGCACGCGTTTGCGAAAAGAGGCGCGCTATGTGCAGATCGATGGTCGGGACATCACCCAATTGGTGCGGATGCCCATCGCGGACTGCCTGCGCGTGTTCCAAGGCCTGCGCCTGAACGAACAGGACCAGCGCATCGCTTCGCGTCTGCTGAAGGAGATCACCAATCGCCTGCAGTACCTGGTGGATGTTGGTGTGGGCTACCTGGCCCTGGACCGCCGCAGCAACACCCTGAGCGGTGGCGAGACCCAGCGCATCGATCTGGCCACATCGCTGGGCAGCAGCCTGGTGGGCAGTATGTACATCCTGGACGAGCCGAGCATCGGGCTGCACCCACGCGACACCGAACGCCTCATCGGTGTTCTGAAAAAGCTGCGTGATCTGGGCAACACGGTGATCGTGGTGGAACACGACGAGGAAGTGATGCGCGCTGCGGACCACATCATCGACATGGGCCCGTATGCCGGGTCGCACGGCGGGCAGGTGGTGTTCAGCGGAACGCACGCCGACCTGGTGAAGAGCGACAGCCTGACGGCCCGGTATCTCACCGGACGCGAAGCGATCCCCACGCCCACGAGCCGCAAGCCGGTAAAGGACAAACTGATCCTGAGGGGTGCGGCAGAGCACAACCTGAAGAACATTGATGTGGCCTTCCCGCTGCACATGATGACCGTGGTAACGGGTGTGAGCGGCAGTGGCAAGACCACGCTGGTAAAGCGCATCCTCTACCCCGCGTTGAAGCGCGAGCTCGACGGGTTCAGCGAGCGGCCCGGAGAACACAAGGCGTTGGAAGGCGATCTAAAACGGATACAGGCCGTGGAACTGGTGGACCAGAACCCCATCGGCAGGAGCAGCCGCAGCAATCCCGTGACCTATGTGAAGGCATGGGACGAGATCCGGCAGCTGTACAGCGATGTGGACATCGCCAAGGTCCGTGGCTACAAACCCAGCTACTTCAGCTTCAATGTGGACGGTGGCCGCTGCGAGATCTGCCAGGGCGAAGGGCAGGTACACATCGAAATGCAGTTCATGGCGGACATCAGCCTGACCTGTGAGGCCTGCAAAGGCAAGCGCTTCAAGGAGGAGATCCTGGACGTGCGCTTCGGTGGCAAGGACGTGGCCGAGATCCTGGACCTCACGGTGGACGACGCGATCGCGTTCTTCCAGGAACACCGGACCGGCTCGACGGCCGCGGCACGGATCGTGTCCAAACTGTTGCCCTTGCAGGAGACCGGGCTCGGCTACGTGAAGCTCGGCCAGAGCAGCAGCACCCTTTCAGGTGGCGAGGCCCAGCGCATCAAACTGGCCAGCTTCCTCACCAAGGGGCAGGATGAGAAGCCCACGCTCTTCATCTTCGACGAACCCACCACCGGTCTGCACTTCCATGATATCGCCAAGCTGTTGAAGGCCTTCCGGATGCTGATCGACAACGGTCACAGCCTGATCGTGATCGAGCACAATACCGAGGTGATCAAGTGCGCCGACCATGTCATTGACCTTGGTCCCGAAGGCGGTGAAGGCGGCGGCGACCTCGTCTACGAGGGAACCCCCGAGGGCCTGGCCAAGTGTGCCGGCTCCCACACCGGGCACTATTTACGGTCCGCGTTGGCCTGATCAGCGAAGCAGGGTCACGTGGCCCGTTCGCGTGGTCCTGGGGATCCGGGCACAATCATCCTTGAAGGTGAGCACGTAATAGTATGTGCCCTCGGGTACCACCTCACCCGCATTGTCCAGTTTCCCGTTCCATCCTTTCGAAGGACTGGTGGATGCAAAGACCTTCATGCCCCATCGGTTGTAGATCTCCAGCGAGAAGTCCGCAGCATCCACGCCCTCGATCAGGTACACGTTGTTGAACTCGTCACCATTGGGGGTGAACACGTTCGGGATGATCGGTTCACCGACCGCATCGGCAAGCACGACCACCTGTATCGTGTCGGTCCAGGCGCAGCCATACTGATCGATCGCATCGAACCAATACACCCCCTCCTCCTCGACATTCAGGACCGGGGTTTCGGCTCCTGTGCTCCACGTGATGTCCTGCACGGGTGCACCGGGTGAGAGGGTCGCGGTATCGCCTGGGCAGATGGCCACATCGGGTAATGAGGGATGCTGTGGTTGCTCGACCACCAAGATGGTATCGGCGCCCACGCAGAAACCATCGGTGACCACCACGGAGTACGGCCCAGGCTCGGTCACCGTGATCATCATGGACCCATCGCCCGTGGACCACAGGTAGGTGTCGAAACCGCTGCCTGCATTGAGCAACGCACTGGAACCATTGCACAACGCCACCGGCGATGGCAGATCGAGGGAAACCCCCGGGATGGTCACCGGCACGGTAATGGTCTGGAAGGCGGTATCCTGACAGATCAGGTCTATGGCACCCAGCGTGATATCGTACACCCCTGGAGCAGAGTAGGCATGCACTGGATTGGTCTGTGTGGAGGTGGCACCATCGCCGAACTGCCAATAGAAGGTGGTGGACCCTGTGCTCGAGTTGAACAGTTCCACGCTGAATGCATCGCAATCACCGGACGGCACCGCTTCGAACTGTGGTCGAAGATCAGCAGGAGCAACAACGGTCACTGTAGCGAAGGCCGTATCGGTGAGGTTGCACGAGGCGCTATCAATGCCGACGAGCATCACGTCGTACTCCCCTGCCGCGATGTATTGATGCGCCACCGTCTGGCCCGTTAATGTCGGGGAACCATCACCCACATCCCAGACCCAGGTGTTGGCCGTACCCACCGCATTGAAGACGGCCGGATCATCGAGACAGAGCGTGAGGCTGCCGGTACTGGCCGATATCTGCACTTGCACGGCCTGTTCGAAATCGATCTTGAACACCCCGAGATTGCAGTTGGTGCTGTTGTTGGTACTGCTCCACACCCCGGGTGTGGTGGGATACCCAAGGCCCTGGCAACCGGCACACACCGCCTGGTACACGATCCCGTTCTTGTCGAAGCGGCTGGTACCACCGTCCACATGCTCGGAGGATGAACCGCCAAAGAACGTGGCATATGCGAGCGAGGTGGCCTCCTGCTCCAAGAGCATGAGGTAGAAATCACTTCCGTCGGTGGTGCTCTGGTAGGCATCGGGCGTTACGGGCAACCCAATGGTGCTGCTGGACAGACCGGCGGAACCGAACGCGTTCGTGCTCCCCGCCCAGCCACTGAAATAGATCTGACCGCAAATGCTCACGAGGAAGGCCGATGGCGAAACGTTCTCGTTACCAGCCCCACCGATCCGCGTGCTCCACTGTGAGGTGGACAGATCGCCACTGAACTTGTGCAGGAACTGCGTGGCGTTGGGGTTGTTGTAGCGACCGGGTGAGATCGGATAAGGTCCGGTGGTCTGGCCCACCACGAACACTTCATCGGCGGTGTTCAACTGCACGAAATAGCTCTGATCGAAGCCCGAAGTACCGACATAGGTGGTTGACAACAGCGGTGCACCCGAAGGATGGAACCGGGCAATGAATCCATCAGTGCCACCATTGTTTCCGGAGAATGCCGGTGAGCCCGCGCTCGGGAGGTCGGTGCTGGTGGTGCCGCCGGTAATGTACACCTCGCCTATGCTGGAGGTCTGCACGCCGAAACCCGCATCCACTCCTGTGCCTCCGTAGTAGGTGGCCCAGAGGATGTTGGAAAGGAAGGGGTCCATGCGGAACACGTAGGCATCAATACCACCACCGGCCAGGTCGGTCTGTATGGCATCGGGGGTGGTGAAGAGGCCGTTGCTGGAAGTACTGGTCACCACCACAGGGCGTTCTTCCAGGTCCAGGATGATCTCGCCCCTGAAGGGGTCGCCATAGTTACGGTTGGTGGGCACCACTTGATTGAGCCCATCATTCCCGGTACCACCCACGAAGGTGCTGCCGATCAGACCAGTGGCCGTGCTGTTCAAGTGCACCACCACGATATCGCAGCCGGTGGTGTAACTGAACCCGTAGGAGGTCACCGCAAAGGGAGGATTGGTCCCTCCATTGAAGCCATTGTCCCAACAACCCGACGTGGTGGGGAAATCGCTCGAGTTCGAGGTGCCCAGGATGTACAGCTCGTCGCTACTGCTCACCACCATGCTGTGAGGCACCTCGTTGGATGAACCGCCGATGTACGTGCTCCAGACCAGCGTATTGCCCGAAGGCGTGAACTTGGAGACCGCGATGTCGTTCTCTCCGCCGCCATAGACACCCTGTACAACGCCCAATGTGACGGGATAGCCGCTGCTTCGCACCATGCCGCCGCCATAGAGGTGGCCGCTGGCATCATAGGTGGCCGTGAACCCGAAATTGTCTCCGGTGCTGCCGCTGTAGCTGCTGAAGACGACGGTGGGGTCGATCACCAAGCGGGCCGCACGATCGTACCCTTTGGGGAATGCATAGTACACCTCTTCGCCATCCAGCACGTATTCGCAAGGCACTGGAACACGCTGTCCACCATGCTCGGTCCAGGCCACTGGTCGTTGCTCGATCACTGTGCCGGCCGTCGTGGTCACATACGCAAGTCCATCGCGTACTTCCACCCTGTCCTGCCCTTCGAAACGTAATCGGATCAGCGAAGCATCTGCACCGGGAGCCAACACCCAATCGTACTTGAGGCCGCCTGTACCTGCAATGTGCATATCGATGCCCGGATAGATCCCCAAGAGCTCCACGCCAGCGTGCACTGCGACCTGCGAGGCCCACCGTGCCGGGTCATTGCCCAGGAAGTAGTTAACGTAGTGCGGCCGGGTGCCAACGCCCCTATGCTCCAGCGCACGTCCGCCCACAAAATGCACCCGATAGGCATGCTCGCGCCACGGATCGTGCGCAGAACCCGGGGCGCTGGCGTGTTGCGGGCCTCCGCTCTGAAGCACGTGCGTAAAGGCCGATCGCTCCACGAACACCGCCCCTCCGGCCGTGCGGGCACGATAAAGCACCTGATCGGGCCATTGACCCTTGTTCACATGGAACTCGAGCCCCCCGGACCCATGATCATGTTCGTGCCCATGGGCCAACGAGATCAAAGGGGTACACGCTACGAATGCGGCAAGGATGGAAATCAGTCTCATGGCACCGCCAAGATAATCACTGGCGCACATGGTCGACAGCCCGCACGGCGCCATACAGAACAACAAAGGCGGCATGGCCGCCCTTGTTTCTGCTGGATCATGAGCCGATCAGCGCAGCAAGGTCACATGTCCTGTCCGGGTGCCTTCGGGCTCGTTGGAACATTCATCCTTGAAGCTGATGATGTAGAAGTAGGTGCCGTCAGGAACGGCCGAGGACCCATTGTCCAAGCCTCCACGCCAGCCACGGTCCACACTGGTACTGGCGAACACCGATTGTCCCCATCGATTAAAGACCTCCATACTGAACTGCTTCAGCCCTGGAGCATCCACCTTGAACTCATCGTTCAACCCGTCGCCATTGGGCGTAAAGACGTTCGGGATGAAGTTGATGCCATCCGTCGGCGGAATACGCACCACATCGACCGTGTCTCGGAAGGTGCAGCCGTTCGCATCCACCGCAACGAACCAGTATGTGCCTTCCTCACCGGGAATGGAGACCTGGGAAGAGCCGGTGCTCCAGAGGATCTGGCTTACGGGCACGCCTGGGGACAAGGTCACCTCATCCCCGGCACACACACGCTGATCGGCCAAGGGGGCTGGCAACGGAATGGCCACCACCTCGATGCTGCTGCTACCGGTGCATAGGCCATCGGTCACGGTGATCGAGTACACACCCACTTCATTTACCGTAATGATCTGCGCTTGCTCTCCGGTCGACCAGTCGTAACTGTCGTAGCCGCCACCCCCATTCAGTGCAGCCGTCCCTCCTGGACAAAGCGGCACCGGTGATGCCAGCACATACTCAATGGTGGCAGGCGGTATCTCAATGGTCTGAGCCAGTGTGCCTGTCGCGTTGCAAAGGCCGTCGGTCACAGTGAGCACGACCTCATAAATACCCGGCAATGCGTAGGAGTGGAAAGGAGCCTGCTGAGTGGAAGTACCCCCATCGCCAAAGGCCCATGAGATCGAGGTGCCGCCCACGCTGGTATTGGTCAGTTGCACGCCATAGCCATCGCAACTGCTCAGTGGTACGGCGTCGAACGAAGGGTTGAGCTGCGCCGGGTCGAGGATATTGATGTCGGTATAGGCTGTGTCGCTGCTATTGCACGACGTGCTGTCCCATCCGATCAACATGATGGTATAGGTACCTGCGACAGTGTATGTATGGGTCACGCTGCTACCGGTCAGCGTGGGAGAACCATCGCCCATATCCCAGATGTAGTTCGGCGCATTGCCCTGTGCGTTGAACGTGAGCGTTGCAGGCACGCATCCATAGCTGGAGCTCACGCTCACGTTGGCCTGCACGCCGGCTTGTTCCATGTCGATCTTGAACACCCCGATATCCCAACTGGACTGGGTGGTTCCGTAAGCGTTAGGGGTGAGCGGCAGCCCTCCGCTGGTGCAGACCCCCTGATAGATCACGCCGTTCTTGTCGAAGCGGCTCGTACCGCCATCCACGTGGTTCGCACCGGTGTAGTAAGTGCCATAGAGCAGACCGGCCATGTGCGGCTGGAAAACCCCGATGTAGAATCCACCCGAGGTGTACAGTGCATCGGACGTGACCGGAAGACCCGATCCGGCCTGATAGCCCGAGATGTAGATATTGTTGCACAGGTCCACCAGGAAGGCCACCGGGGCCACGCTACCCGGACCGATGCAGGAGGTGAACACCACACTGGTCAGGTCCGCATTGAACTCGGCCAGGAAGTTGCCTCCACCGGGGATACCGTAGGTGCCTGCCGGCTCAATGGGCACGCCGCCTTGGGCCACTCCGTAGATGTAGACGTTCTCGGCAAGGTCGAGCTCGATGAAATAGGCCACATTGCCTGAGCTTGTTCCCCAGAAGGTGGAGGCCACAAGGCTGCTGCCCGTGGGTGCCAGCATGGTCACGAAGGCGTCATTGCCGCCCGCATTGGTGGGCTGAAGCACGCCCGTGGTCACCGGAAAGTTGGCCGAACCCGTTCCTCCGCTGACCACCACCACGCCATCCTGCCGCACCTTCAGACCGTAAGCCATATCATCGTTCGATCCACCCAGGTGCGTGCTGAAACGGAGCTGCGTAAGCGTGGGGTCCAGACTGAAGACCACACCATCCTGGGCGCCTGCAAGAGCGGGTTGGAATGCATCCGTGGAGACCGGGAAATCGTTCGACTCGGTGCAGGAGGCGATGTAGGCATTGCCCTGGGCGTCCACCACGATCTCGCCCCGGTATTGTTCGTACCCGCCACCGACCAGGCCGTTCCGCCCATCGTTCCCATTTCCACCAATGAACGTGGAACCCACGAGCGAGGCACCGGTAGGCCCCACCTTGGTAACGACGATATCCACAAGGCCACCCATGGTCGGTCCAACAACCCCCGGCGTTACCGGATAATTGGATGCATCGGTGGTTCCGTAGACCCACAGATTGAAGTCGTTGTCCACCATTAATGAATGGGGATATTCGCCTGCATTGCCCCCCACATAGGTGGCATAGATCAAGGTCGTACCATCAGGGGTGAGCTTGGACACTGCGATATCCGTGTTCCCCCCGCCATAAGCGGATTGGAACGAACCGGTACCGGTGGGATAACCCTGCCCGAAGGAGATGGCACCTGTGTAGATGTTCCCCTCGCTATCATAGGTCGCACAATGCCCGTAGTTCGTGGAGGTGGAACCGGAAAGTGTGGCAGCGATCAGCGTAGGGTCGATGACAATGGCACGTGAGTGATCGGCACCGATCACCTCAAAGCCGAGCACACTGCCTTTCAGCACATACCGGCACTCCACGCGCTCCGAGGGAGCGTCACCATACCATGCCACGGGAGCCTCTTCCACCACCTCGCCCACCGAGGTCTTGAAGACCAATCGTCCCTGGCCGTCGATCCGAAGGTCGGTCAGGCCATCGTACCGCAGACCGATGGCACGCGCATCGGCACCCGGGGCCAATAGGATATCGTATTTGAAATGGCCTGCATGCAGGTACATCCGCATATCAACGCCGGGCCAGATGCCGCGATAGGCCACCTCTTCGAACAGCGGCACATTGCTCTGCCAGCGCTGGGGATCGTTGCCCAGGAAGTAGTTGTTGGCATGCCCGGCCTGGTGCATCGGTTCCAGTTGCGGGCGTGATGCGCCCTCGAACCGGACCCGCCATGCATGGCCCTTCAGCACGGGGGCATCATCGGACCGATGCCCTGCCTCGTGGATCACCTCCGCAAAGTCGGGCTGGAGCAAGGACCATGTCAGTCCGTCGGCCCCCATGAAGAGGGCGAGCGGCCCCACTTCCGCCTTGTACAGGAACCCGCCGTTCCATTGTCCCTTGTTCAAGATGAACGGGGCTGAATGAGGCTCAGCACCGTGCTCATGGGCATGTGCGAACGCACTGGCGCTTGCAGCCATCAGGGCCAGCAGGCAGGTTGACTTGATCATTTCGCGCAGCATGGTTGCTAATTTCCTTGATCTGGTTTCCATTACACGTTCACCTTAACGCACGACCATGACATGGCCGATCTGGGAATGCTCCTTGGAGCCTGTGCATGTGCCGGTATACTTCAGCACGTAAACGTACACGTCGTTCTTCACCACTGTGCCATTGTAGCGGCCATCCCATGGCTTCGCCAGCGAGTTGGTGGTGTACAATTGCTCGCCCCACCGGTTGTAGATGGTCAGCTCTGTGCTATTCTCACCGTAGCCCAGGACCTGGAACACATCGTTCACTCCATCATCGTTCGGCGAGAACGCATTGGGTGCGAACAGTTGCACATCGGCATCGAACAGGGTCACGCGGGCGGTATCCAGGAACACGCAGCCATACTGATCCACCACTTGGAACACGTAAGATGAATCAACACCGTCCACCTCGATGAGGCGGGTGGAGGCCCCGTTGCCCCATGTGTAGGACTGCGCTCCGTCCAGGGGGATGTTCAGAGGCACCTTCACCCCAGGGCAGGTCATCACTTCGAATGCCAGCTCGTATTGCGGTGTTGGGAATACCTCCAACGTATCGGTACCGACACATCCCGCGCTATTGGAGATGGTCACCCAGTACTCTCCCACCTCATCGACCACAATGGAGGACGTGGTGGCGCCCGTGTTCCAGATGTAGTCCCCGGGGAATGCACCAGCATCCAACTGCACAGGAACACCATCGCATTTGGCCATATCCGGAATGTCGAACTCGAACGAAATGGGTTCCACCGTGATGGGCACCACAACGGTATCGCTCTGGCTGCAACCCGTGGGATCGAAGGCGATGAGCATGACGTCATAGGTGCCTGGTGTGGTGAAGACGTGCGTGATGTCATCCGCCTCGTAGGTGGTGCCATCGCCCATTTGCCAGATATGGTCCAGCGGTTCGCCAGTGCTCTGGTTCTCTGCCGTGACCAACAGCTGCGTGCAATCGGCGGCCTGGCTCCAGGTCAGGGCTGCTGCAACGGGTTGCTGTGCGCCGATGGTGATCGGAAAATAGACCGTATCGGCCAGGTTGCAGGCCAGCGAGTCCATGGCGATCAGCCGGACGATGTAATCACCGGGCACGGTATAGGTGTGGCTCGGCTCGAAGGCCTCCACTTCCGGCGAACCATCGCCGAAGTCCCACAACCAGGTATCCCCGGAACTGGCATTGGAGAAATCGACACTAATGGGGGCACAACCCGTGTTGATGGCACTGGCCCCGGCAGCGTTCACGCCGGCCACGCCGAAATCGATCTTGAAGACGCCGATGTCCCAACCGATGGTCTGGTTGGTGGCATGCGCCCAAGTGGTGGTGGGGAAACCTCCGCCACTGCATACCCCTTGATACACGATCCCGTTCTTGTCAAAGCGGCTGGTCCCCCCATCCACATGACTGCCGCCGTAGTAGGTACCGAACAGGATATTGGCCATTTCAGGTTCGAACGCTGCAAGGTAGAAGGACCCTGTGGTGTAGAGCGCGTCGGGAGTGGTGGGCAGACCCGAGGAAGAGTTGTAACCTGAGATGTAGACATTGTCGCACACATCCACCAGGAAGGCGACCGGGGTCGTTCCCCCGCCCCATCCTCCAGTGGAGTTGATGGTGGTCTGGATGGGAGCTGCCGAAAGGTCCTGGGACAGTTGGGCGATGAATATGGGACCTCCGGCCTGGCCATAAGTTCCAGCTGGCTGAATGGTAATGGTGCCGTCCGTCTGACCATAGATCCACACCTCATCATCCAGATCAAGGTCCAGGAAGTAGGGCCGGTCCGCACCGGATGTACCGAAGAAGGTACCGCTTTGCATGGCCGTCGCTCCGGGCGCCAAGCGCACCACGAACCCATCCCGACCACCTTGTAACGTGGTCTGGTAGGTACCGGCCGTCACTGGGAAATTGGTGCTTTCGGTCTGACCGGTCACCACGATATCCCCGGCCACACCGATCCGCAGGCCCAGCGCATTATCGCCAAGCGACCCACCGAGGTAGGTGCTCCAGAGCAGGGTATTGCACGCAGGGGGCAGCGAGAACACCACACCATCCTGTCCGCCACCAAGGGTGGTCTGGAAGGCACCAGCGGTGGTCGGAAAGTCGGTTGAAGAGGTGAAGCTCGCAATGAGCATGTTGCCCGCAGGATCCAGGAAGATCTCACCGCGGTAGGTCTCCCCATAATTGCCGAACATGTTGTTCAGTCCATCGGCACCACTGCCGCCCACGAACGTGGACCCGACCAAGGAGGCACCGTCCGCACTGAACCGCGTGACCGTGATCTCGGTACCGGCCAAGGTGTTATCGAACGCAGTAGCTGTGCGGGGAAAGTTCTGCGAATCGGTGGACCCCAACATACAGAGCTCCTGGTCGGCGGACACCACCATACTGTGGGGGTTCTCACCGCTGCTTCCACCGAGATAAGTGGCATAGATCAGGGTGCTTCCATCGGGACTGTACTTGCTTATGGAGATGTCCGTGCCGCCGCCGCCCATGGTGGTCTGGAACGCCCCGACCGTGGCGGGGTAGCTCGGACCAAAGTTGCGTGCGCCGCTATAGATGTTCCCGGCATCGTCGTAGGTGGCACAGTGTCCGTAATTGCTGGCACCCGTGGCGCCGGACAACGTGGAGGCGATCAGCACCGGATCGATCACCAACGGACGCCCATGATCATAGCCCTGCGGGAACGCAAAGCTCACACGGCCATTGTTCACCACGAACCGGCATGGCACCGCCTCCTTTGCGCCGTCACCATAGAAGCTCACCGGGGCCAACTCCCTCACTTCACCCACCGAAGTATGCATGACCAGATCGCCGTCGCTATCCACGAACAGACCGTCCAATCCTTCGAAGCCGAGCAACACGGAACGGTGGTCCGCGCCCGCAGCCAGTTCCACATCGTACTTCATGGACCCGTCACTGCCGTGGAAGCGCACATCCACACCGGGCCATACTGAGCGGTAACGCACCTCTCCGAACAGCGGCACACGTCCGGCCCATTTGGAAGGCTCGTTGCCGATGAAATAATTGTGATATGCTTGGACGCGCGACTCGGCCACCACGTGTGGGGTCAACTGACCACCCACGAAGGTCATGCGCCAGGCGTGACCGTTCCACGTCTTTGCGGCCACTTCCTGCGGCGACAACTGGTGGCTGTCGTGCATCCAGGCATAGATCGCCTCCTCGTACTTCACCCAGGTCACGCCATTGCGTTCCAGAAAGGCCACGGCACCTGGCACACTGGTGCGGTAGAGCACATGCTGAGGCCATTGGCCCTTGTTCTGCACGTAGTCCACCGGGCCTGTGGGATGACCATGGTCGTGACCTGAACCGGGGGTGGCGATCGCCAAAGGCACGACCGCGAACATCAGATGGCGCAATGAACTCATGATCAATGGAATAAGGCGTTCCGGTAAAGATGACGATACATCCCCCCCGACCGTTGTCTGTGCGATGGAAAAAACCACCCCTGTGATGGACGGTTGACGCCCACTAACGGAACTGGAGGTCGTACAACTTGCGGTAGGCCCCGTTCTGGGCAAGCAGCTCCTGATGGTGCCCCTGCTCAATGATACGGCCCTTGTCAAGCACCAGGATGCGGTCCGCGTTCTGGATGGTACTGAGGCGGTGGGCGATAACGATGCTGGTGCGGCCCTTGGTAATGCGCTCGGTGGCCTGCTGGATCAGTTGCTCGCTGATGCTGTCCACGCTGCTGGTGGCCTCATCGAGCACCAACACCCGCGGGTGGTGCACACAGGCCCGGATGAACGCGATGAGCTGGCGCTGGCCCACACTGAGGATGCCGCCCCGCTCGCGGACCTCGGTGTCATAGGCTTGCGGCAGGCGCATGATGAACTCGTGCGCCCCCACTTCCCTGGCGGCTTCCTCCACGGCCTGGCGAGTGATCGAGGGGTCGTTCAGCGTGATGTTGTTGTGCACCGTATCGCTGAACAGGAACACATCCTGGAGCACCACCGAAATGCTACGCCGCAGCTCGTCCTGCCGGTAATCGCGGATATCGTGACCGTCCAGGAGCACCGAGCCTTTCTGGAACTCGTAGGCCCGGCTGAGGACGTTGATGATAGAGCTCTTACCGGAACCGGTGGCACCCACCAAGGCCACTGTTTCACCGGCCTTCACCTCGAAACTGATGTCCTTCAGCACGAAGTCATCGTCCTCGTAAGCGAACCAAAGTCCATCGAAGCGGATATCGCCACGCAGCTGGGCGGTGGTGAAAGTGCCCTCATCCGCGATGGTGGCGTGTGTATCCAGCACCTTGAACACGCGCTCACTGCCCACCATGCCCATCTGCAGCACGTTGAACCGGTCGGCGAGCTGGCGGATGGGCCTGAAAAGCATGTTGATGAACAGGATGTAGGCGAACACCTTCCCCACCGTGGCTACGCCGGCCAGCACGTCCTTCACCCCCCACCACACCAGGAAGCTGAGCGAAATGGCACTAAGGATCTCCACCACCGGGAAGAAGATGCTGTAGGCCAGCACGCTGCGGATGTGTGCTGTCCGATGCTCCCGGTTGATGGCCTGGAACTTCGCATGCTCCTGCTTCTCCCGTCCGAACAGCTGCACAATGGCCATGCCCTGGATGTGCTCCTGCACAAAGGCGTTCAGCCGGGCCACCTGGGTACGGACATCCTGGAAGCTCTTCTGGATGCTGTTCTTGAAGATGTTGGTGCTCCAGAGCAGCAGCGGGATGGGCACCATGCTCAGCAAGGCCAGTTTCCAGTTCACCACGAACATCACCACCACCACCACCACGAGCTTCAGGATGTCGCCCATGATCATGAGCAGACCTTGTGAGAAGATGTCGTCGATGGTCTCGATGTCGCTGATCACGCGGGTAACGAGCGTGCCGATGGGCGTGCGGTCAAAGTAGCGCAGCTTGAAGCCCATCACCTTGGCATAGAGCTTCTGGCGCAGGTCGAAGGTGACGGCCTGCCCCAGCCAGGCGGTCCAGTAGGCTTGGTAGAACTGGATCACGGTCTCGATGATCAGCAGTACGCAAACGATGAGGGTCACAACGAGCAATCCGCGGGGATCGCCGGTCAATGCATGATCGTCGATCATGTCGCCCATCAAGAGGGGGCGCACCACCCCCAGTGCCGCCAGCAGGATGGTGAGCACGAACGTGACCCAGAAGATGCGGCGGTAGGGCCTGGTGAACGCGAACACCCGCCCGA
>Ga0209985_10001445_pt1 | contig 23330 bp, 24 predicted proteins | sample NOAtaG_FD_187305 | JGI IMG/M metagenome (GOLD analysis project Ga0209985, IMG submission 187305) | Freshwater lake microbial communities from Lake Erie, under a cyanobacterial bloom - NOAA_Erie_Diel6S_1000h metaG (SPAdes) (version 2) | ecosystem: Environmental > Aquatic > Freshwater > Lake ...
TCTAGTTTCATTAGAGTAATTCTATTTCTTCATGATCATTTTAACCTTTAGCGGGGTAAGCAATGCCTGAAAAACATCCTCCACATATCCATTCTCCGTCATCAGATAAACCGTCACCCATACTATCCTTATATCACGTCCAAAAGCCTGTTAGCCAGATTAGCCCACACCACACTTAAACCCACAGTTTTAATCAATGGGCATGGTGCGTTCCCCAAAATTGATCGCTGGAGCAGTGGGACTTGCATTAGGGAACGCACCCTACAAGATCGGCGATCGCACTACCGTACAGTCATCGATTATAACAACTCACGAATTCCCTAAAGACCCAGCCCCAAGTTCTGTAGACACCTTTGTAATAACCACCTACTAAAACCCAAGGACGACCTTGCCGGTCATAAGCTGTCTTATGTATGTAGACTTCTCTACCATTACGCAAGGCATTAACTACTTGTCCATTTGGTCTGTCACGAACGTTAAGAGGAGTACCAGTAGGGTCTGTTACTTGACAAACTCTTTCTGCTTTTACTGGTTGACTGATCACCATCCAAGCCAAAAGAGATAATGGAACCATCATAAAACTATTACTTCGCATATCTCTATTCCTAACGTGATTCTCCATTTTTTCAGAGAAAGATAGACTCTCTCTCACCAACCGAGAAATCCTTTGTCGAACGGAAACTTTCCGTACAACACTCTCTGGGGTAACGATATGGGTCAACCTTTTGTATATCACTCCATTTAGGCGCGATTGCCAGAACTTTTCCCTATATCAACTCCAAAAGCCTGTTAGCCAGATTAGCTTACTGCAAACAATCTCCTTTAAGGAAAATTATCACAAAAGCTTTGCGTGATTATAGCAAAGATTCTTAGATATGACTGCACTTTATCACAAAATTTCACTATTATTTCGGGTGCGGTGATTTGTTATGTTTCTTGGTTCACAACTTCTTTAACAATTTGTCATACTCTGCGTGAGAGCCTATCCAAAACCAAACAATTACATTCTTACTCTTGATTCTTCCTAGCGCTCTCCAACCTATACCGACTCTGATTGACCAGATCTGGTCTTCTTGATTGACCTCCTTAAATTCTAAGCTTGGATGACTTGGGTTATCTTTCCATAACTTGTAATTTTTTCTGGCTGTTCTTTTCACTCTGTCTGGTAGCTGTTGAAATAAGCCGACGAAATCTGGATTTAGTTCCGACTTCATAGCTCATCAAATCCCATTTCTTCAGTCTGTCCGTTTTCTGAATCCGCAATAGCTTTCTGAGCAAGTTCTTTGAGAATTAAGCTGTCTTGGGGTTTAGATAATGTTTCTTGCCATTTGATTTCATTTTCGATGTCTTCAATAAACTGCTCTGCCAGTTCGTCTTGAATTGCTTCTGGTAGTTCTTGAGCTTTTTGTACAGCTTTACTTAGAAGTGTTGATAACATTTCTTCTCTTCTCTTGAAAACATAACTACATATTATAGGTCAACTTTCTCTATAACACTCTCTGGGGTAACGATATGGGTCAACCTTCTGTATATCACTTCATTTAGGCGCAATCGCCAGAAGTTTTCCCTTTATCACCCCCAAAAGCCTGTTAGCCAGATTAGCCTATTGCCAAAAACCTTGGTTAACTAAATTCCTGACAATTAGGCTCATTCTAGCGATGATTCTTCGATCTGACCGCACCCATTGACAAAAATTTACAATTATTCGACCTTTTGCGATCGCTATCGGGGGATAGTTGTTTTTTGTTACAGCAGTGGGGGAGAAGGGAGCGGGTTTTTCAAGTTGGATTGGCAGTTAATCATACTATTAAAAACCGATTCAGTATAACGGTGAAGTTGTGCGGCGGCAGATCACCCGTAATTTTTGTCGGTATTTTTGGTGAAGTCGGCTCCAACGCGGTGTTAGATGGCAGTTACTTTGCGGATTTCTACGCTGCCTTCTTCAAATACTTGAACCGTGAGTTGATAGCCTTCCATTAATGACATTCCCACTAGAGGTTCGGAATCAGCTTCATCAATTGGGATAGTCAGATAATCTCCATCCCAAATTACGAGAGCTTCATAGACATTAAAAACGCATTCGCTACCATCACCAAGAATAGCACGTCCTCGTCTTTTCCATTTTAGGTTTAGCTGATCGATTAGGTCTGGTGGCATTGACATCCTCGCCGCCGTAAAACGGACGGCGATTCCCAAACCTCACGATTTAGGTTTCTGCTTCTTTCCCGAAGGATTTTTCGCACCTGCCGCCCCAGTTTTACTCTGTTCTGGTCTTATGGTCGCTCTACAGACTGACACCGCAAGCCCTGCGGCCAAAATATTTTTACTTGCGTTAATATCTCGGTCATGGTGCGTCCCACAGCTTGGACAGTCCCATTCTCGAACATTTAACGGCATTTTTTCGACAATATGCCCGCAATTACTACACCTTTTAGAACTGGGAAACCATCTATCTATTTCGATGTAATTTCTTCCATACCAACGGCATTTATAGGCTAATTGTCGGGTAATTTCTCCCCAGCTTACATCAGATATTGCCTGAGATAATTTCGGGTTTTTGACCATATTCTTAACGGCTAAATTCTCAACAACAATCGTTTGGTTTTCACGAACTAATTGAGTGGTTAGCTTATGTAAATGGTCTTTTCTGCTATCGGTGATTTGAGCGTGAATCTTGGCTACTTTGATTCTTGCTTTTTCCCGATTTTTTGACCCTTTCTGTTTTCTAGAAAGGCTTTTTTGGGCCTTTCGCAGTCTCCGATAATGCTTTTTAAAATGCTTGGGATTAGACACTTTATCGCCATCGCTGGTAATCACGAGGCTACTAATTCCTAAGTCAATTCCGATGGCTTTATCTGTTACTGGTAGAGGCTTAATCGTTGGGTCATCAAATCTTATTGAAATATGCCAACGTCCTGAGGGATGTAATCTGACTGTTACTGTGCTTGGTTCACAGCTTTCTGGTATTTGTCTTGACCATCGAATAGGTAAAGGTTCTGTGCATTTAGCTAAATAGATTTGTCTGTCTTTAAATTTAAAAGCAGACTTGGTAAATTCGGCACTTCCTCCCTGATGTTTTTTCTTAAAGTTAGGATACTTAGTACGACCAGCAAAGAAGTTAGTAAAAGCTGTTTGTAAATGTCTTAACCCTTGTTGTAAAGGTACACAGCTTACTTCATTGAGAAAGTTTAATTCTTCTTGCTTTTTCCAATCGGTTAGCATTGAAGAAGTTTGAGCGTAGCCTACTCTTTCTTGCTTTTCGTACCAAGCTTGTGTTCGTTCGTGGAGAGCTTTGTTGTAAACTAATCTTACACAGCCCAATGTGCGCCGCAATAGCGACTCTTGTTCTGGTGTTGGGTAAAATCGGTAAGAATAGGCTTTTTCCATATCTCGCATTCTAGCATATATCGTGTAAATGCGCTAATATTTAACGGTAAAGCCGTCGTAGAACGACGGGGTTTCAGACCCAAATTTTCGATGACCGCCGCTATTGCTCTCGATCGCGTTTCTAAAATCTATAACAATCTCCCAGTAGTTAACGAGCTTTCCTTTGCCATCGAAAAAGGGGAAATCTTTGGTTTACTCGGTCCCAACGGTGCGGGAAAATCGACGACAATCCGCATGATTATCACCCTAACCGAAGCAAGTCAAGGAGAAATCGCAGTGGCGGGGTATGATGTGAAAAAATACCGCGATCAGGTGAAGAAAAATATAGGGGTAGTCTTGCAACAGATTAGCGTTGATGGGGAATTAACCGTCTGGGAAAATATGGAATTTCACGGCCGGATGCACCATATCCCCAATCCCCAGAGACAGGAATTAATCGATCGCTATTTAGATTATGTCAGTTTAAGCGATCGAAAATCTGCCCTTGCCAAAACTCTTTCCGGAGGGATGAAACGACGTTTACAGATTGCTCGCGCTCTTCTTCACGAACCAAAAATACTCTTTCTCGATGAACCAACTGTCGGTTTAGACCCCCAAAATCGTCGTCGTTTGTGGGAAGTAATTCGCGATTTAAACCGGCAAGGAATGACAATTTTATTAACCACTCACTACATGGAAGAAGTGGAATTTCTCTGTCAGGATAACGCCACGGGAAACCCAGGCAGAATTGGCATTATGGACGCAGGCAAATTAATCGAATTAGGAACTCTAACGGATTTTCGCACTAAGTATGGCGAGGGTTTAGTTATCAAACAAGTTGGCGATAAAATCGATTATAAATTCTTCCCCACTGTGGCCGATGCTAACTCTTATCTGGACACTTTGAGCGATAAAACTGGGGTAATGTGTCGTCCTTCCAACCTCGAAGATATATTCGTGGAACTCACGGGACATCAATTAGATTAAATTCTTGTTTTGGCCGTTAGGAAGTTGTTCAGTTATCGGTTTTTGACTCCGGTTTTTCTGAGATTAGCTGTGTTTAAATCGGCATCTATTTTATTGGCAAACCTGCTAGAGTCTAGGTCAATTAGCTGAGGCTATCCCTAAAAACCGAGTTCGACCCTAAAAAAAGAGGCTTTTAGCGGTTTTAAAGCTTTTTGAGCCGGATAAATGGCCTAGTAGGGGAACTTTTTCCCGAGAGGGAGAGTCGTCGGGAACTGGATAAAAACTAGAGTCCTCCCTCGATCGATAGACAAAATTGACGGTAATCGTTTAGAATAAAGCACTGAATACTGACGAGATGATAATTATCCCTATGACCGATCTCCAAGCAAAAACTAGATGGTCAACAGCGCGGCGATATTACGAATTGCTTAGTGTTTTAGTGGAACGTAATCTCAAGGGACGCTATCGGGGTTCTTTTCTGGGGGTTTACTGGTCTTTGTTAAATCCCCTGATTATGACGGCACTATACACGGCAATTTTCGGCACGGTTTTCGCCTCTTATTTTGATAATTCTATAGTTAACTATGTCCTAGCGGCTTTCACTGGTTTAGTAGTAATAAATTTTTTTAATGCTTCCACTAACCAAGCTTTACCTAGTATCGTCGGTAATGGCAGTATTTTAAATAAAATTCGTCTGCCAGTTAGCATTTTTCCCGTTTCGATGGTAGTGGCAAATATTTTTCAATTTGCTATTAGTATCTTTCCACTTTTGGCTATAGTAACTCTTTGGAAGTCTCAAAGTTTAATTAATGTAATTGCTCTGATTTTTCCCGTTATCGGTCTTTCTCTGGTTTGCACGGGAGTGGGTTTCTTTGTCAGTACCCTCTACGTTTTCTTCAGAGACTTACCCTATTTTTACGAAATTGTTTGTTTTGTCGCTTGGATTAGCAGCCCGATTTTCTATCCCCCAGAAATTATTCCTCCTTCCGTACAACCATTCCTCCTATTAAACCCATTATTACCGGTAATCGAAAGTATTCGTCAATTGTCCCTTTCCCCGGGATTGCCAGATTTTGGTTTGATTTTTCAATCTCTACTTGGGGGGATTATCATCTTAGGAATTGGTTGGACTTGCTTCCGACTCTGGCGACATTTATTTATGGATTTATTATAAATGACAGAAGTAATTCGACTCGATCAAGTGTCTCTCGAAAGACGTACTCAAGAAGAATTCTCCTACGATCTAAAAAGGACAATCTTCTCTATTCTTGAAGGTAAATATCGTCAACCGGCCAAAAAATTAGTTCTAGATGATATAGATTTAGTCATTAATTCTGGAGCAAAATTAGGTATCATTGGAGCTAATGGCGCAGGAAAATCTACTCTCTTAAAAGTTATTTGTGGTATTCTGGAACCGACAAAGGGACAGGTGAGAGTCAGGGGACAAATTGCCTCTCTAATTGAATTAGGAGCGGGTTTTGATCCAGATTTACCAGTAAAAGATAATATTATTCTCTATGGGGTAATGCTGGGATTTTCTCGTCAGGAAATGAAGGAAAAAACCAAAGATATCCTTGACTTTGCTGAGTTAGAAGAATATATGGGAGCGCCGGTGAAATCTCTTTCTTCCGGGATGGTGGCTCGTTTAGGATTTGCGATCGCAACAGAGGTTCACCCCGATATTCTTATTCTTGATGAAGTCCTTTCCGTCGGGGATGAAAGTTTTAAAAATAAGTGTAAACGACGTTTAAAAAAATTCTGGAATTCTAACGCTACTATTTTAGTAGTTTCCCACGATTTGACTTTAATTCAAGAGTCCTGTAACCAAGCAATTTGGCTGAATAAAGGCCAGTTGCAATGTCAGGGTGCATCGGAAGATGTAATCAAGTTTTATTTGGATTCCGTGCATCAAAACGAAGTTAATTTTTAATTAAGTAGGTAATCTTAATTAATTGTTAGATAGTAATAATGTATCTACGTTTTACTTAAGTAGCTGGTTATAATTAAATTAAAAATGGATTTTAGGTTCGATCCCCCCTGCCCCCCTTGATAAGGGGGGTGCCGATCCCCCCTTAATCCCCCCTTAATAAGGGGGGGATCTGAAAGTTTTTAATACCCACCTACTTAGGGGCTGCTGAAAAAGTTTTTCGTGGGGGCAGGGTGTGGGGTGTGGGGTGTGGGGTGTGGGGTTTTACCCATTTTCAGGTGGTCAATTACCTAATTTTCAGGGAAAAAATCCCTAAATTTTCCCCCCAATCACTCCAATGGTAGGCACTTTTTCAGGGAAAAAAAGTCTAAAAGCCTTATCCAACAAGGTTTTTAGATTTATTCAGCAAACCCTACTTAGTCGAAAATGCTGTAACCAAATAAAAAACCTCGGTGTCCAGCCGAGGTAGCGCTAAGTTATGTAGGAGAACTCAAGCAAATCTGTCAATGGGGCAAACCTAAACCCCGAAAACTTTTTTAAGCTAGTCAGCCCAGTTTTTCACCGTTGTCTCGGACTAAGGGAATCATATTTTGTCTGATACTCCCCGAAACAATCTGAACTGGCTTGGTGTCTTGGCTGTTTTGCTTTAACTTTTAGCTCATGTAAATAAATGTAACAATATTTTTACGAATTGTAAAGAAAAATTGACAAAATAAAACTTATATGTAATATAAGCTAAGTTAATATTTTTCGCCGATCGAAGCTAGGGGGGTAATAATAGAGAGATTGGTTCACTAGCGTGACAAGGTGTACCCAGAATGTCCTATTTGTTTTTGTTCCCACTATTCACCGCTGCCTTGGCTGCCTATTTCTGGCAGCAGTCCAGCGATGAGATCGCTTATCTGGCCAGTGCCGCCACGGTAATCAGTTTAGTGTTGAGTCTGGTTTTAGCTCCTTGGCAGATTCAGCTATTAATTCTCTTGACAGTTGTGATTGTCGTCACCTTTTTATGGCAAGGACGAGAAGAGCAGAAGAATCTCCCCGTCCCCACTCCAGAAACCGCCGGCGAGAAAAAGTATCGTGGCGCCACCTATATCGAGCCAACAGTCGCTGAGGCTCCTGTCAAGGAGCGAGGAGGTAAATATCGCGGTGCGGAGGTTAAAATCACCAATAATCCGACGGTGGCTAACCCAATTCGCTCCTCATCTCTCAAATATCGCGGCGCTGGTTCAGCAAACAAGGACCAGTAATCAGTTATCAGTTATCAGTTATCAGTTATCAGTTATCAGTTATCAGTTATCAGTTATCAGATTTGAGTTTTAAGTGAGTAGTATTAAATAGAAGTTTCCTACTGTCTTTTCACTGTTTACTGTTTATTGTTCACTGTTCACTGAAACTTCCCACCTATCTACTGGTCTTGAATATAAGGCTGATTATTTTTGAGACAATTGTATGCCTTTTGTAACTCGATTCCCAGATAACCGATATGTTCGGGAATAATTGCGGGATTGGTTGTTGCAAGCTCGCGGATTAATTTGAGGGGATTTTTGCCTTGATAACAAGCGACAACTTCCCCGCTGCCGGGGGTAGTTTGTTGGACAAGAATTTGTTCTTTTTCCACAGAAATCAAAAAGTTACCGCTAGGGTCAAAAAAGTCGCGCTGATTGACAATTTTATCGTACTGGGTGGCGATTAATCGTTCGACATTCTCCCAAGTATCATCGTATATATGGGCCGATTGACTAATAGTAATCAATGGACCCAAGGTTAAATTATACTGGGAGCGTTGATTGATTTCTTGGCAAATATGTTGCTGTAAAGCGCGCAATCCCATGGCATTTGCCGGCCAAGCGGCAAACATATCATTACTTCTAAATATTGCGGTGAGAGATAATTCATTTTCCACCACTCGCACCCAAATATGATTTAAACAGGGACTACCTCCCTTTTCGTGGTCTTTCACATCCCAGAGGGACATAACTGCACTGGCTGCGTCAATTTCTGAGATTAATTTATTAATAACCTGTGCAATTTGGTCTCGGCCAAACCAAGAGCGCAATCTTTGACCGTAGGTGTATTTAACTCCTTGGTGTATAGGAGAATCATCAAGAATTTGTCCGATATATTCGGTGAGAAAAGCTCTATCTATAGGCAAATAATTAGGTTCAGGAAAATAAAAGTCTGGGGGTTCATTGGTGACAACGGCCATTAGGTCAATTAATTCTTGCCATTTACCATCATATCCTGTCGGTCTAATTGTGCCGGTGGTTTTAATCTTTTGGAGAATTTTTACCCAAGTTTCGGCAATAGTTTTTCCTTCAATGCGATGACCGTATCTTGTCCCGGGTAGCAAAGAAGGAAGATTTTCTGAGATAGGAAAGGTTAATGGTTTTCCCCAAGTTGGTAAGGGGGATTGTTTTGCATAATTTTTGACAGTTTCAATCGCTTCTGGGATGGATTTAACTGGTTGATATTGAATTGATTGACGCAATTTTTCGAGAATTTCTCGGTCAATTTCTTTGTCAATATATCCAGTGGTAGAAGAATTAATTAGCCAACATTCTTTACCTGTGTCACTTTTTCCTAACTGGAATCCTTGACTAAAAAAATCTAGCAAACATTGACAGCTACCGGAGTTCTTATCTTCCTTAGTTGCGTTGAGAATAACTAAGTATCTAACGTGGGGATTTGCTATTAAGTTTCTCAGCAGGGGACTAATTCCTCTGGTGGGACTATAAAGATTACCAATCACCGCGTATTGGTCGGGATTTAAATGTTTAGCAAGGGACTGTTTTACTGTCCATCCCGTGATAATTGCTGTTTGGCCGTGACCGCAGATTAATTGATTGGGTTTATAGTGGGGTTGGTAGGTGAATTTAGGGGTGGTTTCTGTACTAAGCATGGATTTAAATTAGTCGTTCAAGATAATTAATAATATTTCGGTGAAGTTTTTCTATTGTATCACTACCATCCAGTTGTAAACAATTATCTTTATATTCTTTAAATATCTCGATAAACATTTGACGAACTTTTATTAATTTTTCTTGTTTTTCGTACAATTCTGTGATGGCTCTGTTTTTAATTCTTGCTAGAGAAATATCGGGAAGAACATCGATATAAATAACTAAATCTGGATTGGGAAAATGTTGATTTAACTGTCGAACAAAAGCAAATTCTTCGGGATTATTGCAATTGTAGGCCAGGGAGGAAAAATAATAACGAGTAGTGATAACGTGGGTTTGTTCTTGCTGAATAAGTTTAAAAACGCCCTCGTAATCATTATATAAGTGATAATGGCGATCAGCTGCAAATAAATAGGCCATTTGTCGGTCAAATTGATTTTGATCTTTGATAGAAATAAGATTAGTTTGCATTATTTCTCGAATCAAACGACCGATGACTCCCTCGGAAGGTTCCGGACTTAAAACTGCTTTTTCCCCTCGCTTTAAAAAATATTCTTGTAAGAGTTTTGCTTGGGTACTTGTTCCCGATCCATCAATACCTTCAAAGACAATAAATTTCGGTTTCATAATTTAATCTTCCTTCTCAATCTAATTATCTAAATAATTGTTTTAGCCAAGTTAACCAAGATTTTTTCGGGGGGATTAATTGCGTCATTTCTCCGATAATCTCTCCCATACTTCCCCAAATATAAATATTTTTATTGAGGGATTGTATGGTTAAATTTTCTTGTAAAGCTAAACTGATAATACTAATCATTTCCTCTGCTTGATTACCGACTATTTGCGCTCCCAGTATTTTACCATCTTGTCGGTAGATTAATTGACAAAATCCCGTGGTTTCCCCCCAGATTTGCTGTGGGACCATATTTTTAATTGGATAGTTGATCATCTTTACCTCCTCACCATAGCTGTCCTGAGCTGCTTTTCCAGTTAAACCCACCCAAGCAATAGCAGGATCGAAAGCAATAAATGAGGGAATTTGCTCGGGATTAAAGTTAAATTTTTCTCCCGTGAGCAGATGCTTGACTAACCCAAAAGCAGCCCGGTGATTTAAAGTAGGATCGGGATAATTATTTCTGAGCAAATTTAGGGCATAAATGCGGGAATTATCGGTTTGTAATTGCTGATTAACCCTAATTAATCCCTCCTCTAGTTTAACTCCCACCCCGGCCAAATTTAATCCCTGTTCATTGACTTGATAATTACCGGCAAAAATGAGATCATCAACTTCGATAACACGATTGCCTAATTGTAACCATTTTTGACCCTCGATCGCTTTCACTTGACTAGGACAATAGCCGGGTAAAATCTTAATTCCTTCCGCTTCTAAAATGGCAGTAACTAAATGGGAGATTTCCCGATCAATATCCGGCAGTAGATAATTATCCTCGATAATTAAGCTAATTTCTTTCCCCAAACGTCGGAGAATTTGCGCTAAACTCACAGCCATGCTGCTGTTGCCAATAATCGCTAAATGTTGTCCCAACTTGTCTAAATTTGGCTCTTGCCAAAGGGTTTGAGCGGTAAAATAATTAACCTCATCTAAGCCGAAAATTTTCGGGACTTGCAGATAAAAACCAGTAGCGATCAGATAGTGTTTAGCCAACAATTGCCGACCGTTAACTACGAATCCTAAATGGGGCAACCGGACAAATTCCCCCCCACCCAGGATCACATCTATTCCTTCCGTGGCTAATCTCGCTAAAGAATGATGTTTATTAATAGTTTTATCCACTTCCTCTAACCATTGCCGCAACCGTTGCCATTGGGGATAAATGGCCGTTTCTTGCCAATGATTCAGCAGTTTATAGAGATGGATAATTTGGCTGTAGCCCTTGCTAAAAATGTCCTCAGATGCCTCTAAATTGCCGCTATAAGGCTGTTGCACTAAGGCCACCCTTTTTTTGAGGTGAACAGCCAACAAAGCCGCTTCTATCCCCGCAGGAGTGGCACCAATAATTACTAAGTCGTAAACCACAAATATAAAGTAAAAAGTCAAAAGTCAAAAAAGGTGTTGGGGGTTTTGGGGTGTTAGGGTGTTAGGGTTTAAGGGTTTTAGTTGAAATTCCCCCACTTCCCCACTTCCCCCCGCAACGCGCACGAAGTGGTCTCCCCATTTCCCCATTCCCCCACACCCCACACCCTACACCCTACACCCTACACCCTCTTTCAAGTCAGGAGTCAGGAATCAGGAGACAGTATTCAGGAATCGGAAACTTAACACTTAAGTAGGGAGGCACAATTATTTGTAGGATGGGTTAGCGGTAGCGTAACATAATCGGGCGTTGGGTTTCATGCTTCAACCCAACCTACGTTCATCTTATATTTAATTCCACCCACCCACTTAAAACTCAAATCTGATAACTGATAACTGATAACTGATTACTGATAACTGATTACCGGCGCCGGTCTTGCAGTTTTTTATAGACATCTCGCAGGGGGACTTGATGATAGGCGAGGGCGACGAGGGTATGATAAAAAAGATCGGCCACTTCTGAGGCAATAGCATCGCCATCATTATCTTTGCAGGCCATGACCACTTCTGCCGATTCTTCGCCGATTTTCTTGAGAATTTTGTTATCTCCCCCGGCCAAAAGTTTACAGGTGTAGGATTCCGGATGAGGATCGTCTCTGCGATCGCAAATTACCTTAAACAATTCCGAGAGAGTATCGGCTGCTGGCGGTGATTTTTGCCAATTTACCTGGTGAAAACAGCTTCTTTCGCCGGTATGACAGGCGATATCACCGATTTGCTCAATAGTCAGTAAGATAGCATCACTATCGCAATCGTAGCGAATTTGACGCACCTTTTGGATATGGCCAGAAGTAGCACCCTTGTGCCATAATTCTTGACGAGAACGACTCCAATACCACGCTTCCCCAGTGGTGAGGGTTTTTTCGAGGGATTCCCGATTCATCCAGGCCATCATTAACACTGTAGCATCAAGATAGTCTTGAGCGATCGCTGGTACTAAACCCTGGGGATTATAAGCGATCGCGTCGAGGGGAATAGCGGAGAGTAAAGAGGACATCAGTTTTTCGCAGTCAAGAATTATGCTGGGATAAATTACCCAAAGCTTAATTATATAGCCTTGAGGAATTCCCCTAAATGGCCGCAGAAAATTACATTAACCGTGAGTGAGGAAAGTTTACATTTCTTAAGATAGACAAGAAAATTTCCGTCCGACCAGTTAATTAACAACAATCTGATGTCACCTCGATCGCTTGTTCCGATTCAACGATAATCTGATCATTAACGGTAAAATTCCCAGTTTTGATTTCTTCAGCTTTCAAAAGAATTAAATACTCATAAAAAGCCTGTAATGTACACCAAGCAAAACCGGCTTTTCCGTCCCGGATTCCCCCTAAAATAAAGTACATATACAACCAACGCAAGAGGGGACGACAGGGTAAACGCAGGGATAAATCTTTTAAAGCGCGTCTTCTGGCCACTTCGTTATCACCAAAGAATAAATCCCACCATTTCACCGCACCATTTTCCAATTGAGAGAGAGTTTCTCTTGCTTCATCGCTAGAATAACGATTGTGTTTTTCTATCCAGCGACTTAAACCTTTACTACAGGTGTAATGGGGATAGGTTTCTTGGAGAAAACCGGTTGCTCCCAGACAAACTTCTCTTTCCGTGTGACCATAATCGGAAAACCAGACCTGTCCTTTTTTCAATAAACGCAATTGATAGCGGGGATACTGGGTACTGTGACGAATCCATGTTCCCATAAACATCACTCTTTCGGCCGCATAATAACCCACATTATCTGGGGATTTTATTACCTGTAAACATTCTCGGAATAACTCCGGGGTCATCCGTTCATCGGCTTCTAAAATATACACCCATTCGTGTTTAGTGGGAATGGAACGTAACATCCAGCTGCGTTGTTCTCCGTGACTTTCAAAAGCGTGTTGGATGACACGGACGGGATAACGTTGGGCAATTTCTACAGTGCGATCGTTACTAAAGGAATCCACCACAATAATATCATCAGACAGTTGTGCCGATTCAATGCAGGCGGCGATATCGATTTCTTCGTTATGGGTAAGGATGTAGATAGAGAACATGGGCGATTTTTATAGGGTGATGGAGGTTGCGGGTTGGGGGTTGGGGTGTTGGGGTAGTGGGGAATTTAGGTGAAATTTCCCCATCTCCCTATTTCCCCATCTCCCTATTTCCCTATCCCCTATCCCCTATTCGCGTTAGAATCAATACTTACAGGGAAAGCTAAAAGCTAGAAAACCAAACAGGGCATCTAACCTTTAGCTATTCTTGTTCAACGTCACAGTTATCAATGTGTACAAGACATTGGTAACTGTTATTTTTGTTTCTTGAAGCGGGAAACCATTCCTAAACCACCCACTGCCAGAAGTCCGAGGATAGTACCCGGTTCGGGAACGGTTGTTTGGTGGAAAGAATTTTGCAATTGGAATAGACCTTGAGTGGAGGCATCAGGATTAGATAGGGTATTTGTGACGGTCAACAGTGTCTGGGGGACGATAGGGATGAAACCGCTAGAAGGGACCTGTGAGCCGTTAGTTGAAACTAAGGAGAGCCCAGGTATCTCACCAAATGTCTCGGTTACAGTCCCGTAGTTGGATGATACGGTTGAATCCAGGTCAACCCCGACAATAGACTTGTTGGGGTCAGTCACCTCGATTGTATATGTGAAAGACCCGGAACTTATATTGGCATCAGGGGAAGCCAGAGTCGTGGCATCGTATATGAAATAATAATCACCGCCCATCTCCATCAGCTCAACATCATCCAGAGCGTTGGCCCCAAAGCCATTTTCCGAGACGAACGTAACTTTTTTGTCCCCGACCTGAAGAGCAGTTCCGCTCGTCCATTGCCCCCAAGTTGACATCACGCTGGCGGCACTCGCACTGGTAGCGGTAAGCACCGCGCCGGCGAGAACCCCGATGGCTAGGGAGCCAGAAGCAAAAGTTTTGGTTAATTTGTTGGTTGTCATCATAACTGAATTATCCAGCGTTAATTGTGTGTACTATAGCCATCAAAAGAAGTTAAGCAAGCGTTAAGCTCGCTGATAACTTTTTGTGTGACCTGACATAATTGTAGCGAAACTTTTCAAAAAAAACAGGTGTTTTAGAATAGGGTGAGCGCATCTCAAACGCTATTGACCATTGACCAATTTTGTCATCCGCTTGCTGTGTGGGCATTTCAAGTGATACCAGTCAATTAAAATAGTTAGGAACTCTTAACATTTGGTCGATTTTTGCTTAACAATTGAGATGGCAAATTCTCCTCAAATATTCCTGAATCACCCTCTGGGTAAGCAACTCACATAAATAAAGTTCATTTTGTTAACGATTGTTAAGATGCGCTTCGCTTACCCTGTGTTTTAGAAAACTTTTTTTCGGCAATATTTATATATTTTTGTCCAATTTACAGCAGTTTTCCCCGAACATAACTACCCAAAACTTGACAAATATACCCAAGCTTTTTGGTGAAAGTTGGACAAATAAACAGGCTCTACTTAAAAAAAATCTCTCCAGTCTTTACAAAACTTAATCAAGAGAGGTACAATGTATAAAACTTAACAGTTTTGACAGTCAAAACTGGAGTTCGATGGCAATCAACTCCCTAACGGGGAAAACGGGGGGAAGGCAATTCATCCCTACGGTAACTTCCTTTTGCTCCTACAAAAATGTCACCCCAAAACCCCCGGACAAACTCAGGTTTTAGAAAGACCAAAAATACCGTTTAATATCTCTATCTAAAGAGGTATGACTAATTTTCCTAAATCATCTATAGTCACCAGTGTGGGGCAATGGCAGTATAAAAGTGGACAACTGACTGTCTAAAGTTGGACGATTCTCTCTCGATCAATTTCTTTAATTAAAACTGGGTTAAGTTAAGTAGTCGGACATAAATTCTGTTGTCTATCTTAAGAAATGTAAATTGCCGCAATTCTTACTGACTCCTGACTTAAAAGTGGCAAGTGGCAAGTGGGGAGAATACACAAAAGCTGTCTCCTGTCTCCTGTCTCCTAGCCCCACCAACAAACTTTTTGCCGCAAACCCTACTTAACAGCTTATATATATGAATACCCTCATCACTATTCGAGAAGCTTCCGATTTACTCGGAGTTAGCATTAAAACCCTCCGGCGCTGGGAACAACAGGGTAAAATTGTCTCAATTCGTACCCGCGGCGGTCATCGCCGATTTCGACCGGAAGATCTCTTACAATCTGGTCAAGCAACCCCATTGATTATTGGCTATGCTCGTGTTAATCGACCTGAACAAAAACCCCAATTAGACACCCAGATAAAAGCGTTAGAAGAATTTTGCCATCAGCAGGGTCAACCCTTTGAAATTCTCACCGATATCGGCGACGGAGTCAGCCACAATCACCCTAATTTTATGCGTCTAGTGAAGATGATTTGTCAGGGTGAGGTGAAATGTCTAGTTTTAACCCATGCGGAAACTATTAGTCTCTTTTGTCATGATTTTATTTTGGGTTTGTGCCGTCTCTTCAAAATCCAAGTCATTATCCTCAATCAACCCCAGGAATCCATTGCAGCTGAGGATTTAGTGGACGATCTGCAAGCCCTCGTCACCATCTGTTACGATCATCTCTACCCACTACATAACCCGGCTCATCAGCAATTACTAGAATACCTAGGGGCGCTTAAGGATGTCCGTGTGGCTTAAAATTATCCTTGGCCTGGGTTTCTCCTCCCTCTTTGTTGGCTGTCTGATGCCGCCTCTACTGTTCCCCGAACCAGGGCCAAGAATAGTAATATTTGAGATGATAAAGAGAATATGATCCCCCCTTGCCCTAGGGTTGATTCAAGGTAGGGTTGATTCATGAATCAACCCTACCCCTTGCCCCCCTTAAAAAAGGGGGGAAAACCAGGAAAGTTCCCTTTTCCAAGCTGGATTGAGGGGGATCAAATTGGCTGACGGCTATATTGACATCCACATTAACGGCAAATGAAACTAGAAACCACGGCGATTAAACGGATTCTCGATGCTAACCTTGACCGCGCCAGAGAAGGACTGCGAATTATCGAAGAATGGTGTCGTTTTGGCTTAGATAATCCCGATTTAGCCCAAGAATGTAAAGAAATGCGCCATCAATTAGCTAGTTGGCACTCGATCGATCTTAAACTACATCGGGACACAGCCGGCGATATCGGCAGGGATTTAAGCCATCCCAGGGAAGAAATCCGGGAGACTGTCGAGGGACTGCTGCAGGCCAATCTCGCTCGCGTACAGGAGGCTTTTAGGGTTTTAGAAGAATACGGTAAACTCTATGATCTGGAGCTAGGGATAGCCTGTAAACAGCTGCGCTATCGGGTTTATCAGCTAGAGAGTAAACTATTAATCTCTCCACCCCTGGAAAAACTGAAAGCATCTCCCCTCTATCTAGTCACTTCTCCCGCCGAAAATCTGCTAGAAATCGTCGAATTAGCCCTAAAAGGGGGTTTAAAATTGGTGCAGTACCGCCATAAAACCGCCGCTGATACCATTCGTTTAGAAGAGGCCGCTAAACTGTGTGAGTTATGCCACCGTTACGATGCTTTATTTATTATGAACGATCGCGTCGATATTGCTCAGGCCATTCATGCCGATGGTGTTCATCTCGGTCAACAGGATGTACCGATTTCCCTAGCGCGGCAATTTCTCGGTCCTGGGGCAATTATCGGCCGGTCCACCACTAATCCCCAAGAGATGGCCAAAGCAATCCAAGAAAAGGCCGATTATGTGGGAGTCGGGCCGGTTTATGCCACCCCCACCAAAGCAGGAAAAACCCCGGCAGGATTGGAATATGTCCGTTATGCGCGGGAAAATTGCCCTTTACCCTGGTTTGCGATCGGTGGTATTGATAGTAGTAACATTAAAGAGGTTTTAGAGGCAGGAGCGCAACAGGTAGCTGTAGTCCGGGCCATCATGGAAGCGCAGCATCCCGATGTGGTGACACAACAATTATTAACCCAATTAAAGTAGGGAAGTGGGAAGTGGGAAGTGGGGTGTAGGGTGTGGGGTGTGGGGTGTAGGGTGTAGGGTGTAGGGTGTGGGGTGTGGGGTGTAGGGTGTAGGGTGTAGGGTGTGAGGAGAAAAAAGCTGTCTCCTGTCTCCTGTCTCCTGTCTCCTGTCTCCTGTCTCCTGTCTCCTGACTCCTCCGATTAATTCATTTGTTCGTATCCAAATCCATGTCAGAAATAACCTTGCAAATTAACGGCAAAACTCAAACCTGTTTACCCGCAACTAAACTACCGCAAATGTTAGAAAATTTGGGCATGAATCCTCGGTTAGTTGCGGTGGAATATAACGGGGAAATCCTCCATCGTCAGTATTGGGAAAACACGGAAATCAAGGAGGGGGATAAATTAGAAATTGTTACTATTGTCGGAGGGGGTTGACACTCCCATCGCTAAAAGCGAGGGATTCTTGGTTCACTGAGTTTCCTTAATCTGGCAGGACGTATCCAACATTCGCCAGAGGGAATCTCTCCCCAAGCGTATTAGTTTCGGTGTGTCCCACCGTACTTAGTCCCTTTTTGAGAATGTTGATAGCGGCGTTAATATCTCTATCTTCTACATAGCCACAATGGGGACAAATATGGGTTCTCGTAGATAGAGATTTAGGGACTTTTTGACCACAATTAGAGCAATTTTGACTCGTGTTATGGGGTGGTACTGCTACCGTAACCTTACCATATTTAAATCCAAAATATTCTAACCATTGTCGAAAAATAGACCAAGCCACATCATTAATAGATTTAGCTAGTTTAGAGTTTTTTACCATGCCTTGAACATTTAAGTTTTCGTAAGCGATGAAATCGTTAGATTTAATGACGCGCAATGCCTCTTTTTCGACAAAGCCTTTACGTTGCCTACTTACTCTTAAATGCTTTCTAGCATACCTCTTTCTAGCCTTTTGGTAGTTGTTTGATTGGGGTTGACCTTTTCTAAACTTTTTAGATTTCTTCCGATTCAGTCGGTTTAATCTTTTTTCTGCTTGGCGATAGTATTGCGGTATTTCTACTGTTTTCCCATCACTGTTAGCGTAGAAAACTTTTAAACCTACATCCAATCCTACACATCTTTTTGTTGGTTCTAGGGGTTTAGCATATTCCCGAATATCAACGCTAAGACAGAATTGGACATAATAACCATCTGCTCGTTTAACAATCCTAACTCGTTTAATTTGGTCTAGAGGGTAAAAGTTTAAGTCTCTGGTTCCTTTCAGTTTAACCGTGCCAATGTTTTTCTTATCTGTGAAAGTTATTTTCTTTCTATCATCAGATAGTTTCCACCCAGAGTTTTTATATTCCACAGAACGATTATTTTTCTGAAACTTGGGATAACCTTTTTTACCTTTAACCTTTTTCTTACAATTGTCATAGAAACGAGCAATAGCTGACCAAGCTCGTTCGGCCGATGCTTGTCTAGCAGTAGAATTTAGAGTATCGACAAACTTGAACTGTTTGGCGAGAACTGCACAATATTTATTGAGAGAATATTTATCGATTTTGTCTTCTCTCTTGGCATCCATCCAAAGCCTTAATGCTTTGTTTCTGATGAATTGTACTGTACGAATAGCTTCATCAATGGCAGAACACTGACTTGGTTTGACCACGGCTTTCATTTCTAAGACAATCATTGTTTATCGACCTCAAACAACTTATTTTAAGTTAACCTGTAGAGCATCGGATTGTCAAGATTTTAGTTGACATCGAAGCTCTTACATCGAAGCCCCTCGAAATGTGTCGAAATGTGTCGAAATGTCGTGCTTCGCTGTTTTATACTGGTCGGGGTTTCATCCCGTCGCTAAGCGCGAGGGTCTTCACCCCGACATTCAAGATAAAATAATCAACAATCGACACTTGAGGGAAAAAACTTGTTAGTTATCGGTTTAATGAGTGGCACATCGGTGGATGGTATCGATACCGCTTTAGTGGAGATTAGCGGTACAGTGGAATCTCCACAGGTGCAATTATTAGCTGGAGAAACCTATCCCTATTCCCCCCGATTACGCGAGACAATTTTACAAGTCTGTGGGGGAGAAAAGCTCGACCTTGAAGCTTTAGCCAGCTTAGATGATGATATCGCCGCAGAATTCGCCCGTGCCGCTTTAAATATCCAAAAAGAAGCCCCAAAAGCCCAATTAATCGGCAGTCACGGTCAAACCGTTTTTCATCGACCCCCCGCAAACGATCGCCTCGGTTACACGGTACAATTAGGACGGGGAGCAGCGATCGCAAAAATTACCCGTATTCCCACCATTAGTAATTTTCGCGCTGCCGATATCGCCCAAGCTGGTCACGGTGCGCCCCTAGTGCCGAAAATTGACGCTTATCTGCTTTCTCACCCCACTAAAACCCGCTGCGTCCAAAATATCGGCGGTATTGGCAATTTAACCTATCTACCCCCCCGACAAAGGGAAAATTGGCAGCAAAAAATTTTCGGTTGGGATACTGGCCCCGGCAACGTCCTCATCGATTTGGCCGTACAATTTTTGAGCCAAGGCCAACAAACCTACGACCATAACGGTCAATGGTCGGCCCAGGGTCAACCCTGCTCCGAATTAGTTCATAAATGGCTACAGGAGCCTTATTTTCAACAATATCCCCCTAAATCCACCGGCAGAGAGTTATTTAGTCCCGCCTATCTAGCCCAATTGCACCGGGATGCCCAAGCTTATTCCCTCAGTGATGCCGACTGGTTGGCTAGTTTAACCGATTTAACCGCCATTTCGATCGCCCACAGCTATCAAACCTTTTTGCCAGAAATGCCTGCGGAAGTGCTGCTCTGCGGTGGTGGCGCTCGTAATGCCTACCTGCGCCAACGACTCCTAGCACATTTGGGGTCAAATGTCAAGCTTTTGACCACCGATGAGGTAGGATTAAATAGCGATTTTAAAGAAGCGATCGCTTTTGCCCTTTTGGCCTATTGGCGCTGGCACAATTTCCCCGGTAATTTACCGCAAGTCACGGGGGCAAAAGCAGCGGTTTTATTAGGAGAAATTTACAGATGAGCAGCAGCTATGAAATATTTTCAACAATTCAACGCCAAAGGGTCAGCGATGGGCAAATAGTGCCAATTTTAAGCGATTGTGCCGATTATAAACGTCTTTTAATTCTTGTTTGGCCGCAATTGGGAGATTTTGATAGTCTCGAATACGCTTGGTGGTTAGAAAAAGAGGCAGCCCTTTGGCAAAATGCCGGGATAACCATTCGTGCCATCGGTATCGGCGATCGCAATTCGGGCTTAAAATTCTCTGAATATACGAAATTTCGGCAAGATTGGCTTTTTGTTGACCCCAAAGCCGAATTACACGATTTATTAGGACTTTATCGGGGTTTATCGTTAAAATTACCTGGATTTTCCCCCGGCCAAAATGCCTGGTTAAATCTAATTTTGATGTGTGCGGGTGTGGGTAGTCCGGGGACTCTGGCCGAAGTGCTGCGGGGTTATCTTGGCGATCGCAAAGCCCCCCAATTAATTGCCGAGGAGGAAACAATGCAAGCGCGGCCTTTACCACCTTTCCGGGGTTCCCTATTCAATCTTGCTGGGGGTCAAGGTTTTCAGCGACCTTTTGAATTAGCCACCCTGAGACTGCGTAATATGAGTCAAGTTTTGGGCAATTGGTCAACATATATCCCCGATAGTAGTTATCTCACCCAACGGGGAGGGACTTTTTTGTTTGATAGTCAAGGAAATTTACTCTATGAGCATCGCGATCGAGGTATCTTGGGATTTGCTGAGAATATGAGTTATCCTCTCGCTTTTTTGCAGGATTAAGCTTTTTTCTTCTGCATCTCGCCCACTCCCAACTCTTGACTTTTAGCTTTTCCAGCTGATGGCTAAAAAACTTTAATGTTGTCCGACCACTTATTACCTAAAGATTGATGAAATTATTTGACGATTCATCGAAAATTTTGGGTCTGAAACCCCGCCGTTTTAGGTTGGCTTTGCTGTTAAATATGAGCATCGTTTACGAAATATATGCTAAAATATGAGACATGGAAAAAGCCTATTCTTACCGATTTTACCCGACACCAGAACAAGAGTCGCTATTGCGGCGCACTTTGGGATGTGTAAGATTAGTTTACAACAAAGCTCTCCACGAACGAACACAAGCATGGTACGAAAGACAAGAAAGAGTAGGCTACGCTCAAACTTCTTCAATGTTGACTGAGTGGAAAAAACAAGAAGAATTAGACTTTCTCAATGAAGTAAGCTGTGTACCTTTACAACAAGGGTTAAGACACCTACAAACAGCTTTTACTAATTTCTTTGCTGGTCGGACTAAGTATCCTAACTTTAAGAAAAAACATCAGGGAGGAAGTGCCGAATTTACCAAATCTGCTTTTAAATTTAAAGACAAACAAATCTATTTAGCCAAATGCACAGAACCTTTACCTATTCGATGGTCAAGAAAAATACCAGAAAGCTGTGAACCAAGCACAGTAACAGTCAGATTACATCCCTCAGGACGTTGGCATATTTCAATTAGATTTGATGACCCAACGATTAAGCCATTACCAGTAACAGATAAAGCCATCGGAATTGACTTAGGAATTAGTAGCCTAGTAATTACCAGCAATGGCGATAAAGTATCTAATCCTAAGCACTTTAAAAAGCATTATCGGAGACTGCGAAGAGCATCTAAAAGTCTTTCTCGAAAACAGAAAGGGTCAAAAAATCGGGAAAAAGCGAGAATCAAAGTAGCCAAGATTCACGCTCGAATCACCGATAACAGAAAAGACCATTTACACAAGCTAACCACTCAATTAGTTCGTGAAAACCAAACGATTGTGGTTGAGAATTTAGCCGTCAAGAATATGGTCAAAAACCCGAAATTATCTCAGGCAATATCTGACGTTAGTTGGGGAGAAATTACCCGACAATTAGCCTATAAATGCCGTTGGTATGGAAGAAATTACATCGAAATAGATAGATGGTTTCCTAGCTTTAAAAGGTGTAGTAATTGCGGGTATATTGCTGAGAAAATGCCGTTAAATGTTCGAGAATGGGACTGTCCAGACTGTGGGACTCACCACGACCGAGATATTAACGCCAGTAAAAATATTTTGGCCGCAGGGCTTGCGGTGTCAGTCTGTAGAGCGACCATAAGACCAGAACAGAGTAAATCTGTTAAGGCAGGTGCGAAAAATCCTTCGGGACAGAAGCAGAAACCTAAATCGTGAGGTTTGGGAATCGCCGTCCGTTTTACGGCGGCGAGGATGTCAACCACAACTATCGGGAGTTATTTACTCAAGAGATAAGTAAATATTATTTTAAGTTTATTTAAGGCTGTCATTACTAATGGTAAGTTGAGCCGGGTGAATTTTCCCGTAGTATCAAAAAGGAAACTCATTCGACCCGTTCAGTCTAAACGGGGAGAGAAGGGATTTTGAGACTGAGGAACAACCTATGGCAAAGAAAACAAAGACAACCACTTATAAAGTCACCCTGAAAACACCCGATGGCGAGCATACAATTGATGTTCCCGATAATGAATATATTCTCGAGGTAGCGGAAGAAAAAGGATTAGATTTACCTTCTTCTTGCCGTGCTGGTGCTTGTTCTGCTTGCGCTGGTAAAATCGAATCCGGTAGCGTTGATCAATCCGAGCAATCCTTCTTAGATGACGATCAAATTGAAGCGCATTATGTCCTCACCTGTGTTGCCTATCCTACTTCTGACTGTGTGATCGTCACCCACAAAGAAGAAGATTTGTACTAATTTAACTCAATATTCGGGGGTTAGATACTCCAACAATACAACAATAATAGAGCGGGAACTGCAAGGGCGACAGTTCTCGCTTTATTTGTATTTTTGCCTCTTGACTCGACAGTGATACTAAATCCGTTGAGTATAGGCTAGTTATGAGGAGAGGCACTCATGCAAAGGGGAGAATAAATAATCAGTTTATAACTGATCACTGATCACTGATTATCGTCCCACTTCAGCGAAAATCTGGGCTAAAATCTCTCCAGCACCAGCCTCGCGCACTTTATGGGCTAAATCTCGTCCTAAGACTTCCCCATGGCTAGGATCACCGCTAACCGAGTCCTTAATCAGGCGCTTACCGTCGAGACTAGCCACCATACCCGTTAAAG
>Ga0209985_10001446_pt1 | contig 23330 bp, 16 predicted proteins | sample NOAtaG_FD_187305 | JGI IMG/M metagenome (GOLD analysis project Ga0209985, IMG submission 187305) | Freshwater lake microbial communities from Lake Erie, under a cyanobacterial bloom - NOAA_Erie_Diel6S_1000h metaG (SPAdes) (version 2) | ecosystem: Environmental > Aquatic > Freshwater > Lake ...
GTCGCGCTGCCGTGGGCGCGGACGACTCGATCTGCCCGAGCGTGGCGGGGCGCCTGCCCAGGCTCACCGGCACGCCCTCCATGCGCAGCGCGACGAGCGCCGAGCCCGAGAGCAGGGAGCCGCCGAGCACGAGCAACGCGGCGAGACCGAGCGCCCGGCCGAGCTTGCGGGTGACGTCGGCACGGTACGCGTCGAGCACCTTCGGTCGCCGCTTCCTGCGGGTCGCCACCCCGGGAGCATGCCGCTCTCCATGGCCCTTGCAACGCGGGTGTCTGCGGCTGGGTCGGGACGGCGGGCCCGCGCCGCGCCGCACCCAAGGCGTGTATGCTCCGCGGCGATGCAGCGACCACGGATCGCGGGGCAGCGCGCGTCTGCCCGATCGCGCCGCGCGGGGCGGCCTGGGGTGATGGTGTCGTGGGCTGCGCTCGCGTGCCTCGTTCTCGCCGCGACGGCCGGGGCGCAGGATCTCCCGGGGGCGAGCGCGGTGCCCGCCTCGGGCCCGGAGGGGGGCGCCGCGGCCGAGGCGGTCGATGCGGTCGAGGAGGCGCGCGAGCGGCTCCGCGGTGCCCACGTCGGCGAGCTCGCAGGGCGCACCCGCGTCGCGACCCACGCCGCGCGCCCGCTGCTCCGCGCGAGCGGTGACATCGTCGACATCGAGCGCACGCTGCCCAACCTCGAGGCCGAGATCCGCCGCCTCGTCGCGCCTGCTCGGATCGAGCGGGTCCCGAGCCTGCCGCAGCGCGAGCTGACCGATCTGCGCGCCACGTTCCGTCGCCACGCGCGCCTGCTCGACGGCTGGCAGGGGAGCCTCACCGAGCACATCGGCGAACTCGAGACCGCGCGCTCCGCGGTGGTGGAACTGCGCCGCACCTGGTCCGAGCTTCGCGAGCTGTCGGAGCGCGCGGGCGGAACCGGAGAGCGCCACGAGCGCATCCGCGCCGCGCACGAGACCACCCGGACCGTCGCGAGCGAGCTCGACGTCGAGCGGGACCGCTGCGCCGAGCTCTCCGACCGCATCGCCGATCTGCAGACGTCGGTGCAGGACATGATGGAGCTCTTGCGCGACGCGGCTGGCGCGTACCGCGAGCGTCTCGGGGTCGCCGATGCGCCGCCGCTCTGGTCCGGCCTCTCGCGGGGTGAGGGGTCGCTCGCCGAGGATGCGCGCGCGTCGTTCCTCGCGCGGACCGATGCGCCGTCTGCCCTGCTCTCCGATCTCGGTCCGATGCTCGGCGTCCTGGGCTTGCTCGCGGTGCTCGTGCTCGGTGGGCTCGTGCTCCTCGCGCGGCGCGTCGCGGCGGTGGGCGGCAAGCGGCCGATGGGTCCCTTCGCGCTCGAGGTGCTCGAGCGCCCGGTGGCCGCCACCTCGCTGCTGGTGCTCCTCTCGGCGACCGTGCTCCTCGAGCACGCGCCCATCGTCGTGTACGACGCGCTCTTCTTCGCCGCCCTGATCCCGCTGCTCCGGGCGGTTCCTCCGCTCGCCCAGCCCGCGCTGCGTCCGCTGGTACGCGGCGCGGTCGGGTTCGTCTTCGTCGATCGGCTGCAGTCGATCCTCGCGGAGGGCAGCGCGCTGCTCCGCCTGGTGCTCCTCGCCGAGGGCCTGCTCGCGTTCGTGGCGGCCGCGGCGTGGCTTCGCAGCACGCGGTCCAGCGAGCGTGACCGGCTCCTCGCGTCGGTGCGCCTCGCGGTGGGCGCGGGGGCGCTCGTCATCGCGGCCGCGCTGCTCGCGAACCTCGCGGGCTACCTCTTCCTCGCGACCGCGCTCACCCGCGGCGTGGGGTATGGGACCTACGCCGCACTCGGCTTGAGCGGCGGAGTGATCGTCCTCGAGGCGGTCGTCGACCTGGTGATCGCGAGCCCGCTCGGCGACAGCATTCGCTCGCTCGCGGAGCACGGCGAACTCGTGCGGGCCCGGTCCTACCAGGCCCTCTCGGCCGCGGCGGCGTTGCTCTTCCTCGGCCTGCTGCTCGATGGGTTCGGGCTCTCCGGTCCGTTCTACGGATGGGCGGAGGAGGTGCTCGGGGCGCCGCATCGGCTCGGCACGCTCGAGCTCTCCCTCGGCGAGGTGTTCGGCGCGATCCTCGTCCTCGTCGTCACCTACGTCGTGCTCCGGCTCGTCCGCTTTCATCTCGAGCTCGACGTGCTGCCCCGGCTCTCCCTCGAGCCGGGCGTCGATGGTGCGATCAGCGGTCTGACCCGCTACGCGATCGGTGGCTCCGGGCTGCTCCTGTCGCTCGCCTGGCTCGGGATCGACGCGGAGCAGATCGCGCTCGTGGCCGGCGCGCTCGGCGTCGGCATCGGCTTCGGCCTGCAGGGGATCGTGGCGAACTTCATCGCCGGGATCGTGCTGATGCTCGAGCGACCGGTGCGCCTCGGCGATTTCGTCGAGGTCGGCCCGCTCGTCGGCCGGGTGGAGCGGATCGGTCTGCGGTCGAGCACGGTGAAGGCGCTCGACGGCGCGGAGGTGATCGTGCCGAACGAGAGCCTGATCAGCCGCGAGGTGATCAACTGGACCCTCTCCGATCGCAAGCGCCGCGTGGAGGTGAAGGTCGGCGTCGCGTACGGGAGCGACCCGCGCCAGGTGCACCGGATCCTCGAGAAGGTCGCCATGGAGCACGAGGGCGTGGTGCAGTTCGAGTCGTCGCGGACCCTCTTCGATGGCTTCGGCGAGAGCTCGCTCGACTTCAGCCTGCAGTTCTGGGCTGGCAGCTACGAGGACGGCGTGCGTCTCAAGAGCGAGGTCGCGCTCGCCGTGCACGACGCGCTGAAGGACGCGAACATCGAGATCCCGTTCCCGCAGCGGGACATCCGCATCCTCAGCATGCCCAAGCCCGGGCCCTGACGGCGATGCGGCCGGCCTGGCTGCCGGCGGCTATCCTCGACCGATGAGCCACGACGTGCGTGCTGCGGCCCCAGGCGACTACGTCGGGGGGCGCTTCCTGCCGCCCGAGGGCGCGCCGCTCGTGTCGCACGATCCTGCCCGCGAGGGGCGGGTCGTGTTTGCGACCGCAGAGCGGGTCGAGCGGGTGGGGCTCGCGGTCGAGGCCGCCCGAAGCGCGCAGCCAGGCTGGCGCGCGCTCGGCCTCTCCGGCCGCTGGGAGGTGCTCGGCCGCTTCCGCGCCGCGATCGAGGAGCACCGGGAGCCCATCGCCGAGGCGGTCGTGCGCGAGATGGGGAAGATCCGCAGCGAGGCACGGCTCGAGGTGGGCTCGCTGCTCGGCCGCTTCGACCTCGCGCTCGATCGGGTGAAGAACGATTTGAAGGAAGGCCCCTTGCCGGGCTTTCCTGGCGAGGCGCTGCGCTGGCAGCCGCACGGCGTGGTCGGCGTGATCGGCCCCTTCAACTTCCCCGTCCACCTCAGCCACGCGCACATCGTCCCTGCGCTCCTGCTCGGCAACACGGTGGTGCTCAAGCCGAGCGAGATCACCCCGCTCGCCGCGGTGCGCTACCTCGAGGCCGCGCACGCCGCGGGGCTTCCCCCCGGCGTCCTGAACCTCGTGCAGGGTCGCGCCGCGAGCGGCACCGCGCTCGTCGCGCATCCCGACGTGAAGGCCATCGCCTTCACCGGGAGCTGGCCGGTCGGACGAAGGATCCTCGAGGCGACGCTCGACAAGCCGGAGACGCTGCTGGCCCTCGAGATGGGGGGCAAGAACGTCTCGGTGGTGTGCGAGGACGCGGACCTGCGGCAGGCGGCGCACGAGATCGTGATCGGCGGCTACCTCACCACCGGCCAGCGCTGCACCTGCACCGACCGCGTGCTCGTGCACCGGAAGATGGCCGGGCCCCTGATCGACGCGCTCGTGCGGCTCGTGCGGGCCCTGCGCTTCGGCGATCCGGACGATGCGCGTTCGTTCGCCGGGCCCATGGCGACCGAGGGCGCGCTCGCCAAGTTCGAGCGGGCCATCGAGGCCGCGCGGAGTGCGGGAGCCGACGCGGTGGTGCCTGGCGCGCGGCTGCCGGGCGGGGCCTTCCGCAGCGGCTCGCTCCACGTGCTGCCCGAGGGCCGCCACGATGTCCCGGGTTACACCGACGTCGAGCTCTTCGGGCCCGACCTCGGCGTCGAGCTCGTCGACAGCGACGAGGAAGCGATCGCCATCGTCGCGGGCAGCCCCTACGGCTTCGCGTGCAGCGTGTTCACTGCGAGCGACGCGCGCTTCGAGCGCTACCGCGCGGGGATCCGCCTGGGTCTGCTCAACCAGAATCGCTCGACGAACCAGGCGAGCCCGCGGCTGCCCTTCGGCGGCACCGGCCGGAGCGGCAACTTCCGCCCGGCCGGCGCGTTCGCGGCGCGCAACTTGGCGGTGCCGGTCGCGGTGCAGTCCAACCCGCTCTTCAGCTTCACAGTGAGTCCGCACCTGCGCGCATCGCTACCGGCGCCCGACCTCGCGCTCATGGAGGCGCGGCACGCGCTCGAAGAGGCCGCCGAGGCCGCCGCCGAGCCCGCTTCGGCGGACGCATCTCCAGCGGGCGGCGTGCTCCCGGCCTCGAGCGGGTGGACCGAGCGGCTCTTCGCGGGCGACCGGCTCGCGCGCTTCCCGGTGCCGCTCGTCGCGGATCCGCGCCGGAGCCGCGGTGCCTGGCAGGTGTCGGTCGATGCGGCGCCGCTGGTGTTGCTCGACGCGCAGAGCGGTCTCGGCGCCGGCGAGGCGGAGCTCGCGCAGGCCGTCGTCGCGGCCCTCGTCGCGCCGCCCGAGCCCACCGCCGTCGCCCGCGAACTGGCCGCCGCGCTCGGCCTGCCGAGCGCGGAGGTCGCCTTCGCCGACGGTCCGCACGAAGCGGTGGAGAAGGCGGTCGCGCTTGTCGGCGCGCCCGGCGAGCGCGTCGTGGTGTTCGCCGGCGCACGCCACGGGCGGGTGCGGATCCCGAGCGGGGGCAGCGCCGAGCTCGCCGGTCTCGACGCGCTCGTGCTCCCGTGGCCTGCCCAAGCCTGCCCGTCCCTGCCGCCCGACCCCGCCCTCGAGGCCGCTGCAGCGGCGGCCGACCGCCCCGAGCTCGCGAGGAGACTCGCAACCCTCCTGTCCGCCAATTCGGCCTCTGCCCCGGACTCGGCCTCTGCCCCGGACTCGGCCTCTGCCCCGGACTCGGCCTCTGCCCCGGACTCGGTCTCTGCCCCGGACTCGGACTCTCGGATCGCCGAGCTCCGCGCCCTGCTCGCCGTCCTCGACGCCGTCGCCGCGGGCGGCGTCGTCGCCGTCCTCGTGCCGCAGCCCGATGCGGCCGCCGCGCGCCCGGCGAGCCAGCGTGTTCACCGAGCCCTCCGCCACCTCTGCCGCGGTCTCGCCGTCCCGTTCCTCCTCGACGCATTGGGCGTCCCGCTCTCGTCCGCGCGCGATGCGGCCTCCGTGCTCTGCCCAGACGCGCTGATCTTCGGCGGACCCGGTCTACCCGGGGTCGTACTCGGCCGCTTCGTCGATCCCGAGCCGAGCGAGGGGTTCTCGCCCGCGCAGGCCCGCCTGCGCTGGCACGCCGCCCGGCACGCCGCGCACGCGGCTGCGTCCGGTCACCTCGCGCAGGCCCTCGCGCCGCTCGTCGCCGCGCTCGAACGCCGGTGGTCCGAGCTCGCGCTCCGGCCCCGCGCGCCCGCCGGCACGCTCGCCTTCGAGCTGCCCTCGCCCCTGCACGCGGCAGCCTATCTCGGTCAGGCCCGCTGGCGCGGCGTGCTCCCCGAGATCGACGGGAACACGGTGCGCCACCGCCTGCATGCGGGCGCCGCCGCGGCCGAGGTGGAGGTGCTCGCGCGCGCGGTGCACCGCTCACTCGCGTGGCTCGAGGCGCATCCCGGGGCCTCGCCGCCCGCGTGGGAGGAACTGCCGGGCGCGCGTCCCAGGTTGCCAGCGCCTGCTCCCCGCGTCGCGTTGCCTTCGGACTCGGTTCCGGCGCCGTTGCGCGCGGCCTTCGATCGCGGTGGGCTCGAGGCGGCGCTCGCGCTCGGCGGCGGCCTGCCGCAGCGCGTGACCCCGGGCCTCGTCCGCGCGCTCGAGTGGGTCGGCGCGCTCGCCCCCGACCTGCCGCATCTGTTTCCGACGCCGGGTCGCGACGCGCTGGCCGACGAGCTCGTGCGCCTGCTCCGGGCGGCGCGCCCTGCAGCCCGCACGCTGCTCGGTCTCCGCGGCGCCTACCTCGGGCACACCACCGCCGCGGCGCGCGCGCTCTCCGATCCCGCGGTCCTCCGTGCCCCCTCGCGCGGGGGCGCGCACCTCGTGCCGCACCCGGCGGAGGTCGGCGACGAGGCCTGCCTCGCCGCACTGCGTGCCGCGATCGTCGAGGTCGGCCGCGACGCGATCCTCGGCCTCGTCGTCGAGTCCGTCGGCGAGCGCACCGGCTGGGTCGCGGGCGATGCCTTCCTCGTCGGCCTCGCCGCGCTGCGTGCCGAGACCGGCGTTCCGATCGCGCTCGTCGAGACGGCGTGCGCCTACCACCGCTCGGGCCGCGGCCCCTTCCACGCGTCGGCGGCCCCGCTCTTGCCGGACGCGCTGCTCTGGGCGGCGGGCGGCCCGCTCGGCTTCGCACACCTCTCTCCCGCGCTCTTCGCCCACGTCGGCAGCCCGGGGCAGGCCGACGAGCTCGCGGCGGTCCTCGCGCACCACCGATTGCGCGCCGCCCGCGGGCTCGACGTCGCGGCCGCTGCGCGGGCGCTCGACGCCGTGCTCGCGCGCCGCCTCGCGCATCCGGTCCACGGCGCGGGCCTCTACCGGGTGATCGCCGCGGGCGCGCACGCGGACGGGCTCGCCGCACGCCTCGTCGCGGCCGAGCTGCTCGCGGCCCGCCATCCCGGCGGCCGCCTCGTGCTCGCGCCGCCGCTCGATCGGCTCGACGAGGCGCTTGCACGCCTCGACGCCGCGCTCGCGTGAAGGCCGCACTCGCGTGAAGGCCGTGCTGCGCGATGCGGCCGTGCTGCGCGATGCGGCCGTGCTGCGCGATGCGGCCGTGCTGCGCGATGCGGCGGTGCTGCGCGATGCGGCGGTGCTGCCGTGACCGAACCATGACGCGCAAGCGCGAACGGTGACACGCGCGGGCCCGCGGCCCGTGCACGCTCCGCCACCATGCGTGCGTCCTCGCCTCCGCCGCCTGCCTCCTCCCACGCGGAGGCCGCCCACCACCCGAGCCCGCGCGAGGAGCTGGTCCACGCGCTGACGCACGGGTTCGGCGCGGTCGCCTCGCTCGTGGTGCTCGTCGTGCTCGTGCTCGACGCGGCTGCGCGCGGCGGCGCCCACCGCATCGCGGCCGCGGCGGTCTTCGGCGCGAGCCTCCTGGCGGTCTACGTCAGTTCCACGCTCTACCACTCCGTGCCGCCGCGCCACCGCCGCGCCAAGCAGTTCCTGCAGATCCTCGATCACGCGGCGATCCACCTGCTCATCGCGGGCAGCTGCACGCCCTTCGCGCTCCTCGCGATCGGCGGGGCCTGGGGCGTCGCGCTCTGTGCCCTCGCCTGGTCGATTGCGCTCCTCGGCATCGTCGTCGAGACGACGCCGCTGCGGCATCGCGCCCGGCTCTCGATCGGCGTCTACCTGGGGGCAGGCTGGAGCGGCGCGCTCGGCCTGCCCGCGCTGTGGAGCACGCTGCCGCTCGGTACGCTCGCCTACCTCGTGCTCGGCGGCGTGGCCTACACCGCCGGCGTGCCCTTCTTCCTGCGCCACCGCACCCGCTGGATGCACGCGACCTGGCACGGCTTCGTCCTCGCCGGCAGCACCCTGCACGCCCTGGCCATCGCGGACGTCGTCGCACGCTGAGGGCGACCTCCATCCGAGCGCTCGCGTAGGATGTCGGGATGGAAAGCCGCTACCGATCCGAGGACGCCCCGAGCGAGCTGCTCGCGCTCCGCTGCTACACCTCGCGCCTGCTCGGCGCCGAGCCCTCGCTGGTCCTGCACGGGGGCGGCAACACCAGCGTGAAGGGGACGACCCGGGACTTCTTCGGCGACCCGGTCGAGGTCTGCTGGGTGAAGGGATCGGGCTGGGATCTGGCTTCCATCGAGCCGGCGGGCTTCCCCGCCGTGCGCCTTCGGACCTTGCGGCGCATGGCCGAGCTCGAGGCCCTCTCCGATGTGGACATGGTCCGCGAGCAGCGGGCGGCGCTGCTCGATCCGGGCGCGCCGGACCCCTCCATCGAGGCGATCCTGCACGCGATCCTGCCGCACCGCTTCGTCGATCACACCCACGCCGACGCGGTGATCGCCCTGACGAACGCGCCGGACGGCCTCGGCCGCGTGCAGGCGCTCTACGGCGAGCGCGCGCTCTACGTGCCCTACGTCATGCCGGGCTTCGTGCTCGCGCGCGCGGTGCGGCAGGCCATCGAGGGCGCAGACTGGTCGAAGGTCGAGGGCATCGTGCTCTTGCAGCATGGCCTCTTCACCTTCGGCGACGACGCGCAGACCAGCTACGAGCGCACCATCCGCATGGTCGGCGAGGCGGAGCGGGCGCTCGAAGCGGCGGGCGCGCTCGCGGCGCCGGTGACGGCGGAGCCGGCCGAGCTCGATCCGCTCGCGCTCGCCGCGCTGCGCGGGCACGCGAGCCGGGTCGCGGGCACCGCGCTGGTGGCTGCGGCCGATGGAAGCGCCGAGGCCCGCGGCTTCGCCTCGCGGCACGACGTGGCGGCGATCGCCACCCGCGGCCCGCTCACCCCCGATCACGTCATCCGCACCAAGCGCGTGCCGGTGGTGATCGACGGCGATGCGGGCCCGGCCATCGAGGCCTTCGCGGCGAACGAGGCGGCGTACTTCGCCCGGCACGCGGGCCCCGGGCACACGCCGCTCGATCCTGCGCCCCGGTGGGCGGTGGTGAAGGGCGCGGGCCTCGTGGCGCTCGGGACGAGCGCGAAGCTCGCGCGGCAGACCGCCGACATCGCCCGGCATACGGCGCGGGCGATCCAGTGGGCCGAGGCGCTCGGCGGCTGGAGCCCGCTCGGCGAGCGGGATCTGTTCGATATGGAGTACTGGGAGCTCGAGCAGCGCAAGCTCCGGAAGGGCGGCGTCAGGCCACTGCTTGCCGGGCAGATCGCGCTCGTGAGCGGCGGCGCGAGCGGCATCGGTCGGGCGACCGCGGAGCTGTTTCTCGAGGAGGGCGCGGCGGTCTGCGTGCTCGACAAGAAGCCCGAGGTCGTCGAGCGCTTCCGCGGCGAGGGCGCCCTCGGCCTCGTGTGCGACGTGACCTCCGCCGACGAGGTCGACGCAGCGATCGCCCGCTGCGTGCGGCGCTTCGGCGGCCTCGATCTGCTGGTGCCGAACGCGGGCGACTTTCCGCCCTCGAAGAAGATCGAGGCGCTCGACGACGCGCTCTTCGAGCGGACCCACGCCCTGAACCTCGGGGCGCACCTGAAGCTCCTCCGGGCGGCGGTGCCTTTCTTGAAGCTCGGCGTCGCGCCGGCAGTGGTCTTCGTCGCCTCGCGCAACGTGCCCGCGCCCGGGCCCGGGGCGGCGGCCTACTCGACCGCGAAGGCGGCCCTCAACCAGCTCATGCGGGTCGCCGCGCTCGAGCTCGCCGAGCACGGGGTGCGGGTCTCGGCGATCCACCCGGACAAGGTCTTCGACACCGAGCTGTGGAGCGCGGAGAAGATCGCGCTCCGTGCCGCGAACTACGGGATCAGCGTCGACGGGTACAAGCGGCAGAACCTGCTCCGCGCCGAGGTGACGAGCCGCGACTGCGCCGAGGCCATCCTCGCGCTCGTCCGCATGCGGGTCACGACCGGCGCGCAGTTGCCGGTCGACGGGGGCAGCGACCGCGTCGTGTGAGCCGCGCCCAGCGCCCGGCCCTTCGTTGCGCGGTGCGGCCAGGCGTCCGTTCGCGCGGCCATCCAGGCGGCGTGCGGCTCCACGCAGATTTTTCTCTTCCCTGCGTCGTCGCGCCGCCCGACAATCCCGCCCGATGTTCGACTGGCTCGATGCCCGGGCGCCTCGCCTCATGCCCGCCTCGGAGCTCTCCGCGTGGCCCGGTGCCGGTCATGCCGCGACCCGCGTCGTGCGCTTGTCTCCCGGCACCACGGCCAGCGGCGGATCGTCGGCGATCACCCTTGCCGGCGAGGGTCCGGTCGCGGTCGTGCCGCTGGAACTCGGCGGCTTGTTGGTGGTGTGCCGGGTCCGGGCCGAGTCCGAGACGGGCCTCAGCGGACACCTCGACCTGTTGCCGCTCGATGGGTGGATGCCGCTCTCGGAGCGCTTCCTGTCCCGCACCGACGCGTTCGTGCTCTTCGACTCGAGTCACCCCGGCAAGGACCTGCCGAAGCTCCGTTCGAGGACGATCCCGGTCGTGCTCGACCCGGGCTCGTACGACGTGGAGGCGTACGCGAACTGGCGTCCCGACGGGGCGACCGAGGTGCACCTCGTGCGCCTGATCCGCGCGGCGGGCTGAGCCCCGCGGCGGGGGCCGCTCAGCCGAGCTTGCGGAGCGCGACGGCGTTCATGCAGTAGCGGAGGCCGCTTGGAGCGGGGCCGTCGGGGAACACGTGGCCGAGGTGGGCGTCGCAGACGCTGCAAAGGGTCTCGACGCGGACCATCCCGTAGCTGCGGTCGACGCGGTAGGCGACGACGTTGGCCGTCTCGGGCTGGGTGAAGCTCGGCCAGCCGGTACCCGACTCGAATTTCGTCGAGGCGTCGAAGAGGAGCGTCCCGCAGCAGCGGCAGGCGTACTGACCGGGGTCGAACTTGCTGCACATCGGCGAGCTGAAGGCGCGTTCGGTGCCGTGCTGTCGGGTGACGTGGAATTCGTCGGGCGTGAGCTCCGCGCGCCACTCGGCCTCGGTCTTCTCGACGCGGCGGGGCGGCGCGAGGTTGCCGGTGTCGGCGAGCTTCAGGACGGCGTTCCACGTCAGCATCGCCGCGGAGATAGGGCGGCACGCCCCGCGCGACAAGGCGGTCAGATCCCCACGGCGACGTTGATCGTGCCCTCGGCGAGCAGGCGTCCGTCCGTCCCCCGCAGGTTGCAGTCGAACTGCGCCATCGGCGGCATCACCAGGGTCTGCCGCACCTCGACGAGGAGGCGCTCGCCGACCGGCAGGGCGGGCGTGAACAGCTCGATCTTCCGCGAGCCCAAGAGCGCCCCCGTGCCCATCGGTGCGCCGCGCTGCATGCCCGCGTAGCCGAAGTGCGCCGCGGCGGTCTGCGCGAAGAGCTCGATGGCGACGAGCGCGCAGGCGGCCTCGCCCTCGACGAACGCCTCGCCCGCGTGGAACGTCTTCGCGCACACCGCGCGCTCGGCGTCGTGGTGAACGAGCTCGTCGAGCATCCGCATCGGCGGCCGGTGGGGCAGGAACGCGGAGAGCGGCGGATAGGACACGGGGCCTCGCTACCACGAGGGCCTCGCTGGATCGCCGAAAATTCGGAGCAGGATCCTATGTAGGATAATGTCGTTTTCGTGGCTACACACAGCGCGGCTCCCCGGACCACCATCGGCAGGATTTCCCTGAAGCGGCGCGAGGTTGCGCGCACGGCGGGGCCCCTCGAGCGGCTCGCCCCGACCCGCGGAACGACCCCGTTCCTGAAGTGGGCGGGGGGCAAGACGAAGCTCATGGCCCAGCTCAACCCGCTGCTGCCGAAGGCGGTCGAGCGCATGCGCCACGTCGAGCCCTTCGTGGGCGGCGGCGGCTTCTTCTTCGCCCGGCTGCCGGACCGCGCGGTGCTCTCCGACGTGAACGAGGCACTCGTCGACACGTACCTCGCGGTGCGCGACGAGGTCGAGAACGTCCTCGACGTGCTCGCCGGGCTGAACCTCGCCCATGCCGCAGGCGGCGCCTACTACACGGTGCGCGATCGGTACAACCAGCGCGACGCGTCGACCTCGCGGGCTGAGCGAGCCGCGATGTTCATCTACCTCAACAAGACCTGCTTCAACGGGCTGCACCGGGTCAACAAGAAGGGCGCATTCAACGTGCCCGAAGGGCGCTATGCGAGCCCGCGGATCCTCGACGAGACCGGCCTCCGCCTCGCGAGCGCTGCGCTCCGCGGCGCCGACATCCGCTGCGCTCCCTACGAGTCGCTCCTCGACACGGTGCGGCCCGGCGATTTCGTGTACCTCGACCCGCCTTACGCGCCGCTCAGCGACACCGCGAGCTTCACCGCCTACGCCGACGACGGCTTCTCGATGAAGGACCAGGAGCGGCTCCGCGACGTCGTCGTCGAGCTCGACCGCCGCGGCGCCTCCATCATGCTCAGCAACCACGACGTGCCGGCGATCCGCCGCCTCTACGAGCGTTTCCGCATCGACGTCGTGCATGCCCCCCGCGCGATCGGCGCGAGCGCGGAGAGCCGCGGGGCGGTCGCCGAGGTCGTGGTCCGCAACTACTGAGCCGGCGAGCGCGCGACCCCTCAGATCAAGCACCCGAACCGCTCGTCCGATGCATCGACGTTGTTGCCGTCGTTGCACTCGACGACCGTGTCGTCGGGGTCGACGACGACGAAGACCTGCACCGGCTCGGCAGGCACGTCGATCGGCACCATCACGCTGGCGCTGCCGCCCGGAGCGATGGGACCCGCGAGGAGCTCCTCGGCGAGGACCCGGCCGGCCGCGGGATCGCCCGCGTAGAAGCGCACGACGACGCTCCGCGCCTCAGCCGCGCCGAGGTTCGTGACCGTCGCTCCGAAGGTCAACGTCGGACAGCCGCCGGTCGGTCCGGTGAGGGCGACCTCGAGGTCGGCGACGCTCGCGCCCGCCATGACCGGCACGGTCGTCTCGTTGTTCGACTCGTCGCACTCGCGCTCGACGCCGCTCTCCATCGCGGCACTCCCCGGATCCACCACCACCCGGATCCGGCTCGGCAGCGTGCCCGGGCTGCTCGTGCTCGAGTCGTAGGGGACGGTGAGGATGAGGCTCGCCCCCGGATCGAGGGTGCGGCCGAGCGTGACCACCAGCGGGGTCCCGGCCGCATCGGCGTAGAGCGGCTCGGTGAGGCTCGGGCTGTCCCACTCCCCGAAGAAGCCCACCGGAATGTCCGCCCCGACCCGCACGTCGCCGTCGTTGCGGATCCGCACCGCGAGCTCGAGCCGGCTGCCGAGCATGCCGCACGCCGCATCCGGCGAGCTGAGCTGCACCCGCACGATGGTCAGGTCCGGCGCGACGCCGAACGAGCGCGGCTGGCTGCGGTAGGTGTTGTACGTGCGGCCGCCGTAGGCCCGCCAGCTCTCCGGCTCGCGGACCGGCACGCCGCCCGACTCGAGCACGTTCGTGACGTGGTAGGCGTGCTCGTTCCAGATGCGCCGCGCCGAGACCCAGAGGTCGCTCGCGTCGCCCCACACCTCGAGGCCGGGGTTGAAGCGCGGCGCGAGCGAGCGGTCGCTGCAGAAGCCCGACTCGGTCGAGGTCGCGAACACGATCTCCGCATTGCCGTCGTTGTCCACGTCGGCGATCACCGGGTTCTCGGTGCGGGTCCGGCTCTCCGAGGGCTCGCGAAAGAGCACCGCTCCGTCCACCCCGCTGTAGACGCGGAAATAGCACTCGTCGTTGTAGACGACCTCGGCGGCGCCGTCGCCGTTGAAGTCGAAGAGCGTCGAGCCGGTGACCTGAGAGGAGTCGTCCTCGGTGCGCCGGGTCCAGCCGTTGTGCAGGCACACGCACGCACCGACCGCCTCGTTGCAGGCGAACTGCGCGGTGTCCCCGCAGTCCGCGTCGGTGGTGCAGGCAGCGGTCGTCACCGTGCGCGCCGGGTTGCCCTGCAGGCCCGTCACCGTGTCGACGAAGGTGTTCGGCCACGCCGGGCACGCGGCGGTCGCAGGCTGGAGATCGAGCATCACGTAGTTCGTCGAGCCGGCCAGGCCGATCTCGGCGAAGCCGTCGCCGTCGAAGTCGTCGATGTTCGGCGCCCCGCCCCGGGTCGTGCCGCTGATCGCGATGTCGCGCAAGCGCATCCCGGTCGCGCCGGCATAGATCTGCAGGCGGCCGTTCGCCATGACGATCACCTCCGGCTCTCCGTCGGGCGGGTTGCTCGGCCCAGGCGCCGCGGCGCGGTCGGCGCCGAGCACGTCGGCCACCGCGCAGAACCCCTCGCGGATCGAGCTCGCGCCGTTCAACGTCGGTCCGTCCCAGACCACCGTGAGCCGACCCTGGCAGAAGTCGCTCACGTCGCCGGTGGCGCACCCGCTGCGGCGGCTGACTCCGCTCGGCGGGCTCGGCATTCGGTACACCGTCGCGCCGCCGATGATCTCCTGCTCCGCGCCGCCCGCGACGTTCGCGATGCAGCTGATGGGCCCCTGTCCGTTCGTGCCCTGGCCCAGCGCGCCGACGAAGCGATCGACGAGCGCGAGGGCTCCCGCGCCGGTGCGCTCGAAGGTGAAGACGCTCGCGCCGAGGACCACCTCGGCGAAGCCGACGCCATCCACGTTCGCGACGGCGGGCGAGCCGTTGCCTGCCACCGCCGCGCCGCCGACGTTGAGGAGCGCCTCCCCGGTGTTCGAGTAGATCCGCAGCGTATCGGTCTCGGTGACCGCGACGATCTCCGGCACACCGTCCCCGTCGAGGTCGCCGACCGCGACGCCCGCGGTCGAGTCGAGGTCGCCCCCGTCGGTGCAAGCACAGCTCGCCGGCAGCGCGTCCCCCTCGTGCCACGTGCGCGCTCCGCAGTTCGCGAAGAAGTCCTCGCCCCGGCCCGGCCCGCCCCCGTGCACCGCACGCAACACGCCGTCGCCGGTGATCGATCCCCCGTTGCAGAAGGTCATGAACACGAGCTCGGCGTAGTCGCGCTCGTCGATGCGTCCGTCGCCGTTGTCGTCGTCGAGGTTCGCGACGACCGGAGTCATCACCACCTGGGTCGAGCTCGCGTAGGGCGTGCGCGCCGCGTCGGCGTCCGGGCTCGCCGCGCTCGCACCACCCCACGGAAAGCCCGGCTCGATCGCCGGCAGCGCATCGGCGAAGGGCGCCGCGGGCAGCCGGCAGGTCGGCATCGCGCCGGTGCCCTCGCAGCGGCCCGCCTCGCAGATCGTGAACGCCGGGCAGTCCCAATCGTCCTCGCACGGACAGAACGCGCTCGTGCCCTCTTCGGTGCAGGTGCTCGAGAAGTAGGCGGCCCCGCCGCACACGAAGCGCACGCTCGCCGGCGCGCCGTCCGACGGACACACCGACACGCCGCCCTCGGCCGTGCAGGTCGCTTCCCCGGGCACGCACGCATCGGGCACGCAGCGGTCGCCGTCGCAGTAGCGCGCCTCGGGGCAGTCGATCGAGTCGGTGCAGGTGTTGTCGACGCACACGTTCCCCGGACCGCTCGGCGCCGGCTCGCAGCGGGTCGCTCCCTCGCACCCCAGATCGTCGCAGGTGTTGTCCACGCACACCGGCGCGCCGCCGCCCGTCTCGCAGCGCTGGCCCACGGAGCACGCCGGGACGCATGCGCTCGGCGCGTCGATCGCGGGGACGTCGGGGCGCGCCGCGTCGCGCTCCGGTCCCGCGTCCGGCACGCCCCCATCGGGCAGCCTCTGGCAGATCCGGTCGAGACAGACGAGGCCCGCCTCGCAGTCCTCCGAGACCCCGCAGCGGCCGCCTTCCGGCTGCCGGCGTGGCGGGCCCTCGCAGTCGCAGCCGGGCCCGACGACGAAGAAGAAGGCGGCGAGCCAGGCGAGGCGGAGGCGCATGCATCGAGGCTACCAGAACGGCGAGTGATCCCGGGCGCACCTCGGGGTAGCATCGCGTCCCCATGCAGAGTGCCCGCGAGGTTCACGTCGTCTCCCACCCGCTCGTCCAGCACAAGCTGTCGCTCATGCGGCGCAAGGAGACGAGCACCCAGCAGTTCCGCCAGCTCCTCGACGAGATCTCGATGCTGCTCGCCTACGAGGTGACGCGGGACTTCCCGCTGACGACGCGGGCGATCGAGACGCCGATCGCGCCGATGGACGCCCCGGTGATCGACGGCAAGAAGCTCGTGGTGATCTCGATCCTCCGGGCCGGCGACGGGATCCTCACCGGCTTTCTGAAGATCGTCCCTTCGGCGCGCATCGGGCACATCGGCCTCTACCGCGATCCCAAGACGCTGCAGGCGGTGGAGTACTACTTCAAGGTCCCCCAGGACCTGAGCGATCGCGACGTGGTCGTCGTCGACCCCATGCTCGCCACCGGCAACTCCGCCGCCGCGGCGGTCGCGCGCATCAAGGAGAAGCAGCCCAAGTCGATCAAGATGGTCTGCCTGCTCGCGGTGCCGGAGGGCATCCGGACGCTGCACGACCAGCACCCCGACGTGCCGATCTGGTGCGCGGCGGTCGACGAGCGGCTCAACGAGAAGAGCTACATCGTCCCGGGGCTCGGCGACGCGGGCGACCGGATGTTCGGCACCAAGTAGCCGCGCGCCGGTAGCATCTGCGATCCGCGTGCGGCTCGGGCTTTGCGGCGCCCGGTGTTCGGTGTAACCAGGGCCCGCCGTGCCCCGCTTCGCCGCCATCGACGTCGGATCCAACGCCTCGCGCCTGCTCGTCATCGACGCCGTCAAGCCCGGCGCGTACACGGTGATCGCCGAGCACCGCGAGCCGGTGCGGATGGGCAAGGGCGTCTTCGTGACGGGCCGCCTCGACGAGGGCTCGATCAAGCACTGCGTCCGGGCGATGAAGGACTTCGCCGCGAAGATGAAGTCGCTCGACGTCGCCTCCTACCGCGCCGTCGTGACCGCCTCGGCGCGCGACGCGGAGAACGCCGCCGACCTGCTCCAGAAGGTGCGCGAGGCCGGCATCGAGCTCGAGACGATCGACGGCACCGAGGAGGCGCGCCTCGTGAAGCTCGCGGTGCAGCAGAAGATCCCGCTCGGCGACGTGCGGGCGCTGCTCTGCGATCTCGGCGGCGGATCGCTCGAGCTCTCCGAGGTGCACCACGACGAGGTGCGCTTCTCGACGAGCCTCGAGATCGGTACGGTGCGCCTGCTCGAGTCCTTTCTCGACGATGGCAAGGCGGTCACGAAGGCGCAGGAGAAGCTGCTCGTCGAGTACCTCGACCGGATGCTGCAGCCGGTCGAGGCGGACTTCCTCAAGCGCAGCTACGACGTGGTCTGCGGCACCGGGGGCAACTTCGAGACGATCGCCGCGCTCTGCCCGGCCGCCCGCAAGCCCGGCGCGCCGACCCTCGTGAACGGCGTGCCGCTTGCGGTGCCCGCGATCGACGTGCGCAAGGCCCGGACGCTGCTCACGCGCATGGCCAAGATGACCGCCGCAGCGCGCCAGCAGACCTTCGGTCTGCGCCCCGATCGAGCCGACGTGATCGTGCCCGCGCTCTACGTGCTCCGCGCCGTCGCGAGCATCGCCCGCACCGACGTCCTCCTCGCGCCGAGCGTGGGCCTGCGCGAGGGCATCGTCTCCGAGGTCGTCGAGCGGCACTTCGTCACCTCGGACGCCGGCAAGAGCGAGCACACCGCGACCCGCTCGGCGATCCAGCTCGGCCGCCGCTACCACTTCGATGAGGCGCATGGCACGCAGGTGGATCGGCTCGCGACCGAGCTCTTCGATCGCCTCGCACGCCTGCACGGGCTCGACGAGGAGGATCGCGTCCTGCTTCGCGTCGCCGCGCTCACCCACGACATCGGCGACTTCGTGCACTTCGCCGCGCACCACAAGCACACGCAGTACATCCTCGAGAACTCGGACCTGATGGGGCTCTCGCCCGAGCAGCGGACCGTCGCGGGCTGCATCGCCCGCTACCACCGCCGCGCCGCGCCCTCGCCGCGGCACCCCTCGTTCGGTGCGCTCTCGCCCGCCAACCAGGCGAAGGTCCGCAAGCTCGCGCCCATCCTTCGGATCGCCGACGCGCTCGACCGCGGTCACCGCAGCAAGGTGCAGCGGCTCGAGGTGTCGGTCGGTGCCCGTGAGGTCTCCGTGCATGCGGTCGGCCGCGAGGATCTCGCGCTCGAGGTCTGGACCGCGCTCCGCAAGGCCGAACTCTTCGAGGATGTGTACCGGCGCAAGGTGAAGGTCCTCGGCACCACGTGAACTGCCCGGGTGGAACGAGGGCGCCGCGGGCCCTATCGTTTCCGGGTGCGACATCTCTCCACGCTCCTCCTGCTCACGCTCCTCGCTTGCGACGACCGCGCGGAGGCGCCTGCTGCCGCCGAAGGCACCACGACCGAAGCGAGCAGCGGCGCCGTCGTCGTGCCGCCCTTCGCGGTGCGCGGCAACGCCGAGGGACTCTTGCTCGTGTGGTTCGACGCGGAGGGCCCGCACACCGCGACCTCGCGCCTCGACGTCCCTGCCGAGCGGCGCAGCGAGGTGCGGGTCGAGTCGCTCGACCTCGATCACGCTGGCGACGCCGACCCCGACGCGGTGTACGTCGCCGATCTGCGGGCGGCGGACGAGCACGGGAACTTCACCGTGCGCCGCATGACGCGGGCCGACTTCGACGCCCGTATCGACGCCTTCGTCGCCGAGGCCCGGAGCGCCGCCGGCGCGGCGGCCGCCGAGATCGTCGTGTTCGGGGCCTCGTGGTGCGGGGCATGCCGGCAGGCCGAGGCCTTCCTCCGCGAGCGGAACGTGCCCTTCGTCGAGCGCGACATCGAGGAGGATCCGAGCGCCGCCGCCGAGATGCGAGCGCGCGCGGCGGCAGCGGGCCTGCACCCGACCGGCATCCCGGTGATCGACGTGCGCGGCCGCATCCTGCTCGGCTTCGACCCCGAGGCGCTCGACGCTGCGCTGCGCGAGACCGCGCCCGAAGCCGCCGGCGGCATCACGATCTGACGCGCGATCCACTAGGATTGCGTCCGATGTTCGCCCCACTGCGTTCTTCGCACCTCGTCGGCTTCGCTCGGTGGCTCGCGGCGTCCGCGATCGCGCTCGGCCCGGGCTGCGGTGCACGCTCCGGGCTCGTGCTCGGCGAAGGACCGGATGGCCTCGACGCGGGCCCTCGGCGCGATGCGCCCGCGTTCGACGCGCCGGCGCTCGACGCGCCCCTCGTCGAGCGCGACACGCCCGCCCCCGACGGGCCGATCATCGAGCGGGACACGGCCGCGGACGACGTCCCCCTCCTCCTGCCCGATGTGCCCGCGCCCGACGCGCCCATCATCGAGCGCGACGCAGGTCCGCCCGATGCGCCCGTCGACTCCCTCGTCGGCTGCGCCGACGGAGCCCGCGAGGGCTTCCGCGACACGACCCGCTTCGCCAGGATCGCCGCATGCGGCGGCGGCTTCGCGCTGCCGGGCGTGCTCGTCGAGGAGGCGCCGGCCTGCGGCCGCGCTGGCGGGGACGACGGCATGCGCCCCGGCGGCGAGGGCTGCCGCGCCGTCGATCTGTGCGCGGCGGGCTGGCACGTCTGCCGCTCGGCCGCCGAGGTCGCGGTCGCGAGCCCGGGCGGCTGCGCGGGCCTCGGCGACGTGCGGAGCGCGTTCTTCGCGACCGCACAGAGCGGCCCGGGCTGCCGACTGTGTGCGGTGGGCACGCGGACCTGCGGGTTTGGTGAGTGCTCGGACGAGTGCGCACCGGATCGGCGCGCGGGCAGCAGCATGGCCAACGACGTCTTCGGGTGCGGCACGCTCGGCGACACGCCGGATCCGAACTGCGGACCGCTCGACCGCTTCTCGGGCAACGAGTGCGCACTCCTCGAAGGACCGTGGGATTGCAGCGGGACGAGCGGCTTCGACGAGGCGCTCGTCCTCACCAAGCCCGGCCCGGATCGCGGCGGCGTGCTCTGCTGCCGCGACGACGTGACGGAGTGAGGTCGGGATCGGTACGATGCGTCCCATGTCGCTCCGCTCGATCCCCGGGGTCGTCCACGTCGAGGTGCTGCGCGGCGCGCGCGCTCCCGACGGTGCGCCGCCCGACCTCCTCGTCGAGGTGCCACACGGCGCCGACGAGCGCGCGCACTACGACGCGCTCTCGGCCCAGCTGCACAGCCCGCTGCCGGAGCGGCTCCACGGCTTCTTTCACGTCAACACCGACATCGGCGCGTGGGCCTACGGACGTCTTGCTGCCGAGCGCGTCGTCGGCGCGCGGCCCGAGACGACCGTGCTCCTCGTGCGCTGCCTCGTGCCGCGCACCTTCGTCGACACGAACCGCGAGCTCGCCACCGCGGACGATCTCGCGCGCGGCGGGCTCACCGCGGCGATGCCGCCCTACGTCACCGATCCGCGCGACCATGCGCTCCTGAACCGCCTGCACGGTGACTACGTCGGCGTGATCGAGGCGGCCTACGAGCAGACCTGCGGCGCGGGCGGCCTCGCGCTCTCGCCCCACACCTACGGGCCCTACGTCCTGCCCATCGCGAAGATCGACGACTCCATCGTCCTCCAGCTCGAGGCCGCGCACGCGCCGGGCACCGTCGAGACCCTCGCCGTGCGCCCCGAGATCGATCTGCTCGCCGACACGAAGGAGGGCGAGTGCCTCGCCGATCCCGCGCTCGTGCTCGACGTGCAGCGCCGCCTCGACGCGGCGGGCTATGCCGTCGCGCGGAGCCGCACCTACCAGCTCCTGCCCGGCAGCCAGACCTACCGCTTGAGTCGTATGCACCCGGGCCGGGTCTTCTGCCTCGAGGTGCGCCGGGATCTGCTGGTGCGGCACTACACCGCGCTCACCGCGATGGAGGTGGATCCCGCGAAGGTGCGTCGTCTCGCCGAGCCGCTCGCGGACTCGCTCGTCGCGGCGCTCTCGGTGCGCTGAGCGCGTCGGTCCTCCGCAGCACGGCGCGTGCGGGCCCGGACTCGCGATCCGCGCGGCGCTCGGGCATCCTCGCTTCGATGCGACCGACCCTGCCTGCCCTCTGTGTGCTCGCTGCGTGCAGCACTCCCCGTCCGCTCGCGCCGATCGAACTGCCCTGCGCGCCGGGCGCGCCGGCTCCCTATCCCGCGGGCTCGAGCTACCTCGGCGTGCACGGCAACCGCGAGAACAACGACGTCGTCGCGTGCGACACGGCGGCCGCGTTCATCGAGGAGTGGCACGCGCTCGAGGGGCTCGGGCTCTCGCAGCCCAACACCTTTTCCCCCGACGGCAGCGTCACCTACGCGGCGACCTTCCAGCCCGAGCCGGGAGGCTGCAACGTGCACGCGGTGAGCGTCGCGGACGGCAGTGTCCTCTGGTGCCGCACCGTGGAGCGATCGGTGGGCGGCAGCGCGGTCGAGGTCGACGAGGACGGCCACCTCTACTTCACCGCGGACCGCTATGCGTACTCGCTCGATGCCGATGGCGAGGATCGCTGGCGCACCGATCTCGGCGGCAGCGGCGGCGGCGGTGACTTCGGCGAGGGCCCGCTCGGCGTGCATTTCCTCGATGCGGCGCAGGGCGGACACGTCGCGACGGTGACGAACACCGGCGTCGTGTACCTGCTCGCTCGGAGCGACGGGGCGGTGCTCGCCTCGCTCGATCTGCCCGAGGTGTTCGGGTTCGTGCCGCCGCGTGCGCTCGGCGGCGAGGGCGGGCTCGACCTGAGCGCGCTCATTCCGGCCTCGGTCGCCGAGGATCTCGCCGCGGCGTTCGGCGAGGGGATGACGGGCGGGCTCGGCGCCTTCCTCGGCGCGGGCGGCGGCTTCTCCGACAACACGCTCGGGGTCTCGGCGCGGGGCGAGCTCTACGTCGTCGGCGGCGGCCCCGATCCCGATCGCGGCTCGCTCATGCAGGTCCGCATCGGCGGCACGGTGGAGGCCCCGACGCTCGAGGCCGGCTGGGCCCTGGTCTATCCAGGTGGCTCCGCGACGAGCCCCTCGATCACCTTCGATGGCCGCTACGTGAGCGTGGGCGATGGCTCGACCTTGAGCGCGCTCCTCGATCCGCGCCGCGCGAACGCGAGCCTGCACGTCGCCGACGTGGACGCGTGCGACGCGAACACCGACGCCGATCCGCTGCCCGAGCGTTGCGCGCCGGACTACTCGGTGCCGCTCGAGCGCGGCCCCATCGCAGGCAGCCCGCCACTGCTCGAAGACGGGACGCTCATGCTCTGGGAGCTCAGCGTGAGCCAGGGCGTCTTCGACGAGACCGTCCGCGACGTCGCGGTCGTCGGCCGGGACGGCGTCGTGTGGCAGGCGGTGCTGCCGGACGCGCTCGAGTGGACGAGCGTGCTGACGGTGACGAACACCCACGTGATCGGCACCGCGTCGGTCATCGTCCCCGGCAGCGAGCGGATCTCCGCCGTGCGCTTGCCCCGCTCGGTGACGAGCTTCCTCGCGGTGCTCGACCGCGAGACCGGGGCGCTCGTGTTCCGCGCCCCGGTGCCCGACGACTCCAGCGCGACCGTGACGGTCGGCCCGGATGGCTCGGCCTACGTCGGCATGTTCGGCCTGCTCCAGATCTTCGCGACCGACACCCGCCCCACGCTCGGGCTCGTTCGCTTCCGCCCCGCCGAGTGAGCTGCGGCCCCTCGGCGTGGGGCGATGGGCCTTCTTTCCGAATCCGCTCCGCCTCAGAGGGGCGTGAAGGTGGTGCACGCGCCCGGCGTGGGCGACGCGAGCTCGACCCAGCCGCCGCTCGCCGAGCGCGCGATGGAACGCCCGGCCGCCACGTCGATGACGTCGGCCGACGTCGGGATCCCGCTCGGCCCGCGCAGCATCGCGGTGTTCGCGGTGCCGTAGAGCACGGCGTCGACCGGCACGCTCGCGTCGTTCACGTCGGCGGCGAGCCCGTAGAGCAGCGCGACGCCCGAGGCAGAGCCGGCCGTCCCGTTGTGGTAGTCGGGATCGAAGTCGATCGCACCATCGCAGGGGAGGCCGCCGCAGTCGGGCCCGCCGATCAGCACGCAGCCGCCCGCCGGGACGGTGATCGCCGGCAGCTGCGCCAGCGAGTAGCGGTAGCTCGTCGGCCCGTTGCCGAGCGCGTAGCAGGCGAGCGGCACCGCGCTGGTGCCGGCGTTGCGGAGCTCGACCCACTCGCGACCGGTGTCGGTTCCGACGAGATCGTAGACGACCTCGCTGAGGATCAGCCTCCGAGCGGCCACCGCCCCGGCGCAGGGCGCGGCGGCGCAGCAGTCGAGATCGGAGCAGTCGATCGCGCCATCCGCGTCGTCGTCGAGGCCGTTGCCGCAGGCGGCGTCGTCGCGCTCGTTGAGCCCGAACACCACGTCCTCGGCGATGCGCGGCTCGAGCTGGTACTCGAACTGGTAGGTGAGCACCCCCGCGACGCGCGCGAGCCGGTCGCCGAGCGCCACGCTGAAGGCGTAGACGTCGTCGTCGACGAAGACCCCTCCCGTGACCTGCACGCGCCCGAAGGCGCCCGCGCCCATCGTCACCTGCACGCCCTCGATCGCGACGAGCACGCCCTCCCAGCGCTCGGCGGTGGCTGCGGTAGCGAGCTCGGTGGGCGCGGCCACCGGCGTCGGCGCGAGCGGCGTCCCAGGCATCCGGCAGCTCACGATCCCCGAGGTGATCTCGGTGAGCGTGCCGCCGGTGTCGCCCGGCGCGGCGTACTCCTCGTAGCGGCCTGCGACGTAGACCCGATCGCCGAGCGCGAGCTCCGCGCCGCAGGGCTCGATCGTCGG
>Ga0209985_10001451_pt1 | contig 23281 bp, 21 predicted proteins | sample NOAtaG_FD_187305 | JGI IMG/M metagenome (GOLD analysis project Ga0209985, IMG submission 187305) | Freshwater lake microbial communities from Lake Erie, under a cyanobacterial bloom - NOAA_Erie_Diel6S_1000h metaG (SPAdes) (version 2) | ecosystem: Environmental > Aquatic > Freshwater > Lake ...
AATCTCGTGGAGACCATCATCGGGATATCTGCTTGATCCCGTCGAGCGCTCATGGCACCAATGCGGCATCCGCCGTCATGGCTGGCATGCAAGTGGTGGTCATTGATTGCGATGAGGCTGGAAACGTCTCCATCTCACACCTCGATGAGGCGATCTTGACCTATAAGGATCGTCTTGCGGCGCTGATGGTGACTTACCCGTCCACGCACGGTGTCTTCGAATCCGCTATCACCGAGATCTGCGGCAAGGTGCACGAAGCTGGCGGACAGGTCTACGTCGATGGAGCGAATCTCAACGCGCTCGTTGGACTATCACAGCCCGGAAAATTCGGAGCCGATGTCTCTCATCTCAATCTCCATAAGACCTTCTGTATCCCTCATGGCGGGGGAGGACCAGGCGTGGGTCCCGTTATCGCCAGGAAGCATCTTGAACCGTTCCTACCCAATCACCCGCTCGATTCGTCAGCAGGGCCGACAACGGGGCCTGGACCAATCAGTGGAGCTCCCTTCGGGTCTGCGGGAATCCTCCCTATTTCCTGGGCCTACATCAGGGCCATGGGGGGAGAGGGATTGCAGAGAGCGACCGAAGTAGCGATCCTCAGCGCCAACTACATCGCCAAGAGACTAGATCCTTACTTCCCTGTCCTCTATCGGGGTGAAAGTGGCTTCATCGCACACGAGTGCATCATCGACATTCGAGAGATCACTAAGCGAACCGGAGTGAGCGTTGATGACATCGCCAAGCGCTTGATGGATTATGGCTTCCACGCTCCGACGATGAGTTTCCCCGTCGCCGGTACCTTGATGATCGAACCGACTGAAAGTGAAGACATCCACGAGATCGATAGATTCATCGCCGCCATGATCTCGATTCGAAGCGAGATCGATAAAGTCGAGCAAGGGCTGTATTCGGTCGACGAGAGCCCGCTACGAAATGCTCCGCATACTTTGGCCACGATCACTGCAAATGAGTGGAATCGGCCTTATTCACGTGGTGAAGCGGTGAATCCCGCAGGAATCGAATCAGGGTTGCAGCGTCGCTCCAAGTACTGGCCAACCGTTGGGCGCATTGATGGGGCCTATGGGGATCGAAATCTGGTCTGTGCGTGTGAGCCGATAGAGGCGTTAGCGATCAATCGCGCTTCTTCGTAATTTACATAATATATATTATCGGCGAAGCATCAAGCGTTGAGCACCCCAGACGGTGACCTTCCAAAGGGCCTCTATGACGATTCTTTTACTCATCTTCGACACTCCACCCTCTCGCTCAACGAAGGTAATTGGAACCTCCTTGATCGTAAATCCTGCTCGTAGGGTCGTTAGAACCATTTCGATCTGAAATCCATAACCTTGCGATTCGACCTGATTGAGATCGATCGCAGCCAGTACGCGTCGATGAAATGCTCGGTAACCACTTGTGACGTCCCGTAACTCAAGGCCTAAAGCCAATCTGGCATAACTCGTCCCAGCGCGCGATATCAACTGCCTCGAAAGCGGCCAATTGACGACTCTTCCACCTGGCATCCATCGGGTCCCAATAGTCAGGTCAGCATCTCCGGTTAGCACTGGCTCGATTAGATCCGAAAGCGCCTCTGGTTGATGGCTTAGATCAGCATCCATTTCGATCAAGATCTCGAAGCCATGATCGAGTCCCCATCGGAATCCCGCTATGTATGACGGACCGAGACCCGATTTGCCCGGACGTTTGAGAACGTCGATCCAATCTAGACCCTGGGTCTCTACGAGCTGTGCCGTTCCGTCTGGCGAATTGTCATCAATGACAAGGAGTCGCACTTCATGTCCGGCCCCAAGCAAGTCAGCACGAACACCCGTCACCCGATCCAGAAGCTTCACAATAGAGGCAGACTCGTTGTAAGTGGGCACCAGGATAAGAATTCTCATCAGGGATTTATCTTCGCATACTCAATCGACGAAGTAGAGCACCGATCATCACCACTGCAGCGAGAGTTAGAATCCACTCTGGAGCAACTTTGGGAGGAGTCGGACGCGAGGGTGATGCCTCAACGACGAGACTTCCCTGCTCAAACTTCTCAATTCGTGACTGAACCAATCCATCCTTCGAGATCAAGGCTGTATCTCCGGTCGTTGCTGCCACCACAAAAGGCATCTGAGACTCGAAAGCTCGCACGCGGGTCATCTGGAATTGCTGGCCCGATTGCCAACTACGGCCGAATGTCGCGTTATTGGTCTGTACTACACCGATATTCGACCCTTCCAAGTTATCCCAACTGACGCGATCATCAAGGATTTCGTAGCAAATCAGCGGGGCGAAGCGAACACCCTCTATCTCATGAACGGTGATCTCCGATCCGGGCACGAAGTCCTTCACACTTTCAGCAAGGGAAGAAATCGATGTCGCCAATCCACGCAACGGGACGTATTCACCGAAAGGGACTAGATCTCGCTTTTGATAGGTCGATTGAAGCAGGCCATCCCCATCGAAGAAGAGCGAGACGTTCTCTGGACCCGCCTCCCCTTGTGTAACGGCTCCAATGACTATGGGAACCTGGTTTTCGCGTGTCAGGCGAGCAAGCTGGCCGCGTATCTCCGCATCCTGCAAAGGGTCGATATCTGAGGCGTTCTCGGGCCATAGAACGAGATCCACTGACGTGCGACCAAGAAGACGATCGGTCTCCTCGAAGTGGCGTCGAAAGACGTCTCGAGGCGTTGCATTGAAATCAAGGCCCAATTGCGAAACGCCCCCTTGGATGAGACCGATTCGGTATGGCTCCCCGACTGTAGTTGCCGATGCCGGCACGACACCGAGCATTCCAACGAGGACGAGTGGTAAGACTAGAAGCGTTTCTCGTCGAAGCCTTGCGAGAAGCGCAGCCGAGAGCGCAACAACTAGTCCTGTGAGAGCCACTCCCCCGATCCGTAGCCACTCCTGTAGTGGGCCATCGAGTTGGGAGAATCCGAATCTGCCCCAACCAAAACCACCGAATGGCGCGATGGCTCGCAACCCTTCAGCGAATGCGAAGGCAAATGGAAAGAAGACGAGCGAGGCTCGACTCCTCAAGGTACCGACTGCCAATAGGCAATAGAAGAGAGCAAAACCGGTGGCGAGGATCAACCAAGGTAGAGCGCCAACGTAGGTCGAACTCCAGTGCAGCAGTGGAAGCAGAAAACCAAGTCCGTAGAGGTAACAAAGATAGATCCGATACTTCAACCCGAGGTCCCGCGCCATGACGATGATCATCACCAGCGAGAGCAGCGGAAGGAACCAGAGTTCGAAGGGATGAAATCCCCCGATGGCCACGGTTCCGGCAAGGAAGGCGCCGAGCGAACGAAGGAAGAGAGTCATAGGTCGAGTGCTGCAGTCATTCGCTCAATTGTGCTGCCTAACTCCCACTCCTTTGCGCGACGACGGAATTCAATCAGGTCGCTCTTCTCTTTCCATCGATTCAATTCGACTCCGTCGATGGCTAAGTCAGTACGACAATTGACAAGTTTTTCGGCGATGCGAGCATAATCGAGATCAGCGAGGATGCGTTTGCGATGAGTGGAAGAAAGAAGATCGGACTCGGCTATCGCCGCCTCGATCACTGCATCCATCGACTCGAAGGAGTTGGCGATGGAGGCAGCACCTTTCTCTCCGATGCCTTTGATTCCCGGGAGACCATCGGATGCATCACCCCGTATCGAAGCAAAGAGTCCGTAGCGATGGGCAGGGATTCCGTATCGAGTGGTGATGTACTTTCCATCGACCAGATCATGCTGCGATATTCCTTTTGCGAGGTAGATGATCTGCACATCGCTGGGGAGCCTTATCAACTGAAAGAGGTCTCGATCCCCTGTCATGACGCGGATTGAGGTATCAGTTGAGACATTAGCAAGGGTAGCGATGACGTCATCTGCCTCCTGATCCTGGACGGAGATCGGATGAAGACCAAGCAGAGTGCAGAGTTCGATGATGGGACCGATCTGCGGGGTCAATAGATCCGGCTCAGCCTCTCCACCTTCCGCATCCTCTGCACTGTCATCGGCTTCGAGTCGATTCAGCTTGTAACCCGGAAAGAGGTCCACCCTCCACTGCGGCCTCCAATTGTCATCTAGGCAGATGCCGATCTCATCGGGGCGATACCTCGTGATGATGCGGGCAAGGCCATCGAAAAAACCTTTGATCGCGTTATTCGGTAGGCCAGTTGTGGAGCTTGTGCTTTCCGGCATCCCGTAGAACGCTCGATACCAGAGCGATGCGGAATCAACGAGGAGTCTCATCAACTCACGTTCGCCAACCGGATGACGCCCCGATCGATGCCGCCGAGTGCTGCGCGATACTTGTCGGCTTCCTCCGGATCCGCCTCAATCAATTGACCAAGTAGATCGATGATTTGCTTCACATGTCGAACGAAGTCGCCTGCAGTGACGTCAGATTCCCGCAACACCTTCGAGAGCGATCCGCCCGATGACCAACGCCCGATGGTCCAAGCCATCGAGAAATCTGGTTCATGCTGTGTGTCGAGCCCATGCTCTTGCTCCAGATCTGAAATCTCACTCCAGATACTGGCGACCTCCCGAACGGCCTCAGAGAGTGACTTTGGGATCCTCGGTAACTGCCTTTCCTCACTGCGCGATTCGAAGAGGAGGCCACTTAGCAGTGCGGTCACATCCGTGGCTGACAATTGCGAGAAGACACCTCGCCGGATGACCTCGCTGACTAGGAGATCGCGCTCCGCGAAGATCCGGGTGAGTCGCTTTCCGGCTGGTGTCAACGTTTCGTCCCGAACGTAATCCAATTCTCGAAGCACATCGGTCACTCGTTGGAAGGTTCTAGGAATCACGCTCCGGCGCATCTCGATCTTCTTGACGAGGCTCTCTGTATCGATACGCAACCGGTCAAACTTCTCCCAGATCCGAGAATGCGTTTCTCGGTCTGCGCAGCCATGACAGTCATGTTGGCGCATCTCGACTCGGAGCTGTCGAACTCGCTCTGCACGCTCTTCAAGGGCCCGGTGACGTCTTTGCCCACGCTCCCTCACCTCTTCCCGTTCGACTTCTCGAATACGTTTGCGGATTGCGAAGTACTCCTCGAAATCACCAAGATGACAAGGTTCAGGTTTGGCGGACAACGCCTTCTTGTTTCGCTCGACCTGCTGCTCCATGTTCCACAACGATTTATCGGCCTGGAACTGGGCAAAGGAGAGAGCGAGCGATTCCTTCGCCCGCTCTACTGTCATCCGATTCAAGAGGTTCGCACTCATGTTGTACGTGGGGGTGAATGAGGATTTCAGTGGATAGGTGCGATTTCCAGCAAGGGATGCTGCCATGGCTGCATCAAGCGAAGGTGACCACATGATGATGGAGTTACCCTCCACATCGATGCCACGTCTACCCGCTCGTCCAGTCAATTGCGTGTACTCGCCCGGCGTGATCATGACATGCGATTCACCATTCCACTTGATCAGCTTCTCGAGGACGACAGTCTTAGCCGGCATGTTGATTCCGAGCGCGAGGGTTTCGGTAGCGAAGACGATTCGAAGGAGTCCGCTTTGGAAGAGCGTCTCGGTGATCTCCTTGAAGAGTGGCAACATCCCAGCATGATGGGCGGCTATCCCTCTCTCCAAGCCCAACCGCCACTGCTGAAAATCAAGGGCGTGGAGATCTTCTGTCGGCAGATGATCCGTTCGAATCGAGACGATGCGTGCAATCTCGTCCTTCTCGCCCTGGGAAGTCAGATCGACACCGTCTCGAAGCAAGCGATTGACAGAGGCATCACACCCGGCGCGCGAGAAGATGAAGAAGATCGCCGGTAGATATCCCTCGTGATGCAGCTTGCGGATAAGTTCACTCTTCTCGGGACCGTGAATGCTCTCCCTGGCTCTTCCCTTCTGAGTTCGTGACATTTGACGCCGCTCTGCGCGAAGGAGCTCCTGATTGATGCGACCAGATGTCTCGAAGAGATCGAGCAGACGATGTCCGACCAGTACATGTTGATAGAGCGGGACCGGTCTCTCCTCACTGACGATGATCGAGGTCCTTCCTCGAACAGATTCGAGCCACTCACCAAATTCCTCCACATTAGAGACCGTCGCAGAGAGTGAGACAACGGTGATCTCGGGTGGCAGATGTATGAGGATCTCCTCCCATACCGCCCCGCGGAACTTATCCGCCAGATAATGGACTTCATCCATGACGACACAAGCCAGATCATCGAGAGTCGAGGATCTGGCATAGATCATGTTGCGAAGAACTTCCGTAGTCATCACCACGATCTGAGCCTCAGGGTTGATACTGGTGTCGCCCGTGAGGAGACCCACCATCTCCGGTCCATATGTCGCAATTAAGTCGTTGAATTTCTGATTAGAGAGCGCCTTGATCGGTGTTGTGTAGAAGCACTTCTTACCTTCACTTGTCGCCTTGAAGATGGCGAACTCCCCCACGATCGTTTTTCCCGATCCTGTAGGGGCAGCAACCAATGCGCCATCGCCATTCTCTAGTGCATGGCACCCTTCAACTTGAAATGGATCAAAATCAAAGGCGTATCGCGACTGGAAGGAGGAAGTCAGCGGAAAGCGACGACTCTCCTTCGATCGCTGGAAACTCTCGGCTGGAGATAGCGTCATGCCATCCTCCATGTTCGAAGCTCTCGCGTATTGATTCGATGATTGAGGGGGTTCGAGAAGAGTGGCTCCCCGTCAGCCTCTGCAATCGTATCGGCTTCTATCTCGAGGTTCGTGGCTTGGAAGGTTTCTACAAGGGGATGGTTGATATGACTTCCAAAGAAGATGCGCGGGAAGAGGAGAAGTAGCTTCATCCGACTTACCGGGCCCACGATCACCACCTCGAAGACGCCATCATCATTGATCGATTCTGGCGAGATCAGCATCCCTCTGCCGTAATTCTTGCCATTGGCGACCACAACCAAAGTCGCTTCAGCTTCTTGTGCGATTCCGTTGATTACGAGGCGATAGCGTGTCGTTGAGAGTGCTCTAAGTTGCAATAAGAGCGCAAGCACATACCGCAGACTCCCGATCACCCTGGGTATTCGGCGCGCTCTAGCGCTTACTGTCGCATCGAACCCTGTGCTTATGACCTGTAGCGCGATCTGATCATGGATCTCCAAGATGTCGATGGTGGTGGGAGCATCCGATGTGAAGGAGTCTATGAGCTCAGGTATCTTTCGACCGAATAAGCCAAGTTGACGGGCAAAATCATTCCCGTTGCCCGTTGGTATGAGACCAATGGGAAGATCCATACCGGATTGCATCATCGCTTTCACCACGTGATGCACGGTTCCGTCGCCCCCAATCACTAAGAGGCCTTCGATTTGCTTCGGCGCGGTTAGAAAAGCCTCAATCGACTTTCGCGCATCTTCAACACCAGCGGCTTCGATGAAATCGAAGGAATGGCCGCGTGCTCTCAACGCAGTAGCCACCTGCTGCTTTACTGCCTCAGAGCGACCTCTTCCTGATGACTGATTGGCAACGATCACCCAGTGACGTGGCGAGCTCATGACTCGTCGATAGGAGCAGGAGCTTCAATCTCCTCGGCAACATCATCGGCGATCGTTGAAACACGGTTTTTCTTCCTGCGATCCAGGATCATCGAGAGACCGCATGCACCGAAGTAGAGAACCGTCAAAGGGAGTGCGAGAGCACCCATTGTGAGCGGATCACCAGTCGGAGTGAGCGCAGCCGTAAAGAAGAAGATTCCAAATACCGCCGCTCGCCACGGTTTGATCATGGCTTTGCCGGAGACAAGCCCGATGAGGTTGAGAGAGACCAGTATGACCGGGAGCTCGAAAGCGACACCGAAGACCAGGATCAAACGCAAGACGAAGTCAAGATACTCATCGAATCGCACAAGGTTGTCCAACGATGAGGGTGTGAACCCCAAAAGCACCTTCACCGCCAGCGGAAGTATGAAGTAGCCCAAGGCAACACCCATGGCGAAGAAGGGTGTAGCGACGGAGATGAACCCGATGGAATAGCGCTTCTCGCGATTATGAAGACCAGGGGCGATGAATGCCCAGAATTGGTAGAGCCAGAAAGGCGCCGAGAGGATGACGCCCGTGATCAGTGCGACCTTGATCTTCAAGTTGAGCGGGCCAAGGACTCCACCGACGAAAAGATTTCCGCACTCGGTCGAACCGGTTCGTCGAATCTCTGCAAGGTCACAGATCGGCAGAGTCAGTTGATCGACGATCGGGTCGTAGAAGAACCACCCCACGAGCGCGAAGAGTCCGACGAACAGGACAGCTCTTGTCATCCGCTTTCTGAATTCAGCGAGATGCTCAAGGAGAGGCATGCGCGCCTCTCGGTCACGCGCCATGGCTAAAGAAGACTTCCGAAGCGTCGGCGACTAGGACTTTACTTCGCCGTCGTCATCCTTCTTCTCTTCGGCCTCCATAGCCTTTACCTCGCTCTTGAAGATCCTCATCGAACGACCGAGTGACCGCGCTGAATCAGGCAGTCGCTTCGCACCGAAGAGGACAAGCGCAAGGATCAGAAGAACAACGATGGTCTGCCCATTAGTCAAAAGAAGCGAAGGCATCTCTCCCCCAAATCAAAGGAAAACAATCAGTCTCGGACCGTCCGTCGCTGACCACGCGATCATATCAGTCGCGAAATTCGCTCAGGCAGGGGTGTCAGAACCCGAGAAATGACTGAGGAACAAGGATCGAAGTTGATCCGAAGAGAGACCCTCTGCATCGATGGCCTCAATGAGATCAAGAATCGGCACTAGTGCGCGGATCAACCACTCTCCACTCCAGTATCGAAGCTCGACCTTGATTCCCGAGTGGTTCGTGTCGAGATTGGTAATGAATGCCGCATTCCTCCGTTTCCACCACATCGGTAGGGCGTTGAGGCGAATCACTGCAGTAAGTGAGGACTGAGCAGCCGAACTTGAGTCGGATTCTTCGATGCTGACAACTTGGCCTGATACAGGCTGGACGTTCTTCACACGGGAGATGAAGAACTCGCGCGGACTCTCTTTCTCGTGATCGAATCCTCTGAGAAGAAGACGGCCTCCTCGCCAGAGGAAGTTCGACGGTGTGACGAGCCTCTGCTGGCTGAGCCGTCCGAGTGAATCAAGATACGAGAAAAAGATTCGACTTGGCATCAGGATTGCAGACTCGATGACTTCAAGGTTCTCATTCCATTCATCGTCGAAACTAAGATCTTTGGAGATTTCAGAGGGTTCGTTGATCTTTCGACGTAGCGAATCTAGATGTTCCCTCAGGAAGCTCGTCGAGGGATACAGCATTTGGATCAACTCAACTCCCAACCGAAGCGAAGTGATCTCATCGATGGTGAGACGCCGCGGAACGTCAAGAGATTGTGGATCGCTCACCGCGACAAAACCTCCCTCCAGATTCATGTCGATGAGAAGATCGGGCGTATAGCCCGGCAAGCCGCAGAGGAAGGCGATCTCAAGATCTCGCTCGATCTCTGCAACGTCCTGTCCCAGACGACTCGCAAGCTCGTTCAGATTCACTTGACGATGATGAAGGTATGGAATGAGATCGATGATTCTCTCGACTCGCTCCAGCGCGCTTTCAGATGGCATCGTGCAACTGCTTCCTCAATACGACCCACGCCTTCGCAGAATCTGGCGGAGAGGTCACTTCGATAGTTGGATTGAGTGATATCAGAATCCGCAAGAGACGTTCGTGGTTGAAGGTACGAAAGAGGACTTTGATGGAACTCTCGTGGTTACCCATAACCACGCCACCCTCTGAGATGAGCAGAGCTTCAAGATCAGAGGGGGCTAGCACCTCTATTTCGTGTCGACCCTCTTCGACCGTGCCGGCTTTCGACAGGGACGCCTCATCTCGTGGAACGTACTTCTCACCAAGGGTTACCTCTCCCACGATGTTCTCAACGATGAAGAACCGAGCAGCGTTCCGATCGAGGTCCCAACCTTGCAAGATCCACTCTTGATCTCGGAGCAACAATCGTTCTGGTTCGACGTTCCGTTGACTACGGAGAGAGTCAGAATCTCGGACATAATCGAATGAAACCGTAACCTTCTCTCGGATTGCAGATATGAGTTCCCCGAAGGCCGGAGTCTTGATCACTGGAGCTTCGCTCAGTGAAGTGATGACTCGATCCATGGGATTTGGACCTGCGGGTATCAGCAAACCCAGCTTGAGATGAGTAGAGCGGAAATCCATCTCTCCGCGGAGCGTTGAGACCAGCGTGAGCGCGGCTGCAGCAAGGAGGCCTTCTTCGGTACTCAACTCAGGGATCTGAATTTGGTAGTCGTCCCGTTTGATTCGATAGCCAACTTCGTCATCGAAGAGCGGGTCGAGTTGTTTCACTTCAATCTCTATTCCGATTTTGCGCAGGTCATCCTTATCCCGCTCGAACATTCGATCACGTGCTTCCGCTGACCCCTCGTAACCGGGCAAAGCGGAGGTTATCTGCGTCTTTGTCAGGTACTTCTTGGTTCCCAAGAGTGCGATGACGAGATTGAGCAACCGTTCCATCTTGGCGTCGGCAGCTCCGCCCTTCGCGACCATGGCGCAAAGATAGTCCCACCCCTGCTGTTACTATCGAGCCATGATGAAACGTCAACCAAGTTCAACATTGATCAGGTTCACTGCGATTCTGGCAAGCGCCCTGCTCATGGTGGGCTGTTCAGGTCAAGGGGATGAAATGTCGGAATCCAGCAATCCAAAGTTGCCGAGCGTCTCTGGTGCATACGGCGAAGAGCCAAGCATCACTGTGCCGGATATCGACCCACCAAGCACCCTGGAATCGGTCGATCTCACTGTTGGAACTGGCGCCTCGGTTGAAGCGACATCGACGTTGACCGTGAACTATTCGCTCGTTACTTGGTCCGAGAAGGCAGCGATCGAGTCGAGTTTCTCTTCAGCCCCCGCCACCTTCCCGCTCTCGGGTGTCATCCTCGGCTGGCAACAGGGACTCGTTGGCGCCAAAGAAGGTGGACGACGCCTTCTCGTCATCCCACCTGATCTTGGTTACGGCGCAACCGGCGCTGGACCTATCGGTCCGGATGAGACGTTGATCTTCGTCGTCGACATCATCGAAGTCTCTTAGGCGTCGCTCTCGTCGTTGTACGCACCCTTAGCTGGTCTTCTCCTGCGGGCCAATTGGGTGCCAGCGTTCCTTCTTGCGAAGGTGAGGAACCCTGTGTGTGCGTTCATGGAATGGGCTGGTCTCACGGCGAGTCCCTCATGGTGCCAATTGCGCAAAAGGGTCTCAAAGCTCTCTGGCTCGGTGAACCGACCGTCGTTCTTTATCGCCTCCGCCACGCGCGAAAGCTGCGTTGTCGTGGCCACGTAGACGATGAGGACTCCCCCGGGTTTGAGCGCTCGGGCGGCCTGATCAATGTGATCCCACGGTGAAAGCATGTCGAGGATGAATCGATCACTCCCGGCGAGACCTTCAGAGTCGGCGTCTTCGAGTCGCATACGCTGCAATCTCCATGTTTTTGGGATGTCGCCAAAGAATGTTTCTACATTGCGTTCGGCAATCTCCGCGAAATCATCTCGTCCTTCGAACGAGATCAACTCCCCGCTACCGGCAAGCGTCTTCAATACGGCGATAGAAAGCGCGCCACTTCCCGCACCTGCTTCGATGATCTTCTGTCCACCTCGAACATCTCCGTATCCGATGATGAGGGCGGCATCCTTGGGATAGATGATGGTTGCACCACGGGGCATTCCAAGGGCAAAGTCAGAATAGAGCGGAGTGAACGCCTGATACTTCATTCCGGAATTGGTTTCAATAATGGAACCCTCAGGCTTGCCAATGAGGTCATCATGCAGGATCCACCCTTTGTGGGTGTGGAAGGTGGCGCCAGGCTTCAACGTGAATGAGACCATTCGACCTTTTTCGTCCTCCAGCCTGATTCGATCCCCTTCCGAGAATCCGCTGACGCTCATGCTGGTGCCTTTCGGACGACACGATCGACCCAGTCACTGTGACGAGAACGAAGATCTGCCAAGGGCAGGGACCGTAGATCGCTAACTCCGTGGAAACTTTCGTGATCGAAGATCTCGTCAGTAACGCCAATCACCATTGCACCGCTGGCAAGACCAGACGAGATTCCAACCTTCGAGTCTTCGATCACTACACAGGATGAGATCGAGGTGGCAAGACGCCTCGATGCAGTGAGGTAACTCTCCGGATCCGGTTTCGAGCGACTCACTTCACTGGCAGAGATCGAGAAATCAAATTCAAAAGGCAGCGATGAGAGGACCGCATCGACGACCGATCGCCTACTCGCACTGACGAGTGCTGTCTTCAGACCCGCCTCTCTGGAGTCAGCGAAGAGCTCTTGCACGCCAGGTCGCAATGGCGCTCCCTGCGCAAGTCGGTTGAGCATCATCTCCACGAGGGTGTGACCGAACCATGATGGTTCATGGTTGCTTCCGCTCTTCTCCTTGAGATAAAGCTCGACTCGCTCCATGGGACCACCGATGCAATGGAGTGCATCGGCTTCTCCCCACGGATAACCGAAGCCGGCCATCAACTCTTTTTCACACTCAACCCAGAGTGGCTCAGTGTCGACCAAGGTGCCATCCATATCCCAGAGAAGGGCCTCCAGGGAGACGGACTCGTTAGTTGGCATTGAAGTACTTCGCTTCTGGATGATGGACGATGATTGCAGAGGTGCTCTGCTCTGGGTGGAGTTGGAATTCCTCGGAGAGAGAGACGCCGATGGATTGCGCATCGAGAAGCTCCATGATCAAGGTCTGCTGCGAGAGATCAGGGCAGGCAGGGTAGCCAAAGCTGTAACGGGAGCCGCGATAACCCTGATCCAGGATCGACTGCACATCGGAAGAGTCGTCCTTGACGATCGATAACTCCTCTCGGACACGCTTATGCCAGTACTCAGCAAGTGCCTCCGTGAGCTGTACGGACATTCCATGTAGTTCGAGGTACTCCCGATACCTGTTCTCCTCGAATAGCTTTGAGGTGGCCTTCGAGACTGCGTTACCCATAGTGACGATATGGAAGGCAACCACATCGAAACCCTTAGCTTCTGACTCATCGCGATCCCGGAAGAAATCGCTGATACAAAGATGTCGATCTCGCGATTGCCGTGGGAATGAGAATCGCATCCGCTCCCTACCCGAACTCAGATTCTCATGATCGACAATGACCAAGTCATTACTCTCGCTATAACAAGGGAAGTATCCATAGACGACTCCAGCCTCAAGCCACTTCTCGCTTTGTGCTTCATTGAGCAGTGACCGCAGTCTTGGTCGTCCCTCCGTAGCCGCCATCTCTTCGAAACGACCACGTGAACCGTCTAGTCCCCACTGCCCGACGAAGAGCGCCCGCTCATCGAGAAGGGCGAGGTAATCGGTCACAGAGATGCCCTTCACTGTTCGGCTTCCGAGGAAAGGAGCTTTCGGAACCGAGACATCGCGGGAGACATCGCTCCTGCCTTCGAACGTCTCACCATCTTTGGTGCGAACTCGAGGAGTGACTCTGCGCTTCAAAGGGGGTAAAGCAGCGCTCGCATCCCCTTGCTTGATCGCCATCAAGGTATTCATCAGATCTAGGCCTTCGAAAGCATCGCGGGCGTAACGGACCACACCGGAGAATTCATCGGCAAGATCTTGCTCGACATAGGAGCGAGTCAGAGCGGCTCCGCCAAGGATGATCGGCCACTTGCTCGCTAGACCTCTTGTCGTCAATTCCTGCAAGTTCTCTCGCATGATGACCGTGGACTTCACTAGCAGTCCACTCATACCGATCACATCCACGGATGAACTCTCCGCCGCATCGATGATTTGATTGATGGTCTGCTTGATTCCGATGTTGACGGTGCGGTAACCGTTGTTTGAAAGGATGATATCGACGAGGTTCTTTCCGATGTCATGGACATCACCCTTGACGGTAGCAAGGAGGATCGATCCGCGATCGCTTGCTTCACTTCGCTCCATGAAAGGTTCGAGAAAAGCGACTGCGCTCTTCATGACTTCAGCAGATTGAAGGACAAAGGGAAGCTGCATCTCCCCTTTGCCGAAGAGTTCCCCGACTGTCTTCATGCCTTCAAGAAGATGGTCGTTGATGATCGACAGTGGAGCAATACCCGAGCTCATCGCGAGCTGTAGGTCCTCATCGAGGCGAGTCCTTTCGCCATCGATGATTCGCGATTTCAACCTATCTTCAAGAGGCAACTGGTAGAGCCGTTCGAGCTTGCTCACCCGGTTCGAAACCAACTCAACTCCCTCGAAGAGTTGAAGGAACTCAACTAGCGGGTCGTAGGTGCAAGTGTCGCCATCGAATCGACGTCGGTCATAGACGAGATCAAGGGCGACTTCTCGTGCTCGGTCATCGATCCGATGAAGCGGCTCGATCTTGGAAGGGTGGACGATCGCCGCGGTGAGACCTGCTGCAACAGCCTCATGGAGGAAGACGGAATTGAGGACAACCCTTGCCGCAGGATTGAGACCGAAGGAGACGTTGCTAACCCCAAGGACCATCTGTAGATCCGGATATCTCTCCCTCAACGTCTTGATCGCATCAAGCGTTGCTATACCGTCTTTGCGCGTCTCCTCTTGCCCGGTGGCGATCGGGAATGTCAGGCAATCGATCATGATCTCGCTGGTGGACATTCCCCACTCGGAGGTCAATTCTGTGATGAGACGCTCGGCTACCCGCACCTTCCAATCGGCATCACGCGCTTGTCCATCCTCGTCGATTGTCAGCCCAATGACTGCTGCGCCATGTTCTTTGACGAGGGGCATGATCTTCGCGAATCGTGAACCCTCGCCATTGCCGTCCTCGTAGTTGACGGAGTTGATGACGCAACGCCCACCAAGTCGCTCTAGACCCGCCTTGAGCACATTTGGCTCGGTCGAATCGAGCACGATTGGCAGCGTGATCGCGGTAGCGAAACGTGAGGCAAGTTCGCTCATATCCTGCGCGCCATCACGTCCCACATAGTCGACCGAGAGGTCAATCATGTGCGCGCCCTCGCTCACCTGATCCTTGGCTATCTCGAGGCAAGCCTGCCAATCCTCAGCGAGTAGTGCGTCGCGGAAAGCACGCGAACCGTTCGCATTGGTTCGCTCTCCGATCGAGAGGTAGGTGCGATCCTGTCGGAATGGCACAAACTGATAGATCGAACTGGCTCCCGCATCCTCGGAAATCTCCCTCTGCTCAATAACAAGACCGTCTAAGGCTCCGACAACTGCCTTGAGGTGCTCGGGAGTAGTGCCACAACAGCCGCCAAGGAGTCTCACACCATATTGCTCGGCGAATCGACGAAGGGAACTCGCCAACTCCTCAGGGCCTAAGTCATAGCGTGGACCATCACCACCAAGGACGGGCAAACCTGCATTGGGCATACACGAGAGCGGCACGTTCGATGTGATGCTGAGTTGACGAAGGTGTTCCGACATTTCCGCCGGTCCAGTCGCACAGTTCATTCCAATGACATCGACATTGAGAGAAGAAAGGACATTGAGTGCAGCTAAGGTTTCACTGCCGAGGAGCATCGTTCCGGTGGCCTCAACCGTGATCTGCGCGATCAGGACGACATCCCTCTCCGCACTCCTTATCGCGGCGCGAGCCCCATTGACAGCCGCTTTCAGCTGAAGAAGATCCTGAGTCGTCTCGACGATGATGCCATCCGCTCCACCATCTATGAGACCTTTGGCATTCTCTTCATATGAATCGCGAAGATGCTCGTAGCTGATGTGACCGAGCGTCGGCAGTTTGGTACCAGGGCCGATCGAACCCAAAACCCAACGCTCTTTGTCGGTGGACTTCCCGACACGGTCTGCGACGTCGCGCGCGATTGTGGCGCCAAGGAGGGAGAGCTCATAGATTTGATCTTCGATACCGTACTCACTCAAATTTGCGAAGTTGGCACCGAAGGTATTTGTCTCGACTGCATCGACTCCGGAATCGAAATATTGGCTATGGATCTTCGCGATGAGATCGGGTCTAGTTCGATTGAGGACCTCATTGCACCCCTCGTGACCCTCGAAATCTGCGAGGGACGGGTTTGCCGCCTGGATCATGGTGCCCATCGCTCCATCAGCGACCACGGTTCGATGAGCGAGAGCAAGGCGCAGTGAGTTGGGAGCTCGACCAGGAAGCGGTGACGGGATATCGACTGATTTCAACGCGCTCACCGGGGCTAGGTTATCGTAAAGTAATGAGGTGCCCATGAGTGATGCGAAGAAGTCCACGGTGATGATGATCGCTTTCACCGGCTGGAACGATGCAGGCGAGTCTGCCTCTCACTTGGTCTCTCATCTTCTGGATCACTGGGAGAGCTCCGTTGTCGCAGAGTTTGACCCCGAGGATTTCTACGATTTTCAAGTCAATCGACCTGCGATACGTCTAGATGAGACGGGCTCACGTGAGCTTGTCTGGCCGAACACGAAGGTCTTTCTTGTGAGAAGAGAGGATGCCGATCAAAACGTCCTCCTTGTTCTTGGGGCAGAGCCATCTATGCGGTGGAAGAGTTTCGCCTCTGAACTACTAGACGTCGCTGATGATTACGAGGTCGAACTCATTGTGACGCTCGGTGGGCTGTTGGCCGATGTCCCACACTCGCGTCCGATCGCAATCAGCGCCACGGCTGCGAGTCCTGCCCTTGCCAATGCACTCGAAGTTGATCCTTCAAACTACGAAGGAGTCACGGGGATCTTGGGTGTAATCGGCGATGAGGCTAGACGGCGAGAGATTGATGCAGTTTCCTTCTGGGCCGCAGTTCCCCACTATGTCTCAACTACCCCGTCACCGAAAGCTTCTCTCGCTCTTCTCGAAGCGCTAGAGGAGTACTTGGAGACTCCGCTGCCTCACGGTGATTTGGGCGAACGAGCAGCTACTTGGGAAGCCACGGTGGACCGCATGGCCGCTGAAGATAGCGAAGTAGGTGATTACGTAAAGGAACTGGAGCGAAGTAAGGACGACGATGAGTTCCGAGAAGCTACGGCGGATTCCATTGCGAAGGAAGTGGAGCGCTTTCTGCGCCGACACGAGAACGGCTAGAGCGTCACTCCAAGGACTGCATCCAAGAAACGAGAGAGATCCCCTGGACTCTTACTTGGCTGAGTGTCGTGCATAGCTCTCACAATGTAATCTTGAAGTAGAACCAGAACGCGCGGTGTATCAAGGTCATCCGCCAACGAGGTGATGATCTCGGAGATGAGGTAGTCGTATTCAGGGATCAACTCTCTCGATAGCAGTGAGAGCAGATCGTCGACAAGCTTCTCCCCCACCCCTAGAAGAACGTCACTCCACTCACGTTCCTCGCGGTAATGGCCCGATATCAACGCGATTCTGATCGCCATTGGATGGACTCCGTCTTCAAGGAGTTTCGAGACGAAGACGAGGTTACCTAGACTCTTTGACATCTTTTCACCCTGATACTTGACCATTCCTGCATGGGCGAAGACCTGCGAGAAAGGTTGGTCGTATCGAGCACGCGACTGCAGTTCTGTCATGTAATGGTGCGGGAAGATCAAATCCCCGCCCCCGCCCTGTAAGGAGAGGGAATTCTGTGATGCTGCCTCCACTATCTTGCGGGCGATTGCATTGCATTCGACGTGCCAGCCAGGACGACCTTCGCCGAAAGGAGTACTCCATCGGGGTTCGTCCTCTGCGCTCGGACGCCACAAGACTGGATCGAGAGGATGCCGCTTTCCGGATCTATCGGGGTCACCGCCCCGCTCACGGAAGATCGCTCTGGCGCTCTCCATGGAAAGTGGTAGATCCCCGAAATCGGTAACCCGTCTCGCATCCAGATAAAGCTCACTGCCAAGGCGATAAGTCAAACCTTTTGCGACCAGGCTCGCAACGAAGGCGATGATCTCCTCCATCGCTTCTGTGACCGATGTCAGCTCGATTGGGGGAAGGACTCGAAGATTCGTCATATCCGAGGTGAAGAGTCGTAATTGATCATCTACCAGCGTCTTCCACTTCACTCCATCACGGCGAGCCCTCTCAAATAGAGGATCGTCGATATCAGTCACGTTCTCGAGAAAGACCACTCGATGACCAGCGGCAAGTAGGTATCGGTGCACCAAATCGAAGGTCAGATAAGTCGCAGCGTGCCCGATATGAGTGGCGTCATAGGGTGTGATTCCACAGACGTAGATCGTCATCGGATCTCGAACCGGAAGCTCCACCTTCGCTCCCTTGAGTGAATCGAAGAGGGAGAGATGTGGATATGAACCCGAGAAAGCAAAGTTGGGCCTGAAAACGGGCGGCCACGCATGCATGTAGTAAGTCTAGAGGTACATGACTTTCATGCGATCAAACCGGCGGCCAGGGAACCGAGGGCCATTCATCATGAGGCGTTGGGAAGAGACCGCTCTCGGCTAGCTTTCTTGAGCGCTCGAAGAAAGCCTCGATCTCATCTTCATGAAGATGAGAACTCAAATTGGAGCGAATCTGATCCTCATTTTCGAACGTTCGCGTCAAGGTTCGCATTTCATTCTCATTCATGGGGTCACCCGCAAACTGCCATAGGACCGTTCGAAGCTTGTCCTCCACATGGAAGGTGACGCCGTGATCGCATCCAAAGAGACGTCCGTGTAAATCCAACAAGAGGTGACCGAATTTCCTGTCGGTGTTGTTGATCACGGCATCGAAGAGTGTCATCAGCCGAAGTTGAGCATCACCCCCTTGCCCGAAGGCGATGATGTCCGCATCTGGATCGATCGAAACCCATCGTTGGACCATTCCCGGACCGAATGGACCTTCTCGGAGGACAGTCATGGGAACTACGTTCAAGCCTAGAATCTCGCTCACCTTGTAAGCGGCAACTTCCCTGTCAGCGAGAGTGCCGTCAGGAAAATCCCAGAGCGGGCGCTCTCCTGCAATCGGCTTGTAGATCACTTCGCCGAAACCCTCAATCCTCCCGAAGAGCGTGGCGTTAGAAGCATCGACGAGGCGATGCGTAACTTCGATCTCCCCCGACTGAAGGAGCTCCCAATCGCTCATCTCTTCTGGATCACCTTCGATACCCATTGGCACGAGGACAGAGGTGCCCGTCTAGGTTGAGGGGCAGTCCACAGAATGGGCATGGAGCTCGTCCAGCGCTGATCACCCGTTCGCTCCGCCGAATGAATTCCATGGCTTGGCCGAGTGAGATGAGGACCTTGAGCGAGCCATCTTCCTCTTCTTGGAGTGAATTCGCTTCGAAGAGGATTCGCTCCGGCTCATCCATCCAGGTCAGACTCATCTCCCCAAGCGTGAACTCCGACTCCACCGGGGTGGAGAGAGGTCCATCGTCGACTTCGACAGATCGGAAGATTGCTTGATATCGGGAAGAGTCACGCCTACGTAGCTCGCGAAGCAATTCCTGAAGTCTCTCAACCAGAGCAATTGCCTGACCTTTCTCCATCGCGAAGCTTGAGATCCGTTCCTGGTTCGCCAGCTGCAAATAGAACTCACGCTCTCCAGGGAGACCTACTGTTCCGATGATGAAACGATCGACCAATTCAAAGGAATGTTCCATCACTCGCCACCCAATTGAAACTTATTCGCGTCAGTCGTTGTGCGCGCTATTGGTATTCGGTTGAGATAAGCAAGAGTTGCTGAGTTGAGATCTCCCTCTCTCTCCGTCATCAAGAGTGAATGGGAACCGGGCTCGATCAGAATCTTCTGGAACGAGTTGAGAGCCCTATCGAGCAGCGAATTGATCAAGATGCGACAGATGTCGCCATGAGAGACGATAAGGAACCTCTTCTCCCGACGAACTTGCAGCTCATTGAGAAGATCTGTTACGCGCGCGGCAGCTGACGTGAAACTCTCACCCTTTGGAAAGGTGAAGCTACTCGGATCTTTTTGAATGGACCGCCATTCCGGTCGTCGAGAGAGGACCTTGAGCGACCTACCGCTCCATGAGCCGTAATCCATCTCAATCAATCGCTCGTCGATCCGCGCTTCAAGGGTCGATGCAAATTCGACAGTCTGCCTGCATCTGAGCAAAGGGGAAGAAAGGACCATCTCTGGATCAAAATTCTTCACAACAGACGAGAGTGCTTTGGCCGCTGATCGACCCTTACTGGTCAATGGGGTGGGGTCAATCCGTCCTGCCAAGACCCCCTTCACATTGGCAACGGATTCAGCATGCCGGACGATGAGAATGCTCTTTCCGGTCGCCTTCATCTTCATCTGAGAAGAGTACTTCGGCACCGATCTCCATGTTGTGTCGGAGTTCGATCTCAGGAGATGGTCACCATAGCCTTACCCCGATGCTCACTCGAACTCTTGGAACCAGTGGCTTGCATGTAAGCAGGCTTGGTCTCGGCACGATGACATGGGGACGTGACACTGATGAACATGAGGCTGCTAATCAGCTGAGAGCATTCCTTGACGCTGGTGGCAACCTCATCGACACCGCAGCGGTCTATGGTGATGGCGATAGTGAACGGGTCATCGGTGGGTTTCTGGGAACCCTTGTCGCTCGTGATGAGATTGTCCTCGCGAGTAAGGCTGGGATCTCATTCAAGGACGGCGAGCGGAAAGTGAACAACTCGCGAGCGTCACTCTTATCTGATCTTGATCGCTCTATCGCACGACTCGGCGTGGAGAATCTTGACCTCTGGCAGGTACATACCTTCGATCCTGAGGTGCGCCTTGAGGAGACGCTCTCTGCCCTCGATTATGCAGTTGCATCCGGACGTGTTCGCTACGTAGGGATCTCGAATTTCAATGGCTGGCAAAGCGCTCGAGCGATCACCATCCAGAATCCATTCCTCGGAAAAATAGCGATCTCATCAATGCAGAATGAATATTCGTTGCTCAACCGTAAGGTGGAGGAGGAAGTTCTTCCCGCGGCTAAGGAACTAGGCGTAGGTTTCCTTGCATGGTCGCCGCTTGGACGAGGTGTACTCACCGGCAAGTATCAAGAGGGAATGCCGATTGACTCCCGAGGTGCCTCACAACACTTTGCATCCTTCATCGCGCCGTATCTCAACAAACGAGCTCGGACGGTCACGCAGGCAGTCATTGTCGCCGCTGAAGCTCTTGCTCTATCTCCGCTGGAGGTGGCAATAGCGTGGATCCGAGATCGACCGGGAGTCTCATCATCCATCGTGGGTGCGCGAACTGGTGCACAGCTTCGAGGGATTCTGCGCAGTGAAGAGATAGAGCTCCCGAGCCAAGTGCTGCAAGCACTGGATGAAGTTTCCGAGATTCAACCCCTGGAATAGCCCAGAGGTAACTCGAGATTCGCCCTAGGCGTTCTTGAGGAAATGATGAAGAGTGCGGACCCCGAAATGGAGTCCATCCACTGGCACCCTCTCATCGACCCCGTGGAAGAGTGACATGAAGTCCATATCTGCAGGGATCTTGAGTGGACTGAAACCAAAACCAGTGATGCCGATATCCGAGAGCGCCTTGTTATCGGTGCCGCCACTCATGAGGTACGGGACTGGAACACCTTCCGGATCCTCAACCCGAATCGCTTCACACATCGCTTCCACGAGGGGTCCAGAGAAATCGAACTCCAGCGCCTTGTCTCGAACCAGCATCTCGATTTCGACATCAGGCCCGACTAAGGACTTCATGGTCTGAGTCATCTCATCTTCGAACTCCGGCAAGAACCGTCCATCGACGACCGCGGATGCGCTCTGCGGCACGACATTCGCCTTATATCCCGCCTCAAGCATTGAAGGATTAGCTGTGTTCTGTAGCGTCGCACCGATCATCTTGGTCATGCCACCGAAATACTTGAGGTAGCTGCGGAGGTTCTTCGGATCGAAGGTCTCCCCCATCGCCTCAGCAACGTTCTTCATCAAGATCGTCGCAGTTCGAGTGGCGCGTTCCGGCCATGCGAAACTCCCGATGCGGGATAAGGCTTCAGAGAGTTTCACGACGGCATTGTCGGTTGTGATCATCGAACCGTGACTTGCGGTTCCGTGCGCATTGAGCTTCATCCAATGGATGCCCTTCTCCGCACTCTCGATGAGATAGAGCCTCTTTCCATTCGGCAGGGTCAGTGAGAACCCACCCACCTCGGAGACAGCTTCGGTGCAACCCTCGAACAGCTCTGGACGATTCTTCACCAACCATCGACTGCCGAAGATCGAACCCGCTTCCTCGTCCGCGAAGAATGCAAGGACCATGTCGCGCTCGGGTTGGTAACCAGACTGTGCCCAGAGACGGACGATCGCAAGGATCATCGCGTCCATGTTCTTCATATCCACGGCGCCACGCCCCCAAACACAACCATCTTTGATGACTCCGCCGAAAGGATCGACGCTCCAATCATCAGCGTTGGCAGGCACGACATCGATATGCCCATGGAGGACGAGCCCAGGACGCGAGGGATTTTTCCCCTTGATTCGACCGACCACATTGACGCGATTTGGGGCCGTTTCAATGATCTCGTTCGGAATGCCGACCTCACTCAGTAACGATGAGACGTATTCAGCTATTGCCTTCTCATCGCCCTTGCCTTCACCGAAGTTGACGCTGGGAATGCGGATCAATTCCTGACAGATCCGCACCGTCTCGTTCTGCAGTCTTTCCAATTCTTCGTGCGTGAGCTCCATAGGTGAAGGGTATTCCGGCCCGGTGATAGAGTGCGCCCTTGCGTCCGGGTGGCGGAATTGGCAGACGCGCTAGCTTGAGGTGCTAGTGCCCGATAAGGGCTTCGGGGTTCAAGTCCCCGTTCGGACACGCTTGGTTTCATGATTGCCGGGAGGTGAGAGTGGTCACCGCCTCCGATGGTTCCACCGCAAATTCCTTCAATCCTAAAGTTCCTCGAACCAGTGAAATTGATCTCTCCTCCCTTATCGCGGCGGTTCCCGACTATCCAAAGCCTGGAATCCTCTTCAAGGACATCACGCCACTCCTTGCTAATGGTGATGCGCTGACACTCGCCATTGACCTGCTCGCAGATTTCTTCAGAGTCACTGAAAGTGACGCGATTGCCGGCATTGAAGCAAGAGGATTCATCTTGGGGGCGGCAGTGGCTTCAGCCCTCGGAATCGGTTTCATACCGTTGCGCAAGCCCGGAAAATCGCCACGCCCAGTTCATACGGTCCGTTACGCCCTTGAATATGGAGAGGATGAGCTGCAAGTTCACCGCCATCTTCTGGAACCTGGGATGCGCATTGGAATCATCGATGACGTCCTAGCAACTGGCGGTACAGCGGCGGCGAGCATTGAGCTGATCGAGAAGGCGCAAGCAAATCCGGTTGGATTCGCTTGCCTTTTGGAGCTTGGCGCACTGGGTGGTCGGGAGAGGTTGGCGAGGAGAGATGCGAATATGCCCATCCACGCTCTCATCGTGCAATGATCTTGCGGTGCCGGCTGCTGAAGGAACCCATCTGTGGCTGAATTGATCTATTACTGCGG
>Ga0209985_10001452_pt1 | contig 23278 bp, 13 predicted proteins | sample NOAtaG_FD_187305 | JGI IMG/M metagenome (GOLD analysis project Ga0209985, IMG submission 187305) | Freshwater lake microbial communities from Lake Erie, under a cyanobacterial bloom - NOAA_Erie_Diel6S_1000h metaG (SPAdes) (version 2) | ecosystem: Environmental > Aquatic > Freshwater > Lake ...
GCCTGCCCGGTGTCGAGCGACCCCCGGCGCTGGGCGAGGCGGCGCGCCGGGCGCAGCTCGACGCCTTGGCGACGTGGTGAGCGACGGGCTGAGCAAGAGCATGGCCACCGCCACTCCGATCGCCTCACCCACGCCGTGGCAGCGCTACGGTGCGCCGGCCTGGCATCGCCTGCCGCGCGAGGCCCGCGACACGATGTTCCTGCTCGCGACCATCGCCTGGATCGTCGCGCCGCACCTGATGCACCTGCCGCTGTGGTGCACCGCGATGGCGCTGGTGCTGCTGGCCTGGCGGGCCCGGCTGGCCGCGCTGGCGGCTGCATTGCCACCCCGCTGGACGGTGGTCGCGCTGCTGGCGCTGGCGTCCTTGCTGACCTGGTGGAGCCAGGGCACTCTGCTGGGCAAGGACGCGGGTGTCACGCTGCTCGTGGTGCTGATGTCGCTGAAGACACTGGAGCTGCGCGCCCGGCGCGACGCGATGGTGGTGTTCTTCCTCGGCTTCTTCCTGGTGCTGACCCAGCTGCTGTATTCGCAATCCTTGCTCGTCGCGCTGTGGATCCTGGCGTCGGTCTGGGCCCTGCTCGCGGCGCTGGTGCTGGCGCATCTGCCGGTCGGGCGGCCACCGCTGGCGCTGGCGGCGCGCATCGCGGCGCGCACCGCGCTGCTGGGCGTGCCCCTGATGGCGCTGCTGTTCGTGCTGTTCCCGCGCATCGGACCGCTGTGGGGCCTGCCCGACGACGCTCTGGGCCGGACCGGCCTGTCGGGCTCGATGCGGCTGGGCGCCGTGGCCGAGCTGGCCAGCGACGACACCGTGGCGTTGCGGCTGCGCTTTGCCGGGCCACCCCCACCGCCCGAACAGCTGTACTTCCGCGGCCCGGTCCTCGCCACATTCGACGGCCGCGAGTGGACGCGCCTGGTCCCGAGTTTCGGTGTCGGCCAGCGCCCGCGTGCCGAGCCGCGCATCTTCGGTCCCGGACTGCGCTACGAGATCACGGTCGAGCCCAACCGCCTGCCCGTACTGCCGCTGCTGGAGCTGACCCCCGACGTGCCCGGCCTGGCGCCGCAGATCGAGGGCTGGGGCGCCGCGATGCGGCCCGACGCGCAGTGGCAGCTCGACCGGCCACTGACCGACCGCATCCGCGTCGAGGTGACGGCTTTCCCGACCCACCAGCACGGCCCGCTGCGCCCGGTGCTGGGCCTGCGCGACTACGTCGATCTGCCGGCCGGCTTCAACCCGCGCACGCTGCAGTGGGCGGCCGATCTGCGTGCCCGACCGGGGCTGCAGGACGCCGACGCGCGCACGCTGGTCCAGGCGGTGCTGGCCCACATCGCCAGCGGTGGATTCAGCTACACGATGGCACCCGGCGCCTACGGCCGGGACGTGGTCGACGAGTTCTGGCTCGACCGCAAGGCCGGCTTCTGCGAGCACTTCTCGGCGGCTTTTGTCGTCGTGATGCGGGCGCTCGACGTGCCGGCCCGCATCGTCACCGGCTACCAGGGCAGCGACCCCGATCCTCTGGACGGTTACTACGTGGTGCGCAACCTGCATGCCCATGCCTGGGCCGAAGTCTGGCAGGCCGGTGAGGGCTGGGTCCGCGTCGATCCCACCGCGGCGGTGGCGCCCGACCGCATCAACGCGAGCCGCAATCTGGTGCCGGCGCCGGGCGTCGTGGGCAGTGCGATGCGCGCGATCCATCCGCAACTGGCCCAGCAGTTGCGCCGGGCCTGGGAGGCGGTCAACAACCGCTGGAACCAGTGGGTGCTGAACTACTCGCGCGAGCGGCAGTTCTCGCTGCTCCAGTGGCTGGGCTGGAAGACGCCGGACGCGGCCGACGTCGGCCGGGTGCTGATCGGGCTGCTGTGCGCCGCCGCGCTGGCCGGTGCCGCCTGGGCCGCCTGGGACCGCCGCCGCCAGGACCCATGGCAACGGCTGCAGCGCCGGGTGCGCCGCCAGCTCGGCAGGCTCGGCGTCGAGGTCGCCGCCCACGACCCGCCGCGCCGTCGCGCCGAACGGGTCCGCAGCACGCTGGGCGAGCGTGGCGACGAACTGGCCGCCATGCTCGACGCACTGGACGAAGCACGCTACGGCCAGGCAGCAGGACGCCCGCGGCTGCCTGCTGGCTGGTGGTGGCGATTCAGGCGCCTCGCTGCCGGCCTGGGCTGATCGGGTTCAGCACCGGGCCAGGTTGCGGGCACGAAAGCCCAGCACGGCCATGCCGGCCAACATCAGGGCCCAGGTGCCGGGCTCGGGGATGGGCACCGCCGACGTGATGATGTGGCCGTCGATGGCCGCGCCGTTGCCGGCCGTGAAGCCGTAGTAGATCGGCGCCCCGGCCATGTCCAGCGCCGCAAAGTCCACCGCCGTCTCGACGCTGAAGCTGCCCAGGTTGATGTGCCAGATCGTGCCCAGCAGCGTGCCGGTGTTGTTGCTGTCGCCCGACGGCGTGTAGACGAACTCGGCGAACCACTGGAAGTTCGGGTCGCGGATGTCGTCGCCGAGGCCGGTTTCGGTGACGGCGAGTGGCGTCGTCGAGCCGTTGCTGAGGATCTGCACGCTGGGCGACTGCGCTTCGTCATCGAAGTTGAAGGTGTCGATCGCGAAGGCGACGCTGGGCCCCGACAGGCCGCCGTAGCCCAGGTCCGATCCGCCGCCGCCCAGTCCTGGCGCGGTGGCCAGCACAAAGGTCAGGCCGTCGCCGCGCAGGCCGATGTTGTCGTAGACCGGGATGTACCAGTTGAAGGCAAAGCGGAAGCTCTGGTTGAAGTCCAGCGCCAGCGCCTCCTGGGCAAAGCCGCTGCCGGCCTGGTCGCCGGTGCCGGTCTGGGTCAGCGTCAGCAGGCTGTAGATGAAGCCGTTGCCAGGCGCAAAAGTCTCGGTGCTGGCGCTGCCGAAAGTGCTCCAGCCGGTGAAGTCGGTGAACGTGGCGCTGAAGTCCACGCCCTGTTCGGCCTGGGTGGCGGTACTGGCGAGAAGGCTGCAAACCAGGGCCAGCCGGGGCAGGGTCGTGCGCATCGGGATCATGACGGGCTTTCGGTGGAGTGGGGGACACAAGCAAGGCGACGCCTGAATCTTGCGCAGCCACCGTTAGCGCAGCGCTAGCGCAGCAGGGTCCCGCGCATGAATCCGACCCCCAGCTCGCGGGGGCGGCGAGCCGTTTCGATGCCAAGATCGCGGTCGATGTCCCGATCCGATCCCCCTTGCGCCCCTGTGGGCTCGCGGCGCCGCTTCCTGGAGGCGCTCGTGTCGCTGGCGGCGCTGGCGGCCACCTTCACCCCAGGCGTGGCCCAGGCCAATACCCGTACACGGACCAAGGCCCCTGCGCGCGGTGCCGACCGGGCCTTCGGCCTCACACCGGCCATCGTGGCCTTCTCCGCCGATGTGGCCGCCCGTACCGGCATCCCGGCGCTGTGGATCCGGGGCCATCTTGCCAAGGCACGCCGGCTGGCCGCTGTCCAGCGCCTGGTCATGCCCCCACCGGCCGGCCAGGCCAAGAATTGGTCCGCCTACCGGGCGCGCTTCATCGAGCCGCAGCGCACCGCGGCCGGCCTGGCCTTCTGGCAGCAGCATGCCGCGTTGCTGGCGCGCGCCGAGGCCCAGTACGGCGTGCCCGCGGCGGTTGTCGTCGCCGTCATCGGCATCGAGACCTACTTCGGCCGCATCGTCGGCAACTTCCGGGTGATCGATGCCCTGGCGACGCTGAGCTTCGCCTTTCCGACCGGGCGCAGCGACCGCAGCGCGTTCTTCCGCGACGAACTGGAGGCGCTGTTCGTCTGGACCCACCGCGAGTCGCTGGATCCGGCGTCGGTGCGCGGGTCGTTTGCCGGCGCCCTGGGCCTGCCGCAGTTCATGCCCGGCAGCCTGCTGCGCCATGCCGTGGACTACGACGGCGACGCCCACATCGACCTGCGAGCCAGCGTCGCCGATGCCATCGGCAGCGTCGCGCACTTTCTGGTCAACCATGGCTGGCAGCGGGGCCTGGCGGTCCAGATGGCGGTCGATCCGCCCGCCAATCCCACGGCGCTGTCGATCTTGCTGGCGCCCGACATCGAACCCAGCTTCGATGCGGAACGGCTCACGGCGCTGGGCGTGCGCCTGTTGCCCGATCAGGTTGGCCCCGGGCGGCCCTTCGGGACCGGGCCGTTGGCCTTTGTGAGGCTGGAAAACGGCTACGACACGTCGCCGACCGACGTGGTCGCGACGAAGAACTTCTGGGTCATCACGCGCTACAACCGCTCAAGCTACTACGCGCTGGCGGTGGCCGAGTTCGCCGAGGTCCTGGACCGTGAACGGCAGCGGCTCAGCGCCGCGGTGCCAGGCGCGACGGACCCTGCACCTGCGCCAGGTCGATGAGGAAGACGGTCCAGCGCACCACATCGGCCAGCCCTGCGTAGCGGCCCGAGGCGCCGCCGTGTCCGGCGCCCAGGTCGGTATGGAAGAGCAACGGATTCGAGTCGGTCTTGCGGGCACGCAGCCGGGCCACGTACTTGGCCGGCTCGTGGTACGAGACCTCCGAGTCCCAGAGACCGCCGGTCACGAGCATCGCCGGGTAGGCCTGGGCGCGCAACTGGTCGTACGGCGAATACGCCAGCATCAGCGCGTAGTCCTCGGCGTGACGCGGGTCGCCCCACTGCGACCATTCCTGTGCCACCAGCGGCAGGCTCTCGTCGAGCATGGTCGTCACGACATCGACAAACGGCACCTGCATCACGATGCCGCGGTAGAGCTGCGGCGCCTCGTTGGCGATCACGCCCATCAGCAGCCCCCCAGCCGAGCCGCCCTCGGCAAAGACCTTGTCGCGCGCACCCCAGCCGGCGTCGATCAGGGCCTGGGTGGCGTCGATGAAGTCGGTGAAGCTGTTGCGCTTGTTCTTCAGCCGGCCCCCGGCGTACCAGGCCTCGCCGAGTTCGGACCCACCCCGGACGTGCGCGATCGCGAGCACGAAGCCGCGGTCCAGCAGCGACAGCCGTTGCGGCCTGAACTCCGGGTCGAAGCTCAGGCCGTACGCGCCGTAGCCGCGCACCAGCAGCGGCGCCTGGCCGTCCTGGGCCGCCCGGTCGCGCCGCCAGGCCAGCGTCACCGGGACCCGGGTGCCGTCGCGCGCCACGACCCAGAGTCGGTCGCTGGAGTACAGCTTCGGGTCGAAGCCGGGGATCCGCTCCTGCTTGCGCTGGACCTGCGCACCGCTCGCCAAGTCCAGGTCCAGGGTGGTCTTCGGCAGGACCATCGAGCTCAGCGTCCAGCGCAGATGGCGCGCGCGCGGGTCCTGCGGCTCTTCGTCCAGCCGGGCCGTGTGGCCGGGTTGCCCTCCAACTGCGGACTCGGCACCGGGGGTGGAGGCCGCTGCGGCAAGCTCCACAGGTGCGACACCGGCCACGGCCAGCCGCGGCAGCGCCAGCCAGCGCACCGCCGGTTCGGCGTTGGCGGCTTCCTCGAAGGCCACGCCGGACTGGCTGAGCACGAAGCGTTCGAGCTTGCGGCCGGGTCGGTGCGGCCTCAGCGGCTGCCACGTCCGCGGGTCGGCCAGCGTGGCATCGCTGGCGGCCCACAGCGCGTAGTCCGGCGCCTGGCGATTGCTGCGCAGCACCCAGGCGTCGCCGATGTGGTCGGCATGGACCCGCACGCCATCGGCCCGCGCCACGCGCAACACGGCCGGGGACTCGGGCCGGTCGGCGTCGACGCTGTGCAGTTCGCTGGTGTCCTCGCTGTCGAGGTGCAGCAGGATGTGGCGGCCCGAGGCGCTGCGCGACAGCCCGGCGAACAGCGTCGGGTCGGCTTCGTCGAGGACCTTGCCTTCGGCCTGCTCCGCCGGCCCGCCAATGCGCCAGCGCCAGATGGGCCCGGTCTGCAGGGTCTGGGGATGCTGGCGGATGTGGAAGATCGTGCGGTTGTCGTTGGCCCAGGCGACGCTCTCCAGCACGCCACGCACCTGGGTCGGCAGCAACCGGTCCTGGGTCAGGTCCTTGACGTGCAGCGTATGGCGGCGTTGGCCGGTGGTGTCCTCGGTCCAGGCCAGAAGCCGGCCATCGGGGCTGACGGCCCAGGCGCCGACGGCATAAAACGCATGGCCACGCGCCCTTTGCTGCATGTCCAGCACCAGTTGCTCGCGCGCAGCCGGGTCCGGCGCCTCGGGGGAGCCGGGGCGGCGCCACAGCTGGGCGTGTTCAGCGCCGGGTCGGTGGCGCCACTGGTACCAGTGGCCGTTGTCGAAGCGCGGCACGCTGGAGTCGTCGGGCACGACGCGGGCCTTCATCTCCGCCAGCAGTTGCCGCTGAAGGCCGGCCAACGGCGCCAGACGGGTCGTGGCATAGGCGTTTTCGGCCCGGAGGTGGCGCATCACCTCGGCACGTTTGCGGCGCGGGTGGTCGTCGCGCAGCCAGTGGTACTCGTCGATCCGGTCGCCATGCGGACTGCGAACGACGTGTTCGACCGTCTTGGCCACCGGAGGCCGGGTTTGTGCCGCCGCAATGCCTGCGGTGGTCCACACACCACACAGGACCGTGACCAGGACGGCCCAGTTGTTTCTTGATTTCGAACAAATCATCGGGATACCAGATGCGGTCAACTGGGGACGCCGGTAGGGACTTGTGCTGACGCCACTGGCGGCAACACCTCCACCGAGACTACAGTTTCATCTGCCAAAGACGAAAACACGGCCGAAGGCAGGCCTGGGAGTTCCACAACATGACTTATCCCAAGACCTTGGCACTGGTCGACGACGATCAGGACTATCGGGAGTTTCTCGCCGAGGACCTGCGCCGCCGTGGCATCGAAGTCAAGGCCTACGGGGACAGCAACGACCTGCTGGCCGACCCGCACGCCTATGACTTCGGCTTCTACGTGCTGGACCTGATGCTGCCGGGTGTCGACGGGCAGGAGTTGCTGAAGATCCTGCGCCGACGCAGCAACGCCGGGGTCCTGGTGGTCAGCGGCCGCCTCGGGGCCGATGTCTTCCGCAACGTCGTCACCGCCGGCGCGGACATGTACCTGGCCAAGCCGGTGAGCTTCGAGCAGGTCCTGGTGGCCATCGAGGCCGTCCAGCGCCGCGCGACCCCCGCTGCAGGCCCGGCAGCGGGTGCGCCCTGGAAGCTGGAGCGTCCCAGCAAAGAGCTGGTGGCGCCGGACGGCGCCCGGGTTCCGCTGAGCGAGGCCGACGTCGCGGTACTCGAGTGCTTTGTCGCCGCCGAAGGCGAGGTCGTCGAGCGCGAGACGCTGCGCCACAAGCTCGGCAAGGGCGTGCCCAAAGCCACCGGCGACGGCGAGTCCGATGGCATCAACGCGACCATCTACCGCCTGCGACGCCGCATCGAGCGTGCAACGCCGCTGCTGGTGCCATTGCAATCGCGATCGCGCGTCGGATACGTGTTCAGGGCCCCGCTGCTGGCGGCCTGAGCGCCCGAGAGCGCGGTCCTGGGCCCGGCCCTGGGCGCGACAATCCGGCGCCATGCCTTCGACCAAGAACAACGCCGCCTATGGCGAAGCCTCGATCCGGGTTCTCAAGGGCCTGGAGCCCGTGCAGCAGCGGCCCGGCATGTACACCCGCACCGAAAGCCCGCTGCACATCGTGCAGGAGGTCATCGACAACGCCGCCGACGAGGCCCTGGCCGGGCACGGCAAGCGAATCGGCGTGGTGCTGCACGACGACGGCTCGGTCAGTGTCGACGACGACGGCCGGGGCATCCCGTTCGGCCTGCATCCTGACGAGGGCGTGCCGGTGCTGGAGATCGTGTACACCCGGCTGCACGCGGGGGGAAAATTCGACAAGGGTGCCGGCGGCGCCTACAGCTTCAGCGGCGGCCTGCACGGCGTGGGCGTCAGCGTCACCAACGCGCTCGCGCGGCGGCTGGAGGTGACGGTCTGGCGCGAGGGACAGTCGGCGGCGATGGCCTTTGCCCACGGCGCCGTCGCCGAGCCGCTGGTCGTGCGCAAGGCCACGTCCGGCGAGCGCAGGCATGGCACCCGGGTCCGGGTCTGGCCCGAGAGCAAGTACTTCGACAGCATGGAGCTGCCGCGCGGCGACCTGGTCCACCTGCTTCGCAGCAAGGCCGTGCTGATGCCGGGCGTGACGGTCGAGCTGGTCGTCGAGAAGACCCGGGACAAGCACACCTGGCTGTACGCCGCGGGCTTGCGCGGTTACGTCCAGCAGGGGCTCGCCGGCGAGCCGGTGATCGAGCTTTTCGAGGGTGAGCAGTACGCCGGCGCCAACGAGACCGACAATTTCGCCGAAGGCGAAGGCGCGGCCTGGTGCGTGGCCTTCACCGACGAGGGGCCGCTGCTGCGCGAGAGCTACGTCAACCTGATCCCCACGGTGGCGGGCGGCACCCACGAGAGCGGGCTGAAGGACGGTCTGTTCGCGGCCGTGAAAGGCTTCATCGAGCTGCACGCGCTGTTGCCCAAGGGGGTCAAGCTGATGCCCGAGGATGTGTTCTCGCGCGCCAGCTTCGTGCTGTCGGCCAAGGTGCTGGACCCTCAGTTCCAGGGCCAGATCAAGGAGCGGCTGAACAGCCGGGACGCCCTGCGCCTGGTCGCGGGCTATGTGCGCCCGGCGCTGGAGCTGTGGCTGAACCAGCATGTCGAGGCCGGACGCAAGCTGGCCGATCTCGTGATCCGCCAGGCGCAGACCCGCCAGCGCGCGGCGCAGAAGGTCGAGAAGAAGCGTGGCTCGGGCGTTGCCGTGCTGCCAGGCAAGCTGACCGACTGCGAGAGCCGCGACCTGGCCTACAACGAGGTCTTCCTGGTCGAGGGCGACTCCGCCGGTGGCAGCGCCAAGATGGGCCGCAACAAGGAGACGCAGGCCGTGCTGCCGCTGCGCGGCAAGGTGCTCAACAGCTGGGAGGTCGAGCGCGACCGGCTGTTCGCGAACAACGAGATCCACGACATCTCGGTGGCCATCGGCGTCGACCCGCACGGTCCGGACGACTCGCCCGATTTCTCCGGCCTGCGCTACGGCAAGGTCTGCATCCTGTCGGACGCCGATGTCGACGGCGCCCACATCCAGGTGCTGCTGCTGACCTTGTTCCTGCGGCACTTCCCGAAGCTGATCCAGCGGGGCCATGTCTGGATCGCCCGGCCGCCGCTGTACCGCATCGACGCGCCGGCGCGTGGCAAGCGTCCGCCGGCCAAGATCTACGCGCTGGACGACGGCGAGCTCGCTGCGGCGCTGGACAAGCTGCGCAAGGAAGGCGCGCGCGAGGGTTCCTGGAGCATCGGCCGCTTCAAGGGCCTGGGCGAGATGAACGCCGAGCAGCTGTGGGAGACGACGCTCAACCCCGAGACCCGGCGGTTGCTGCCGGTGAGCTTTTCTGCCGCCGGGCTGGCGGCAACGCAGGCCCTGATGTCCCAGCTGATGGGCAAGGGGGAGGCGGCTGCGCGGCGCGAGCTGATGGAGCTGCGTGGCGACGCGGTGGATGTCGATGTCTGAGCCCGGATCCGGGCCTCAACCGCCCGTCACGGTGCCGGTGCTGCGCCCCCGCCTGAGGCCGACCCTGCTGTCGGACCTGGACTTCGTGATCGGGGTCGAGCGCGACCCGCGCAACCTGCCGTTCATCACGCCCTGGGACCGCACGCAGCACGAGGCGGCCGTGCGGATACCGGACTTCCGGCACTTCATCGTCGAGAGTGACGCCCGGACCTTGGGTTTTGCGATCCTGCAGGGTTGCCGCAACCCGCACCACTCGGTGGAGCTCAAGCGGATCGTGCTCGCCCACCATGGCCAGGGGGTGGGCCGGACCTGCGTGCGGTTGCTGATGGATCTGGCGTTCTCGGACCTCCACGCCCACCGCTTCTGGCTCGACGTGAAGGCGCACAACCAGCGCGCGCTGGCGCTTTACCGCAGCGAAGGTTTTGTCGAGGAAGGCCGTCTGCGCGAGGCGGTGCGCCGCTCGGTGGCGCCGGCAGCGCCGGGCGACAGCGCAGCAGGTTGGGACGACCTGGTCGTGATGAGCGTGCTGGCCGCCGAGCACCAGCGCCGGCCACCTCAGCGGGCCAGCCAGACCGCCCACTGGTAGTACAGCGGCAGCCCGATCAAAAGGTTGAAGGGCAGCGTGATGCCCAGCGCCGAGGTCAGGTAGATGCCGGGGTTGGCCTCGGGCAGCGAGGCGCGGCAGGCCGCCGGCGCGTCGATGAACGAGGCGCTGGCGCAGATGGCGCCGAAGACGAAGGCGCCGCCCACCGACAGGCCCGCCGCGGTGCCCAGTGCAACCCCCACCGTGCCGTTGAGCAGCGGCATCAGCACCCCGAAGCCGAGCATGAAGCCGCCGACCTGGCGGAAGGCCCGTGCCTGGCGCGCCGCGGTGATGCCCATCTCGAGCAGGAACAGCATCAACATGCCGCGGAACAGGCCTTCATAGAAGGGCTGGATCTGCCCCCACTGGCGCTCGGTGGCCACGGCACCGATGCCCATGCCACCGATCAGCAGCAGGATGCCCCGCCCCCGTACCACCGACAGCAGCAGCTCGCTGGCGGCAATGCCGCGCCTGCCCTCGGCGCGCGCGGCGCGGCCGATCGCAATGCGTGCGATGACGAGCGAGTAGATGACGCCGAACTCCATCAGCGCCACCATCGCCGCCAGCGTGCCTTCACTGGGCGTGCCCATGGCCTGGGCGAACGACACCGAGGCGAAGAACGTCGCCGTCGAGACCGAGCCGTAGTGCGCCGCGATCGCCGCGGCGTTGGAGATGTCGAACCTGCCCAGGCGCCGCACGACCCAGTAGCTCAGCGTCGGAATCGCAAGGATCATCAGCACGGTCACGCCGATCAGCGGCAGCAGGGTGCCGATCTCGGCCTTGGCCAGCTCGCGGCCACCCGTCAGGCCGAGCGAAAACAGCAAGTAGATTGACAGCAGCTTGATCACCGCCTCGGGCAGTTCGAGCTCGCTCTTCACCGCCCCCGCAACGGCGCCCAGCACGAAGGCCAGGACGATGGGTTGCAACAGGTTGCTCAGCAGCAGGTCAAGTCCGGGCATCCTGCCCTCCCGTGTTGTCGTGATGTGTCGGGCTCCAGGCTAGGTTCCGGGTCAAATCAGATCAAATCGATTGTTTGACTGCAAACAATCACCCAGGCCGATGCATCAATCCCCCGCCCGATCTGGGGGATCGGGGCAACTCTGTTGGCGCTGCCGGCGCGGATACTTCTGGTATCAGGAATTAGGGGGTGACATGGGGCAGGACAACGGGGTTCGGGGACGGGTGCGGGCGTGGTCCGTCGGGGTGGTGGCCGCGGCAGCGATGCTGTCGACGGGTTGCCTGGGACCCAGCGTGGAAAGGCGCATCGCCGCGTCCGAGCTGGCGCTGGTCCGGGACGACACCGCGACCGCTGCCATCGAGGCCAAGAACCTGTTGAAGGACAAGCCCGAGCTGGCGGCCGGACGCCTGCAGCTGGCCCGCGTGCTGCTGGCCAGCGGCGACGCCGCCGGCACGGATACCGAGCTCAAGCGTGCCCAGAGCTTTGGCGCGACCGAAGCCGAACTGGCTCCGGTGCAGGCCGCCCTGTGGATGGCCCAGAGCCGCCCGGACGAGGTCATCGAGCGGTTTGCCGCGGTCCGGTTCGAGGACCGCCCGCGCGAGACGGCTGACCTGCGGGTCGAGGTGGCCCGGGCCCAGCTTCAACGTGGCGACCGCGCCGCGGCCTTGGCCAGCGTCCAGCAGGCCCTGGCGGCCGTGCCGGGGCATGTCGGCGCGACCGTGCTCGGTGCGACGCTCAAGGCCGAGTCCGGCGACCGTCCCGCAGCCGCCCAGGTGCTGCAGGCGCTGGTCGCCGGGCTAGCGGCCGGCGCACCCGAAGCATCCGGCGCGTCGACCCGAGGCGTGGTGGCCGAGCTGGCTGCGGCCCGGCGGCAGGCCGACTCAGCCCGGGCGCTGGCGGCGTTGGCCGAGTTCGAGGCTGAAGATCCGGCCACGGCCATGCAGGCCACCGAGCATTGGCGCCAGGCGCTGGCGCTGCAACCCCGGTTCGCGGCCGCCCACCTGGGCGTCATCTCGCACGCCCTGCGGCAACGCGACCTGGCCGGTGCTGCGACGCTGCACCAGGCGATGAAAAAGGCCATGCCGCAGCACGCGATGACGATGTACTTCGAGGCCGTGCTGGCCTACATGGGCAACGATTTGCCGCGGGCCCGCGAGCTGACCGACACCCTGGTCTCGCGCATCGACGGGCACGCTCCGGTGCTGCTGCTGGCCGGCATGACGCAGGCCCGGGTGGGTGGACTCGCCCAGGCCGAGTCGCACCTGCAGCGTGCGATCAGCCTGCAGCCGGACTGGGCCGATCCGCGCCTGGAACTGGCCTCGCTGCTGCTGCGATCCGGTCGCCCGGAGCGGGTGCTCGAACTGGTGCAACCGCTGCTCGGCAGCGCCGCGCCGGTGCCGCGGGTGTCGTCGACGTCTGCATTGGCGGGATCCAACGCGCCCGCTGCAACGCCTTCTGGCGATCCCGACCCGCGCGCATTGGGCCTGGCAGCGCAGGCGCTGGCCCGGCTCGGCCGCTTCGCCGAGGCCGACGCCGCGTTTGCCCGGGCGGCGGCGAACAATCCCGGCGACCTTTCGCTGCGCACCGCGGCGGCCAAGTCGCAGATCGCGCAGGGCCGGGTCGAGCTGGGCTTGAAGGAACTGCAGGCCGCGGCCGACGCCGACCCCGAGGGCAGCGCCGCCGATCTGGCGCTGATCGCCGCGCAGATGAAGCGCGGCGACCGCGCCGCGGCGGCCCGCGCACTGTCAGCGTTCGAGGCCAAGCAGCCCAAGAGCGCGCTGCCGGCGCTGTTGCGCGGCCAGATGGCAGAGTCCGCAGGCGACCGTGCCGCGGCGCGCAACGCCTATGCAACCGCACTGGAACGTGACCCTTCTTCGCTGCAGGCCGTGGCGGCGCTGGCGGCGCTGGACCTGGTGGCCGGCGACGCCGCCGCGGCAGGCGAGCGCTGGCAGGCGCTGGCCAAGCGCTCGCCCAACGTGCCGGCGCCGCATCTGGCGCTTGGCGAGCTTGCGATCCGCGAGGGTGCGGCCCCTGCGGTGGTGCGGGACCACATCGACCGCGCGGTGCAGGCGGCGCCGCAGGACAGCGCCAACTGGCGAGCGGCGATCGATCTGCAGCGCCGGGCCAGCGACCCTGCGGCGGTGCTGGTGCGTGCGCAGGCCGCGATCGCCGCGATGCCCGAAGAGCCGTCGCTGCTGCTCGACCTGGCCGGCGCGCAGTTGCAGACCGGCGACATGCAGTCGGCCATCGTCACCCTGCGCCGTGTGTCACAGCTGCGCCCGCAGGACGCCGAAGGCCATCTGCGGCTGGCGCTGGCGCAGATCGGCAACGGACAGGTCGCCGCCGGCAAGCCTGCACTGAACCGCGCCGCCGAGTTGGCGCCGATGTGGCCGGCGGTGCGCCGCGCGCAGATCGCGGTCGCCGTCGCAGAAGGCGAAACCGAGCGCGCCCTGGCCGTCGCGCGGGACGTGCAGAAGCTCGCGCCGACCCAGGCCCTGGGCTGGCAGCTCGAGGGCGAGATCGAGCTGACGCGCACGCGTCGCGACGCCGCGCTGGCGGCGTTCCGCACCGCGCTCGCACGCCAGGCCAGCACCGACACCGCGATTCAGCTGCACCGGACCCTGCTCGGCACGGCCAGCATGCCCGGCGACGCGGCCGCGGCGGCGGCTTTCGAAGCGACCTGGCTCAAGGGGCAGCCGCGCGATGCACTGTTCCTGGCCTACCTGGGCGAAGCCGCCAAACGCGCCGGTCGCCTGCCCGAGGCCGAGAGCCGCTACCGCCAGGCGCTGGCGCTGCAGGCCGACGATCCGGTGGTGCTGAACAACCTGGCCTATCTGCTGATCGAAAACGGCCGCGCCGACGAAGGCCTGCGCCTGGCCCAGCGCGCCCAGACGCTGGCACCGCATCTGCCCGCGGTCCTGGACACCCTGGCCACCGCGCTGGGCAAGCTCGGCCGCTTCAAGGACGCCGTCGCCTGGCAGCGCCGCGCCGTGGAACGCCAGCCGCACGACGAAGTCCTGCGCCTGCACCTGGCCAACCTGCTGGTCGCCGCAGGCCAGAAAGACCCCGCCCGCGATGAACTCCGCGCCATCGTCCGCGGTCTCGGAAGCAAACGACCGCCCGGTGAATCGCCCGTTCAGCGCAGTGCCCAGGAAGCCTTGACCGCGATCGGGGGGTGAGGGGCGGAGCGGCCCAAGCCGCTACTCTCCAGAACGGGGTCACCCATTGTCGCCATTGTCGGACTATCTATTCCCATTTTCCCAGCAATCGCACGAAGACACTCCGAAGCCGGATACTGAGAGGCAAAGCAAGTCCTCGACCCAGGTACGCAACGACCACGGTTACCGCGATCGCAATCAAGACTTTCGTATCTGATCCACCGTTTGGCTCAGACAGTCCGCCGATCAAGAATATGTTGGCGATCCACATCGGAACACCCAAACACCACTTCAATGCAATTGCAGCGCGATTCGCTGAACGAGACAAGCAATTAATCCCATTTCCGACGGCATCACGGAGCCCGAAGGAGAATATGAAGAATAATCCACATATGCAACCGATTGCGATCGATACAAGAGAATCGGAGACCATGCCTACCCCAGAGATCATTGCTCCGTGCCCGAAAACCTATGAGCCCGGAAAGAGTCCACCAACCCCGGTAGGCAGAGCCGAGGACAATCCAAGCTGTGCTGCTCCACCAGCGGCCGCTCCATAGGAAGCGCCGAATGCCAGCGACGAATTCGTCGTAAAGTGAGATCTGAGCGAACCGATTGCGCCACTAAGGCCAACTCGATATGCAGTAGCTGCCGCAGCTGCCCCAACTACTGCCTGAACTGCAGCTGCCTTAATGTTGATTGGGCAGCCATTATTATGATCACTTGCCGCACTTCCAAGTGCTCCAGCCAGAGCTCCAACGCCAGTTACGCCGCCAATTCCACTTGCCGTCGCACCAATACCCTTCATTGCCAAGGCGCCCGGAAGTGCACCGCTAGCCGCGCCAATTGCACCATTGATCAATGCTCGCTGTAGGCCCTCACCCTTCGCAAAAGAGTTGGCTGCGCCAGTTACGAATCCAACGACCGCACCAATTGTAATAGGGTTAATAAGAATAAGGCCATCCGGATCGACATAGCTGATCGGATTCCCTCCTACATATTTGTAGGTATGGATCCCCCCGGCCAACCCGATTGGATCGGACTGGGTGTACCTCCCAATCGTCGGATCGTAGTACCGATGCCAGTTGTACCAAAGGCCGCTTTCTGCGTCGAAGTATTGGCCCGGGAATCCGACAGACATGCCGCCGATGGTGTCTATCGTGACAGTGCGGTCGAACGCGGCGTTGCGGGCTCGCCAAGCGACGGTCGCGTTGGGCGCGGTCAGCACTTCTGGGCGACCGAGGTGGTCGCTGTGCACAGCATACGCTACACCGGCCTTGACGACGGCAACGAGCTCACCGCCCAGCCAGATGTACTCGGCAGCACTGGCACCGGACTCGGCCAGCAATTCGCCGCCCAGGCCAAATGCAAAACGCGTCTGGCCACTAGGAGCACTCTTCCAGACCCGTTGGTTCGCGGCATTGTGGCGGTAGTCTCCGGTCAATACGCCGCTGACGTAGAAGCTCGCCATGCGGTTGAAGGCATCGAAGCCGAAAGTGCGCTGGCCGAGCGCTCCAGTGTCGCTGGCCAGATTGCCGCGCAAGTCGTAACCGAAGTTCCGCGACGTGCCGCCGCTGCCGGTGAACAGTCGGTTGGAGTTGGTGCTCGTCGTCCAGGAGGAGGTACTGCCCGCACGGGAGTGGGATGTGCGGTTGCCGACGGCATCGAGGCCGAAGGTTTGGTCATCACCAGTGCGAGTTACGGACACCAGACGGTCGATCGCGTCATAGCCAAAACTCGCGCTACTGTTTGCGACAACGTTGTCGGTGATGCTCGCCACGGTGTCGTGCGGCGACCATGCCAACGCCTGGGAAAACACTGCGCCGCCCGACAAAAGGGTTGGACGACCAGAAGTGTCGCGCGTGGTCATGCGCGGCAATCCATTGGCGTAGCGCCAGGCATAGCGAGCCTCGGTTCCCGGCTGATAGAGCAGTGAGTTCAGCAGCGTCGTCGTCGTGCCGGCTTGCGTGCGCCGAAGCTCAGAGACCCGGCCGGCAGCGTCGTAGAAATAGGAGACGACCATGCCGCTTGGGTATGTGGTCGAGACCAGTTGACCAGCTGTGTTGTACGCCCAGGAGACGTTCATGTTCGTGCCGAGCACACTGGCTGCGCGGCCGGTCACCTGCCCATCGGCAGCATAAGTGAACGTCGTCGAACCGGTTGCGTCCGTCAGCCTCGTGAGGCGTCCCTTTCCATGCGTCCCTTCGTCGAAGAAAAAGCGCTCGGTAGACGCCCCAGCCGTGCGGCCGGTCATCCGCCATAGGCGGTCCCAGGTGTAGGCGACGGTCGAAGCATCGGCGCGGGTCTCAAGGGTTACGCGCCCTGCATCATCCAAGGTAAACGTTGTTGTGCCGGAGTCGCGGCTGATGACTTTCGTTCTTTCGCCGAAGCCGTTGTACTCGTACTGGGTCGGAATCCCGCGCGGGTCGATTACCTGCGCCAACTGCCCCTCGGTGTCGTAGGACATGGTCGTGATGCCAGCGTCCGGAGTTCGCTGCTGGATCATCCTGTTCTGGGCGTCGTATGTGAAAGTCGTCTTTCTGCCACTGGCGTCTGTGCGTTCCGTCATGTTCCCATTGCCGTCGTAGGCAAAGGTGGTTTCGTTCCCGCCGGCGTTGACGATCTTCCATGTCCGGCCGAGGCCGTCGAGCCGAATTGACTGCCGGAACTCGCCGCTGACACTGGCAGTCGGCACGCCCGAGCTGGCGCTCGGCACGTGCCGAGTCGCACGGGTCGTCATCGTTTGTGTCGCGATGTCGTAGTCGTGCCAGATGCTTTCGTTCAGGCCGTTTCGCTCTTCAATCAATCGGCCCGCGCTGTTGTAAACATAAATGCGAACTGAGCCATCCGGAAAGTTCAGCTGGCTGGGCAATCCGAACCCGTTGTATGAGTACGATGTCGTGCGGTTGCCGGACGGTAGCTGCACCGTCTGGGTCAGCAATCGACCGAGTGCGTCGTACGTGAAAGTCGAAATCACGCCGTTGGCGTCGACCGCTCTACCAGGACGCCCCAAGCCGTTGTACTCGCTCCAGGTCCAGACGTGTCCTTCGGCATTTGTGAAGCTCGTCAGGTTGCCAAGGGTGTCGTAGGACTTAGTCTCCACCGCCGTCGAACCGGGCAGAGTTTGTGTGCTGGTCTCGCTCGCCAATGCGCCATTGGCATGGAAGCTATAGCTTATCGTCGTCGTGCGGTGTTTGTTTAACCGCAGGTCGCTGTTCGTAATCGATGCAATCGACCCCTTCGCCAAACCGGATGAATGATAGGTAGTCGGCCCTGAACAACCCGCTTTCACCGCCGAGCCCGTGATACCGACGCGAACGAAGTCGGCACGACCAGCGCCATCGCCAACATGAGTTGGCTGACGAGGGTGCAGCAAAGCACCCGCAGGTGCGCCAGGATCATCCTCAGGTTGTGCCCGGCGCCGCACAGCACTGCGTGCATCGCGTCGCCCAGGGTGCCCTTCAACCAGTTCCGGCCCAGCAACCCATCGGTCTTCATGTGGCCGATCATGGGTTCGACCACCTGGCGCCGCTTGAGCAGCTTCTTCAGGCTCTTGGGCAGTCGCCTGGTGTGGCTGACCAGCAGCTGCGTGTCCGCGCTGGCCTGCACGCCGCGGTAACCCCGGTCCACCAGCGCAATCTTGGGCGTCGTTCCGGTCAGGATGCCGATCTGTTCGATCTGGCTGTCCACCGTGTGCCCGTCGTATGGGTTTCCTGGCATCGAGCGCATGCCCACCACCAGGCCTTCCTTGGCCGTCACCGCCACCGATGTCTTCACGCCGAACTCGTACGGCGTCCTGGCCTTGCCTTTGGCGATGCACTCCACCTCAGGCGCGTGCAGCGCGTAAAGCTTGTTTTTGGAGTCTCGGCGCTGCTCGTACAGGCGCTGGGCGTTGTCGATCTTGGCCTTGAGCGCACCGGTGATCTCTCCTGCCTTGCGCTGCACGTCACGGATGACCCGGCCCAGCCAGGTGCGCAGCTTCCTGATCTCGCGCCGCATGCGCTGGTACTGCCGGGCGTGGGCGTAGCGGCCTGCCTGGTGCTCAGCCGCCTTGCCCACGCGGGCGTAACTCTGGCGCAGCGTGATGCCGGCGTCCTGCGCCGCGTCCACCAGCTGCTCGCGCGCCTTGTTCAACAGACGGCTGTCGGTGGGATGCGCGATGGCCTTGGGCTGCACCGTCGTGTCCAGCACCACCGTGTCCAGGCTGGCGCGCTTGATCACACGGCCACGCTGGGCCGCCTCGATGCTCTGGGCCAGCAGCCACTCGCAGCCAGCTTCGCCGATGCGCTGGCGCCACCGCACAAGGCTGGACGCGTCGCAGGGCAGTTCATGCTGGAAGTAGCGCTCGCCGCTGAAGTACTGCCAGTACGGGTTCTCGCTCCAGCGCTCGACAGTGTCCTCGTCGCTCAGCGCATAGACGTGCTTGAGGTACAGCAGCGAGGCCATCAGCCGCGTGGGCAGCGCTGGCCTGCCAGTGGTGGACACGAACTGCGGGCTCCACTGGGCCGTCAACGCCTGCCAGTCAATCAACTCGGCCAGCCGCACAAGCTCGTGGCGCTGGTCGATCAGGTTGACCAATTCCGTGCGGAACAGGTCATGGTCGTCTCGCGACTCCGCAGGCTTCGGACCCATCGGCAACCTCGATGCAGTTTGCAAGGAACTGGTACCGATTCGACCCGAATCCTGCAATCTCCACCATCGGCATCACCCCCAATCGCTAGCATTCATGCGGGTTCTGGGGTTGTTCAGGGCCGACTAGGTATAACTCGTGCGCTGGAAGGCGACGTTGTTGGCCCCAAGAATGGTTCGCGTCAGAAGTACGAGTGTTTGAAGGCCTTCCCAAGTCAGGGCCTCGGTCTGCTGGCTTTGTGTACCAGCGGCGGTCGTGACCGACTGGATACGCCAGCTGCCATCGTATTGGTACTGCGTACGATTGCCGTTCCAGTCAAGCGTGTGGTCGACCTGTTTGCTGGGGTGGTAGACGGTTGTCGCGACGGTTGCGCCACAAGTCGTTGTGCCGGCCCGCGTGGTGTTGGACAGGTGCTTGACACCGCCGATTTCCTGAAAGCTGTAGGTTACCGAATGACCGGCAGCATTGGTTGCCGTGGTCTGGTTGGTGGCGTAGCTAAGTGTCTCGCGGGCTTCGCCGTTTGTCGTGCCGCTTTGGTGGACACGCTTGTCCGCGTAGTAGCTGTAGGTCGATCGCCGAACCGAGTTTATGCTCACGCCGGTCAGCAGGCCCGAACCAGCTGAACTTTCGTAGTGGTATTGCCGAGAGTTCTGCGCGCCCGCCGGGTTGGTCACACCAATCAACATGCCCTGCGGGTTGTACTGATAGTTCCACCAATTCCCACCTGTGTCTCGAACCTGAGAGATCCGTCCCTGGTTCTAAACAAACTCGACATATTGACCCGACGTGTTTGTCACGCGCAACGGAAAACTCGGCCAAGTCTGACTGTGGGTGTAAACGAGTTTCGAGTTGCTGAGATTCTCGATGCTCAGAATCTGGCCCCAGTAAGAATAGCGGTGGGTTTCCGTTCCAATCGTTCTGACAAAATTTCCGACACCGGTATAGTTCACGGGATCGGCATACTCGAGAATGAGTCGGCCGTTTCCAACATTCGATGGGCCGACGTAACGCCAACCATCTGTTCCTCCAGCTAGGAGATGCCAGGTCGTGCTGCTGCCATCTGGTTCATACACGCCGACCTGTGTCGGGATGCATCCCCCCATTTCGTCGTTCGGATCCAGGTAGCAACCAGAAAGTGCCAATTCCGGACGTAGCAAGCTGGAGTACCAACCCGGTCCGAAATGTCCGGCCGCTACCGGCGCACTACGGTAGTGCCTCGTCTGACTGAGGCCGTAGAGGCCCTCGGCGATGAAGTCGCTCTCTGAGAGTAGTTTCTCGCCGGTCGAATAAACCACCGGATTACATCCGACCGGGTTGGTCGAGTTGGGGTTCGAGTTGTTCGAGCGAAGCGGATTGTTGAAGTCCAACGACGGCGAAAGATTCGCGAGGCTTGTCGATACGGTCGCGGTCGATCTGCCAGTATCCCCAACGTTCCCAGCAGATGTTGTCGACTTCGGCAGGCGCTTGCCGGTAACCACAATAGTTTGAACTGGGGGCTCAACCGCGGGAACCTCCGCCAACTTCTTTGCTTCATCCTTGGCTGCCGCCGAAGAGAATTGCAAACAGAGCATGAGAAGCAGAAAGAATCGAGCGAACATGATTTCCCCGTTGATTTGCATTCGCCAATTGCCGCAATTGCTAGCCCAGGAGTGGCATGGCTCCTTCACTCGTACCGTCGTGGCTGAATGCACTCGAAGTTAACCGAATCTGAATCCCCAGAAAAAACGGGGTTGTGGCCATTTGTTGGCCGCTTTGTTCGACGCGCTGGAAGCTCCCAAGGGATGAAGTGCTCGCCTAGCGGCTCGCTCAGCGAGACTCGGGTTGGATGTCATCACTCAGATTGTTGATTCCGGTTGGCAAGAGTGTTGGCGCGACGCAAATCGCCTCGCCCGCCTTGCGCAGTAGCGGCGCCCTTGCGCCGACGAACTCCACGGGGGTGGCACGCCTTCCGCCAGCGACAATCCACACCATCGCTGCCCAAGCAGCCCGCCAACGGCGCCATGCCCGATCTGTTCGACACCCTGCTGCCCGCCGAACCCGGCGCTCCGGCGCCCGACGACAACACGCTGGACCTGGGCGAATACGCCCAGCGTGCCTATCTCGAATACGCGCTCTCGGTGGTCAAGGGCCGGGCGCTGCCCGATGTCTGCGACGGCCTGAAGCCGGTGCAGCGGCGCATCCTGTACGCGATGCAGCGCATGGGCCTGGGGTTTTCCGGGGCCAACGGGGCGCGGCCGGTGAAGAGTGCGCGGGTCGTGGGCGACGTGCTCGGGCGCTTTCATCCCCATGGCGACCAGGCGGCCTATGACGCGCTGGTGCGCATGGCGCAGGGGTTTTCGCAGCGCTACCCGCTGATCGACGGCCAGGGCAACTTCGGCAGCCGCGACGGCGACGGTGCGGCGGCGATGCGCTACACCGAGGCCCGGCTGTCGCCGATCGCGCGGCTCCTGCTCGACGAGCTCGACGAGGGCACGGTCGACTGGCGCGCCAACTACGACGGCAGCACCGAGGAGCCGACGCTGCTGCCGGCGCGGCTGCCGTTTGTGCTGCTCAATGGCGCGAGCGGCATCGCGGTCGGCCTGGCGACCGAGGTGCCGCCGCACAACCTGCGCGAGGTCGCCGACGCCGCCATCGCGTTGCTGAAGGACGGTGACAAGCTCACCGACGAGGCGCTGTTTGCCTTGCTGCCGGCGCCGGACTTCCCCGGCGGCGGACAGATCATCAGCGCCGACCACGACATCCGCGAGGCCTACCGCAGCGGCCGCGGCAGCATCAAGGTTCGCGCGCGCTGGGTCATCGAGGACCTCGCCCGTGGGCAGTGGCAGCTCGTGATCACCGAGCTGCCGCCGCAGACCAACACCCAGCGGGTGATGGAAGAGGTCGAGGAACTCTCCAACCCGAAGGTCAAGCTCGGCAAGAAGGCGTTGACGCAGGAGCAGGTGCAGCTCAAGCAGAGCCTGCTGGCGGTGCTGGACACCGTGCGCGACGAATCGGGCAAGGACGCGCCGGTGCGCCTGGTCTTCGAGCCCAAGAGCCGCAGCGTCGAGGTGTCCGAACTGGTGACGGCGCTGCTCGCGCACACCAGCCTGGAAGGCAGCGTGCCGCTGAACCTGACGATGATCGGCCGCGATGGCCGGCCGGTGCAGAAGGGCCTGCGCACGATCCTGACCGAGTGGCTCGACTACCGCCGGGCGACGATCGAGCGGCGCACCCGGCACCGGCTGCAGAAGCTGATCGACCGGCTGCACCTACTTGAAGGCCGGCGCGCGGTGCTGCTGAACATCGACGAGGTGATCCGCATCATCCGCAACGCCGACGAGCCCAAGCCGGCGTTGATGGAACGCTTCCGCCTGTCGGAGCGCCAGGCCGAGGACATCCTCGAGATCCGGCTGCGCCAGCTCGCGCGGCTCGAGGCCATCCGCATCGACCAGGAGATCGCCGAGCTGAGCGAACAGCGCTCGGCGCTCGAAAGCCTGCTCGCCAACCCGAGCCTGCTCAAGCGCCAGATCCAGCGCGAGATCGAGGCCGACGCCAAGGCCCATGGCGACAAGCGACGCACCTTGGTGCAGGAAGAAAAGAAGGCGATCGCCGAGCTGCGCATCGTCGACGAACCCGTGACCGTGGTCGCCAGCGCCAAGGGCTGGGTGCGGGCGCTGAAGGGGCACGAGGTCGTCGCCGCCGAGCTGGGCTTCAAGCCCGGCGACGCTTTGCAGGCGCACTTCGCGTGTCGCAGCGTGGACACCCTGGTCGTGCTGGCCAGCGACGGCCGCAGCTTCAGCGTACCGGTGTCGACCCTGCCGGGTGGGCGTGGAGACGGCACGCCGATCACGACCCTGATCGAGCTGGCCCCGGGCGTGAAGCCGCTGCACTACTTTGCCGGGCCGGTGGACACGCTGCTGTTGCTGGCGGGCTCGGTGGGGGGCTGCGGCCTGCTCGCCGAGGCCGGTGACCTGCACGCCCGCAACCGCGCCGGCAAGGCATTCATGACGCTCGAGGACGGCGAGGTGCCGCTGCCGCCGGCCGTGGTGCTCCCGGGCCAACACCAGGTCGCCGTGCTGGCCGCCGACGGCCGGCTGCTGGTGTTCGCACGGGCCGAGCTCAAGCGTCAGAGCGGCGGCGGACGCGGCCTGATGTTGATGGCCGATACCGATGCGAAGACGCCGCTGGTCGCGGCCATGAGCTTTGCCGACGTGCTGCGGGTGCGCGGAACCGGCCGTGGCGGCAAGCCACGCGACGAGCTGCTCAAGGGCGCGGCACTCGAGACGCACGTGGGCAAGCGGGCGCGCAAGGGCCGCGTTGTGCAAGGATTCAAGCCGAGCGGCCTGGAAGCCGCCTGATGCCGGATCGAGAGACAAGCAGGGCAGGGACCATGAAGTTGAAGTTGTCGTGTGCCGCCGTCGCGCTGGCCATCGTGTTGGCGTTGCCCGCCCGAGTTCGACACCAAACTCCGATTCTTGACGCTTTCCCTGCGTCAGCCTCAATGAAATCAACGAGTTAGAAGCGTGGCGCGGGATTGCGTGTAGTGGCACGGTTTGC
>Ga0209985_10001453_pt1 | contig 23277 bp, 17 predicted proteins | sample NOAtaG_FD_187305 | JGI IMG/M metagenome (GOLD analysis project Ga0209985, IMG submission 187305) | Freshwater lake microbial communities from Lake Erie, under a cyanobacterial bloom - NOAA_Erie_Diel6S_1000h metaG (SPAdes) (version 2) | ecosystem: Environmental > Aquatic > Freshwater > Lake ...
ATGCGGGACCGTCTGACCGACTGCACGGGTTTCCGGGCGTGGCTCTGCACGATCGCGCGGCTCGTCTGCAAGGAGCGGCGCAAGACGCGCACGCGTGAGCGTCGCGATGTTGGATACGGCGTTGGAGCATCGCGCGGCACCTCCGCGGATGTCGCGCGCGAAGGAGCAGATCGCATGGCCGACCACACAGCCCGAGGAATCGTTGCGCAGACAGGCGGCGAGTCGCCGTCGACGCCGCTCGAGGATCGCGAGGAACTCGCGAGCCTCGGTCGCGCCATCGACGCGCTTCCCGAGGACCTTCGCGTTGCGCTTCACATCTTCTACATCGAACGCGATCCGGTTTCGGTCGCGAAGAGCGCGCTCGGAATCTCCCGCGCGCAGTTCTACCGCCTCGTCGCCGAGGCACGGTCCGTACTCGCAGCACGATTGACGCGCGCCGACCTCGAGCGCTAGGGAACTCTCCATGACGAACCAGAACAACGAACCGAATGGCCGCGACGACGCGCGCGACGGAGCCCCGGAGATCCCGCGCGGCGACAGGCTCGACGCGATGCTGCGCGCCTGGCACGACGAGAATGCAGCAGCCGCGCGCGAGAAGCGCGACGAGATCGTGCGCGCTCTTGCACGCGAGCAATCGCGTCGCCGTGCGCGGCCAGTCCTCATCGACGTCGTCGCCCGCATTGGATTCGCACGTCTCGCCGCCGCCGCCATGTTCCTCGTGGCTTCCGCGCTCGTCATCTCGATGTTCGTCGGACCAACCGGACCGCGCGAGGCATTCGCAGACGACGGAATCATGCAGGTCGCCGATGGCGGCGTGCTCGAGGCAATGGACGCCGAGGGGAACCCGCTGGGCGCATGTCCGCTGCGACGCACGAACGTCGAGGTCGAGATCTCGGGTCCGTTCGCACGGACGGTGGTCGAGCAGACCTACGTCAATCCGCATCCGCGCACCATCGAGGCCGTCTACACGTTTCCGCTCTCGAATCGCGCCGCAGTCGACCGCATGACCATGATCGTGCGCGGCGCATCGGGCGAGAAGATCATCGAGGGCGAGGTCAAGGAAAGCGCGATCGCGCGGGCGATCTACGAAGAGGCCCGCGAATCGGGCTATGTCGCCAGCCTGCTTGAGCAAGAGCGGCCGAACATCTTCACGCAGTCGGTCGCGAACATCGAGCCCGGCGCCACCGTCAAGATCCGCATCGCGACGATCGAGATGGTCGAGCGCAAGGACGGCGTCTCGCAGTACTCGTTTCCGATGACGGTCGGACCGCGCTACATCCCCGGCGCGTCCGCGCTCGCCTCGCAGGCGATGCCGAAGCTTCCCGGAGGCTGGACGGTGCGCGAGGGAATCGTACTGCGCGGTCCGGCGAAGATCGAGGTCGATCCGGCGGCGCCGATTTCGGGAGCGCGCCTCGAGCGCATGCTCGTCGAGGCGATTCCGGTGCGCGCGGGCGACAATGCGGCCATCGACGCGATGCTCGCGCATGCCGACGGCATCCAGTTCCTCGCGCGCTACGCGAACGGAAGCGCAGAGCGCGGCATGTTCTCGCCGGCCAATGCGATCGGCGAGATCAACGGCCGCTTCTTCTTCGTGACGTCGGCGACGCAGGCCGCGGCCCTCGGCACCGGCTTCGCGCAGCCGACCGATCAGGTTCCCGACGCATCGAAGATCACGCCGATGCCGACACGGCCTGAGGTTCGCGCGGGTCACGACATCTCGGTGAAGGTCACGATCGACGCGGGCGGAGCCACGATCGGCGCCATCGAGAGCGTGCAGCACGAGGTCTCGGTCGAGGTCGCGGGCGAGGACGTGGGCGAGGACGTGGGCGCAGGCGGCGGTGCAGCCACGCGTCGCGTGATTTCGCTCGTCGACGAGAAGACGATTCCGAACCGCGACTTCATGCTGCGCTGGACGACCGGCGCCACCGGCGTCGAGCCGTCGTTCTTCGCCCACACGAGTTCGTCGTCGGACGCCGACGCGAAGGGCGGATTCTTCGCGCTTCTGCTCGAGCCGCCGGCGCGGGTCGCGCCGAGCGAGATTCGTCCGCGCGAACTCGTCTTCGTGCTCGATGTCTCCGGATCGATGAACGGCTTCCCGATCGAGAAGTCGAAGGAGCTCGCGCGCAAGGCCATCGCGCGCATGCGTCCGAACGATACCTTCAACATCATCACCTTCGCGGGAAACACGGCGGTGCTCTGGCCGGAGCCGAAGCCTGCGACGGCGGAGAACCTCGCGGTCGCCGATCAATTCATCGCCGGGACCTCGGGCGCGGGCGGTACCGAGATGATGACTGCGATCAACGCAGCGCTTGTCCAGCCTGGACGCAGCGGCATCGAGCCGGCGAGGCTGCTCGAGCTTCCAGCCGACGGCCGTACTCTCACCGTCGCGGTGCCGGCGGATGCGCTCACGGTCGATGGCGCGCGGTGGAAGATCGACGCTGGCGCCGGAGCCGCCGGAGTGCGCAAGAGCGTGCTCGCCGAGATCCCGGTGATCCTGCCTGAGAATCCCAAGCGCCTCGCGGTACTTCTCGAGGGCGCATGGACGACGAAGTCGGGCGATCGCGTGTTTGTCGCGCGCACAGCGCGCTTCGAAGACGCCGACGCGCGCACGCGGCTCGTGTTTTTCCTGACCGACGGCTACATCGGCAACGACCAGGCGGTCGTACAGGCCGTGCTCGACAACGCCCGTGCCTCGCGCGTGTTCAGCTTCGGCATCGGTTCGTCGGTCAACCGGTTCCTGCTTGACGAGATGGCTCGCGCGGGTCGCGGCGTCAGCGAAGTCGTCACGCTGGCAGAAGATGCCGACGCGGTCGTCGACCGACTCGTGCGTCGCATTGACGCGCCGGTGCTGACCGATCTCGAGCTGGCGATCGATCCGGCGCTTGGACTTCGCGACGTCATGCCGTCCACGGGACGCATTGCCGATCTCTACGACGTCGAGCCGCTCGTCCTTCTTGGACGCTTCGACCGCGCCGCGCGCGGTTCCATCACGCTTCGAGGACGCACCGGCGCAGGGCCGTGGGAACGCACGGTGTCGGTCGAGCTCCCGGAGCGCGAGGAACGGCACGACGTCGTCCCGACGCTGTGGGCGCGCGCAAAGGTCGACGAGATCCTTCTTCCGAAGCTTGCGGCGGTCGAGAATGAGACGCTCGACGCGACGACGCGACGCTCGGTCATCCGCCTCGGCGAAGCGTTCCACATCACGACGCCCTTCACGAGTTTCGTGGCCGTCGAGAAGAGCCGCGTCGTTGTCGGCGGGAAGCCGATGCTTGTCGCGGTCCCGGTCGAGTTGCCGTCAGGGACGAACTGGAACGGCTTCTTCGGCGAGGGTGTGGGCGCCGCCGACGTGATCGCCGGGGAAGCGCGTGGATCGCGCCAAGGCGGAGCGATCGAGGCCTTTGGCGCCGACTTCGCGCGTTTGGCGGTGGAGCGCGGACTGGTGGAGCGCGCCTACACAAGGGATGTGGTTGACGCGCCTTCGGAACTCCGGCTTCGTGAAGTCGAGTCGGGCCAGCGTGCGACCAACGCTGCGCCCGGTGCACCGATCGCGGCGGCGCCAAGCGCGGCTCCGGCGTTCGCGACGCCTGCGCCACCGACGACATCCGGCGCGCCACCGGTGGTTTCGGGGCGGATCGCTGCTCCCTCGTCTCGAGTTGTTGCGAAGAGCGCGCCAGCATCCGCGCCACAACAACCAGGCGGCGGACGACTTCCATCCGCCGGTGGCTTCGGTGCGAACGCGGCCGCGGAGAGCGGCAGGATCAGTCGCGATGCGGCCGCCTCGCGACCCGGAAGGCGCACGTTCATGGATCAATCGGTCACGCCGAAGCCCGGGAGTTTCGGCGGAACGGCCGGCGGCGGTGCGATCGGGTCCGCGGAGTCCGACGAAGCGACGGGCGCTGCGTCCGATGCTGCGGTCGAATCCGCGGGAGCGTCCACCGAGGCACGCGCCGATGCCGCGCCAGCGCCCTCGCCCATCGATGCGCTGCTTGACGCATCCACGCGGGATGCGCTCGTCCGAGTGCTCGATCGGCGGCTCGTCGTCATCGCCCTCGCTGCGATGATCGGCGAAGAGTCGCGGATTCCGGCGCTCGCAGCCGAGCTTGATCTGGGCCTCGAGAACGGCATGCTTTTGGTGTCGATGAAGGTTGATGTCTCCGCAGGCGCTGTTGCGCCAAGCGTCATCGAGGCGCTCCGCGAGGTTGGCGCCGTGATTTCTGCCGAGAACGCAGCGCGCGGGCTCGTTGTCGCCATGGTGCCGCCCTCGGGGCTCCCTGCGCTTGCAGAGACGAAGGGGATCTCGCGCGTCGAGGCCCTTCGCGGGGGCGATCTGCCGAAAGAGTGAGCGTCGGGGGAAGGTAGGGGCTGTGCCATTCGGGGCACGGGGGATCGCCCGATACCTCGTCGACCGGGCGAATCGGGGCCGATTTTGGTGGTCTACCCCTTTGGTAATCCGATGATTTCATAGTGACGAGTTTCGGCCCAGCCCCGATTCCGCAGACTCCTGGCGCGATCCAGGCGTCGTTCATCGCCCAGCAGGCGAGCGGACCGAGGGCGCGCGAGAAGACGAAGCCGCAGGAGGCCGACACCCCGCGCTTCATGATCCGCGACGAGGTTCGCATCTCCGACCCCGTTCAGAGCGAGGAGATCGATCCGAAGCCCGACGCGGTCGAGGAGTGGAAGCACCGCCGTCCGCGCGATCCGCGTCGTGAGCAGAAGTTCGAGACGCCGAAGCCGCGCGCGGAAGGCGATGGCGAAGCGCACCTCGACATTCGCGCGTGACCCGCGCCAGAGGGAGCGGCCGCAGCCGCGAGCGCTCAAATGACGGGTGCCCGCATGCTTCAGCATGCGGAACAGATGATGTCCGACGTCGACTCCGACGCGTGTCGTTCCGGGGACTCACGTCCCCGGGCACCCGTGGTGTGCGACCCCGACGTCTCCAGGCCGAGGCGGATTCACTCCGCCCGGCCTGACCAGAGCGAGCGAAAGCGAAGCGAGTCGCGAGCGCTGCGTCATTCTCGCGGCGGCTGCTTGCGGCAGCCGCCTTTGGCGTGATCAGTACCAGTGGGAGCCGCCGCAGCGGCGACCGCTCAAATCAAGGAACGGATGGTGTCAGCCTTCGACTCCGACGCGTGTCGTTCCGGGGACTCACGTCCCCGGGCACCCGTGGTGTCAGACTCCGACGTCTCCAGCCCGCCGCGATTTACTCGCGGCGAGGCTGACCAGAGGGAGCCGCCGCAGCGGCGACCGCTCAAACCACGCCTCGCGAGCGCTCAAACCACGCCTCGCGAGCGCCGAAACGCGCCCCCCAGCCCGCCGCGATTCACTCGCGGCGAGGCTGACCAGAGCGAGCGAAAGCGAAGCGAGTCGCGAGCGCTCAATCTAGCCTCGCGACGCCTCGACTCCGAGCGTCTTATAGATGCGCCGCGTCGCGTCGGTCTTGTTCAGCGTGTAGAAGTGGATCCCAGCGACGTCGTTGTCGAGGAGATCGCGGCACTGCTCCGTCGCCCAGTGAATGCCCGCGTTCTCGATCGCCTCGGCGTTTCCCTTGCAGCGCGCAATCGCTTTCAGGAGCGACGCGGGGAAGCGCGTGCCTGCCGCAAGATCCGCCATGCGCTTTAGGCCGCCGCCGCTCGTGATCGGCATGATTCCCGCGACGATCGGCGCTCGGATGCCGGCGAGCTCACACCGCGCGCGCCAGTCGTGGAACGCATGGTTGTCGAAGAAAAGCTGCGTCACGATGTAGTCCGCGCCTTCGTCGCACTTCGCCTTCAGGTGCTCGAGTTGGACGAGCGTGTTTGGCGTCTCGGTGTGACCCTCTGGGAATCCCGCGACGCCGATCCCGAAGCCGCGGCCTCCGTTCACGCCGAGGCGCTCGCCCTCGCGCTTGATGAAGCGCACGAGATCGGCGGCGTGTCGGAAGTCGCCGAGCGCGAGGATGCGCGCGCCCGACGGCGGGTCGCCGCGCAGCGCGAGCACGGTGCCCACGCCATTCGCTGCGTAGAGCTCGAGAATCGCGCGGATCTCGTCCCTCGTGTGGCCGAAGCAGGTGAGGTGCGGGACTGGCTCGAGCTTGGTTTCGCGCCGCAGACGCACCACGAGCGCGTGGGTGTTGTCGCGGGTGGAACCACCGGCGCCGTAGGTCACCGACACGAAGCTTGGCGCCAGCGGCTCGAACTCGGCGATCGAGCGGTAGAGCGATTCCCAGCCCGCATCGGTCTTCGGGGGGAAGAACTCGAAGCTGAGCGAGGTCGCGTCGCGGGCTAAGACATCGGCGATGTGCATCGCCGGGGAGGGTAGCCGAGCCGAAGGGCTTCTGAGCCAGACCGTGAGGCCGTACCATGCGTGTGCGGTGCCCAATCGACGCTCCATTCCCAAGCCGGCGGCGAGACGGCTCAGCCTCTACCTGCGCGAACTGTCAAGCCGGCTCGAGGCGGGCGAGGAAACGGTGAGTTCGAAGGCCCTCGGGCGTTCGCTCGGCCTCACCGATGCGCAGGTGCGAAAGGATCTCGCGCTCTTCGGCCAGTTTGGGCATCCCGGACGGGGCTATGCCGTGGGAGAACTCGTCGAATCGCTTCGCCGGATCATGGGCCGCGACCGCGAGTGGACTGCCTGCGTGGTCGGGGCCGGCAACATTGGACGCGCGCTGCTCAGCTACGACCGCTTCCAGCGCGAGGGCTTCCGCATTGCCGCCGTATTCGATGCGGATCCGGCGGCGGCTGGCAAGGAAGTCGCCAGAGATCTGCGGGTCCGGAAAATGTCGGAACTCGCGGCGGTCGTCGCGGCCGAGGGCATCTCGATCGGGATCATTGCCGTGCCGCGCGACGCGGCCCAACAGGTCGCCGACGCGCTGGTGGCGGCGGGGGTCAAGGGCATCCTCAACTTCGCCCCGCGCCGGATCGAGGTGCGCGAGGGCATCGCCATCGTCAGCGTCGATTTCACCGTCGCCCTCGAGCAGATTGCGTTTCAGATCGCCTTCGGCCATTCGCCCTCCGCGGACGGCGACGACGATCTGAACGAGGGACCCGATGACGCCGAGGCGCCGACGCGCGGCTGACTCGGACAGAACCGGGCCGCTGGCGTACACTCGGCCGAGCCATGACCAAGCGAACACAACGGGTGATTTCAGCTGCATGCGCCATCGGAGTCGCAGCCTTCTCGGCGGGCGTTCCCGCCGGTTGCGCCGGACGCGCCCTTGTCCCGAACGAGGCCGACACGCTGCGCGAGCAGCTTGCCCGCCGGACGGGCGAGCGCGACGCGGCCTTGGCGAAGGTCTCCGAGCTTGACGCGAAGCTCTTGCGGCTTTCCGCCGAGCAAGCGACGAAGATCGACCCTGAGGTCGCGCAGGCGCTTCCCGCACTCGCGAGACTCGAGATCTCCGACCTGTCGACGGCACGCCTGACCTCGCAGAACACCGCCAATCTTGCGGTGGTCATCGAGCCGACGGATGCGCTTGGCCGGTTCCTTCAGGTGACGGGCACGGTCCGGGTGACGGCCGCCGCGGTCGTGGCTGGCGACCCTCCGCTGGCCGCCGGAACGCTGACGCTCGGCCCGGCCGCGCTGCGCGAGCGCTACCGCAGCAGCATGATGGGCACCCACTACACGCTTGAGTTCCCGATCGAGTGGACGGGCGACAAGCCGGCGTCTGCGATCTCGGTTGTGTGCGAGTTCAAGGACGGCCTGAGCGGCCGCACCTACGGCACGGCGGCAACCCTGCCCGTGTCCCGACGGCCGGCAGCGACGAAGCCAGAAGGCAGTGAGAAACGCTAGGATTCTGTCCATGGCACGCCGAGATACCTCACCACGCATTCGTCTGGCTCTGCTCGTCGTCAGCGCGTGTGCCCTCGGTTCCCTCGGCTCCGCGCTCGGAGGCTGCCAGCGGGCGCTGTTCCCGTCGGATCTGCCCCGCAACCAGTTCGAGACCTACGACCGCATGCGACAGCGCTACGTGCCGCTCGAGGAGCCCGACGTGTTCGGCACCCCGCAGCCGGCGCTGCGCGCACGTCTCGGCCAGCAGCAGTAGGTTCCGTCGGGCCGCATCGACTCGAAAGCACGCGGAACGCACGCGGGAAGCAGCTGATTTCGCGCGTCTCTGCCGACGCCGCGCCGTCCGCGCGAGCGCGTGCGCCGATCGCGTCGTGAACTGCTGCGCGCAATTCCTACAGAGGGATTCGTGCGTTGGCCGATTTCCGCTATCGTCCCGCACCCATCCGCGCACGACGCGAAGGAATAGCCCTTGGCACGGAAGTCCCAATCGAAGTCGAACAACCGGGCGGCGTCCTCGACGCGCTCTGGCAGCCGAAAGGTCCACCCCAAGCGCATGGGAATCGTGTGGGGAGTCTTCGTCGGAGCGATGACCTTCGCGGGCGGCGTCCTGATGCTTGGCGAGAACTGGCAGGGCATTCCCGCGGTTCGCGTCGCCGAGTCGGGCGCCGCGCCCGGGCAGTCGCCCGTCGCACCGGGGCGCTGGCAGGCAATCGTCATCCACCACAGCGCGAGCGCCGCGGGCAGCGTCGACGAGCTGACGCGCCAGCATGCGGCGTGGGGCCTTCCCTCGCTCGGCTACCACTTCGTCATTGGAAACGGCAACGGCGAACCCGACGGTTCGCTTGCGATCGGTCCGCGCTGGCTTCAGCAGGAAGCTGGCGCGCATGTCGCCGAGCGCGCCGTCGGATCCGCGCCCGATGCCGCGTGGTTCAACCAGAACGCCATCGGCATCTGCCTCATGGGCAACGGCGAGCGCCGCGAGTTCACCGACGCGCAGATGCGCGCGCTGGTTTCGCTCGTGAAGGATCTCCAGCAGACCTGCGGAATCCCCGATGGCAACGTCTTCCTGCATTCCGACCTCGTCGAGGTCGCGAGTCCAGGCCGCTTCTTTCCGAAGGCGCGGCTCGCATTCGAGCTCGCGAACTGACGCTGACGGATCCGCGCGCACCTTCCACGACCACCGATCGCCCAGGCGCACCGCTTGAGGCGATACTGCGCGTGCTACGCGCGTATCCAGCGCCGCAGGCGCTGCTCTTCGACCTCGACGGCACGCTGATCGACTCGGTCGAGGACATCTTCGTCGCAGTGAACGCGCTCATGCGCGAGCTCGGCATGGCCGAGCGCACGCGCGACGAGATCGCCACGTGGGTGGGAAACGGCGCGCGCATGCTGATCGAGCGCGCGATGGCGGGCCGCTTCGAGGGTTTCGTCGGGCGTGCCGACGCGCTTGCGCGTCATGCAGCGGCCGACGAAGCGATGCCGCGATTCCGCGCCATCTATCAGGAGATCTGCGTCGACCACACCAAGCCGCTCGAGGGTGCGCGCGAGGCGCTCGCAGCTGCGCACGGGCGTGGACTCGGTGTCGCGGTCGTGACGAACAAGCCGCTTGCACCCACCGTGCGCATCATCGACGCGCTCGGCTGGCAGCGATACGTGGGTTGCGTGATCGGCGGCGACACGCTGGGCGTGCGCAAGCCAGATCCAGGTCCGCTGTTCGAGGCGCTGCGGCGGCTCGGCGTCCGCGATGCGTGGATGGTTGGCGATAGCGCGAACGACGTTGGCGCCGCACATGCCGCGCGCATGCCGAGCCTTGTCGTTCGCGGCGGATACAACCATGGCCGTGCGGTCGAGACGCTCGATCCACCGCCCGATGTGATCCTCGACTCGCTCGCGCCGATTCCGGCCTTGCTTGCCTCGATGTGAACGGGAAGACACGCCGCGCCGATCGTGCGCGTACGTGCGCAGCAGCGCGACGTCAGAGGAATCAGCCGGTCGTCGAAGGTGCAGCCGTCGCGGCAGGCGCCGTGGGTGCGGCGCCTGCGGGTTGACCGCCGTCACGCGGACCGCGCGCGCCCTCGGGCCGACCGCCACGCGGACGACCTTCGCCGGCGCCACCTGCCGCTTCGCCGCCGGCTGCGGGGGCGTTCATCGCGGGCGGACGTGCGCTGCCCGCGCCGCGCGAACCACCGCCGAAGCCGGGCGCGCTTGCGTTCGCCAGCTCGAACACGCTTGGATCGAGCTTCTTCGCGATCTCGAACGACTTTGGTTCCCGAAGCAGGACCTTCTCGCCCGGCTCCACGCCCTTGGTGATCTCGATCTGCACTTCGCTCGCGCGGCCAAGCTCCACCTGTCGCTGCTCGAAGCCTCCGCTTCCCTCGATGTAGATGAACGCGACGGGGCCTTGTCGGAAAATCGCCTGTACCGGCACGTTGATGGCGTCTTCGACGCGACCAAGCAGGATCTCCGCCTTGCAGCGCATCGCTGGCTTGAGTCCAAGCGCGGGATCGGTCTCGAGCGCTGCGCGCACGGTGTATTCGCGCCGATTCGGGTCGCGCCACCCGCCGTTGGCGGCGAGCACGCTGACGCCGGTCACTTCGCCAGCAACCGGCTGGTTCGGCATCGCGTCGCTGTACACGGTGACGCGCTGCGACGGCTTGATGCGGCCGGAGAGCGCCTCGCTCACCTTCAGGTTCGCCACCATCCGCGAGGTGTCGGGCAGCAGGATCACGAGCTCGTTCGGACGCAGTTCCGTGCCCACCTGCGGAGGTTGGGCATCGCCACCACCGCGACCGCCGTTGGAACTGTCGATGCTGGTCGCGTAGACGATGAGTCCGTCGATCGGCGCAGCGAGCGTCGTGTTCGCAAGCTGCGTCTCGAGATTTTGGAGACGCTCCTTCGCGCTCTGCAGCTGGAAGTTCGCGCTGTCGACGTCGGCCTGCGCCTTCACGAGCTCTGCGTTGAACTTCTCCTCGACACGGCCACGCTCCGCGCGCGCCTGCTCGAGATCGGACTTGTTCTTCGCCTCTTCCTGGAAGAAGGTGTACTTCTCGTAGACCTCGAGATCGAGCGCCGCCTGCTTGACCTTCGCCTCTGCCTCGATCATGGCGATGCGGTCCTTCTCGTACTCGTCCTTCGCGATGTAGCCCTGCGCGACGAGCTTCGCGCTCTCCTCAAATCGGCCCTTCAGGCGGTCGAGGTTGATGCCGGCCGTCTCCTTGGCAAGCGCAAGCTGCTGCCGCTTGTTCACGACCTCGCCTTCCTGCCATCCCTGGAGCGCAAGCTCCGCGATGCGCACGGCGACGTCGGCCTTGTCGAGCTCGCTCTGCTTCTCGCCTTCCTTGATCGCAAGCGACTGCTGCGCGGCGATCGCGGAACTGTTCGTGCTGTTCACCTTGTCGGTGGCGTCCTTGATCTTGTCGAGGATCTCCTCCTGCGCGAGCCGGACGACGATGTCGCCCTTCGAGACGCGCGTTCCCTCGGGGACGATCTGCGTGATGATCGCGCGCGTCTCGAGGCGGTTGCGGATCTCGACCTGCTGCTGCGCTGCAAGCTCGCCGCTCACGGGAAGAACCATGTCGTATGACGACTTCTCCACGACGTGGAGGTCGCGCGCTGCGATCGACGTCGCATCGGGGCCAGAGCCTTCGCCGCCGCATCCGAGCGGAATCATGGCAACGGCAAGCGCGAGGCTGGTCGTAAGGATGCTCGTCGTGATGAAGCGCGTGGCGATGCGAGGCATGGTCGTCATGGATATCCCTGATGGTTGGCGTGTCACGGGGCTTCGTCGATGAGATTCGGTCCGGTTTCCTCGGCGGTCTCCATGCCCGGCAACGGGATGAGCGTGCCGTCGGCGGCGATTCGGAGTTGTCCCGTCGTGTTGAGGTAGCGAAGGATCGCGAGCTGGAGATCCTTCTTCGCGGCGTCGAGCGAGTCCTGCGCGCGGCGGAGCTGGTCGACCGCTTCGGTGCGGTCACGGGCGGTCGCGCGGTCGGGCGCTGCGTCGATCGCGGCCTGGCGGTTCATGGCGGCCGCGACGTTCTTCTGCTGAACGACAAGACTGAACTGCGAGCGCTCGATGCCGCGGGACGCCTGGCGCACTGCAACGGCGGCGTCGTCGCGCGACTGGAAGAACTCGCGCTTCGACTGCTCGAGCAGGATCTGGGTCTGACGGAGGCGCAGTTCCTCGGGGACGCGGTCGAGCGGCATCGAATACACGAGGCTCGCGCTGAGCTCGTTGTCGTTTGGCGAGAACTCGAGGCTCGACTGCGTCTTGCGCGGGTTGGTCGGAAGGTTGCTTGCAAGCAGAAGGTCGAGGTCGCCGAGCAGGCCATTGCGCGCGACGTCGACCTTCCGCGTGAAGTCGTCCACGATGTCGCGGCGGGTCTGGAGGTCGAGGCGGTAGCGGAACGCAAGGCCCAGCGCCTCGCTCCCGTCGACGCGCGGCACCGGCAACTTGAACTCGACCGGGTCGAGCTTGACCGTTTCCTCGACGGGCATGCCGATGCGCGCCTTGAAGCGGTCGAGCGACAGGCGGTAGAGCTCGCGCTGCGAGCTGAGGCGGTCAAGCGCGAAGAGCGTGTTCTGCGTGGCGAGGTCGGCCTGGAACGGCTCGGTGCGGCCGCTGGCGACAAGCGCCTTGATGCGCGCCTCGACGGCCGCGCTTCGCTCGACCTGGCGTTCGCCGTTGGCGATGCCCTTGAGCTGCTGCACGAGCGTGAGATAGTCGGCCGCGAGGTCGTAGTAGAAGTCGCGGCGGAACTGCTCGAAGTCGCGTGCGGCATAGACGAGGTTGCGCCGCGCCTGGACGAGGTCCTCGCGGGCCACGTCGCCGAAGCCCCGCAGCAGCGGGATCGCGGCCTCGAGCACGATGTCGGCCGACTGCGTGTCGGTCGTATTGAGATAGTCGTCGAGCTGCTCCGTGGCCGCGACCACGAATGAGGCGCTCACCTCGCCGCCGAAGGGCAGGCGCTGGGAGATGCCGAGGTCGTTGACGATGCCGAGGGCGTTGTTGAAGCGCCCGTCGCCACCGCCGTCGTTCGCGAACGTGGCCGACGTCACGTTCGTCGGGATCGGCGTCCACTTGTGCTCTTCGATCAGCATCCGGATCGCGACGATGAGGTAGGCCTCTTCGGCCGACAGGTACTCATCGGCGTACGCCATCGAGTGGGCGATCGCGTCCTCGAAGCCGATCAATCTCGCGTTCGGGTCTTCCTGCGCCATGCGCTCGAATCGCTGCGCGATGGTGCTGGCGTCCTCCTTGGCGTCGGGAATCGCGTCGAAGCGGAGGTCGCTCACCGTTGGATTTACGGTGGAGGGTCGATCGACGTTTTCCGGGAAATCAGGGAAGAACGAACCACTTTCGTAGCGGTTCGACCCAATTTCAGGGTAGAGAGCGTTCCCGCCGATCTGCTCGGCGCTTGCGCGCAACTTCTCGTTTGTGGCCCGGTCGATGCGCTGGAGGCCGCTGTCACACGACTGCATCAGGCCGAGCGCCACGATCGCAACCAGCGCACGCGGTGCTGGTGCGCCCACGAGACAGAACGAAGATCGGCGCGGATGATCGAGTCGGCGGGTCGGGAACGGCATTCGGGGGCAGATTCGGGGGTTGGAGGTCGGCGCCAATGGGTCTCGAGGGGCCCGAAGGATAGGAGCGGGGGATGCTTGTACCGGGAGATTGCGCGGGGCTGCTTGCTTCGTCGTCCGGAAGCATCAGGATGCCCCGCATTTTGCCCGCGCGGGAAGATTGTGGGAGAGTCCGATTTCGGTCGGAAGTGCGTCCGTGGCGACGATCTGACGAACCGATCGCCTCCGGCGAAGAACAGAACGTCGATGCCATCCATTTCCTACGACTCCCTGAGCTTTTTCCACGACGGAGCCCGTGCAGGCGTCCGCAGGTTCCCGATCGTGGGCGCTGCGCTCGACCCGGCTCTCGTCGATCCTGCACGCTGGGCCGATCGGCTGGCCGAACTCCGGCACGCCGGATTCAACACCGTGGTCGCCCGGGTCCCATGGTCGCTCCATGAGGCGATTCCGGATCGCTTCGAGTTCTCGGGCTCGCTTGATGTGCGCCGCTTCGTGGCCGCCGCCGGCGCCGCCGGCCTCAAGGTCGTCCTCCGCATCGGGCCGTGCGTCGGCGGGACGTTCGCGGCGGGCGGAGTTCCCTCCTGGATCGGCCAGTTCGCCGCCGATCGCATTCGCGAGGCGAACCCCGGCTTCATGCAGCGAGTTGCCCGGTTCTGGAGGCGAGTGGCGCAGGAGACGGCCGACCTGCAGGCAACGCGCAACGGCGGCGGCGCCGAGCGTCCGATCGTCGCGATCGGCCTCGAGGATCACTGGCACTCGCTCGACGCGGATGTCGGTGCGGCGTACTTCGGCGAGCTGGTGCGGTTCGTGCGCGAGTTCGGTTTCGATGTGCCGCTCATCAGCGCCAACAACTGCTGGTACATGCACGAAGGCGTCGTCGACACCTGGTGCCGACCGAGCGACGCGCCCGGCGAACGCATGGATGAGATGCGGCAGGTGCAGCCGGACGCTCCGGCCATGGCGATCGTCGCGTGGGACGAGGGCGCGCTCGCGCTCGCCTCGCGCGTGATGGCGCGTTCGGAGTTCGTGCTCGAGGTCGGAGGCTGTCGCCACCGAGGCGCGACTGGCGCCCGCGGCCTCGCCGAGCGCGAGTCCCGCGAACTGTTCGACCTTCGCCGCGTGCTCGTGTTCGCGAGTTCGTTCGGCGAGTCGCTGTCGGGAATGACGAGCGATGAACTCGCGCAGCACATCGAGTTGCGTCGTCGCGCCGATGGACGGCCCGAGTTCCACGTGAAGGCGCACGCCAAGGGCCTCGCGCTCGGCGCAGCGCGGCTTTCGCGCTCGACTGCGTCGCTCGTGGCGTTCTCCGGCGACATGCTTGTGGTCGCCGGCAGACCACGAAGCCGCATCGAGGTGCGGATCGATGGAAGCAGCGTCACGATGTCGGTTCCCGCCGACGGCGCGCTGCCGAAGTGCACCCGCGTGCGTGGGCTGCGCGTCGTCGCCGTGCCGGACGCGCTTGCCGACGGCATTGCGATCGTGCATGGCGGCGGCGGGGCCGATGGATTCGAGTTCGTCGATCGCAATGGCGGCGTCTTGGTGACGGTCGGGCAGGACGGCGCGATTCGCCGGCGAAAGCCCGGATCGGGCGAAGCATCTACGAAGGCCGTGCGTCCGAAGGCGATTCGCCTCGGAGCCGTCGAGGCGCTTGTGGAGCCCGGCTATCGCGACGGCACGCATGCGCGCTTCGCCTCGATCGACGGGCCGAACACGCTCGGCGCGTTCGGCGCGTCCGAGCAAACGGCGTATTACCGCGCGCGCTTCAAGCAGGCGGGCAAGTCGAAGCGCATCTACGCGCTTGCGTCGTCATGCGCAGTCGATGGCGCGCTTGCCGTCGACGGCGCGCAGCGCGCGGATGGCGGTGCGCCGATCGTCGAGATCGCGGCAAGCGGAGCACATGCGATCGTCGCGGAAGTCCGCAACGACGGCGTGCCTTCGGAAGGCCGCGCGACCGGCGCCGCAACCGGAGTCTTCGGGCCGCTCGTCGAGGTCGTTCCGCTGAAGGGTGTGAAGGTCGACGCGGTGCCCCAGCCATCGCGCGACCCGACGACGGCAGGGCGATTCATCTGTGGATTCGATCTCGCCGACCACGCCGACGCAAAGACCGTGCGCTGGCGATTCCCAACGCGCAAGGAGGACGTCGTGCTCGTGCTGCCCGCATCCGCCGCCGATGCGCTGGCGGCGGGTGGCCATGTCTTCCGGCTGAACGGCGAGTTCCTGCCCTGCGCGCGTGCTGGTGTCGGCGGCGCGATGATGCTTCTCCTGCCGGCCGCGAAGCTCTCGCCGATGCGGCCGAAGCAGCTCAAGAAGGGCGAGAAGCCGCCGAAGGCGCGCAACGCGGTGCTCGAGCCAGGCGACAACGAACTGATCTACGACGGAGCGCCGCACGCAAGCGTGAAGGATGTTCGCCTGTTCGCAGTCAAGGCGGCTGTACCGACCGACTGGGCCTTCGCCCGCGTGTCGCCTCCTGCAAGCTGGGCCTCGGCGAAGCCTGTCGCGAAGGCCGCGCTCGCGAAGCGATCCGGTGTGCCGACCTGGTTCCGGACGAGTTTCCATCTCGACGCGCCGCGCGCGCTGGCGTTGCGCGCCGTGTTCGTGGCCGACGCTCGCGCGACGGTGCTCGTGAACGGCGCGACGACCCTCGTGCACGATGGCGCCAGCGGCGCTGCGATCGGAAAGGGGAAGTCGGCGAAACGCGCGCGCACGGCGCATGTGCCGGCGCACGAGACGCGCCGCGGCGCGAACGACGTCCTCATCTTCTCTCCGGATGGGCGCATGCCCGAATGCACGGTGGCGTGAAGCGCGCGTTCGCTACGAGACGCTCGTGCGCGGCATCCAGTGCACGGCGAGCCGTCCGACTGCGAGCGCGGCCGCCGGCGGCAGCAGCACGCCGGCGATGTTCATCCACATCGGGTGCGGCAGCGCGATCAGGTTGATCGAGATGAACGCGATGCTGAGGACGGCGACGGCGATCGAGAGCGGCACGAAGTTCGCGCCGGCGACCCGGCATGCCGCGAACACGCCGAGCCCTGCGCCGAGCATCCATGCCGCAACGACGCACAGGAGCGCGCCGAGCGGCATGTCATGCATGGCGGCGGCGACCGCGTCGCGCCACGCCGGATCGCCCTTCGCGATCAGCGCCTTGGCGTCGAGCATCGACTGTGGAGTCTCGAAGAGCCGCATGCCGAGCTTCTCGAAGAAGCTGGTAAACGCAGCCATGACGAGGATTCCGGCAGGCAGCGCCAGGGCGAAGCGGATCTTCTGGGCGTTCATGACGCGAAAGGTATCGCGAGCGCTGAATTCACGGGTGCCCGCATGCTTCAGCATGCGGAACAGATGATGTCCGACGTCGACTCCGACGTTTGTCGTTCCGGGGACTGACGTCCCCGGGCACCCGTGGTATCAGACTCCGGCGTCTCCAGCCCGCGGCGATTCACTCGCCGCGAGGCTGACCAGAGCGAGCGAAAGCGAAGCGAGTCGCGAGCGCTCAAATCAAGGAACCGATGATGTCAGCCGTCGACTCCGGCGTCTCCAGTCCGCGGCGATTCACTCGCCGCGAGGCTGACCAGAGCGAGCGAAAGCGAAGCGAGTCGCGAGCGCTCAAATCACTCGCCGCGAGCGCTCAATCTCGCCGCGACCGCTACAGAATCGCACTTGGATGCCACACCGTCTTCAGGTCGACGAACGGCTGGATCGCGAATGGCGAGTGCCAGAACGCATCGTCATCGAAACCCGGTGCGTCGCGGAAGAGATGCACCCGCTTCAGGTTCTCCGCCGCGCCGAGTTCGAGCGCCTTCATATCGGCGTCGGGCAATCGCGCGCCTGCGACACCCGCGATCTCACGATGCGATGCGATCCACGGACAAAGTTCCGCGCGCGTGCCGGTCAGCACGTTGATGATGCCCGCCGGCACGTCGCTCGTCGCAACGGCCTCCGCAAGCGCAATCGCAAGCGGCGCATTCGCGCCCTTGCCGGTGATCGGCGCGATCACGATCGCGGAGTTCCCGGCGGCGACCACCGGAAGCACGAGCGACACGAGCGACAGGAGCGGCTTCTCATCGGGGGCGACCACGGCGACCGCGCCCATCGCCTCGGGCATCGTGAAGACGAAGTACGGACCAGCGACCGGCTGCTTGCCTCCAAGCACGGCCGCAATCTTGTCGGTCCATCCGGCGAAGCAGACGCAGCGGTCGATCGCGCGGTCGACTTCCTTCGTCGCATCCGCCTTCGTACGGCCCTCGATCGACACCATGAGCGACGCGAATTCCGCGCGGCGTGCCTCGAGCATCTCCGCGAGGCGATAGAGCACCTGCCCGCGGTTGTACGCAGTGGCCGCGGCCCACTTCGGCTGCGATGCGCTCGCAGCCTCGACGGCCTCGCGCAGGTCCTTGCGGCTCGCATGCGACGCATGCGCCACGACGCGCTTCTTCGCGTCGATGACAGGCACCGTGCGTCCGCTCTCGCTGCGCGGGAATGCGCCGTTCACGTAGAGCTTCAGCGTCTTCGCAACCTCGACGCGTCCGCTGTTCGACGTGAGTTCTCTCTTCGCGGCGCTCATCGGCCACCTCCGAGCTTCACGTATGCCGACAGACCCTGCCGACCGCCTTCGCGGCCGAAGCCAGACTCCTTGTAGCCACCGAACGGCGCGCTTGCGTCGAAGCGGTTGAACGTGTTGAGCCAGACGACGCCCGCGTTCAGGCGATTCGACATCTCGAGCGCGCGCGCGGCCTTCTCGGTCCACACGCCGGCGCTGAGTCCGTACGTCGTATTGTTCGCGCGCTGGACGGCCTCTTCGGGCGTGCGGAACGTCATCACGCTGAGCACCGGGCCGAAGATCTCCTCGCGCGCGATCGTGTGCGATGGCTGCACGCCCGTGAAGATGCACGGACGGCACCAGAATCCCTTCTTCGGCAGGTCGCAGGCGACTTCGAACTTCTCCGCGCCTTCGTCGGAGCCGGCCTTGAGATAGCGCTGAATCGTCGCAAGCTGCGCCTTCGAGTTGATCGCGCCGACATCGGTGTTCTTGTCGAGCGGGTCGCCGACGCGCAGCGAGCGCATGCGGTTGCGCAGCCGGTCGATGAAGTCTTCGTGGATCGATTCCTCGATGAAGAGCCGCGAGCCGGCGCAGCACACGTGGCCTTGGTTGAACCAGATGCCGCTGACGACGCCCTCGACCGCCTGGTCGAGCGCCGCATCTGCGAACACGATGTTCGGGCTCTTGCCGCCGAGTTCGAGCGTGAGTTTCACGCCGGAGCCAGCGAGGGTCTTCGCGATCGCCTTTCCGACCTCGGTCGAGCCGGTGAAGGCGATCTTGTCGATCTTGCCCTTGGCGGCGAGCGCGGTGATCGCGCGGCCCGCGTCCGGACCGCCGGTGACGATGTTCACGACGCCGTCTGGAAGTCCGCACTCCTGAAGGATCTCGGCGAGCATCAGCGCCGTCAGCGGCGTCGTCTCGGCTGGTTTCAGCACGCAGGTGTTCCCGCACGCAAGCGCGGGCGCGAGCTTCCATGCCGCCATCAAGAGCGGAAAGTTCCAAGGGATGATCTGCCCGCAGACGCCGACAGGCTGCGGCTTCGCGCCCGCGAAGGCGTAGTCGAGCTTGTCGCACCAGCCGGCGTGATGGAAGAAGTGCTGGGCGACAAGCGGAAGATCCTCGTCGCGCGATTCCTTGATCGGCTTGCCGCCATTCATCGACTCGAGCACCGCGAGCTCGCGCGAGCGCTCCTGGATGCGCCGCGCGATCCGGAACAGGATCTTCGCGCGCTCGGCAGGCCGGGTCTTCGACCACTTCGGCAGCGCCTTTCGCGCGGCGTCCACCGCGCGGGCGACATCCGCCTCGCCGGCGTCCGAGACGGTGGCGATTGCCTCCTCGGTGGCGGGATTGATGGTCCGGAAGGTCTGGCCAGACTTCGGCTCGACGAACCGACCGCCGATGAAGAGCCCATACTCGGACTTCAGCATGGGTCGAACGCCTTCGGGCGCAGGCGCATAGGAAAGGGGCGCGATGGTCACGGCGGCTGAGTGTAACGGGGTGCCGAATCCCGGATGGCCGCGCGAGCGAATCTCCACGCATGACCCGACTTCTCGCCCGCTGGCCCATCGCCCTGCTCATCCTCGCCCCGCTCGGTGCCTGCGCATCGACCGAGTCTGATCCGAACAAGATTCCCGAGCCCGTGAAGGCGACGGAAGGATTGGGTGCGGCTCCCGGCGCGGTGTCGGAAGAGGCGAAGACCCCCGACGCGACGAAGGCAAGTGAAGTGAAGCTCCACTCCGGTCGCGCGTCCGAACCCGGCGCCGAGGAGTGCCAGCCTGTTCGCACGCCGGAACTCATCACCCGCGTCGGCGGCGACATGGAGGCGCAGGTCGAGATCCGCGGGGGCCGATTCCGCTTTGGTCCGTCGCAGATCGAGAGTCCGCTTCCGGCCGGCTACCCCGAGCCGACGCCCCCGGGCGCGATCGACATCAAGCGGTATCCGACCGTGCGGCGCGCCGAGTATGTCTCAGGCGGCAATGCCGGCGTGGGAATGAACATGGGCTTCTTCCCGCTGTTCAACCACATCAAGGACAACGACATCGCGATGACGAGCCCCGTCGAGATGGACTACCGCGACATGTTCGAGCCTGGCTCGGGCAAGCAGGCGCCGAAGGACTCGATGTCGTGGACGATGAGTTTCCTCTACCGCACGAAGGACCTCGCGCCGACGGGCAAGGATGGCAAGGTCGTCATCACCGATCGTCCCGAGATCAACGTGCTCTCGATCGGCATGAACGGGGCCTACGGCACCGGCGTCGTCGAGAAGGGTCTCCAGAAGCTCAACGCTTGGCTTGCCGAGCACCCTGAGTGGGAGGTCGTCGGCGACCCACGTGCGTTCCACTACAACGGCCCGTACATCTCGAATCGCGTCAAGTGGTCCGAGGTGCAGCTGCCGGTGCGGCGCAAGGACGCCTCCGCCTCCGCCTCCTGACGGGACACGGGCCTTTCGCGGCGCGCCACGCGGAAAGGGAGCCGTTCACAGGCTGTTTGGCGCGTTCTTGTGCGTCAACCCTCAACCCGCACGTCGGTTCTTGCCGACGAGAGCCGCATGGGAAGCGCGTCGTCCTCGAACCAGCCTGTGACCGTCACCCTCGACATCGGTGGCACGAACGCCAAGGCGCGCTGCGCGCACTGGCCCGACAAGCGTGCGACGCCGTCGGGCCGCGACTACACGCCGGAGAGCCTGGTGCGCGATCTCACGGCGCTCCTCGCCGGCGAGCGCGTGCATCGCATCACGATCGGGCTTCCCACTCCGATCCGCAACGGCCGGCCGCTGCGCGACCCGGTGAACCTCGGACCCGGTTGGAAGGACTTCGACTACGCGCGCGCCTTCGGCGTGCCGGTGAAGATCCTCAACGACGCCGCGATGCAGGCGATCGGAAGCCATCGCGCAGCAGGTCTGCGCGATGAAACCATGCTATTCCTCGGGCTTGGCACCGGCCTCGGCAGCTGCATGATCGCAGGCCGTCGCGTCCTGCCGATGGAACTTGCGCACCTTCCCTACCGGAAGGGGCAGTCGTTCGAGGACTACCTCGGGACGCGTGGCCGCGAGCGCCTCGGCACGCGCAAGTGGCGCGGCCACGTCGCCGAGAGCGTGAAGTTGCTGCGGGCCGCGCTGCTGCCCGATGTCGTGGTCATCGGCGGCGGCAACGCGAAGGCGCTGAAGGATGTGCCGGCTGGAGCCGTTCTTGGCGCGAATTCGAACGCGTTCCTTGGCGGCTTTGCGGTGTGGGAGCCGGAGTGGTCCGACGCTGCGACGCAGCTTTCGTGAACCGATTCACGGGCGGCATGCATCGATTTCGATGGAGAAACACCGGGAAAACCGGCGTTGCGTCAGGCGTGCGCTGGCGCGGGCATCTGCTGCTTGAGCGCCTCGAGCTGCGAGATCACCCACGACATCGGCTTGCGCCGGGTCGGGAGTCTCTCGAGCGAATCCTGGATCAGCATCGACAGCTGCTCGGGAACTGAGCGATCGTTCAGGTGGATCGGCGTCGACGGCCCAAGTCGTTCCGGCGGAAGCAGGAGGGTCTTGGCGGTCGGCGTGTGCTGCGACGCCGGCGTGTGCAGCCGGGTCAGGATCCAGTACATGGTCGCGCCGAGGTTGAACACGTCGGTGAGTTCGGTCACCGGCTCGTACTGCTTCGTGTTCTTCACCTGCTCTGCCTTGCTGCCGCGGATCTCCGTCGCCTGCTCGGGCGCAATGAAGCCGGGCGAGCCCTGCAGGCGCATCTTCGAGGTGCCGCTCTTGGCAGCCTGCCCAAGGTCGATGACCTTCGTGCGGCGGTCGTCGGTGTAGAGGATGTTGAGCGGCTTCATGTCCGCGTGGACAAAGCCCTTCGAGTGCATGTGCGCCAGGGCGCTGGCTACTTCGTGGAAGATCTTGATGCACTCGGGCAGCGGCGGCCGCCGCTGCTCGGACATCGGCGACGCGTCCACGAGTTCCATGACGAGACCAAGATCGCGCGAGTTGCGAGCGAGCCAAGAGCCTTGGTGCTGCAGCGCAACCAGCTTGCGGATCGCGGGGTGGTCGAGCTTGCTGCCGATCTCCCACTCAGCCCGAAGTTGGTCGAGGTAGCGGTCTTCCTTCTCACCCTCGGAGACCACGTGCTTCAGCGCGTAGGCCGTGTGCGTCTTGGTGTCCTCGACCTCGTAGACGCGGCTCCAGGCGCCGTCGCCGATGTGCTTGCGGACCCGGTAGCCGAAGAGCGTGCCCTTCGCCATCCGGCGCTGCGCTGGAGGCATGGAATCGCTCACGGGCACCCCCGATCAAACGCAAAGCACAGCGCTCGGGAAGTACCGAGCCGCCTCCGTGCGGGGGAGCGCCAAAGAGGCGCGGGGTCCAAACGACGACGGTCTGACATGATGGAAACCAACGCGTGCCATGCGTTTCGGCACGCGGCCGACCCGGGACGGTCGGCGAGAAATGATGAAGAGGTCCAAAGATACGGGAAACTTGATCGAACTTACAGGGGTTGTGCCCGGAATTGGGCAAAGTTGTCGAGTCGATTTCGTGAGGGTCGAACGCCGCAGTACCGCTCAGCATTCACAATCGGCGCGACTGGCTCCCCACAAACTCCGATTCGTCACCGCCCGATCTCGCCAACGGCGAGAACTGATTCGGAAAATAGACTGAAATGCCCCGATTTCTTTAGAAAAAACCCTGTTTGTGCGCGAACGCGCGCGCGTGTCAGGCGTCGGCGAAGTCGTCCTTCGCAGCGTATCCACCGCGGGCGAGGCGGGAGATCTGTCGAAGGAGATCGTTCAGCAGCGTCGACGCACCGAAGCGGAAGAGGTGCGGGCTCAACCAGTCCGGGCCAAGCGTCTCCTGCACCATCACGAGCTGCGCAATCGCCGCCTTCGCCGAGCGGATTCCGCCGGCGGGCTTCATGCCGATCCGGACTCCTGTCTCCCGGTGTGCATCGCGGATCGCCTCGAGCATGACGAGCACGACGGGCATGGTGGCGGCGGGGGTGACTTTCCCGGTCGAGGTCTTGATGAAGACATCGCCATCCGCGGCCGGACCCACGGAGAGCGCAGCTCTGATCGCAAGGTCGCTCGCGAAGCGGACCGCGTCGAGGGTCTCGAGTTCACCGGTCTCGAGGATGATCTTGAGGTGCGCGGGGCCACAGGCCTCGCGGACGCGGGCGATTTCGTCGGCAACCAGGCTGAACTCGCCCGCCAGGAACGCCCCCCGGCTGATGACCATGTCGATCTCGTCGGCGCCGGCTTCGACGGCGCGCCGGGTGTCGTCGAGCCGGATCTCAAGCGGGAACTGGCCGCTCGGGAACCCCGTGGCGACGGATGCGATCTTGACGCCCGAGCCAGCGAGCGCCTCTCGGGCGACCGCAACGAGGTTCGGGTAGACGCAGATCGCCGCAACGCTTGGAATCGGTGCC
>Ga0209985_10001455_pt1 | contig 23265 bp, 21 predicted proteins | sample NOAtaG_FD_187305 | JGI IMG/M metagenome (GOLD analysis project Ga0209985, IMG submission 187305) | Freshwater lake microbial communities from Lake Erie, under a cyanobacterial bloom - NOAA_Erie_Diel6S_1000h metaG (SPAdes) (version 2) | ecosystem: Environmental > Aquatic > Freshwater > Lake ...
CCCTGCGAGATCATGTGCTGCACGGCATTGCCGCCGCCGCCGCCCACACCGATCACCTTGATCTGCGTGCCTTGGTCGAACTCTTCGATCATCTCGATTGCCATCTTCACTCTCCTTGCCTTCCAGCAGTTGCCATCAAGTTGCCATCACATGACGCCAGGTGCGAGGATCTTCCCCGAGCCCGGCGCCGCCTTCACACTAAAAATTTCCCAAGAACCAGTCCTTGGCCCGGCCAATCACGGTCTTGACCGAGCCCGCCTGGCGCGCCGCCTTCTGCCCGCGGCCGCGCGCGATGCGCGCTTCCTCCAGCAGGCCCATGACGGTGGCCGAGCGCGGGTTGGCCACCATGTCGTACAGCGCGCCGTTGTAGGTGGGCAGGCCCTTGCGCACGGGCTTCAAAAAAATGTCCTCGGCCAGCTCCACCATGCCGGGCATGACGGCCGAGCCGCCAGCCAGCACGATGCCGCTGGACAGGCGCTCCTCGAAGCCGCTGTCGCGGATGACCTGCTGCACGAGCGAGAAGATCTCCTCCACGCGCGGCTCGATCACGCCGGCCAGGGCCTGGCGGCTGAGCATGCGCGGAGCGCGGTCGCCCAGGCCCGGCACTTCCACCTGCTCCGAAGGGTCGGCCAGCAGCTGCTTGGCCACGCCGAACTCCACCTTGATCTGCTCAGCGTCCTTGGTGGGGGTGCGCAGCGCCATGGCGATGTCGCTGGTGATGAGGTCGCCCGCGATGGGAATGGTGGCCGTGTGACGCACCGAGCCCTCGGTGTAGATCTGCACGTCAGTGGTGCCGGCGCCGATGTCCACCACGGCCACGCCAAGCTGGCGTTCGTCCTCGGTGAGGGTGGCGCTGGAGCTGGCGCTGTGGTTGAGCATGAGGCGCTCCACCTCCAGCCCGCAGCGGCGCACGCACTTGACGATGTTCTCGGCCGCGCTTTGTGCGCCGGTGACGATGTGCACGCGAACCTCGAGCCGGCTGCCGCTCATGCCGATGGGCTCCTTGACCTCGTGCCCGTCGATGATGAATTCCTGAGGCTCCACCAGCAGCAGGCGCTGGTCGTTGGGGATGTTGATGGCCTTGGCCGTCTCCACCACCCGCGCCACGTCGGTGGGGGTGACCTCGCGGTTGTCGCGCACGATCACCATGCCGGTGGAGTTCTGCCCGCGGATGTGGCTGCCGGTGATGCCGGTGTAGACGCTGGTGATCTTGCAGGCGGCCATCATCTCGGCCTCTTTCAGCGCCTGTTGGATGCTCTGTACGGTGGCGTCGATGTTGACCACCACGCCGCGCTTCAAGCCGCTGGTGGCCGACACCCCCAGGCCCGCGAGCCGCAGCTCACCACCGGCCACGATCTCACCGACCACCACCATCACCTTGTGGGTGCCGATGTCGAGACCGACCACGAGGTCTTTGTATTCCTTAGCCATTCAGTTTCTCCGCGGCGCATTGGCCGGCGAGGCGATGGTGACGTTTCGCAGGCGCACGGCGTAGCCGTCAGGGTGCCGCAGGTCAGCGTGCAGGACGGGGGCCTTGAAGTGGCCGGTCACCTGGGTGATGGTGTCGACGAAGCGTCGGGCGCGGGCCAGCACTTCCTGCGGGCTGCCGCGCCCGAGCTCGATGGCCACACCGCCATCCAGCTCGGCGCGCCAGGAACCGCGCCCGCTCAGGCTCAGGCGTTCCACTCCCCGTTCGTGCCGGCCGAACAAGGCCTGCAACTGACCCAGCATCTGCAGCATCTGCGGCGCGCTTCCCTCGGGGCCGGTCAGCACGGGCAGGTCCTCATCTTCGACGTCGCCCACGTTGGCCTCGAAAACCTCCCCAACGTGGTTGACCAGCTGGTCGTGGTCCTGCGCGCCCTTCCACAGCGCGACGGCGCGGTGCTCCTCCAGCCGCACGGCCAGCCCGTCGGGCCAGACGCGGCGCACCACCGCCTTGCGCACCCAGGGCACGGCCTCGAAAGCCTGCCGGGCCTGCTGCAGATCGGCGCCAAAGAAATTGCCTGAAAGGCTCGGCATGGCGTTTGCCCGCACGGTGGACACGCTGTTGCGTTGCAACTCGCCCTCCAGTTGGATGTAGCGCACCGGGAACCATGAGGTGCGGCCCACCCAGAGGGCGGCCGCTGCCAGCACAGCCCCTGCGGCCAGGGCGAAGACGGCGGTCGATGCGTTGTTCATCAGGCGCACGTCCAGCGGCAGGCTCATGTCGGCGGCCATCAGGCGGCTCCCTGCGCGCCTGCGGCGGAAACCGTCGCAGCCACGGGCGTGCTGTCCAGGCGGGCGTCGGCCAGCAGGCGCAGGCACAGGTCGGGGTAGTCGATGCCGGCGGCCCGGGCCGAGATGGGCACCAGCGAGTGGCTGGTCATGCCGGGCGAGGTGTTCATCTCCAGCAGGAAGGGCTGCCGGTCACGGGCGCGGATCATCAGATCGGCACGGCCCCAGCCACGACACCCCAGGGAGCGGTAGGCCTCCAGCACGATGCGCTGGATCTCGGCCTCCTCGGCCGCCGGCAACCCGCTGGGGCAGTGGTAGATCACGTCGTCGGTGAAGTACTTGTTCTGGTAGTCATACGCCCCTTGGGGCGCCTGGATGCGCACGACTGGCAAGGCCCTGGCCGAGACGCCGCTGCCGAGCACAGGGCAGGTGACTTCCTCGCCCTCGATGAACTCCTCGCACAGCACGTCCGGGTCATGGCGGGAAGCCAGCCGTACCGCCTCCTGCATCTGCGAGTATCCCGCCACTTTGGTCACGCCAATAGAGGAACCTTCCCTAGGTGGCTTGACGATCAGCGGCAGGCCAAGCTCGTCGGGCACGCCCATCACCACCTCGCGCTGCTGGCGCTCTGGTGCCAGCCACACCCAGCGCGGCGTGGGCAGCCCCTCGGAGCGCCAGACCCGCTTGGTCATCACCTTGTCCAAGGCGATGGCGCTGGCCATCACGCCCGAGCCGGTGTAGGGCAGGCCCAGCAGTTCCAGCGCGCCCTGCACCGTGCCGTCCTCGCCGTGCCGGCCGTGCAATGCGATGAAGACGCGGTCAAAGCCTTCGGTCTTCAAGTCGCTCAAGGGGCGCAGTGAGGGGTCGAAAGCCTGCACGTCCACGCCGCGCGAGCGCAGCGCCTCCAGCACGCCGGTGCCGGACATCAGCGAGACCTCGCGCTCGGCGCTGTCGCCGCCCATCAGCACGGCCACCCGGCCGAGCTTCGACACGTCAACGGGAGCTTGGCTCACCTCGAACCTCCTGATGCGCTGTGCGTGGGTGCGGGCGCTGCGGCAGCGCGCAGATCGCGCACCTTCTGCGGCACGCCGCCAATGGAGCCCGCGCCCATCGCGATGACCACGTCGCCATCGCGCACGAAGTCGGCGATGGCCTGGGGCATGCGGCCGATGTCATCCACAAAGACAGGATCCAGGCGCCCCGCCACACGCAGGGCGCGCGCCAGGGCCCGGCCGTCGGCGGCGACGATGGGCGCCTCGCCAGCGGGGTACACCTCGGACAGCAGCAGGGCATCGGCCGTGCCCATGACCTGCACAAAGTCCTCGAAGCAATCCCGCGTGCGGGTGTAGCGGTGGGGCTGGAACGCCAGCACGAGGCGCCGGCCCGGGAACGCACCGCGCGCGGCGGCGATGACGGCGGCCATTTCCACCGGGTGGTGGCCGTAGTCGTCGATGAGCGTGAAGCTGCCGCCGCCTTGGCTGGTGGCCACGGGCAGCTCACCCCAGCGTTGGAAGCGCCGGCCCACACCCCGGAAGCCCGCCAACGCCCGCAGCACCGCCGCGTCGGGCAGCTCAAGCGCCTGCGCCACGGCAATGGCCGCCAGCGCGTTGCGCACGTTGTGTACGCCCGCCAGATTGAGCGTGACCTCCAGGTCCGCCGCAGCCGGGGCGCCGGGCGAGGCGCTGCGCCGGCAGGTGAAGCGCATCTGCCCGCCGGCCACCGCTTGCACGTCCAGCGCACGCACCTGCGCGTCCTCACCCAGGCCGTAGCCGATGACCGGGCGCGAGATCATCGGAAGGATGGACCGCACGCCGGGGTCGTCCGTGCACAGCACGGCCGCGCCATAGAAGGGCAGCCGGTGCAGAAACTCCACGAAGGCCCCGCGCAAGCGCGTGAGGTCGTGGCCGTAGGTGTCCATGTGATCGGCGTCGATGTTGGTCACCACCGACATCACCGGGCTGAGGTGCAGGAAAGAGGCGTCGCTCTCGTCGGCCTCCACCACGATGTAATCGCCCGCGCCCAGGCGCGAGTTGGTGCCTGCGCTCTCGAGCTTGCCGCCGATCACGAAGGTGGGGTCCACGCCGGCTTCAGCCAGCACGCTGGCCACCAGCGAGGTGGTGGTGGTCTTGCCGTGCGTGCCGGCGATGGCGATGCCCTGCTTCAGACGCATCAGCTCGGCCAGCAGCACGGCCCGCGCCACCACCGGCACCTTGCGCGCACGGGCGGCCAGCACCTCGGGGTTGTCACCCTTCACCGCCGTGGAGGTGACCACCGCCTGCGCGCCCTCGATCTGGCCGGCGGCGTGGCCGATGAACACGCGCACGCCCAGGCCGGCCAGGCGCTGGGTGACGGCGCTGTCAGAGGCATCAGAGCCCGAGACGCGGTAGCCCAGGTTGTGCAGGATCTCGGCAATACCGCTCATGCCGGCCCCGCCAATGCCCACGAAGTGAATGTGCTTGACCGCGTGCTTCATGCGCGCTTCACCACCAGTTTCTGCAGCTCGTCAGCCACGCGGGCGGCGGCCTGCGGGCGGGCCAGGCTGCGTGCGCGCTGGGCCATGGCTAGCAGGGCCGGGCGGTCCAGCGTTGCCAACTTCTGAGCCAGGGCCTGTGGCGTGAGTTCGGCCTGCGGCAGGTGCACTGCCGCGCCCTGCCCGGCGAGCCATTGCGCGTTGTCGCGCTGGTGGGCCGTAGTGCTCACCACCAAGGGCACCAGCACACTCGCCACGCCGGCGGCGCAGAGCTCGCTGACGGTGACCGCACCCGCCCTGCACAGGATCAGGTCGCAAGCGGCGAGTTCGGCCGCCATGTCGTCGATGAAGGGGCGCACGTCGGCTTGGATGCCGGCAGCAGCGTAGGCCGCGCGCACCTCATCAGCCTGCGGGGCGCCCGTCTGGTGCACCACCTGGGGCCGGTGCGCGGGGTCCATCAGCGCCAGGGCCTGCGGCACCGTACGGTTGAGCACCTGGGCGCCCAGGCTCCCGCCCACCACCAGCAGGCGCAGCGGGCCGATACGGCCGGCCAGGCGCTGCTCAGGGGCAGGCAGGGCTTCAATCTCCGCCCGCACCGGGTTGCCGGTGACCACGCTGGCTTTCACGCCCGTGACGGCCGGGCCGTCAAAACCAAAGGCCACGCGGTCGGCCACCGGCAGCAGGCTCTTGTTGGACAGCAGCAGCGCTGCGTCGGCGTTCACCAGCATCAGCGGTTTGCTGAGCAGGCTGGCCATCAAGCCGCCGGGAAAGCACACATAACCGCCCATGCCCAGCACCGCGCTGGCCTGGCGGCGCCGCAGGATGCCCAGGCAGTCCCAGAAGGCCTTGAGCAGGCGCAGGCCGCCGGTGGCGGTGTGCAGCAGCCCCTTGCCGCGCAGGCCGCTGAAGGTGATGGTGTCCATGGGGATGCCGGCGGGCGGCACCAGACGGTTTTCCATGCCGTGCGAGGTGCCCAGCCAGCTCACCGTCCAGCCTCGCGAGGCCACCTCCCGCGCCACGGCCAGCCCCGGCATGATGTGCCCGCCCGTGCCAGCAGCCATGATGACCAGATGAGGCGCCCGGCTCATGCTCGGCCTCCTCGCATGAGGGCTCTGTTTTGGCTGCGCCGGAGCAGCCCTGCGGCTGACGCCGCACGCCACCTCACGGTGTTCGGCGCCGTCCTCATGCTCGGCCTCCTCGCATGAGGGCTCTGTTCTGGCTGCGCCGGAGCAGCCCTGCGTCTGCCGACGCACGCCGCCTCACGATGTTCGGCGTCGTCCTCATGCTCGGCCTCCTCGCATGAGAGCTCTGTTCTCAATATCGACCCTCAAGACCATGGCGAGGGCGATGAGGTTCATGAGAATGCCGGAGCCGCCAAAGCTCATGAGCGGCAGGGTCAGGCCCTTGGTGGGCAGCACGCCCAGGTTCACGCCCATGTTGATGAACGCCTGGCCGGCAAACCAGATGGCCACGCCTTGCGCCATGAGGCCGGCGAAGACGCGGTCCAGGGCGATGGCCTGGCGGCCGATGTTGACGATGCGGCGAATGAGCCAGAAGAAGCCGCCGATCACCGCGAGCACGCCCACCAGGCCCAGCTCTTCACCGATCACCGCGAGGAGAAAGTCGGTGTGCGCCTCGGGCAGGTAATGCAGTTTCTCGACCGACGAACCCAGCCCCTGGCCAAACAGGCCGCCACGGCCGAAAGCGATGAGCGAGTGCGTGAGTTGGTAGGCCTTGCCCTGGGCGTTGGCCGGATCCCAGGGGTCCAGATAGGCGAGGATGCGGCCGCGGCGCAGTTCGTCGAAGGCAATGATCATGGCCAGGGCCGCGATGGCCATGGCCGCGATGAGGAAGAACATGCGGGCGTTCACACCGCCCAGGAACAGCACGCCCATGGAGATGGTGGCGATCACGATGAACGCACCCATGTCCGGTTGACGCAGCAGCAGCAGGCCCACCACCAGCACCGCCAGCGCCATGGGCCACACCGCGCGCAGGAAGTTCTCCCGCGCATCCATCTTGCGCACCATGTAACCGGCCGCGTATATCGCCATGGCCAGCTTGGCGTACTCCGAGGGCTGAAAGTTCATGACGCCCAGCGGGATCCAGCGCCGGGAGAAGTTCACCACCTTGCCGATGCCGGGAATGAGCACCAGCACCAGCAGCACCAGCGCCAGCACAAACAGGTAGCCTGCGTACTTTTCCCACCAAGACAGGGGGATCTGCAGCACCAGCAGCGCCGCCACCGTGGCGATGCCGATGGACAGCAGGTGGCGGGTGAGGAAGTGCGTGGCGGCGTAGCGGGCGAACTTGGGGTTGTCCGGCAGCGCCACCGAGGCGGAGTACACCATCACGATACCGAGAGCCACCAGCGCCAGGGCCACCGCCACGAAAGCCTGGTCGAAGCCGGTGATGCGGGTGACGCCCGGCGAGCGCAGCTCGAAACGGTCGCGAACGGGCAGGGCCTGCGGCAGGCCGTCCGCGGCCGCAGCGCGGCGACGACCCGGCAACCAGGCGGCCAAGGTGTGGAGCCGGCCCGACAGGGTCATGCCAGCACCTCTCCCTGCTCGGCCGCCCAGTCGTGCACTGCCTGCACAAAGACCTCGGCGCGGTGGCCGTAGTTCCTGAACATGTCCCAGCTGGCGCAGGCCGGGCTGAGCAGCACGGCGTCTCCGGGCTGGGCTTGGCCGAAGCACCACACCACGGCCGCTTCCAGGCTGGCGTGGGTCTGGCGTGGCACGGCAGCGGATTCCGGGTCGGCTTGCAGCACGGCCTCGATGGCCGGGGCATCGCGCCCGATCAACGCCACGGCTCGGGCATGGCGCGCCACGGCAGGCGCCAGCGGGCTGAAGTCCTGGCCCTTGCCGTCGCCACCCAGGATGACCACCACGCGCGCGGGCTCGCGGTCGGCGCCCAGGCCCATCAGTGCCGCCACCGTGGCGCCCACGTTGGTGCCCTTGCTGTCGTCAAAAGCCTCCACGTCGCCCACACGGCCCACCAGTTCCACCCGGTGCGGCTCGCCCTGGTACTCGCGCAAGCCGTGCAGCATGGGCGCCAGTGGGCAGCCCATGGCGGTGGCCAGAGCCAGGGCAGCCAGCGCATTGCTGGCGTTGTGGCGGCCGCGCAGGCGCAGGGCGTCTGCCGGCATCAGGCGCTGCAGGTGGATTTCCTCCGGCTCGGCATCGGCGCCGCGCTTGCGGCGCACCCCGGTCCCGTCGTCTGGCAGGGCGCGCACCAGCCAGGCCATGCCGTTCTCGGTCACGAGGCCGAAGTCCCCGGGCCGCTGCGGCGCCTGCAAGCCGAAGCGCAGCACCTCGCGGGGTGCCGGCCGCACCTGGCCCTTGGCCAGCTTGCCGGTCACCGGCGCAGGCTCCATGGCCGCCACCAGCGGGTCGTCCACGTTCACCACCATGAGCGCCTGCTGGCCGTAGATACGGGCCTTGTCTGCCGCGTAGGCGGCCATGGTGCCGTGCCAGTCCAGGTGGTCCTGCGACAGGTTGAGCACCACGGCGGCCGTGGGCTCGAAGCCCTGGGCATCGTGCAGTTGGAAGCTCGACAACTCCAGCACCCACACCTGCGGCAGCGTGCCGGCATCCAGGTGCTCAGCCAGCGTGTCCAGCATGGTGGGGCCGATGTTGCCGGCAGCCACCGCGGTGCGCCCTGCCCGCTCCACCAGCAAGGCCGTCAATGCGGTGGTGGTGGTCTTGCCGTTGGTGCCGGTGATGGCCAGCACCTGCGGCTGGTAGTCCTGCGACTGCTTCAGTGCTGCCAGGGCCTGCGCGAAGAGGTCCAGCTCACCGCTCACCCGCAGCCCCTTGGCGCGGGCCGCTTCCAGAAATGCCGCAATGGCGGGGTCCTGCGGGGCGAGTCCGGGGCTCTTGAGCACCCACTGCACGCCGCGGAGCGCGCCATCGGGCCCCTGCAGGTCCTCAGGGCCCAGCACCCCGCTCAAACGCCGCGCGGCAGTCACCTCATCAGCGAGGGCCTGTGCTTGCGGCGGCTGCTCGCGCGAGTCCCACACCGTCACCTCGGCACCAAAGCGCGCGCACCAGCGCGCCATCGCCAGCCCGGAATGACCGAGGCCGAGGATGAGCACGTGGAGACCGGCGAGTTGCTGCATGGTCGTTCTTTCAGCGCAGCTTCAGGCTGGCCAGGCCGATGAGGCACAGCAGCATGGTGATGATCCAGAAACGCACCACCACCTGCGTCTCTGCCCAGCCCTTCTTCTCGAAGTGGTGGTGCAGCGGCGCCATCAGGAAGATGCGGCGGCCTTCGCCGTAGCGGCGCTTGGTGTACTTGAACCAGCCCACCTGCAGGATGACGCTCATGGCCTCGGCCACGAAGATGCCGCCCATGATGGCCAGCACGATCTCCTGGCGCGTGATGACGGCAATGGTGCCCAGCGCCCCGCCCAGTGCCAGCGCGCCCACATCACCCATGAACACTTGCGCCGGGTTCGCGTTGAACCACAGGAAGGCCAGCCCCGCGCCGGCCATGGCACCGCAGAAGATGAGCAGTTCACCCGTGCCCGGAATGTGGGGAATCAGCAGGTACTTGGCGTACACGGCATTACCGGTCAGGTAGGCAAAGATGCCCAGCGCTGAGCCCACCATCACCACCGGCATGATGGCCAGGCCGTCCAGCCCGTCGGTGAAGTTGACGGCGTTGCTGGTGCCCACGATGACAAACCAGCTCAGCGCGATGAAGCCGTACACCCCCAGCGGGTAGCTCACGCTCTTGAAGAAGGGCACCAGCAGGTCGGCCTTGGGTGGCAGCTCGTTGGAGAAGCCGCTGGCGATCCAGTTGAAGAAGAGTTCCAGCACGCGGGAGTTGGACACTTCGGACACGCTGAAGGCGAGGTACAGCGAGGCCACCAAGCCAATCACCGTTTGCCAGAAGAACTTCTCGCGCGAGCGCATGCCTTCCGGGTCCTTGTGCACCACCTTGCGGTAGTCGTCCACCCAGCCGATGGCGCCAAAGCCGAAGGTCACGAGCATCACCACCCAGCAAAACCGGTTGGTCCAGTCGAACCACAGCAGCGTGGACAAACCAATGCCGATCAGCACCAGCACACCGCCCATGGTGGGCGTGCCGCGCTTGCCCAGGTGGGCTTGCACGCCATAGGTGCGGATGGGCTGGCCGATCTTCATCTCGGTCAGGCGCCGGATCACCCAGGGGCCAAAGGCCAGGCCGATGAGCAGCGCCGTCATGGCCGCCATCACCGCGCGGAAGGTCAGGTACTGGAACACCCGCAGAAAGCCCAGCTCCTCCGGGAACAAGGCAAGCAACCATTGACTCAGGCTGAGCAGCACTTAAGAGGCCTCCGGCGCGTTGGAAGGCGCCTGTTCTGCACGGTGGGTGGGGGCCGCTGACGAGGCCGGGGCCTCGGATCGGGACACGAGGGCGTCGACCACGCGCTCCATGCGCATGAAGCGCGAGCCCTTGACGAGGATGCTGGCGGCGGCGGGCAGGCTGGCGGCCGGCGCCTGCAGGGCAGCAAGCAGGGCCTCGACGGTGTCGAAGTGGCGGACGTCGGGGGCAGTGCTCGATGGGGCAGCGGCCTCGGCCTTCCCAGGCTGTACGGCCTGTATGGCCCGTGCCGCCTGTACCGACGCTGCGGCCAAGGCGCCCACACACCACAGATGCTCCAGACCACGCTCGCGTGCACGGGCACCCACTTCAGCATGGAAGGCCGGGCCCTGCGCGCCCACCTCACCCATGTCCCCCAGCACCAGCCATCGCGGGCCGGGCAGACCGTGCAGCACCTCGATGGCGGCCAGCACCGAATCCGGGTTGGCGTTGTAGCTGTCGTCCACAAGCGTGGCAGTGCCGCCGGCCCAAGGCAGTGGCCGCACCTGCGAGCGGCCCTTCACTGGGCGGAAGGCCTCCAGGCCCCGCTGAATGGCCTGCAACGACTCACCCGCCGCCTGCGCGCACACGGCGGCGGCCAGCGCGTTGTGCACGTTGTGCAAGCCTGGCTGCGCCAGCTGCACCTTGAGATGGTCGGCCCCCAACCGCATCTGGATCAGCCAGGCCTGGGCCGGCACATCCCAGTGGGCCTGCGCGCTGGCGTCAGCTGCCGCGGCAGCGGCACTCTGCTCGGGGCGGGCCGCCACGGCAAAGGTGCGAACCTGTCGGGTACCGGCGAGCTGCCGCCACAGGCCGGTCATCGGATCATCTGCCGGAAACACCGCCACGCCAGAAGCGGGCAGGGCCTGCAGCACGGCGCCGTTCTCCAGGGCCACCGCCTCCACGTTTGCCATGAACTCCTGGTGCTCGCGCTGCGCGTTGTTGACCAGCGCCACCGTGGGGGCGGCCAGCCGGGCCAGCACGTCGATCTCGCCCGGGTGGTTCATGCCCAGCTCCACCACGCCTACACGGTGCCAGGTCTCGTCGTCCTGGCGCAGGCGCAACAAGGTCAGCGGCAGCCCGATGTGGTTGTTCAGGTTGCCTTCAGTGGCAAAGGCCGCCTTGCCATGGCCTGCGCGCAGGATGGACGCGATCATCTGGGTGACCGTGGTCTTGCCATTGCTGCCCGTCACGGCGATGAGCGGCAGGTGGAAGCGGTGGCGCCAGGCGGCCGACAGGGCCTGCAACGCGGCCAGGGTGTCGGGCACCTGCAGGCCGCTCAGGCCCGCTTGGGCGAGACCATGCTCGGCCAGGGCCGCCACGGCACCGGCCGCGCGCGCCGCGGGCAGGAAATCGTGCGCGTCAAAACGCTCGCCGCGCAACGCGACGAAGAGGTCGCCCGAGCGCAGGGTGCGCGTGTCGGAATGCACGCGCTCAAAGCTCAGCGTGCCGTCACCCACCAGCACCGAGCCTGGCAGCAGGGCGTGGGCCTGGGCCAGGGTCATCATGGTTGCGCCTCCGCTGGGAATGCCGGCTGGACGCCGTCAGGCCGCTGGGCCAGGGCGGCCGCGGCCTCGGCCACATCACAGAAGGGGTGCTTCTGGCCCGCGATCTCCTGCGTCTGCTCATGCCCCTTGCCGGCGATGAGCACCACGTCGGCAGGAGCCGCCTGACCCACCGCGTGCTGGATGGCGGCGCGGCGGTCAGCCAGGGCGGTCAGGGAGACTGAGCCGGTGGTTTGATGTGCAGCTTCGACGTTGGCCGCTCGGGCGGCCTGCAGTTGCTCACGTGCACCCTCCATCACCTGCGCCAGGATGCGCGCAGGGTCCTCGCTGCGCGGGTTGTCGCTGGTGACCACCGTATGTGCGGCACCTTGAGCGGCCACCCGGCCCATGAGCGGGCGCTTGGTGGCGTCGCGGTCGCCCCCGCAGCCAAACACACACCACAGCTGCCCGCCACGGGCCGTCGCCAGGGGCGCCAGCGCCTGCAACGCCTTGTCCAGCGCATCGGGAGTGTGGGCGTAGTCCACCACCACGGCCGGCTGCGGGGCCGCGCCGGTGGCGTTCACGCGCTGCAAGCGGCCCGGCACGGGACTCAGCTGCCCCAGCACGCGGGCTACCTCCTCCAGAGGAATACCCAGCGCGCGCAGACAGCCCGCCACCACCAGCAAGTTCTCGACGTTGAAGTCCCCGATCAGCGGTGTGCGAACTGGTTGAGCCGGCCCGACCAGGCCCGCACTGCCCTGCTCGCACAGCAGCATGTCCAGGCCCTCGGGCGTGTGGCGCACCTGGCGCACGTAGAGATGGGTGGAGGCAAGAACAGCGGGGGCGGTAGCGGCCACTGGTGGGGCGGCTACCGTGGATGCAGCCTCCAAAGATGCCTGCAGCTCCTCCTCGGGCGACCGCACTGATACCGTCCACAGCGCCAGCCCAGGTTGCGTGGCGAGTTCGGCCGCCCAGGCGCGCCCCTGCGCGTCGTTCACGTTCAGCACCGCAGCCTGCAGGCCGGGCATGTCGAACAAGGCCCGCTTGGCCGCGCCGTAGGCGACCATGGTGCCGTGGTAGTCCAGGTGGTCCTGCGTGAGGTTGGTGAAGGCCGCCACGGACAAGGCCGTGCCCGCAAGCCGATGTTCGACGATGCCGATGGACGAGGCCTCGATGGCGCAGGCCTTCAGCCCACCGTCGGCAAACTGGCGAAAAGCCGCCTGCAGGGCCACAGCGTCCGGGGTGGTCAGGCCGGTGGACTCGAAGGCCGCGGCACCGGCCGGCGCTGCGGCACCATAGGCAGCCGACATAAAGGGATCGCCCACCCCGAGCGTGCCCATGACCCCGCAGCGCCGCCCCATCAAGGTCAGGGCCTGCGCCACCCACCAGGTGCACGAGGTCTTGCCATTGGTGCCGGTCACGGCCACCACGTCAAGCGCCTGGCTGGGGTGACCCCAAAACTCATCGGCCACCACGCCGGCCTGGCGCTTCAGATCGTCCAGACAAGCCAAGCGCTCATCGTCCGCCGGCAACATCACCTGCGCCAGCTCACGGCCTTCCATCAAACAGGCCGCAGCCCCGGCGGCCAAGGCCGAGCCAGCGTGGCGTCGCGCATCGTGGCTGCGGCCGGGCCAGGCCAGGAAAGCGTCACCCGGCCGCACCTGGCGGTGGTCGGTGCGCAAGGCCCGTGCACCCCGGGCCCTGAGCCAATCTGCGGCAGCCGTGGAAGAAGACAGGTGCAGCATCAGAAGCTCTCCACCTCGGCCGCGCCGGGTTGGAAGACGATCTGCGGCTTGACCTCGATGTCGGTGGGCACGCCCATCATGCGCAGGGTCTGCTGCACCACCTGGCTGAACACCGGAGCGGCCACGTCGCCCCCGTAGAACACGCCCTTGCTCGGCTCGTCCACCATCACCGCCACGACGATGCGCGGGTCGCTCACCGGGGCCAGGCCCACGAACCAGGCACGGTACTTGTTGGTGACGTAGCTCTTGCCCTCTTGCTTGCGCGCCGTGCCCGTCTTGCCGCCGACCGAATAACCGATGGTCTGCGCCTTCTGCGCCGTGCCCCCTGGGCCTGCCGCCATGCGCAGCATCTCGCGCACCTCTTGCGCCGTCTTGGGCGACACCACCCGCAAGCCGGCCACCGGCTCCTGGCGCTTGAGCATGGACACCGGGATCAGCTCGCCGTCACGCGCAAACACGGTATAGGCCCGCGCCAGCTGGAAGAGCGAGGCCGAGACCCCGTAGCCGTAACTCATGGTGGCCTGCTCGATGGGCCGCCAGGTCTTGTGGGGCCGCAGCTTGCCAGTGACGGCGCCGGGGAAGTCCAGTTGCGGCTTCTGGCCAAAACCCACGCTGGCGTACAGCTCCCACATCTCGCGCGGGGACATCTGCATGGCCATCTTGACCGTGCCCACGTTGCTGGACTTCTGGATCACCTCGGCCACGGAGAGCACGCCGTGGGGGTGCGCGTCCTTGATGGTGGAGCCGGTGATGGTGATGGAGCCTGGCGCGGTCTGGATGGGGGTCTGTGACGTCACGCGCCCGCTCTCCAGCGCCCAGGCGGCGATGAAGGGCTTCATGGTCGAGCCGGGCTCGAAGATGTCGGTCAGCGCCCGATTACGCAGTTGGGCGCCCGTGAGGTTCTGGCGCTGGCTGGGGTTGAAACTGGGGTAGTTGGCCAGGGCCAATACCTCGCCCGACTTGGCGTCCAGCACCACCACGCTGCCCGCCTTGGCGCCGTGCGTGGCCACCGCGTCGCGCACCCGCTGCCAGGCGAAGAACTGCACCTTGCTGTCGATGGACAGCGTGACGTCGCGGCCGTTCACCGGAGCGAGGTAGGCGCCGGTGTCCTCGACGATGCGCCCCAGCCGGTCACGCACCACGCCGCGTGAGCCAGGCTTGCCCTGCAGCTCCTTCTGGAAGGCGAGCTCGATGCCTTCCTGCCCGGCCTCTTCCACGTCGGTGAAGCCCACCACGTGCGCCGCCGCCTCGCCCTCAGGGTACCGGCGCTTGAACTCGCCATGTCGGTGCACTCCCTTGATGCCCAGCGCCTTGACCTGGGCCCACACCGCGTCGTCCACCTGCCGGCGCAGCCAGGCGAACTCGCCGTCACCGGCGGTGCGCTCCTTCAGCTCGTCCAGCGTCATGCCCAGCAGGGTGGTGAGCGCCTTGCGCTGGGCCACATCCGCCTCGAAGTCTTTGGGGATAGCCCACACCGAGGGCGCGGGCACGCTGGTGGCCAGCACCACACCGTTGCGGTCCACGATGCGCCCGCGACTGGCCGGCAGCACGAGGGTGCGCGTGTAGCGCATCTCACCTTGCTTGACGTAGAAGTCGGTGCCCACCGCCTGGATGTAGACCGCCCGGCCGGCCAACACCAGGAAGGCCAGTGCCACCATCACCACCACGAAGCGCGAGCGCCATGGCGGCGTCTTGCTGGCCAGCAAGGGGCTGGTGGCGTAGTTGACCGCGCGAGCGCCGGTCTGCAGCACCGGCTTCATGGCCGCAGCCCTCCGGAGGGCCGCGCCTCAGCGGAGCCGGGCGCCGAATCAGCACCCGAGGGACGCTCCACCACCCAGTGCGTCACGGCGGGGGTCACCGTGCGCATCTGCAGCCGCTCGCGCGCCACACGCTCGACGCGCAGGTGCGTGGCCTGCACCTGACGCTCGGCGTCCAGGCGCTTGAATTCGCTCTCCAACTGGCGCTCCTCGGCCTTGGCGCGCTCGATGGCCGAGAACAGCCGCCGCGTCTCGTAGGCGGAGTTCACCAGCAGCAAGCCGCTGCCAATCAGGCCCAGCGCCAGGAGGATGTTCAAGCGCGTCATCGGCGCCCCCGGGCCTGGGCGCGACGGGGCGCGGGCTCCACCCGCTGCGGCACATCCTCGAAGGCCACCTCGGTGCGCTCGGCCACCCGCAAGATGGCGGAGCGGGCGCGCGGGTTGGCTGCCACCTCGGCCTCTGAGGGACGCAGGCGCCCCAGCGCCCGCAGGCGCATGGGCTGCGCGGGCGCAAAGGGCGCACGGCGGTCCACCTCTTCGCGGCTCTCACGCACGATGAAGGTCTTGACGATGCGGTCTTCCAGCGAGTGAAAACTGATCACCGCCAGCCGACCGCCCGGACGCAACTGCTGCAGGGCCGCCTTCAGCCCCTGTTCGAGCTCCTCAAGCTCGGCGTTGACGAGAATCCGAAGAGCTTGAAACGTGCGCGTTGCAGGGTCCTGGCCCGGCTCTCGGGTCTTGACCGCACGAGCCACGACCGCGGCCAGCTCGCCTGTGGTTCGAACGGGACTCCCGCTTTCGCGGCGAGCGACAAGCGCCTTTGCAACCGGAACAGCAAACCGTTCTTCGCCATAGTCTCTTATCACCTCTGCGATGCGGCGCTCATCGGCGTGCGCCAGAAAGTCCGCGGCGGTCTCGCCGCGGGTCGTGTCCATGCGCATGTCCAGCGGCGCATCGAACCGGAAACTGAAGCCCCGCGCCGGGTTGTCGATCTGCGGGCTGCTGACACCCAGGTCCAGCAGCACGCCGTCCACGTGCGGCAGGTCCAGCCGCGCCAGGGCTTGCGCCATCGTGGAGAAGCCGTCATGCACGATGCTCATGCGCGGGTCGCCCACGGCATGCGCTGCCGCGATGGCCTCGGGATCCTTGTCAAAGACCACCAGGCGCGCGTCGGACGACAGGCGCTGCAGCAGGGCGCGGCTGTGGCCGCCGCGGCCGAAAGTGCCGTCCACGTAAACGCCGTCCACGCGCGTCACCACGGCGTCCACGGCCTCAGCCAGCAAAACGGTGGTGTGCTGCCGCGCGGCACCTTCATGAGGCAAGGCCTGCGACACCCGCTCACCCGATGAACAAGGTGTCGAGCTGGCCGCTCATGTCCTGCTCGAGGACAGCCGCCTCATGGGCGTCGTAGCGGGTCTTGTCCCAGAGCTCGAAGCGGTTGCCCAGCCCCATGAACACCACTTCGCGCTCCAGGCCTGCCCAGGCACGCAGCTCAGGCGGCAGCAGCACGCGGGAGGCGCCGTCGATGGCAGCCTCGGTGGCGCTGCCGATGTACAGGCGGCGCAGCCCGTCGGCCGAGGCCGGCAGGGCGTTCAGGCGGGTCTCGAACTGGTCCCACACCGGGCGGGGGAAGAGCGACAGGCACCGCACATGGCTCTTGCTGACCATCATCTGCCCTTGCACGGCAGACACGAGCACATCGCGCCAACGGGCCGGGACGGTGATCCGCCCCTTCCCGTCCAGCGTGAGCACCGGACCACCCTTGAACGCAAAGACCGACACAAAAACCCACTTTCCTGCACTTGTGCGCACTTTATCTCACCCGCAAGGCCCAATCAATGCGTCCGAGTGAAAAAAGATCAATGGAATCAAATACTTAGCGCTGCATTGAAAGTCATTGACCTTAGAAAAACTCTTTCAGAACCAAGCACTTGCAGGGGTCACTGAAACTGCTTTGTGAGCAAACAGCGGGTTTCCCGCAGGCAGGCCTTTGCGAGACGGACCACGGGTTTTGCTGGACTGGCCGCGCTCAAGGCGGCTGACAAGGGAGGCGGCTGATAAATTCAGGCCAAGGAGGCAAGAGTTCCGCTTCCGCCTCAGCCCCACCCACCACCGACCATGCGCATGACCCTCACGCCAGCCGCACTGGCCGATATGGCAGTCTGGGTGGCTGTCCGAAGAACGCCTTGTAAAGCCCCCTGATGCTGGACAACGACCCTCTTTGGCGACTGCGCCACGCGCTGGTGGGCATGGGCCTCGCACTCGCCTGCTCGGTGGTGATCGCCGCGATCATCGGCAGCGTGCTGGGCGATGTGCTGGGCGGCACCTACGGCTGGCGGGTGGGCACCTACGCCTTGCTGCTGCTGTACGTGGTGGTGGGCGCCGGGGTGCTGTTCGTCAAGGTGGCCCAGCACGAAACCCGACCCTTGAGCTTGGGCCGACTGGCGCGCTGGGTCGCCAGCTTGTGGTTGTGGCCGGCATTGTTGTGGGGCATTCACAGCAACAGCGGCAGCGGCAAGCCCAAGGCCTGAGCACAAACGGCATACGTACGGGTCACGCTAGACGGCCCGTCATCTCGCGAACCGCGCTCGACCCTTTGAGGCGGTAGGCTGCGGCGCCTTAAGGCCTACTGCGCAGCACCCGGTTTCAGGGCGCTGCTGACGCAGCAGTGAACAGGCGAATCCTGCGGCGCAATTGCGATACATTTCGCCGATGAAGACCGCCACCATCCCGTCTGTTCGCGTAGAGCCTGACTTCCGCGCAGAGGTCGAGGCCGTGCTGGCAGACGGCGAGACCCTGTCGGAGTTTGTCGAAGCGTCTGTTCGTGCGAGCGTGGAGCGGCGGCGCATCCAGGCAGAGTTCGTCGCGCGCGGTCTGCGCTCCCGCGACGAAGCGCGGCAAACTGGCGACTACGTCGACGCCGACCTGGTGCTTGAAAGCCTGCAACGCAAGCTCGACGCCGCGCGTGTCCGCCTGGCGACAAAGGGCCAGTGACATTCAGAGTCCGGTTGACGCGAGATGCCGAGTCGGATCTCGACCGGCTGTTCGACTTCCTCGTCGAAAGAGAGTTAGCCCGTGACGGTGGCGACCTGGATCTTCCAGAGCAGGCCATGGTTGCGTTGCACGCAGGCATTGCCACACTGAAGTCGTCCCCCTTCACCTGCCGCAAGGCGGGCGACAGTCCCTTTCTCAGAGAACTGATCGTTCCATTCGGGCGATCGGGCTACGTCGCGCTGTTCGAGATCGAAGACGACTCCACAGTCACCGTAGTCGCCATTCGCCACCAGCGCGAAGACGACTACCACTGAGTCGGCCGTGGCGTTCTGCGGGGCACCCTGCGGCCCTGCCTGAACCCAGCCCCAAAGTCAGCGCGACTGCTTGATCACCCGGTCGTTCAAGGGCTGCACGGGGCGGGCATTCATGGGGTGCAGACGCGCAAAGATGGCCAGTTGCTGGGGCGAGACCTGGATGGGCTGCTGCATGACGATCCACAGCACACCTTCTGTGCAAGGCGGCGTGGTCAGCGAGCCCATGTAGGTGTAGTACCCACGCCGCTTGGGCAGCAAGGCCGCGGGGTCAAACTCCACCGACGCCGCCACAAACTCGCCGCGCTCCAGCGGCAGGTGGTTCCACACCGTCTGCACCGCCGGGTTCTCGGGCCCCTCCTCGGCCACCAGCGCCACCACGGCCAGCCGGCCCTGGGCATCGCGGTGCACCAGGTGGAGCGACATGGCAAAGCTGCGACCATCCACCCGCTCTTCGCCCGGCAGGTGGAAGTGGAAGCCCGTGAGCTCGTAGCGCCGTGCACCCACCTCGATGGCGTTGCCCGCACCCACTTGCACCTGCACGGTGTGCCCGTTGTCGGTGACCGAGAAGAAGCCTGGGCGGTAGCTGAAGTCCACGGATTCCAGGTCCACCGGCAGCCCGTCACGGATGTCCACCGGGCTCTGCCGCTGGCCCGTGCCACACAGCGAGAACGAAGGGTGCAGCCCAGCCCAGGCCTGGGGCCCGAGCGGGCCGGTGTACGACCACGCGGGGCCTTGGTGGCCGCCCGCCGCCTCACCGGGGCGCCTGGCCCCGTGGGCCCCAGCCGCAGCCCCAGCGGACCCCGCCGCCGTGCGGGCTCCTGCCGACGGCGCCTGCAAGCGGAACTCACCCGGCGCCTGGTTCTCCACACGCATCACCGGGGTCGCGCGCCGGCCCCCTTGGGCCGTCTGCTCGGCGCTCAGCTGCCGCGTCAAGCGCTCCCGCAACCGGTCCAGCGGGTCGATGGCAGCACCGGGCGCGCGGGCCGCTGCCGAGGCTGCAGCCGCCGGGCCCGGCGCCGAGGCGGCAGGCGCGGGCCGCAGCGGTTTGCGCGGCGGCCGCATTGAGGTGGGCCCTCGGGGTGCGGACGCACCTGGAGCAGCGGGTGCGGCTGCGGCTGGCGCGGAAGCCGCCGCCGCGGGCTTGGCCGCCGTTTGGGACGCCCCCATCCGAGGTACCAGCGCCAGCAGGCTCAAGCCCAGCACGGCCAATGCCGCCACCGCCCGAGAGAAGGCAGGCAGGTGCACGGCGCAGAGGCAGGCGGAGTGAGAGCGGTGGCGTTCGGGCATCGCGGCAAGGTCCTGCATCGTTATCGGCCCCGCGGCGCCGGACTTGAACCCATCATCCCGTCAGCCTCACCAGGCTGACCAGGCTCAAGGGCGCGCTGGAGGGCCTCCCACCAGGGCCGCCTCCTCCAGTTGAGCCTTAAGCGCCATCACCTTGCCGATGTACTCGGCGGCGGTGGCGTCGTCCACGCGGCTGCCTCCGAGGTAAAAACGCAGGCCGTCCTCAATGGTGCCGCCCGTGAGCTTGACGCAGTCGTGCAGCACAAGGGCGCCGACGCGCAGATTGGTCAGAGGGTCGAAGGCGGTCATCGGCCCGCCGTGCTCCTCGAAGCGCCGGGCGTGCACCTTGGGCATCACCTGCATAAGGCCCTGGGCACCCGCCGCACTCTGGCTGAAGGGGTTCAGGCTGCTCTCCGTGGCCATCACCGCCAGGATCATGGTGGGCTGCAGCTTGAGCTTGGGGCCCACCAGATGGGCCTCTCGCACCAGCGCGGCTACCGGCTCGGGGGCCACCTTGTAGGTGCTGGCCAACCAGCGCGCCATGCGCGCTTGCGCGGGCGGCAAGGTGGCGAGGTCTACAGCCGTGGCACGGTCGGCGGCCTGGGGGTCGGCCGCCAGCACCACGTCATCAAAGGAACGCCGCTCCAGCCAGGACAGCAGTCGCTCCTCCACCGGCACCCGCCAGGAAGGCATGACCAACAGGGCCACGGCCCCAGCGGCCGTCAGCAGCCCCAGGCCCACCAGGGCGTGGCGAAGGGCAGCCAGGATCAAGCGGAGGTACGGGGGGCGGAGCGCAGGCACGGCCGCATTGTGCGGTCGGCCCGGGTCAGCGGGCATGCAGGTGCCAGGCGCCTGCTCACCCCGATGAGGGGCGGCCTCAAAGCGTGGCAGGCACCAGCCGACCCTTCGCCCAGACCCAGGTGACCAGGCCGCCCAGCATGAGGGCGGCCGAAGCCAGGGCCAGCCCCAGCGAGGAGTGCATCACCAGCGGCGCCAGCACGCCGGCCACCAGGCCGTTCAACACCGCAGAAATGAACGACTGGACCGAGGAGGCCATGCCGCGCCGCTCAGGCACCAGGTCCAGCAGCAGCAAGGTGACCGAGGGCGTCATCACCGACCAACCGAAGGAATACACCGCCACCGGCCACAGGGCCCAGCCCGGGTGCGGCGGCAACACGGCGCTCAAGCCCACGTTCAACACCGAGATACCGAGCATGATGAGAAAGCCCAGCCGGATCTGTGCCGCCGGCCGGATGCGCCCTGCCAGCCGCCCGCTCAACCAGGCTCCGGACATGATGCCGCCCACGCTCAGCATGAAGAACCAGAAGAAGTCCGTGGGCGCCAACTGGAGCAGTTCACCCAGCCACACCGGGGCCGAGAGCACGTACAGGAACATGCCGTTGAAGGGCAGGCTGCTGGCCAGGGCCAAGGCGAGGAATCGTGCGCTGGCCCCCATCTGCCAGTAGCCGCGCAGCAGGTGGGCCACGTGCAGGGGCTGGCGCTGGCTTGCGTGCAGCGACTCCGGCAACTGCCGCCACATCACTGCACACAGCACCGCGCCCACCAGGGCCAGAAACCAGAACACCGAGGGCCAGCCCAGGAAGACGAACAACCAGCCCCCCACCAGCGGGGCCACCGCCGGCGCCACGCCGAAGAAGATGGTCACCTGCGACATCACCCTCTGGGCCTGCGCCGGCGGGAAGAGGTCGCGGATCACGGCGCGGCCAATCACCATGCCGCCGCCAGCCGACAGGCCCTGGACGGTGCGCCAGAAGAGCAGCCAGCCAATGGTGGGGCTGAGTGCACAGCCCACCGAGGCGATGGTGAAGACCACCATGGCCACCAGCACCACCGGACGGCGGCCCAGGCTGTCGGACAGCGCGCCGTGGAACAGGTTCATCACGGCGAACCCGAACAGGTAGGTCGACAGCGTCTGCTGCATCTGCACGGCCGAGGCCGATAGGTCCACCGCCATGCCGGGAAAGGCCGGCAGGTAGGTGTCGATGGCAAACGGGCCGAGCGAACTCAAGCCGGCCAGCAGCAATGCCAGGGTCCAGCGGGGGCCGCGCCACAGGGTCGCGGCTTGGGGGTGCATGTGGGAGGTGTCCTGGAGAGCGAGGGGGAGCGAGGGGAGCAGTGTGCCTGCCCGAGCGGCGACGCGGAAACGCCACGCGCGAAGAAAAGTGTGAAGCAGACCGATAGGCCGGATTCTGTGCGCCGTGGTGCCTTGCGACACCCCGGCGTGACCGCCATTCCTCTGGGCCGGGAGTCACCCCACCGGCTCGATGCCACCTACCCGCCAGCTCCGCGGAGCCACGTCAACGCTGGCCTACTTGGTGTTGCTGCGCGCAGAGATTGCCCGTTTCACCCGCGGCGGGTTGCCCCGCCGCGACTCGTCTCTGTTGCTCTGATCCTCACCTCGCGGTGGAGAGCCGTTAGCTCCTGCGCTGCCCTGTGCAGTCCGGACCTTCCTCCAGCGCCGGGTTTCCCCGATCGCGCCAGCGGCGGTCTGGCCTGCTTCACGGTTGGATTGTCCCACCCCCGCCTGGAACAGGCGCACAGGCGAACCTGCAGATGTGCAAAGGGGCCCCGCAGGGCCCCTCGATGAAAGTCAGCTCACGCTCACTTCGCTTGCTGCAGAGCGCGGATGCGGTCTTCGATGGGCGGGTGGCTGGAGAACAGGGCCATCAGGCCGCTGGGCTTGCTGGAGATGCCCATGTTCTGCACCGTCTGCGGCAAGGCGCCGGGCTCCAGGCCGCCCAGGCGGGCCAGGGCGTTGATCATGGGCTGCTTGCGGCCCATCAACTGCGCAGCGCCGGCGTCGGCACGGTACTCGCGCTGACGCGAGAACCAGGCCACGATCACAGCCGCCACCAGGCCCAGCACGATGTCCATCACGATGGTGGTGATGTAGTAGCCGATGCCCACGCCGTCACGGTCGTTCTTCAAGATGACCTTGTCGACGAAGTAGCCCACCACGCGGGAGATGAAGACCACGAAGGTGTTCATCACGCCCTGGATCAGCGTCATGGTCACCATGTCGCCGTTGGCCACGTGCGCCACCTCGTGGCCAATGACGGCCTCGACCTCTTCCTTGGTCATGTTCTGCAGCAGGCCGGTGGACACCGCCACCAGGGCGGAGTTCTTGAAGGCACCGGTGGCAAAGGCGTTGGGCTCGCCCTCGTACAGCGCCACGTCGGGCATGCCGATACCGGCCTTGGTGGAGAAGTTGCGTACCGTGCCCACGATCCAGCGGTGCGTGGGGTCGGTGGAATCATTGATGATGACCGCCTTGGTGCTCCACTTGGCCATGGGCTTGCTGATCAGCAGCGAGATGATCGCGCCGCCAAAACCCATCAACAAAGAGAAGGCGAGCAATGTGCCCAGGTTCAGGCCGTTGGAGGTGAGGAACTTGTTGACCCCCAACAGGCTTGCAGTGATGCCCAGCACCAGCATCACGGCCAGATTGGTCAGGACGAACAGAACAATGCGCTTCATGGCACAAACCGCGCTGAACGCGGCAGGGGGTTAATCACAGAACGGGATGTTAGGGCCGGGGCCGGGATTTCAAGTTGAGCCGCCCCGGCATACCCCCGCAACCGTCAGGGCGGCGAGCCGGCGCCAGGGTCTGCCGGGCGCTTGGCCGAGGCAGGGG
>Ga0209985_10001456_pt1 | contig 23263 bp, 14 predicted proteins | sample NOAtaG_FD_187305 | JGI IMG/M metagenome (GOLD analysis project Ga0209985, IMG submission 187305) | Freshwater lake microbial communities from Lake Erie, under a cyanobacterial bloom - NOAA_Erie_Diel6S_1000h metaG (SPAdes) (version 2) | ecosystem: Environmental > Aquatic > Freshwater > Lake ...
ACGCGCAGCAGGATCACCCGCAGCCGCGGGCTCTGGGCCGCGAACACCAGGCCGGCCCGCATCGCGCCGACGAAGCGCTCGCCGGGCAGCGCGCTCTCGCGCGGCGCGGAGCGCCAGCGCACGATGAGCGCGAACGCGGCCCCGGCCAGCAGCACGTTGAGCACGAAGACCACTGCCGGGCCCGAGGTGGCCAGCACTGCGCCGGCGAGCACCGGGCCGACCACGCGCGACAGGTTCATCGCGATGCCGTTGAGGGCCAGCGCCGCAGGCAGCTGCCCGCGCGGCACCACCTGCGGCACGATGGCCGCGAACACCGGCCAGCGCATCGCCAGCCCCATGCCGTTGACGAAGGTCAGCACCAGCAGCAGCGGCGCGCTCAGCAGCCCGGCCAGCGCCAGCGCGGCCAGCAGCAGCGCGTTGACCGACACCCACAGCTGCGTGGCGGCGAAGTAGCGCCTGCGGTCGACGATGTCGGCCAGCGCGCCGCTGGGCAGCCCGAGCAGGAAGACGGGCAGCGTGCTGGCGGTGGACACCAGCGCCACCATGGCCGGGCTCGAGGTGAGCGACGTCATCAGCCAGGCCGCCGCGACGTCGTTCATCCACATCGTCAGGTTGGCCGCCAGCCAGGCGAGCCACAGGCCGCGGAAGGTGCGGTCCGACAGCGGCGCGAGCGCGGCGGGCGCGGCCATCGCGACGGCTCAGCGGCGACGCGGGTCCGGCAGCCGGGGCCCGCTCGCCGCCGGGCCGCGGGCAGCGCGATCGACCGCCCTCAATCGGCGTCCTGGAACGCTTCCTCGCGCCTCTTCCGCATCGCCGGCAGCATGACGATCACGACCAGCGCCGCGGCGGCCAGCAGCAGCGCCGCCGACAACGGGCGTTCGACGAAGGTCTGCCACGAACCGCGCGACAGCAGCAGCGCGCGGCGAAGGTTCTCCTCCATCATCGGCCCGAGGATGAAGCCGAGCAGCAGCGGCGCCGGCTCGCAGCCGAGCTTGTAGAAGATGACGCCGATCACCCCGAACAGCGCCGCCATGAAGACGTCGAAGTTGTTGTTGTTCAGCGTGTACAGGCCGATGCAGCAGAAGCTCAGGATGGCCGGGAACAGGAAGCGGTAGGGCACCGTCAGCAGCTTGATCCAAATCCCGATCAGCGGCAGGTTCAGCACGATCAGCATCAGGTTGCCGATCCACATGCTGGCGATCAGGCCCCAGAACAGGTCGGGGTTGCTGGTCATCACCTGCGGGCCGGGCTGGATGCCCTTGATGGTCATCGCCCCGACCATCAGCGCCATCACCGCGTTGGGCGGGATGCCGAGCGTGAGCATGGGGATGAAGCTGGTCTGCGCGCCTGCGTTGTTGGCGCTCTCGGGGCCGGCGATGCCCCGGATGTTGCCCTTGCCGAACGGCACCTCGTCGGCACGGCCGCGGGTCTTCTTCTCGAGCGTGTAGGCGGCGAACGACGCCAGCAGCGCGCCGCCGCCGGGCAGCACGCCGAGCACCGAGCCGAGCGCCGTGCCGCGCAGCACGGCGGGGTAGGCGTCCTTGAAGTCCTGCCTCGTCGGCCACAGGTCCCGCACCTCGTTGGTGAACACCTCCCGATGCTCGGCAGGCCGGCCGAGGTTCATGATGATCTCGCCGAAGCCGAAGATGCCCATCGCGATGGCGACGAAGCCGATGCCGTCGGTCAGTTCGGGGACGTCGAAGCTGTAGCGCGGCACGCCCGAGATGACGTCGGTGTTGATCTGGCCCAGCAGCAGGCCGAGGATGATCATCGAGATGGCCTTGACCAGCGAGCCCGAAGCCAGCACCACCGCACCGATCAGGCCCAGCACCATCAGGCTGAAGTATTCGGCGGGTCCGAACTTGAAGGCCAGTTCGGTCAGCGGGGGGGCGAACGCAGCGACGATCAGCGTGGCCACGCTGCCCGCGAAGAAGCTGCCGAGCCCCGCCGCGGCCAGCGCGGCGCCGGCCCGGCCCCTGCGCGCCATCTGGTAGCCGTCGATGGCGGTCACCACCGAGGCGCTCTCGCCGGGCACGTTGATCAGGATCGCGGTCGTGCTGCCGCCGTACTGGGCGCCGTAGTAGATGCCGGCCAGCATGATCAGCGCCGGCGTGGCGTCGAGCGCGTAGATGCTCGGCAGCAGCATCGCGATCGTGGCCACCGGCCCGAGGCCGGGCAGCACGCCGATGAGCGTGCCCAGCAGCGCGCCGAGCAGCGCGTACAGCAGGTTCTGCAGCGACAGCGCGACGCCGAAGCCGAGGGCGAGGTTGTTCAGCAGTTCCATTTCAAGCGCCCGGGAAGACCGGCCACACCGGGATCGTCAGGCCGAGGCCCTTGATGAAGATCGCCCACGAGCCTGCCGTGAGCAGCGACGCGTTCACCAGCACCTCCTTCCAGCGGAATTCGCCGCCGCCGACGCTGGCGATGGCGATCAGGAGCGGGAGCGACAGGACAAGGCCAAGCCTCGGCAGCGACAGCCCGAACACCACCACCGCGCCCAGGATCCACAGTCCCGGCTTCATCGGCCAGGGGCCGATGCGGTCGCCGCCCTCGACCTCGATGACCAGCGACTTGAAGAGCACCAGCGCCCCGAGCAGGGCCAGGATCACCCCGAGCCCGAACGGGAAATACCCCGGACCTGGCCGCGCGGAGCTGCCGAAGCTGTACGCGGTGGCGCCGTAGGCGAACGCGATGCCCGTGGCAATGAACATCAGCCCGGACCAGAAGTCCTTCTCGCTCTTGATCTTCACGTGTCTTTCTCCCAGGCCGGTCGGGCCCGACCCGATGTGCCCGAAGGATGCTAGCAAGCGGACCCGCGGGCCCGGCTGTGGTTTCCACGTAAGGCAGCGCGGCCGGGCGGGCCCGCCTCGGGGTCCTGCACGGACGTCAGGCCGTGGACCACCCGGCGCGCCGCGCGGCGCCGCTCAGCCGCAGCCCTCGGCGAGCGGCTGCACCATGCGCAACCATTTGCGCGCGGCGAGGCCGAGCCGGCCATGCCGCTCCTCGATCCGGGCCGCGCGCTCACGCAGCACGTCGCGCGCCGGCAGCGACACGCCGCGGCCTGCCACCACGACGGTGTTGCCCTCCCGGGTGGGGCGCAGCCGCCACATCCGCTCCAGCCCGAACGCGGCGGCGATGCGCGCCACGCTGCCCGCGTAGCTGACGTCGCGGCCGAACAGGTTGACGGCCATCACCCCCCCGTCCTCGAGCACGTCATGGCAGGCAGCGTAGAACGCCGCGCTGTCGAGCACCGGGGCGGCGGCCTGCTCGTCGTACAGGTCGACGTGCAGCAGCCGCACGCTGCGCCGCGGCGCCTGGGCCAGCCAGTCGGCGGCGTCGCCGACCACGACCTCGGCCGTGCGCGGCAGGTGGAACATGGCCGTGTTGGCCGTGACGACCAGCGGGTTGATCTCGACCACCGTGGTGGCCATGCGCAGCTCGCGCGCGGTGAAGCGGGTCAGTGCGCCAGCGCCCAGGCCGAGCTGCACGGCGTGCCCGCCGCCGGACAGCCGCTCCTCGGGCAGCCACAGCAGCGCGGCGAGCATGCGCTGCACGTAATCGAGCTCGACGAAGCGCGGCGCGCCGATCCGCATCGCGCCCTGCACCCACACCGAGCCCAGGTGCAGGTAGCGCACGCCGTCGAACTCGGAGATGCTGACCGGGGGCAGCGGCTGCGCGGCCCGCGGCCGCGGGCCGCCCGACGCCAGGCCCTCGCCCGGCGGGCGCGACGGCGCGCGCGGACGACTCACGCGACCCCCGCGCGCCGGAAGGCGGCGCGCCACGCGTCGAGCTTGCGCTCGAAGCTCCACGACGCATGCGCCGGGCTGCTGGAAGGCAGGCGCACCGTGGCGATGCCCAGCGTCTCGAGCCGCGGCGCGGCGCGCGCGGATTCCCCGCCGTTGTGGGCCACGAGCACCAGGCCCGGCGCGCGCCGGCGCAGGCTGGCCAGGTCGTTGGGCGCCGCATCCTCGATCGCACTGTCCAGGCTGCCGGCGCGGCGGCAGCTGGCGTGCACGTCCCACAGGCCGACGCAGCGCGCCCGCAGCGCCGACAGCCGCGCGGGGTAGAGCAGCGCGACGAGGTCGAGGCCCCAGATCGCGCCGAGCAGCGGCCAGAACTGGTTGCGCGGATGGGCGTAGTACCGGCCCGCGGCGAGCGAGGCCGCGCCCGGGAAGCTGCCCAGAACGACCAGCCGGCTGGCGCGGCCGATCTCGGGCGGCAGTCCCTGCAGGCGCGGCACGGTGCTCATCGGGGCGCGGCCCGCAGCGCGGCCAGCCGCGGCAGCGCGGCGTGCACGTTGGCCGCCGTGCGCGCGGCCGTCTCCTCGAGCGACCAGCAGCGCAGCGCAGCCAGGCAGGCGCCGATGCGCGGCAGCTCGGCCGGCTCGTTGCGGCTGGTGGCCCCCGCGGCGCGCTCGGCCGCGGTGCGGTAGAGCCACTGCGGCGGAATGTCGGGGGCGTCGGTCTCCAGCACCAGCGCCTCGCCCGGCAGCTCGCGGGCCAGGGCCCGGATGCGCAGCGCCCGCTCGAACGTCAGCGCGCCACCGAAACCGAGCCGCAGCCCGAGCGCGACGAAGGCGGCCGCCTGCTGCGGGCTGCCGTTGAAGGCGTGGGCGAGGCCGCCGGGCACCTCGATGCGGCGCAGACCGGCCAGCAACGCATCGGCCGAGCGGCGCACGTGCACGATCACAGGCAGGCCGGCGGAGCGGGCCAGGCGCAGCTGCGCCAGGTAGAACTCCTCCTGCAGCCGGCGGTCGAGCCCCGGCACGAAATGGTCCAGGCCGATCTCTCCCACCGCCACCAGGCGGGGGTCGCCGCGTGCGGCCTGCAGCGCGGCGCCGAGCCGGTCGAGGTCGGCCGCGCCCGCCCGGGCCACGTAGAGCGGGTGGATGCCGAGCGCATAGACGCCGTCGCAGGCGTGCGCCAGCAGGCGCACCGACTCGAAGTTGGCGCACTCCACCGCCGGCAGCACCAGCGTCGCGACCCCCGCGGCGCGGGCGCGATGCAGCACCTCGGCGCGGTCGGCGTCGAACTCGGGGGCGTCGAGGTGGCAATGCGAATCGATCCACACGGCGCCCCGATGATGTACCAGCGCGCCGCGCCTCCGGGACGGACCGGATGGGCCCGGTCATGCGGGCGGCGCGGTGTCGTGTTACCTTGCGGGCACGTCCGTGGCGCGCCGCAAGGCGCATCGCGGCCCCCAAGGCATCACACCCATGAACCGCAACCCGCTGTACAGCCGCTCGCCGCGGCGCACGCCCGCGGCCGGCGCTGGGCCGGACGCGGCACCGGCCGCCTTGGCCGGCGCGGCGACGCCCGGGTCGGGGCCGGAGGCCGGGGCCGCGGCCGATTCGGCCAGCGTCCCGCCGACGGCCAGCGCCGCGCGCGCGCGGCTGGGCCGCTGGGCGGCACGGCACGGCGGACCGCTGTGGGCACTCGCCGGTGCGCTGCTGGCCGTGGGCACCATGGCCGCCTGGCTTCAGTTCCAGCCGGGCCAGCGCATCGTCACGCAGCGCGACATCGACACCGCCGTGCGCGAGTCGCTCGAGAAGGAACCGCTGCCGAGCCAGGCCGCGCGCGCCTACGAGGCCATCCTGCCCTCGGTGGTGCGGGTCACCGGGCTGCTCGACGAGGCCGACAGCGGCGAGGGCAAGGCCGAGCAGCGCGCGCTGCAGCGCGCGCTCGGCGCCGGGGTCGTCATCATCGACAACGGCACGATCCTGACCAACCTGCACGTGGTCTGGGGCAGCAAGCGCATCCGCGTGCGCTTCGCCAACGGCCACGAGAGCGAGGCCAGCATCGTCGGCGCGATGCCCGAGAACGACCTCGCCGTGCTTCGTGCGCACAGCCTGCCCGACGACCTCGAGGCCGCCACGATGCGCAGCACCGCCGACCTGCGCCCCGGCGACCACGTGATCGCCGTCGGGCACCCGTTCGGCATCGGCCCCAGCGTCAGCTACGGCGTGGTGTCGGGGCTGAGGCGCGAGTTCCGCAACCCCGACGGCGAGCGGACGCTGACCAACCTGATCCAGTTCGACGCCGCCGCCAATCCCGGCAACAGCGGCGGTCCCCTGGTCACGATGGACGGCCACGTGGTCGGCATCGTCACCGCGATCCTCAACCCCAGCGAGCAGCGCACCTTCATCGGCATCGGCTTCGCCGTGCCGATCGAGAACGCGGCCTCGGCGGCCGGCATGCCGCCGTTCTGAAGGACACCGATGGACAGCAACGACCCCGGCGCCCAGGGCACCGCCACGCTGATGGAGCGCATCCTCTACGAGGTCAAGCGCGTCGTCGTCGGCCAGGACCGCTTCCTCGAGCGCGTGCTCGTCGCGATGCTGGCGCAGGGCCACCTGCTGGTCGAGGGCGTGCCGGGGCTGGCCAAGACGCTCACCGTCAAGACGCTGGCCCGCACCGTGCGCGGCAGCTTCAAGCGCATCCAGTTCACCCCCGACCTGGTGCCCGCCGACCTGGTGGGCACCCGCATCTACAACCAGAAGACCGGCGAGTTCGGCACCAGCCTCGGGCCGGTGTTCGCCAACCTGCTGCTGGCCGACGAGATCAACCGCGCGCCGGCCAAGGTGCAGAGCGCGCTGCTCGAGGTGATGCAGGAGCGCCAGGTCACGATCGCCGGCGAGTCGCACCGCGTGCCCGACCCGTTCGTCGTGATGGCCACGCAGAACCCGATCGAGACCGAGGGCACCTACCCGCTGCCGGAGGCGCAGGTCGACCGCTTCATGATGAAGGTGCTGGTCGACTACCCGACCGAGGAGGAGGAGTTCGTCATCGCCGAGCGCGTGACGGGCGAGCCGGTGGAGGTGCAGCCGGTGGCAGACACGTTCCAGCTCGCCGCGTTGCAGCGCGAGTGCCGCCGCGTGTTCTGCGACCCGGCGCTGATGCAGTACGCGGTGCGGCTGGTGGGCGCCACGCGGGCTCCGGCGCGCTACGGCCTGGCCGACAGCGCACGCTACATCACCTTCGGCGCCAGCCCGCGGGCCACGATCGGCATGGTCGAGGGCGCCAAGGCGCTGGCGATGTTGCGCGGCCGCCGCTACGTGCTGCCCGAGGACGTGACCGACCTCGCGCCCGACGTGATGCGGCACCGCATCGTGCTCAGCTACGAGGCGCTGGCCGAGAACGTCAGCGCCGACGAGATCGTGCGCAGGGTGATGGGCAAGATCCCTGTGCCGGACAAGCCGCTGATGCACCCGGCCGAGCCACGCTGACGCACGGCGCCCCGCGCACCGAGCCACGCCGCCGATGACTTCCGCCGCCGCCCCCACGTCCGACCAGCTGCTGCGTCGGCTGGAGTGGACCGTGCTGCGCCGGCTCGACGGCCTGCTGCAGGGCGACTACCGCACGGTGTACCGCGGCGGCGGCATCGACCTGGCCGACCTACGCGAGTACCAGCACGCCGACGACGTGCGCCACATCGACTGGAACGTCACCGCGCGGCTGCAGGCGCCCTACGTGCGCCAGTTCGTCGAGGACCGCGATCTGACCGCGTGGTTCCTGCTCGACCTGTCGGGCAGCATCGACTTCGGCAGCGCCGACGTCACCAAGCTCGCGGTGTCGGCCGGCTTCGTGGCCACGCTGGCGCGCGTCATCACGCGCCACGGCAACCGCGTCGGCGCCATCACCTACGGCACGCGCGTGGACGGCGTGATCCCGCCCGGCGCCACCCGGCTGCACGTGCTGCGCCTGCTCGAGCAGATGCGACGGCCCCGGCCCCGGCCGCAGCCCGTCGGCAAGGCCGCCCGCGGCGCGCCGCCGCCGGCGGGCGGGACGCAGCTGGCCGACCTGCTCGAGACGGCCGCCGGCATCGTCCGGCGCCGCTCGCTGGTGTTCGTAGTCAGCGACTTCATCAGCCGCCCGGGCTGGGAGGCGGCGCTCGCCCGCCTGGCGCGCCGGCACGAGGTCGTCGCGGTGCGGCTGTTCGACCCGGCCGAGATGGCCCTGCCCGACGTCGGCCTGGTCACGGTGGAAGACGCCGAGACTGGCGAGCAGCTGTTCATCGACGCCGCCGACCCGGGCTTCCGCGAGCGCTACCACGCCATCGCCGAGGCCGAGGAAGCCCGGCTGGTCGAGTCCCTCGGCCAGAGCGGCGCCGACATCCTCGAGCTCGCCACCGACGACGACCTGCTCGAGTCGCTGCTGCGCTACGTCGACCTGCGCCGCCAGCGCGCGCGCCGCAAGGCGTCGCCGCGCTTTCCGGCCGCCCTGCGCCGGGCCCGCAGCGCCGGCCCCGACGCCGGCGCCCCCTCCGTCACCGACCCCGTCCAGGCCCCCGCATGAAGTTCATCTGGCCCTCGATGCACTGGCTGCTGCTGCTGCTGCCGCTGCTGGTGTGGCTGTACCTGTGGCTGCTGAAGAAGCGCCGCCAGGGCACCGTGAAGCTGGCGAGCCTCGGCGTGGCCCGGGCGGCGCTGGGCAAGGGCCCGGGTTGGCGCCGCCACGTCCCGCCGGCGCTGATGCTGGCCGCGCTCGGTGCGCTGCTGTTCGCGCTGGCCCGGCCCACCGCCACGATCGTGCTGCCGCTGGCCGAACGCACCATCATGCTGGCGATGGACGTGTCGGGCAGCATGCGCGCCGAGGACGTCAAGCCGAACCGGCTGGTCGCCTCCCAGGACGCGGCCAAGGCCTTCGTCAACAACCTGCCGCGCGAGGTCAAGGTGGGTGTCGTCTCGTTCGCCGGCACCGCCGCCGTCGTGCAGGCGCCCACGGTCAGCCGCGACGACGTGCTCGCCGCGATCGACCGCTTCCAGCTGCAGCGGGGCACTGCCACCGGCAGCGGCATCATTCTGAGCCTGGCCACGCTGTTCCCCGACCACGGCATCGAGATCCAGCACGTCACCGGGCAGCGCAACTTCCCCGGCAAGCCGATCGGCAGCACGGAGGACGAGGCGAAGAAGAAGTTCACCCCGGTCGCGCCGGGCTCGTACAACTCGGCGGCCATCATCATGCTCACCGACGGGCAGCGCACCACGGGCCCCGACCCGCTCGACGCCGCCAAGATGGCTGCCGAGCGCGGCGTGCGCGTGTACACGGTGGGCATCGGCACGACGCAGGGCGAGGTGATCGGCTTCGAGGGCTGGAGCATGCGCGTGCGGCTGGACGAGGAGACGCTGAAGAACGTCTCGGTGCTGACCCACGGCGAGTACTTCTATGCCGGCACCGCCGAGGACCTCAAGAAGGTCTACGAGTCGCTGTCCTCGCGCATGGTCGTCGAGAGGAAGGAGACCGAGGTCACGGCGCTGTTCGCCGCGCTGGGCGCGCTGCTGGCCCTCACGGCGGCCGGGCTGTCGCTGTGGTGGTTCGGGCGCGTGGCCTGAGAGGCCGAGGCGCGCACCGCTCGGGCCCGAGATCCGGGTCGCCCCCCCCCCGCGGCACGCCCCGGCCAGCGCCCGAACCCCGAGCACGCCGACCAGCAGCCCGACTGTCGGGCTGAAGTCCGCCAGCACCCCCGAGGCAGCTTGCCCAGCAGGTCACCTGCACCGCGCAGGGGCCGCGGGAGCCGCAGCTCCAGTCGGCGTCGTCAGTCGGCTGCGGCGGCCCCACCCGGCGCGCCGCCCGGCTCCGGCTCGCGGCGCCCGGCCGCCAGCCGCTGCAGCACCTGGTGGCCGGCCTCGGCCACCGTCTGCATCTGGGCCTCGAGCAGCGCCATCTCCCGCAGCGACTGGGCGAAGGCCTGGAATCCGCTCGACTGCTCGCGCGCCACCAGCACCGGCGGCGCCGCGCGCTCGAGCGCGGTCGTCAGCGCATCGAAGCGCTGCTCCAGCTGCACCAGCGGCTCGCGCAGTCGCCCGGCGGCGGCCGGCGTCAGCGCCGCGCCCGCCACCGCCTCGTCGAGCACGCGCCGCAGCACCTCGAACGCGCCGGCCTCGCGCGCCGCGGCCAGCCGCGTCACGAGGCCGCGCTCGGCACCCTCGGCCAGGGAGTGCAGCGCGCCGTCGCGCAGGCCGTCGAGCTGCTGCTCGAGGTGGCGGTTCAGCGTGCCGAGCCGCTCGCCGACACGCACCACCTCGCTCAGGATGCGGTCGAGGTCGCGCACCACCTGGCCGATGCGGTCGAGGAAGTGGTTCAGGTCCTGCGCCAGCTCGCCGAACTCGTCTTCCGACGTCACCCGGGCGCGCGGGCTCAGGTCCATCACGCCCTTGGCCAGCGTGGCCGCCGTGGCGCGCAGCGTCATCAGCGGCTCCATCCGCACGCGCAGCAGAAGCAGCAGCACGAAGGTGTGGATCAGGATCTTGATGCTGAGCGAGGCCGCCGTGACGCGCACCTCCTCCCACCAGACGGCCTCCTTGCGGCCGAGGTAGCTGCGCACCGTGACCGTGCCCAGCACGTCGCCGACCCGGGCCTTCACGTGGCAGCCGAGGCAGTACTGCTCAGCCCTCAGCGCCACGCTGGCCTGCTGGTGCGCGCCCTCGGGCCAGTTGGCCTTCAGGCCCTGCGGATCCATGTTGCGCGTGGCCTTCATCGAGTCCACCGTCACCTGCGACGGCTCGACCGCGATCGTCAGGCGCAGGTCGTCGTAGTTGCGGTTGAGGATCGGGTAGACGGTCTGCGCGGCGGTGGGCCCGCCGGCGTTGAGCATGATGGACTCGACGTCCTGGGCCAGCTGCGCCGCCGCCCGCTGCACGCGCGCCGGCTCGTTGGTGCGGAAGTCGTACAGCAGCACGGCGTAGCGGATGCCGAGCTCCAGCGCCGCCACCACGATGAGCAGCAGGAAGAAGTCCCGGATCATGTGGAACATGAAGGACTGCTCGAAGCGGCCCGAGGGCGAGGTGTTCATGGGCAGTCGGGCCGGCGGTGAACCGGCCCCGGGTGGGGCGACCGGCGCAAGGTAGCACCCGCGCGCCGGCCGCGGGAGGCAAGGGGCTTCGGCCGCCCAAGCCCTGAACTGGCACGGTGCTCGCCCGCTTATCGGCCAGTCGATCCCGGCCGCGCCGCGGAGACTCGGAAGCCCGGCATTCCCGTGCCGAAGGCTTCCGATCGCACCACCGATGAACCCCGCCGTTGCCGAACCCAGGGCACGCGCCGACGCCGACCCGGCGGCGGCCGCGCACGAGCGCGCCGCGTCCGAAACGGCGGAGGGCCTGCGCGCGCACGCGATGGCGCTGGCGCAGCTGCTCGAGTTGCAGGCCGCGCTGCTGGAGGCGCCATCGCACGCCGACGCCGCGGCGCGGATGGTCGAGCGGCTGGCGCACTTCCTGCGCTGCGACGAAGTCGCCCTCGCCTTCTCGCACGGCGGGCAGTTGTGCGGGCTGGTGCGCTCGTCGGGAGGGCCGACCGAGGCGTCGTTGCCCGACGTGCGCGCCCTGCTGGCTGCCATGCACGAGACGCTGGACCAGCGGACCTCCGTCGTCACGCCACCGACCACCGCCGAGGGCGTGCCGCGCATCCGGGCGGCCCAGCACCGGCTGCTCGTGGGCAACACCGGGGCGGTGGCCTGCGTGCCGCTCGGCCCCGCCGATCAGTCGGCCGCCGAAGCCCTGCACCCGCGCGAGCCGGCCGGCGTGCTGTTCGCCTGGCGCCGCGGCCCCCAGACGCGCCCCATCACCTCGGCCGAGCTGGCCTGGCTGGAGCACGCCGCCGCCTTCACCGCCCCGGTGTTCGGGCTGCTGCGGCAGCGCGAGCGCAGTCTGCGCTGGCAGGTGCGTCGGCGCTGGGATCGCGTGCCCGGCGCCCGCCACAGGATGTGGTGGCTGGGAGGCGCCTTGGCTGCCGCGGCCGCGCTGACCACGCTCGGTCTGTGGCCCGTGCCCCACGAGGTGGGCGGGCGCGCGCGGGTCGAGGGGGAGGTGCAGCGCGTGCTGGTCGCCCCCGCCGCCGGCTTCCTGAAGCAGGCCCACGTGCGGCCCGGCGACATGGTCCGTGTCGGGCAGCTGCTGGTCGAGATGGACGAGCAGGACCTGCTGCTCGAGCGCGAGCGCCTGGCGGGCCAGTCGGTGCAGTTCGAGACCGCGCTGGCCGAGGCCAACGCGCGCGCCGACCGCGCCCAGGTGATGATCCACCTGGCCCGGCTGCAGCAGGTGCGGGCGCAGCAGGCGCTGGTGGAGACCCAGCTCGGCCGCGTCCGGCTTCACGCGCCGTTCGACGCCGTCGTCGTGCATGGCGATCTCGGCCAGCGCCTGGGCGCGCCGCTCAAGGAGGGCGAGGAGCTGATCACGCTCGCGCCTGCCGGGCGCTACCGGGTCGTCGTCGAGGTCGACGAGGACGAGATCGCCCGCGTGCAGCCCGGCCAGCGCGGCTCGCTTGTGCTGGCCGCGCTGCCGTGGAAGACGCTCGAGCTGCGCGTGCGCCACGTCTCGCCGATGGCTACTGCCGTCGAGGGCCGCAACGTGTTCGAGATCGAGGCCGAGGTCTTCGACCCGCCGCCCGAGCTGCGTCCGGGCCTGTCGGGCAGCGGCCGGCTCGAGGTCGGCGATCGCGGCCTGCTGGTCGGCTGGGCGTCGGACCTGGCTCGCGCGGTGCAGCGCGCCTGGTGGAGGACCTGGGGATGACGGGCGCGGGCACGGCACCCCTATCGGAAGCGCCCGGCGAGGCGCTGCCGCTGCTTTCGGAGCAGTGGTTCCGCGTGGCCGACTTGCGGCCGCGGCTGAACGAGGGCGTGGCGGCCGATCGCGTGCTGTACCGCGGCAGCCCCTGGATGGTACTGGCCTCGCCCGACGGCCGCCGGCGCGTGCGGCTGAATCCCTCGGCCTGGGCCCTGGTCGGCCGGTGCGACGGCAGCATCGCGCTGCAGGCGCTGTGGGAGGTTCTGCTGCGAGAGCAGCAGGACGACGCACCGACCCAGGACGAGGTGGTCGTGCAGGTGATGCACCTATACCGCGAGGGCTTCCTCGCGTTCGACCGCGCCCCCGACTTCGGCGCGATGGTGCCCCTGGCCGCGGGCGCCCCGCGGCCCACGCCCACCCCGCGCGACTCGCTGCTGGCCTGGCGCGTGCCTCTGGGCAGCCCGCAGCGCTGGCTCGATGCTCTGGCGCCACTCGGCCGGCTGCTGTTCAGCCGCGCCGGCGCGATGGTGTTCGGACTGCTGATGCTGCTGGGTGCGCTGGCCACGCTGCGCCAGGCCGGGCTGGTGGCCGACTTCGCAGGCCGGTGGCTTCAGACGCCGCACGTGATGCTGATGACCTGGATCGCGTTCCCGGTGCTCAAGCTGCTGCACGAGACCGCGCACGGGCTGGCGGTATGCCGCTTCGGCGGCCGCGTGCCCCAGTGGGGCATCACGCTGATGGTGTTCACGCCGGTGCCCTACGTCGATGCCAGCGCGGCCGACGCGTTCGCCTCGCGTGGCCAGCGCTTCGTCGTCAGCGCAGCCGGCGCGATGATCGAGCTCGGGATCGCGGCGATCGCGATCGCGGCCTCCACGCTGCTGCAGCCGGGCCCGCTGCGCGACCTGTTGCTGGTCGTGTTCGTGCTGGCGGCGCTGACCTCGCTGCTCATCAACGCCAACCCGCTGCTGCGCTTCGACGGCTACCACGCGCTGTGCGACGCGCTCCAACTGCCCAACCTCGGCTCGCGCAGCGCGCGCCACTGGCAGCGGATCGCCGGCAGGGCCCTGGGCCTGCCCGCCGACCCGGCGCTGCAGCCCGCGCGCGGGGAACTGGTCTGGTGGAGGCTGTACGCGCCGGCGTCGCTGGTGTGCCGGCTGGTGCTGGCGGTGGGCATCGTGGGCTGGATCGGCGCGCAGCACTACTGGGCCGGCGTCGCCGTGGGCGCGCTGTTCGCGTGGTACCTCGGCGGGGCGCCGGCGCTGCGCGCGCTGCGCTTCCTGTGGGGCCTGAACCTGGACGCCGAGCACGCACGGCGCGGCCGCGCGCGCAGCGCGCTGGCGGTGGCCGCGCTGCTGGCGCTCCTGCTGGCCGTGCCGGTGCCCGACGCCACGCTGGCGCGCGGCGTGGTCTGGCTGCCCGACGACGCGATGGTGCGTACCCAGGCGCCGGGCTTCGTCGACGAGGTGCTGGCCCGCGACGGCCAGGCGGTGCAGGCGGGCGAACCGATCGTGCAGCTGTCGAACCCGTCGCTGGAAGCGGAGGCGCTGGAGGCCCAGGCGCGCCTGGCGGCGCTGCAGGTCGAGCTGCACCAGGCCTACGCCGAAGACCCGGCCAAGGCGCAGCGCGTCGGCCAGGACATCGAGGCTGCCGAGGCAGCGCGCGCCCGCGTCGAGGACAAGCGCCGACAGCTCGTGGTGCGCGCCGCCGCTGCAGGGGTGCTGAACCTGCCGCGGGCGCAGGACCTGCCGGGGCGCTTCGTCAGCCAGGGCACCGTGGTGGGCACGCTGGTGCGCAACACCGACACCGCCGCAGCGGCGGCGCCCCGCGGCATCCCGGCCGACGCGCCGCCGGCCGCGACCTGGCACGTGCGCGTCGCCCTCGAGGCCGAGCAGGCCACCGACGTCGACTCCCGGGCCAGCCGAATCGAAGTGGACCTAGCGTCGCCGGGTGCCACCGGCCTCGTGGCCACGCTGGCGCGCGACGCCCGCGCCGCCACGCGCGAACTCCCGAGCGCCGCGCTCGGCGACCGCTACGGCGGCCCGATCGTCACCGACCCCTCCGACCCTCGCGGCCGGACCGCCGCGCGCGACGTCGTGCTGCTGTCGCTGGAGCTGGCCGCGCCCTCCGGCGCGGCGCGTGCGCCAGTGGGCAAGCGCGTCTGGGTGCGTTTCGACCGCGGCCTGCGCCCGCTTGGCTGGACGCTGGCGCGGCGCGCGCAGCAGTCGGTGCTGGTGCACTTCTCGCCGCGGCGCTGATCGCCGCGCCAGGCCCGAACCTCGCTCCGTGCCACCGTGTCCACCGCGTCGCCCGCCGCCTACTTCCTGCGCCCCGACCCGAAGGCGGAGTCCACGCTCGGCCTGGGCGGATGGTGGGCGCGGCGGCTGCGCGAGCTGACGCTGCGGGCGCTGGGCCGCGCCACCGTCGCCGGCGGCGGCTCCACGCACCGCAGGCAGGCCCTCGCCCTCTGGAACAGCCTGCAGCCGGATGCCGGCATCGACGGCGCGCCCGCGCCGGCCGAGGTCGCCGCGGTGCGCGCCGCGCTGCGGCGTCGCGGGGCCGGCCGCGCCCGGCACGTGCCGGCGCTGGCGCTGGCCGCGCGCGCCGGGCGCGCGGCGCTCGGCCGCATGCCCTACCCGACGCAGCTTCAGGCCACGCTGATCCTGCTGGACGGCAATCTGGCCGAGATGGCCACCGGCGAGGGCAAGACCTACGCCGCCGCGCTCGGCGCGGCGGTCTGGGCGCTGGCCGGCCTGCCGGTGCACCTGATGACGGCCAACGACTACCTCGTGCAGCGCGACGCCGCGGAGATGCGCCCGCTGTTCGAGGCCCTCGGACTGAGCGTGGGCTGCGTGGTCGCCGCCAGCACGCCCGAAGCGCGCCGCGTCGCCTATGCCTGCGACATCACCTACTGCACCGCCCGCGAGGTGGCCTTCGACCACCTGCGCGACATGCACCGCGGCGTCGCCTTCCGCAGCGAGCTGCAGCAGCGCGTGGGCGGCCTGCAGCCGGCGGAGGCCGGTGGCGCCGAGGGCCCGCTGCTGCGCGGGCTGTGGGCGGCGGTGGTCGACGAGGCCGACTGCCTGCTGGTCGACGAGGCGGCGCTGCCGCTGCTGCTGAGCGAGCGGCTCGACGCCCAGCCAGGGAGTGCCGAGGCGGCGGCACGCCAGCGCGCCCTCGCCTTCCAGTCGCTGACGATCGCGCGCCAGCTTCAACCCGGCGAGCACTTCCACCTCGAGCCCCGGAGCGGCCGGGTGCGCTGGACCACTGCCGGCGAGGCGCGCGTCGAAGCGCAGGCCGCTGCGCTGAGCGGTGTCTGGTTCAACCGGCGCCACCGGCGCGACCTGCTGGGCCACGCGCTGCACGCGCTGCACGGCCTGCAGGCCGACCGCGACTATGTCGTCATCGACCGCACCGTCAAGCTGCTCGACCCGGTCACCGGCCGCCCGGCCGAGGGCCGCGTCTGGTCGCGCGGGCTGCAGGCGGCGGTCGAGATGAAGGAGGGCTGCCCGCTCAGCCCGCCGACGCGGGTGGCGGCCCGGCTGAGCCTGCAGCGCTTCTTCTGCCGCTACCTCCGGCTGGCCGGCATGAGCGGCACGCTGCGCGAGTCCGCGGGCGACCTGCGGGCGGCCTACGGCTGCCGTGTCGCCGTCGTGCCGCACCGCCTGGCGAGCCGTCTGCGCCGCGAGCCCGACCTCGTCTTCGCCACCGACGAACGGCGCCGCCAGGCGGCAGTGCTCCGCGTGCAGCAGCTTCACGCCCAGGGCCGGCCGGTGCTGCTGGCCACCGACTCGGTGCAGGCCTCGCAGGCGATGAGCCATGCGCTGGAGGCCGTCGGGGTCGCGCACGCCCGGCTCGACGCGCGCCACGACGCCGCCGAGGCCGAGGTGGTGGCCTCTGCCGGGCATGCCGGCGCGGTGACGGTGGCCACCCAGATGGCAGGCCGCGGCACAGACATCCTGCTCGGCCCGGGAGTGGCCGAGCGCGGCGGGCTGCACGTGCTGTGCTGCCAGGACAACCCCAGCGCCCGGCTCGACCGCCAGGTCACCGGCCGTGCCGGCCGGCACGGCGAGAACGGCACCGCAGAGGTGTGGCGCGCGCTCGACGCCCGCGCGTGGCAGCCCGGTGCAGGCTGGGCCGCGGCGGCCGACCGCTGGGTGCGCGCGCGCTGGCTGCACGCGCTGGCGTCCCGTGACGCGATCGCGCCGGGGCTGCTGGGCCGGTGCTGGTTCGCGTGGCGCCAGTCGCGCGAGGAAGGTCTGCGGTCGCGGCAGCGCCGGGCCGAGGTCGACCACGACCTGCAGTGGCAGCAGCGCACCGGACGATCGATGGTGTAGAGGACACGAAGATGACGACCAGACCGATTCAGAACCAGCTGCTGCGCCGCGCGCGGCCGCCCGCCGCCGCCTGGCCCCATGGCCCCCTGCGCCTGGCCGCAGGCATCGCCCTGGCCGGCTGCAGCCTCGCCGCCGCGCACGCACAGTCCGCCCCCGCCCCCGCCGCCCCGCCCCCGGCCGCCAAGCCCCCCTCCACCGTCATCCACGGCACCCTCGTGCCCCCCGGCGCCCCCCGCAGCTCCCCACCCCCGCGCACCGCCGCTCCCGCCATCGGCTGCCTCATCGGCCCCAACCGCACCGCCGACATCGGCTCCCCCGTCACCGGCATCATCGACTCCATCGCCGTCGACGTCGGCGACGCCGTCCGCGCCGGCCAGGTCCTCGTCACCCTGCGCAGCGAGGTCGAGAGCGCCGGCGAGCGCGCCGCTCAGGCCCGCTGGCGCGTCGACGCCGAGGTCCGCGCCGCCGAGGCCTCCCTGGAACTCGCCCGCCAGCGCTACGCCCGCTCCAGCGAACTGCAGTCCCAGGGCTTCCTCTCGCCCCTGGCCGTCGAGCAGTCCCTCGCCGAGCTGCGCGTGGCCGAGCAGAAGCTCGCCCAGACCAACAGCCAGCGCGACGTCCTCGCCACCGACCTCGAGGTCGTCCGCGCACAGGTCAGCCAGCGCGTCGTGCGCGCCCCCTTCGCCGGCACCATCGTCGAGCGCTTCCGCCAGCCCGGCGAGCGCGTCGAGGACCGCCCCCTGCTGCGCCTGGTCTCCCTCGACCCCCTGCGCGTGGACCTGCTCGTCCCCGCCTCCCGCTTCGGCCAGTACGCCGTCGGCCGCCGCCTGCAGCTGCAGCCCGAGCTGGTCGGCGTCAAGCCCGTCGCCGCCGAGATCACCCACGTCGACCGCGTCATCGACGCCGCAAGCAACACCTTCCGCGTCCGCCTCAGCCTGCCCAACCCTCAGCAGCGGCTGCCCGCCGGCGCCCGCTGCACCGTCGACGAGGCCCCCGACCCGCGCGAGGCCTCGCAACCCCGCCCCGCCGCCCAGGCGCCGGCCCCGCGCCCCGCCCCCGCGGCGCTTCACTCCGCGCCCGGCAGCGCTCAGCCCGCCGGCTGACCGCCCGCCCAGCGCCCAGCCCCGCACCCCCTTGCCGCGGCACGGGAACGCGACGTTGAGCCGCCGCCCCTTCATCGAGCCCATCGAGCCGAGGCTGCTGTACTCGGCCGACTTCGCCACGGCCGTCCTCGCCCACGCCACCGCACACAACGCCACCGCCCACACCGCCACCACACACAACGCCACACACAACGCCACCCTCACCGCCACCCACAGCGCCAGCCCCCCCCACCTCGACGCCCTCGCCGCCCAGCCCGCCGCGCTCCACGCCCTGCCGCGCCTGGAGCTCGTCGTCGTCGACCTCGCCGTGCCCGACGCCTCCCGGCTGCTGGCCGACCTGCACGCCCAGCGTCAGGCCGGCCGGCCGCTGGAGATCGTCACCCTGGACCCCGGCACCGACGGCATCGCCCGCCTCACCGAGGCGCTGCACGGCCGCCGCGACGTCGCCGCCGTCCACGTGATCGGCCACGGCGCCGACGGCGTCGTGCAGATGGGCAGCACGCGGCTGGACGCCGCCACGCTGCTCTCGCGCGCCGCCGAGCTCGCCGACTGGGGCCTCGCCCTGGCCGACGACGCCGACCTGCTGCTCTACGGCTGCGACGTCGCCTCCAGCGCCACCGGCCGCCAGCTCGTGCGCGACCTCGCCGCCCTCACCGGTGCCGACGTCGCCGCCAGCACCGACCCCACCGGCAGCGCCGCGCGCGGCGGCAACTGGACGCTCGAGGTCACCACCGGCGACATCGCCACCCCCCTCGCCCCCACCGCCAGCGCCCAGCACCAGTGGGACGGGCTGCTGCTCACGACCCTCAACGTCACACGCTTCGACGACACCCTCGACCCCGGCTCGCTGCGCTGGGCCATCGACCAGGCCAACGCCAACGCCGGCGACTTCGAGATCGTCCTGGCCGCCGGCACCTACCAGATCACGCAGGCCGGCTCGGGCCCCACCGCCGGCGACTTCGACATCACCAAGACCACGGGTTCGCTGCGCATCGTGGGTGCCGGCGTCGGGTCGACCGTGATCAGCATCCCCGCCGGCGAAGCGAGCCGGATCTTCGACATCCAGGCGGGCAGCCTCGAGCTCGTCGGCCTGACACTCGACGGCAGCCAGGGCGACGGCACGGGCGAAGGCGGCGTGATCCGCGTGCAGGCCGGTGCCGCGCTGACGATGACGAATTGCGAGATCGTCGGCGGTCGCACCGACGGCACGGCCGGCGGCGGCGCGATCTTCATCGGCGGCGGCACCGCCACGCTGCAGAACGTGTCGATCCGGGACACCGTGGCCACCGATGCCCCCGGCGGCGCGATCTACGTGGCGGCCGGCGGCAGCGCCGACCTGCGCCGGGTGGACATCGCGTCCTCGCAGGCCACCGGCAGCGCAGGCCGGGGCGGCGCGATCTACACGGATGGCTCGCTGACCCTGCAGGAGTCGACGCTGTCCCAGAACCGCGCCGGCGAGGCCGGTGGCGCGCTGTACTTCGCGCCCAACGCCACCCCGGCGGCCCTGACGAACGTCACGCTGTCGTCCAACGAGGCGGACACGCGCGGCGGCGCCGTCTACAGCCATGTCGAGCTGACGCTGGTCAACGCGACGGTCACGGGCAACATCACCGGGACGTCGGGTTCCGACGGGGCCGTGCATCTGGACGCCGGCGGCGACCAGTTGATCGCCCGCAACACGCTGTTCGCGAGCAACCTCAACGGCAGCAACCAGGACATCCACGTCAGTGGCGGCGGCGGCTCGCCGTTCCAGTCGCTCGGCAACAACCTGTTCACCGGCGCCGCCAAGCCCACCGGTTCGCTCGCGAGCGACCTCCTCGCCGCCAGCGCACTGATCGGCGCCCTGCAGGACAACGGCGGCCCGACCCCGACGCACCGGCTGCTCGCCGGCAGCCCGGCCATCAACGCCGGGTCGACCCACGCCTCGGTGCCGGCCGCCGACCAGCGCGGCATCGCACGGCAGGGGGCACCCGACATCGGGGCCTACGAAGCCAACGATCCGCCGCAGATCAGCGCGATCGCCGACCAGACCATCCCCGAGGACGGAAGCACCGGCCTGCTCGGCTTCACCGTGGATGACGTGGCGGTGCCGGCAGGCTCGCTCGTCGTCGTCGGCGGGCACGACAACCCGGCGCTGCTGGGCGGCGGCAGCATCACGCTGGGCGGCAGCGGCGCCAACCGCACCGTCAGCGTGACGCCGCTGGCCAACGCCTTCGGCTCGGCGACGATCACGCTCATGGTCAGCGATGGCGGGAACACCACCTCCACGTCGTTCACGCTCACGGTGAACCCGGTGAACGACCAGCCGGTGGCCACGGGCAGCGCCTTCCTGGCGCCGGTGGCCGAGGACGACCCGTCGCCGCCGGGCACGCAGGTGTCGGCGCTGTTCGCCGTCAACTACAGCGACGCCGCCGAGGGTCCGAACGCCACCGCGCTGTCAGGCGTGGCCATCCTCGGGAACCTCGCCAACGCGACCGAGGGCGCCTGGCAGTACTCGGCCGACGGGTCCAGCTGGACGGCCGTGCCGACGGGAACCCTGACCCTGTTCACCGCGCTGGTGCTGCCCGCGTCCCACTGGCTGCGCTTCGTGCCGGCCGCCGACTGGAACGGCATGCCCGGCATGCTGCTGGCCGTCCTGGCCGACGGTTCGCAGGGCCCGGTGGGCTTTGCCGCGAGCCAGAACCTCTCCGGCACGCAGGGCCCCACCGGCATCTGGTCGGCGGCTGCCGTCGCGGTGTTCGCCAATGTCACGCCCGCCGCGGACGCGCCGGTGCTCGCGCTCGGCACGAGCACCCAGACCTACATCGAGGGCCAGGCTCCGGCGGTGCTCGACGCCGGGCTCACGCTGTCGGACCCCGACGACACCGAACTCGTTGCCGCCACCGTGGCGATCACCGGCGGATTCACGCCGGGCGACCTTCTCGACGCGACGGTCGTGGGCGACATCACCGTCAGCTTCGACGCCACCAGCGGCGTGCTCACGCTGGCGGGCACGGCCACGCTGGCCGACTACCGGACGGTCCTGCGCAGCGTGGCCTTCTCCAGCACGAGCGACCACCCCACCGCCGGCGGCGCCACGCGCACGCTCTCCTGGCAGCTCGACGACGGCACCAGCACCAGCGCGGCGCAGACCTCGACCGTTGACGTGGTCGAAGTCAACGACGCACCCACGGGCACCGACGCGACCATCACGCTCGCCGAGGACACGCCGCGCACGCTGACGCTGGCCGACTTCGGCTTCCTCGACGTCGAAGGCGATGCCTTCGACGCGGTGTACATCCTTCCGCTCTGGGGCGGCGGCAGCCTCACGCTCGACGGCGGGGCCTTTGCGGGCAACGCGTTCGTCATGGCCCATCAGATCGCCGCCGGCAAGCTCGTCTACGCGCCGGCCGCCGATGCCTCGGGGCCGAACCACGGCGGCTTCGAGTTCCACGTGATCGACGACGGCGGCTTCGCGAACGGCGGCCAGGACACCGACTCTTCGTCGCACACGCTGCGCTTCGACGTCACGGCGGTCAACGACCGCCCGCTGGCCACGGGCAGCGCCGTGCTGGCGTCCGTGGCCGAGGACACCGCGTCGCCGATCGGGGCGCAGGTGTCGGCGCTGTTCGCAGGCCACTACAGCGACGCCGTCGATGGCGCCCAGGCCACCGCGCTCGCCGGCGTGGCCATCGTCCACGCTGCGGCCACGGCGACGGAGGGTGCCTGGCAGTACTCGGCAGATGGGTCCACCTGGGCGGCCGTGCCCACCGCGGGGCTGTCGGACACCGCCGCGCTGGTGCTGCCCACGTCGTACTGGCTGCGCTTCGTGCCGGCCACCGACTGGAACGGCACGCCGGGCAGCCTGACGGCGCGCCTGGCCGACGGCTCGCTAGGCGTCGTCGCGTTCGCGACGGCGCAGAACCTCGCCGCGGCGCTGGGCCCGACGGGCATCTGGTCCGACGGAACCGCCGCGCTCTCCACCGCCGTCACCGCGCTGCCCGACGCCCCCGTGCTCGCACTCGGCATCGGCCAACAGGCCTATGTCGAGGGGCAGGCGCCGCTGGTGCTCGCGTCCGGGCTGGTGCTCACGCATCCGGATCACGCGCTGCTGACCTCGGCACGCGTCGCGATCGTCGGCGGCTTCACCCCCGGCGACCTGCTCCAGGTCACGGCCCCGACCGGCGTCGTCGCCAGCTACGACGCCGCGAGCGGCCAGCTGACGCTGACGGGCGCCGCGGCCGTGTCCGGCTACCAGACCGCCCTGCGCGGCCTGAGCTTCCGCAGCACAAGTGACCACCCGACCTCCGAAGGCGCAACGCGCACCCTCTCCTGGACCGTGACCGACGGCAACGGCACCAGCGCGGCGCAGGCCTCGACGATCGACGTGACCGCTGTCAACGACGCCCCGGCGATCTCGCTGCCGGCGACGCTCGGCGCGCACGCTTACGGCACGCTGCAGTTGATCCAGGGACCGGCCGGCCTGAGCGTCGCCGACGTCGACGCCGCCTGGATCACCGTGACGTTGCAGGCCGGCGCCGGTGCGCTCATCACGCTGGCTGGCGAAACGGGGCTGGACTCGGTGAGCGGCAACGGCAGTTCCGCGGTGTCGCTGGCCGGCCCGCTGCAGCGGGTCAACGACGCGCTGAACGGCATGACGATCGCCGTGGGCGCGCCCGGCCAGGTGCTGCTGACGGTGGAGGCGAGCGACGGCGGGCAGCAGGGTGCCGGCGGTCCGCTCTCCGCCACCCGGACGCTGACCATCGACGTGACCCCGGGCGTGGCCCCGGTCGTCACCGCATCGGGCGCCGGCGCGATCTTCACCGAGGACGGACCCGCCGTGCCGGTGGACACCGGCATCGAAGTCGCCGACGCCGACAGCGCGTCACTGACCGGCGCCCGCGTGCTGGTGATGCACAACCACCAGAGCGGCGACCGGCTGTCCATCGACAGCTTCGCCGGCATCACCGCCACCTGGGATGCGGTCGGCGGCGTGCTGACGCTGGCGGGCACGGCCTCGGTGGCGACCTACCGCGACGCGCTGCGGACGGTGACGTTCGGCCATGACTCCCAGAGCCCGTCGGACGCGACGCGCACGATCGCCGTCGTCGTCGACGACGCCGCCGGCTCGAGCGTCGCAGCGACGGTCACGGTGCAGGTCGTGCCGACCAACGACGCCCCGGTGCCGGGCACGCCGATCGCCGACCAGGCCGCGACCCGGGGCGTGCCTTTCGCCTTCGCCCTGCCGCCGGACGCCTTCGCCGACGTGGACGCGGGGGACACGCTCGACTTCGATGCGGCCCTCGCCAGCGGTGCGCCGCTGCCGGCCTGGCTGACTTTCGACACGGCGG
>Ga0209985_10001457_pt1 | contig 23223 bp, 23 predicted proteins | sample NOAtaG_FD_187305 | JGI IMG/M metagenome (GOLD analysis project Ga0209985, IMG submission 187305) | Freshwater lake microbial communities from Lake Erie, under a cyanobacterial bloom - NOAA_Erie_Diel6S_1000h metaG (SPAdes) (version 2) | ecosystem: Environmental > Aquatic > Freshwater > Lake ...
CTGGCGGGCGGGAGAATTCCTGTCCGCCGGAAGTGAATGTTTGGCTGGCGGGGTGTTGTGTATTTGGGGAAGTCGTGTGAGAATATCGCAGTGCGGCGATTTTCGGTCGGTGGTGATAGTGCCAGGTGCGGCATGTCAGAGCGGAAGTTCGGGCCATTTGTGGTGGGCGAGCAGATCGGTGTGGGTGGCATGGGAGTGGTGTACCGTGCTCTGCATCCCGAGACTGGTCGGACTGCTGCGCTGAAGATTCTGCCTCCGGGTTTGGATACTGACCCGAAAATGCAGCAGCGATTTGAGCGTGAAATTGGAATTCTGAAGCGGCTGCAGCATCCGAACATTGTGCGTTACTACGGTGGTGGTTACCAGGGTGGTCAGCGCTGGTATGCGATGGAGTTCATCGACGGGGGCTCGCTGCAGGATGTTCTGAAGCGTCGTGGCCGGCTGACTCCGCTGCAGGTCATTCAGGCGGGGCGTCAGTTGTGTGCGGCGCTTGAGCATGCGCACAACGCCGGGATCATACATCGGGATCTGAAGCCGGCCAACCTGCTGCTGACCAGCCAGGGGCGGCTGAAGCTGGGGGACTTTGGGATTGCCCGGGATACGGAATCGACGGCGCTGACGGGTGCCGGGCGAACGGTTGGCACCTACGCTTATATGGCTCCTGAGCAGATTCACGGCAGTGAGCACATTGATCGGCGGACGGATCTGTATGCAGCCGGCTGTCTGTTGTACGAATTGCTGTGTGGTGAGACTCCGTTCACGGAAAACAACCCGGCTGCGATGCTGATGGCCCACGTGGACAGTATTCCTCGCAGTGTGCGTGAGCGTTGTTCGGATTGTCCTGCGGCGCTGGATCGTCTGATTGCGCGACTGCTGGAAAAGAAGCCGGAGGACCGTCCGTGGGATGCGCTGGCGGTGCACACGGAGCTGGGAGAAATTCAGCAGCAGCTGAAGCAGGGGGCAGCTGGTGCGGAGGCGGATTCTGTCGGCGAGTCTGTGCCGGCGGGTCGAGCTGGTCAGCGGACGACGGTGTCCGGCGGTGCGGGGACAGCAACGAAGGAGGCTGTGCGGGGGCGGAAGAAAAAGAAGCGCGGGCGAACCGTGTTTTATGAGCAGGTCTGGTTTCTGTCCCTGTGCCTGCTGCTGCTGACAGGATTGGTGGTGTGGCTGCTGCGTGGTCCGGGTGAGGAGGATCTGTACCGTGGTGCGGCGGCAGCGCTGCAGCAGTCAGATCCGGTGGTGCTGGATGATGCGCGGCGAAAATTTGTGCTGCCGTATCTGCAGCGATATCCGGAGGGTCAGCATGTTCCACAGATGCGACAGTGGCTGGATGAGATTGATGTTGGTCAGTTGTTGCTGCAGGCTGAGCGGCGTTTGCGCGGGAACCGTGACGGACGCAATGCGGTGGAGACGGCTGGTCTGGCGGCGCTGCGGGCCGAGCGACAGGACGGTGTGAATCCGCTGGAGGTGCTGGAGCAGTATCAGGTGGTGCTGGAGCTGACTGAGGCTGCGGGAGGTCAGTCCGGGGATGCGGAGGCTGAGCAGCGGCGATTGTGGCGGCTGCAGGCTGAGCGTCGGCAGGCTGAACTGAGGGCGCAGCTGCTGCAGCGGGAGGATTTGGGGGTGGTGGTATCTGAACGTTTTGTGGCAGCGGAGAAGCTGCGGCAGGCGGGTTCTGAGGCGGCTGTGCGACTGATCTATCAGCGTTTTGCGGTTATGTTTTCAGCCGAGTCGCGGCTGGAGGCTTTGCGGGATTGTGCGCGGGAGCGTGCGGAAGGTCGGGTGGCTGAATTGCCGCCGTTCTGAGTGGTGCTGTCGGAAAACAGTGGTGCGAGGCTGGGGGGGGATTCTGAGATGGCGTCATTCATTGAGCAGGTGCGGCGGGTGGAGTTCGTGGAAACGGACATGGCCGGCATTGTGCATTTTTCGCGGTTTTATATCTGGATGGAGCAGCTGGAGCATGAGTTTTTCCGTTCGATCGGGCTGTCGATCATGCAGCAGCTGGAAGATGGCACGGTGATCGGCTGGCCGCGAGTTTCGGCGCAGTGCCGTTTCGAATCCCCGGCGCGTTACGACGAGCTGATCACGGCGCGGCTGACGATTCAGCGAATCGGGGTCAAATCACTGACATTTGACGTGGTGTTTCGTCGTGGCGAGCGGGTGTTGGCGCGGGGCAGCATGAAGACGGTCTGTTGTCGGCTGCGGCCGGGGCATGAGCTGGAATCGCTGGAGATTCCGGCGTTGTATCTGGAGCGGATTCAGGAGCACCGGGAGGTGGACGCGGGGTGAACGGGGCTGTTCGAACTGATCGATCCTGACCGAATTTTTTCCCGGAATTCCTGCCTTTTCCCTGAACTGTCGGGAATCGGGACTTGTCAGGAAGGGGACGTGTCCGGCAGACTGGAATGGTCTGCGTACCGCCCCTTCCCACCGTTCCATCCTGACAACGACACTGACGATGGCTACAGCATTCCCCGGCACAGCTGATTCTGCTCGTACTGCACCTGCTGCGGCGCCCGTTTCGCAGCATTTTTCGATTCATTTCTCCGGCGAGCAGCACTCCAATGAGGTTCGGGATGTGATCGCGGTGAACGAGCCGCATTCGCTGCGCACGTTTACTCCCAGCCAGGCGGTTCTGTCGCATTCGGCCGGCTGCTTCCACTGGACTCCGGAAGGCCGTCGTTTGTATGACTTCACATCAGGAGTACTGGTATCGAATCTGGGCCACAATCCGCGTCGCTGGATGCAGCGGTTTGTGAACTATATGGGCTGGACGGCCGCTGATTATCTGGGCAGCGAGACTGGGTATTTTCAGGCGGCGACCATGACCGCCTACAACGCGATTACTCCGCTGGAGGCTGAGGCCAGTCGTCGTCTGGTGGCCAGTCTGCAGAGTGCTGCGGGTGGCAGCCGGCTGCAGACAGTGAACTGGGCGGCATCCGGTTCTGAAGCAGTTCAGAAGGCGTTATGGGCCTGTATGCGCCGCGACCCTGCTCGACCCGGCATTCTGGCGACTCGTTTCGGTTTTCACGGCAAGAAAGGGCTCAGCGGAGCCGTGACGGGATCGGAAACGGATCCGGAACGTGATCCGCGAGTGCATTTCATCACGTTTCCGCGTGAGGAATGTTCGGACATGGACCAGCCGGGGAAGGTTTTTGATCCGCAGTGGTATCGTGATGAGCTGGAGCGGATTTTTGAGGAATCGGGTGGCACCATTGGCTGTCTGATTACCGAGCCTTATCTGGGCGGTGGCGGCAGTTATCATCCGCCGAAAGCTTACATGCAGTTGCTGCAGCAGTTCTGTCGTGAGCATGATGTGCTGCTGATTCTGGATGAGGTGCAGGCGAATTTTGGTCGAACCGGCTGTATGTATGCGTTTGAGACGTATGGGATTGAGCCGGACTTTGTGTGTCTCGGCAAGGGCCTGGGCAACGGTGTGCCGGTGAGTGCGGCTGTTGGACGTCGGGACGTGTGTGATCAGATGGCGTACGGTGCAACATCGGACACGTGGAGTGCAAATCCGCTGTCGTCTGCCGCGGTGCTGGCAACGCTGGATGAATTTGAGACGACAGATGTTCTGCAGCATGCTCGTCAGATCAGCCGTCAGGTGGCGGATGGTCTGCGGCGGTTGAAGCAGACGGGTCTGATTGTCAGGGTGCGTGGCGAGGGGATGGTGTTTGGGATTGAGTGTGGTGCTCATGGTTCCCGCACTCCGGCTCAGACGGCCAATGCGATTGTGGAGCGGTGTTATCGCGGGAATGCTCAGAACGACGGCATTCATCTGCTGGGTCCGCTGGCGGGTTGCGTGATTCGCATCAGTCCGCCGCTGACGATGACAGCGGCAGACACGGCTCATTCGCTGCAGTTGCTGTACGACTTCGTATCGGAAGTGGCAGCGACGGGTTGAGTTGTTCGGCTGTCAGTCAGTTTCCGCGGGCCGTCGTCAGTCTGACGACGGCCTGTCGCGTTTATGGGGTTGAGTTTTTGGCGCACCAGCGTTGGGACGGTGAAAACTGAGGAAATACGCTCGTTCGTGCGTTTGGCATGCCTGTTGCGGGAAGGGTTGGTTCGAGTCGGATCAGAAAGGTTCTGTTCTGCTGGTGGCTGCGGCGACTGACGTGGTCAGTTGCGGCGTCGGCTGCGGGGAGCAAGCTGTTCGGCTCAGGGCGGCCTACAGGATGCCGCAAAGGAACAGGTGTCCCATGCGATCACGAATTGTACTGGCGGTGTGTCTGACGACGATTCTGGGATGCAGAGCACTGCATTGTGCGGCTGCGGATCCGCTGCGGGGAACTGTGCGGAATGAAACCGTGCAGCGGGCTCCAGTGCAGCGAACAGTGTTTGGTCTGCCGCTGCCGCAGCAGTGGACTGCCGGGCGTCCACCGGGATTCAGCCGATCCTTTCGTCCGGTGATTCCGCCTGGGCAGCTGTCAGCGGCGGGCTGTGTGAACGGTCAGTGCAACCGCGGTGCCTGTGCGGCGGGAAACTGTGCGGCGGGAAACTGTGCGGCGGGAAACTGTGCGGCGGGAAACTGTGCGGCGGGAAACTGTGTTGGCGGAGTGTGTCGACCGGTGGGCCGCAGTGGTGTTGTGCGTTCCCAGCCGGCGGATCCGTTCCGTCGGGGTGCGGTGGAGTCGGCTGAGCCGGAATGGCTGAGTCGTCCGGTGGTGGCTCCGCTGAAGGAAGCGTTTGGTTCGGACTATGACCGTGGGCGACTGGATTTGCGTTCGGAGTATTTTCGGGGTGGTCGGGGTGAAGCGGGTGGCTCGAAGGGGTCTGGTGAACCGCAGCGTCAGCCTCGTGGTGCGGCTGGGCCTCGATCGCTGGAAGTTCCGGCGGAGCTGCGGGGGGCTCAGCAGACCCTGTGAGTCAATTGGTGTGTGTGTGACCGAAGGCGAGCTGTGGCAGGGGAGTGCTGCAGTTTGCGGGGCGGGAGACGACGGCTGGCAACAGCCGTCGTTCTTTTTTTGGCAGTGGTGTGAGTCGTGTTTCTTTAACCACAGAGGTCACAGAGGCGACTGAGGTGGGGGCAGCGGTGAACGGTTGCTTTGCACAGCAGCGGCGTGTGGCATTATTGGCGTGCTGCGGCGTGGTGTTTTAGGGTGTGTGTGCCCCCTCACCCCCGACCCCTCTCGCCCTGCGGGGGCGAGTGGGGGATTGAGTTGTCAGTTGGCAGTTTGGGGCCGTTGTCTTCGCGTCTTTGCGTGAGTCATTGTGCTGCTGAGCACTGTGGGGTTGGCTGCGTGGCTCGGTGGTGGGGCGTTTGAGGGTGGCTTGCCCCCTCACCCCCGACCCCTCTCGCCCTGCGGGGGCGAGGGGGGATTTCAGTTGTCAGCTGGCAGTTTGGGGCCGTTGAATTCGCGTCTTTGCGTGAGTCATTGTGCTGCTGAGCACTGGGGGTTGGACAGGCGGGAACTGGTAGTCGGAGCGCTTCAGATGGCTCGCAGGACGGCTGCGGCGCTTTGGCCCATGGCGGTGCGATTGACCGTGATGGCAGTGCGGCTGGCAAGTCGCTGCGCTTCTCCGCGGGCGACATTCAGGCGACAGCGCGGATCTGGGAACTCGTAGTTGAGCGTGGCGGGCAGGTAGCCGTGTCTGAGTGACAGCAGAGTCCCGGCCAGTTCCACGGCACCGGCGCCGGCGTCGAAGTGCCCGATGTAGCTTTTGAGTGCTGTGACGGGGATACGCAGAGCCAGGTCACCGAAGACACGGTGATAGGCACGGGATTCGACAATGTCGTCGGTCTGAGTGCTTTTGCCCTGAGCGTTGATATGTCCGAGATCAGCGGGGGTGACTCCGGCGGCTGTGATCGCAGATTCCATCGCTCGCACCAGTCCGACTCCGGCAGATTCATTGGCAACACCGTAGCCGTCACAGCCGGCTCCGGTTCCCAGCACCTCGGCGTAAATGTCGGCCCCGCGACGCATAGCGTGCTCGTAGCTTTCGACGAGGAACGAGGCCGCGCCTTCTCCGACGACCGTGCCATCGCGTTCAAAGTCGAACGGCCGACAGGCTCGCGAGGGATCATCGGAGCGTCGGGAGAGTCCTTCGAAGTTGTGAAATTTGGCGATGTCGACAGGATGAATGTTGGAACTGCAGGCGCCGACAATCATGGCGTCGGCCCGGCCGGCTTCGATCACGCGAACGGCTTCGGAAAGTGCCAGCAGTGCTGATGCATCCCGGCAGGTAATGGTGTTGTTGGGGCCCCGGGCATTGTGGTCGATGGAAACGTGACCGGCCGGCATGTTCGGCAGCTGCCGCAGCAGCCAGAGCGGCGCCACTTTGCCAACAGCTTCGCGGCCCCACAGGTCCGGACTGAAACCGTTTGCCGTCTGACAGGCTTCAACAATCGCCGCCAGCTCCTGCGGATGGCAGGTCATGCGACCTGAACCAAAGACGACTCCCAGTCGATCCGGATCCACCTGTCCCGTCGAAATACGGGCATCACTGACGGCCAGGCTGGCGGAGGCGACGCCGAGCTGCATGCCACGGCACATCACTTTGACAAACTTGCGGTCGCGCAGCAGTTCAACAGGGTTGAAATCGCGCACTTCAGCACCGAAGGCAGAAGGCAGACCTTCTGTCGGTACAGATTGCAGGAAGTCAATTCCGGAACGGTTTGTGAGCAGGCTCTGCCAGAACCGGTCGTTACCGATTCCGATCGGAGACACCACACCGACTCCGGTGACTACCACTCGGGTTCGCTTGTGCGCTGCCATGAAACACCCCAACAAGGCCCGCGGAAGCTGGCATCCTGCTCCGCGTGCCTGACCCAGAAAAGATCGAAGCTCCCTTCGATCCATCGGCTGCAGAGATCCCGAAGGATCTGCTGACCGACCGCCGGAAAAATCAGATGCCGCACCCCTGTTTCTGTCGATCGGCATTCTGCCCCCGCAGAATGCCGCAGATCACAGGGAAACCGGATCTGTTCTTTCCAACACACTGCTGTCACCAGGCTTCCCCGGCCCGGCGACAGGCAGAAATCACGAGAGTGCCAGGGCAAATGTCAGGCCTGTTACCTGCACACATGCCGAAAAACACCTTCGCAACAAATTCATTACAAACTGACGGAATCAGTGTGTCAAGCCGACAGTGAGGTCCGAAGCCTGAGGCTCAGGGATTTCTCACGACATGCTGAACATCTGTTCTGCTGCCCGCCGGCAGCCGTTTTTTGCTGACCACAAGCATGCCCGTCAACAAATGTCCTTGCAACACCACCTGCCATTAAACCCGGTATTTTCTGTGTTTGCTGTGGAAATCGCGAGTGGCAGTTTTGTTTCGCCAACTCAGGAATCGGATTTTGAAAAACTGGCGACTATGCTGAATGAACCCCAAAGGACGGGCCATTCCTCTGGTCCGCTGTCCCGCTGCCTGCGGGCGAATTGTCCTGCTGGGCGAAGTGGGAAAAATGCGATGCCTGCTCCGCCACTTAAGCAGACTCCGGCAGAATCTGGCGAAATGTCGGAAGAAGTTCTCGAACTTGGCGGAAAAAGGTGTAAATTCGGCGCAACCGAAATCGGACGTCGCAGAGTTCTGTTCGTTTGATCAGGTGTGGTGCTCAAAACTTCCGTCCGTGAAGTGTCCGGACTTGTTCTGAACGGTGCGGATTGTGAAGTTTTGGGGAAGAGGCTGTGCGGATTTGTCTGTTGTGTGTTGCCTTTCGGGGGATCGCATCACGGTCAGGTGTTGGTACAGCAGTGACTGCGGGGAATGTTCCGCGACTCGCAGTGATGTTTGCAGTTGGTTGACAAGCGACAATGTCAGCGGATCAACCTGTCTGGCCCTCTAGCCAATGGAGAAGACCAAATATGATCACGGCAGAAGCCGAAGTCGAGCGTCTCTATCCTTCCAGCACACTTCCTCCTTACACATATTATCCGGGTTCGGGCATGCCGCATCCGGTGCGTGACCCGAAGGGTCACAGTCACGGCAAGAAACATGCTCCGGGTCAGGGTCCGCGGGCGCTCAGCAATGAAACGTGGCATTTGAACCGCAATTATTTGCTGGGTCTGGACTTTTTCAATCTGGGCTTCTACTGGGAGGCTCATGAGGAGTGGGAGCGTCTGTGGCGGGTGTCTGGTGCGGACACGACGGTGGGTCGGTTTCTGAAGGGTCTGATCAAGCTGGCGGCCGCTGGTGTGAAGGTGCGTGAGCGCAGCATACACGGTGTCAGGCGACATGCGGCGTCAGCGGGCGAGCTGTTTGCCGACGTGGCGGCCGAGGCGGACATTGATGCCTTCTGCGGACTGGAGTTTATTCGGCTGCAGTTTGCTGCCGACCGTGCTGCTCAGCTGGCTTACAAAAAGCAGCATCAGCCGGGATCTCCGATTCGAGTCTTTCCGTTTGTGCTGAAGCCGGAATCCCTGCCGGTGGGCTGAAGTTGCAGGATCCCGGAAACTCGACGTGTCAGGTTCGAATTCCTGAAAGGCTCGCGGTAATCTGCCGCGAGTCTTTTTTATTGTTTTGTGCAGGCGGTTTCAGCGATGAAGATTTTGGTTGTTGGTTCGGGTGGTCGTGAGCATGCTCTGGTGTGGAAGCTGCGTCAGTCGTCGCAGGTCACCCATATCTGGTGTGCTCCGGGTAACGCCGGTACAGCGATTGATGCGGAGAATGTGGCGATTGCGGCTGACGACGTATCGCGTCTGGCTCGATTTGCGCGTGAGAATTCCGTGGATCTGACGGTTGTGGGCCCGGAGGCTCCGCTGGTGGCCGGGATTGTGGACGAGTTTCGTCGACAGGGTTTGGCGATCTTTGGTCCGACGGCGGCAGCGGCTCGGCTGGAGGGCAGTAAGGTCTTTACGAAGAAGCTGCTGCGTCGGGCCAGCATTCCGACGGCGGATTTTGCGGTTTTCAGTCGTGCGGACGAGGCGCTGCAGTATATAGACGGTGGCGACGAGCAGCCGCTGGTGGTGAAGGCGGATGGCCTGGCATCGGGCAAGGGTGTGTTTGTGTGTGCGAATCGGGCTGAAGCGCGAGCGGCGGTGCGATCGGTGCTGCAGGAGCGGGCGTTTGGCGAGGCTGGTTCGCAGATTGTGATTGAAGAGTGTCTGGTGGGTGAAGAGGCCAGCGTGCTGGCGATTGTGGATGGCGACACGATTGTGCCGCTGGATGTGGCTCAGGACCACAAGCGGGCTCACGACGGCGATCGCGGTCCGAACACGGGCGGGATGGGGGCCTACTGTCCGGCTCCGGTGGTCACATCGGCGATTATGGACGATATTGTGCGGCGGATTCTGATTCCCACCGTGCATACACTGAAGGTGGACGGGACTCCTTTTTCCGGTGTGCTGTATGCGGGTCTGATGCTGACGTCCAGTGGTCCGAAGGTGCTGGAGTACAACGTGCGGTTTGGTGACCCTGAGGCTCAGCCGGTGCTGATGCGTCTGCAGACGGATCTGGCGCAGCTGCTGCTGCTGGCTGCGACGGGGCGATTGTCTGAGCTGGAGGGTCTGGACTGGGATCCTCGTCCGGCCGTTTGTGTGGTGATGGCCTCCGAGGGTTATCCTGGGGATTACGCAAAGGGGCATGTTATCAGCGGTCTGGAGTCTGCGGCGCAGCTGGTGGACGTGAAAGTATTTCACGCCGGGACGGCGCTGAAGGGCAGTGACGTTGTGAATTCGGGGGGGCGTGTTCTGGGTGTGACGGCGATTGGGTCAGACATTGCTGAAGCGAAGCGGCGGGCTTACGAAGCTGCGGATCGCATTTCGTGGCAGGGTGGCTGGTGTCGGCGGGACATTTCGGACAAGGCGGCCGGTATCAATGTCAGTGGTCGTGGCCGCTAGTCGTCAGTCGACATACAGGAATTCCGAGCTGTTGAGCAGCAGTCGGCAGACGGCTGCCAGTCCGTGATCGCGGGCGAGAGTGCTGAGGGTTTGCAGTTCGGTGTCATCGGGCTGTCTGTGCCATGTCCGGAGGACGGCAGCGCGAACCTGTGTTTCGGGTGTGGTGCCCTGCTGTACTGCCTGTTCGGCCATTTTTTCGGCGTGATGCAGGACGAACCGGTTGTTGAGCATGGTGAGTGCCTGCAGTGGTGAGAGGGATTCACTGCGGACAGGTGCCAGCAGTCCGAGGTCCGGGAAGTCGAGTGGTTCCAGCAGTGGATCCGCAATGCCTCGCCAGACGACCCGATAGATACTGCGGCGACCTGCGCCGGGGGCATCCCAGTTGTAGTCTGAGTAATTGAGGATGGGTGTGAGCTGTGCACCGGGTCGTGTCGAAAAATAGGCGACTCCGGGACCGCCCATGGTCAGATCCAGTTGTCCGCTGGCCTGCAGTACGCAGTCGCGCCAGCTGTCGGCATCCATGCGTCGTGGAGTTCTGGCGGCCAGCAGTCGATTTTCGGGATCCTGTTCGCGGAGTTTGGGGGAGGCGTTGCCGGAGCGTGCCCAGGCGTCGCTGGTGCAGATCAGTCGATGCAGGTGTTTGAGCGAGCGAGTGTCGCGAAGTTCGCAGGCCAGCCAGTCCAGCAGGAGCGGGTGATCGGGGGTGCTGCCCATACGTCCGAAGTCACCGGAAGTTTCGCACAGACCGCGACCGAAGTGATGCTGCCAGATGCGATTGGCGAGGCTGCGCCAGGTGAGTGGGTTGCGGGAATCGGCGAGCCATTCTGCGAGAGCAGCGCGGCGGGCGGATTCGGGGTGTTCGGGTGGCAGGTTGAAGTGTGCGTTGAGATCGGGGAGTGCCGACAGAGCTCCGGGCTGCACCAGTGTGCCTGGTCGATCGACATCACCGCGAGTGAGAATGTGGATATCGCGGGGTTTATCGTAGCGTATGGTGCCTCGTTCATTCAGAGCGACGGTGGCGGCGGCGTACAGTTTTTGTGGCGGGGGGAGTGCCGCCAGTCGTTCGGAGGCGATGCGACTGACGGCGAAGGCTGCGAGTGTCAGCAGTTGCGCGGGGTTGCGCTGGTCGACCGGCAGGCGCTGGATTTCGGCGATTTCGGGGGGAATGGCCAGTGTCAGATCACCGGCGGCGTCCGTCACGGTCAGTTTCATGCGACCGATAATGTGTTTGCGTCCGTGGATTTGTCGCAGCAGGACGTGGATTGAGCAGTCGGGGGTCAGGCTGACGGGCTGAGCCAGTTCGAACACGGCGAAGTGCGGCTGTGCTTCCTGAGGGTGGATGCCCCAGGCAGTCTGCAGATTTCCGTCGATGGCCTGCTGGATGTTCCAGCCTGCCTGGCTGAAGTCAGCGGTTGCGCGGCGGATTGCGAGTCGTTCGGGGGTTTGTGATCCGGGTCGAAACAGTCGCAGTTCGACTTCGTTGAGGTGCAGGTTACCGTTTTCGGCTCGTCCGGGGCCATTGTTTGGCAGTGATTCATGGGTCAGCACATCCAGTCGCAGCGCGGTGATCTGCGGCAGTGTGGTGTTTCCGGAGAGGACGGTGGTTTCCGCATCCGGGCAGGGGCCGCTGGAGAGGATGGATCCATCTTCGAGCAGGCTGAGTTCAGCGGCATCGACGGACACGAAGGACTGCAGCTGCAGCGGGGCCCAGGCAGCGGGCTGTCCCTGCGTCTGCGCCCAGGTGTTGGTGAGCTGCAGTTGTGCGGGTTCGCTGAGGATGGCGGTATCGCGGTCAGCGGCCGCTTTCAGCAGTCGCTGCCAGTGCTGCCGTTCAGCGGCGATTTTGGGATCGGCATCGTAGCTGATTTCGCCTTTGCCGATCCCGGCGAAGACAGCCTGCAGGCTGTAGTAATCAGCCTGGCTGACGGGATCGAACTTGTGGTCGTGGCAGCGTGCACAGCCCACGGTGGTACTGGTAAAGGCGGACATGGTTTGCGTGACCATGTCATCGCGGTCGAGGTTTTCGAAGTTCTTTGGTGCCGTGGCGGCGGCACTGTGGTCATACGTACCGGCTCCGAGGAATCCCAGTGCGGGAGTGATGCTGGTGTCTGTGGGGAAGAACACGTCTGCGGCGAGTTGTTCGCGAATCATGCGATCCCACGGCACATCCTGATTGAAGCGATCGATCAGGTAATCGCGATAGGGCCATGCGGCCGGCCGAAAAACATCATGTTCGAAGCCGTGGCTGTCGGCGAAGTGTACGGCATCCATCCAGTGGCGGGCCCAGCGTTCACCGTATCTGGGAGACTGCAGCAGAGTGTCGACCAGTCGTGCCAGTGCAGCGGGCTGCTGATCGGCTTCGAAAGCTGCGATTTGTTCGCTGGTCGGCAGCAGTCCGTGCAGATCCATGGTGAGTCTGCGGATGAGTGTGCGGCGATCAGCGAGCGGTGCGGGCTGCAGCTGTCGGCTGGCGAGTTCTGCGAGCAGGAAGGCATCAATGGGGTTGAGTGGAGTGTCGGGGTTGCCGACATTGGCGGGTGGTGCGGGAACGGCTGGTCTGAGCAGTGGCCGCCATGACCACCAGTCGGCGCTGATGTCGAGTTTTTCGGGTGCGGTGGAGCGGGGATCGTGTGCGCCGTCGCGGACCCAGTCTTCAAGGATGCGGATTTCGTCGTCTGACAGTTTGTCGTCGGGCATGCGGAGTTCGGGACGGGAGTGTCGAACGGCCTGAATCAGCAGGCTGTCGTCCGGTTTTCCGGGAATGATGGCAGGTCCGCGACTGCCGCCGGTCTGCCAGCCACTGGCCCAGTCCAGTGTCAGTCCGGATTCCATGCTGCCGGAGCTGTGTGAGTGGCAGTGGTAGCAGTGCTGCTGCAGGATGGGTTCGACGGTGCTGCGGAAATACTGGTCTTTTGCGTCATCCGCGTTGCCGGCGTCCGGCAGCAGCGGGCCTGCGAGCAGGCAGGTGAGCAGGAGTCTGAGTGTGGTGCGGTGGGGCATGGTGGGCAGCAGTTTTCGCGCAGGCGGTGCGGGATGGAGGCTGACAGCATACTACTGCTCGGAACGGATCACAATGGAGTGTTTTGGGGTGCGGTGGAAGGATTTTGTGCTGTTGAGCCGAGGGTGTGGTCGGATTGATTTTCACTGATGGGTGGATTTGTCTATACTACTGCCTCTGAATTCAACGGAATTTTTCGACCTGACGGCGAGTCATCATGCAGCCGGAACTGATCGAGCATCAATACGATTTTCTGGAGTTGTGCGAGCACATTCGGGAAGTGGGTCTGGTGGCCTTCGATACCGAGTTTGTTTCGGATGCGGGCTATCGGTCCGAACTGGGTCTGCTCCAGTTTGCGACTCGGGAACGCTGTGCGGCGGTGGATCCGCTGGCGATACCATCATTGGGTGCGTGGTGGGATCTGATGACAGACGACCGCACGACGGTTGTGGTGCATGGTGGTCAGGCGGAGGTGCGATTCTGTATCCAGCGCAGCGGTCAGATTCCGCGGCGGCTGGTGGACATTCAGATTGCGGAGGGTCTGCGATGTCGCAGTTATCCGCTGTCGTACAATTCGATTGTTGAGCGAGTGCTGGGGATAGCGATCCACAGCAATCAGACTCGGTCAGACTGGCTGCGTCGCCCGCTGACTCGTGAGCAGCTCACGTATGCCCTCGACGACGTCTCGCACGTGCTCAGCATCTGGGAGTCTCAGAGTCGCTGGCTGCAGTCGCAGCAGCGGATGAGCTGGGCGTGTGCGGAGTTTGACCGCATGTGTTGGGACGTGTGGGAGGACGAGCAGCTTGAGCCGTGGGAACGGTTGTCCGGGGTGCATCGGCTGTCGCGTCGTGAACTGGGTGCATTGCAGAAGCTGGCGGCATGGCGTGAGGAGGAGGGGGCAGCGAGGAACCGTGCCCCGCGTCGAATTCTGCGTGACGATCTGCTGATGGATCTGGCCAAACGTCGTCCGAGCACAGTTCAGCAGGCCCTCGCGACTCGTGATCTGAATCGTGCTGAGTACAAGAAGTTGCTGCCTGAGATGATTCGAGTGATTGCGGAAGCTGGTCGAATTCCTGAAGACCTGCTGCCGCCGCGTCAGCGTCAGCGCGATGATGCGTCATCAGACGACCAGATCATTTCGCGTTTGCTGGGTCTGGCGCTCAGCAATGTGTGTGCTGAGCAGGATGTGGCTCAGGCCCTGGCCGGTACCAATCGGGATCTGACTGAGCTGGTGCGATATGTTCGCGGCGGTGAGCGGGGTGAAGTGCCGCTGCTGCTGCGGGGCTGGCGTGGCGAAATGTTTGGTGAGCTGCTGCGGAAGGTGCTGGACGGGCGAGTCCACTTCCGGGTGGCTCCTGAAGGAGCAGCGACGCCGCTGATTTTTGAAGATCACTGATGGCGGAGGCCTGTAAGTTTGCGGCAGGCCGTCAGTCGAATTTGACCTGATAGCCGGCGATCAGCATGCCACCATCAACAACCAGGGTCTGGCCGGTGACCAGACGGCTGCCGGTGATCAGGCTGATGATACCGTCGGCGATATCTGCGGGCTGGCAGACCTGCTGCAGTGGCAGTGAGCGTTCGTAAGCCTGACGGATGTTTTCGTAACGCTCGCCCAGTCCGTTCTGCGTCCAGCGACCGGCGATGAAGCCCGGGGCAATGCCATTGACGCGGATCTGTGGTGCCAGAGTGCGGGCCAGTGAGACGGTGAGATTGTCGAGAGCCGCTTTGGAGCAGCAGTAGGGGATGGAACTGCCCTGCCCCAATTGCGCGGCGACGCTGGAGACATTGATGACGCAGCCACCGCCGGACTGTCGCATGGGTTCGACAACGGCGCGAGTGCACTGGAAGGCGCCGACCACGTTAACCTGGTAAAGTCTCAGCCAGGTTTCCGTGGAGACCTGTTCCAGTTGAGGGAAGGGGATGAAGTCTGTGGTACCGGCGCAATTGACGAGCACATCGATGCGACCGAAGGCCTGCATGGCGGTATCGGCCAGTCTGCGGCAGTCGTCATCACTGGCGATATCAGCCTGCAGGCAGCGGACCTGCCCGCCGGCAGCGGTGATTTCTGCGGCCGTGGCTTCGGCGTCGGTGCGTGAGCGGGAGTAATTGATGACGAGTCGATAACCGAGCGCGGCAAGTTTCAGGGCCGTGGCCTGACCGACTCCGGTACCGCCGCCTGTGACGATGGCCACAGGCGGAACGGTGTGCTGAGGTATGCCGGAGGAGGAAATGTTGCTGGCAGCAGTCACAGTGCGAGTCCGCGGATGATTGGAGGAATCAGACCAGTTCCGGCATGGGTTTGCCCCCATCTTCCACCAGGTACTGCGGTCGACCGGTGTTGTCGGTGATGGTGGTTGAGCTGACGGGAATGCCGAGGTGCTGGAACAGAGTGGCGTAGACTTCGCCGAATGTGACGGGTCGGGCGATGGCTTCACCGGCGATCCGATCGGTGGCTCCGATGACCTGTCCGTGCCGCATGCCGCCGCCGGCCATCACAGCGCAGTTGACCTGCGGCCAGTGGTCGCGTCCGACGATGTCGCTGATTTTCGGTGTGCGTCCAAATTCACCCCAGACAATGACGGCGCAGTCATCGGCCATGCCGCGTTCGTGCAGATCGCTGATCAGAGCGCTGAGGCAGCGGTCGAAGATGGGGAAGTCTTCCTTTTCGCGATTGAAGATGGTGTTGTAGGAGCCGCCGTGCCAGTCCCATTTGCTGTAGTTCAGGGTCACAACTCGGACACCGGCTTCGATCAGGCGGCGGGCTGCCAGCATACTTTGAGGGACTCGCGGAGCCCCGTTGTCATCGATGAAGACGTTGGGGTTTCCGGTCCCGTAGCGGGCCACGGTGGCAGGGTCTTCGCGGGACAGGTCAAGTGCTTCGGCGAGGCGTGAGGAGGTGAGCAGTCCCATGGCCTGTTCGGTGAAGACATCCATGCCGGCCATAGTCATGGAGGCATCGATATCGCGACGCAGTTGATCGACACTGCGCAGCAGGGCGCGACGATCCTGCAGACGGTCGAGTGTGACACCGTTGAGGACCATATCTTCGCGAGTGGAGCCCATGGGGCGGAAGGGTGCATGAGCGGTACCGAGGAATCCGGGGCCCGGTTCATTGTACGGTCCGTGGCTGCACTGGTAGCACAGGCTGACGAAGGGTGGCGAGGCTGGTGTGATGGGGCCCAGCACGCGGGAGACAAGTGAACCGAACTGAGGCCAGCCGCCGGATGGTTTTGGCAGTTTGGGATGGCGTCCATTGAAGACCTGAATGGCGTCATGATCAGCCTGGTTGCCGACCAGCGAGCGAATGATGGTGAGCTTATCGCCCATCTGTGCCAGCTGGGGAAAGGCTTCGCAGATGTCCATGCCCGGGACGTTGGTATGGATCGGTTTCCACGGACCGGCGAATTCCTTTGGGGCTTCGGGTTTCAGGTCGAACATGTCCTGGTGGGGAGGTCCGCCGACGAGGTAGATCATGATGACGGATTTGGCCGACCTGCCCTGCCCTGCGTTTTCGGCGGCCTGCAGGATGGAAGGCAGAGACCAGCCACCGGCAGTACCGAGTGCGGTGAGGGTGCCGATGTTGAGCAGTCCGCGGCGGGAGATGCCATCGCAGAAGGCGGAGCCTGGGGCTGAGGGTCCGAGCAGTCTGAGCATGAGTGCAGGCTTTCGGGTGGCAGGTGCCGGGGGTGGGTGGAGGGCGGGTGTGCAGTGAGTGCAGGACAGAGAATACCGACTGTGGCCGGGGAATGCAGCAGAGAAAATGGGGAAAAACGGCGAGCGAGGGCGGGAGGACTCGACATTCGAACAGCGACATTTCGAGGTCAAAACCGGGTTCCGGCTGTGGCAGGCTGGCAAACCCGGCGAAATTCGACCGTTTTTGTCTGCTGTGCACTATTGAATCGGGCGCTGAGCTCTGGTGGAGCACCGGAAAGGACGCAGGACTGTGCAGTCAGTCTGCAAAAGTGTGTCTGTCCGGCAGTTTCAGCAAAATCGAAATCGACAGACCGTCGGGTTTAAGACTTCCCGTGACTTGCAGCCAGCGGAATCCACGCAGCACGCCGCCGATAACGGCCGCGACTTCTGCCGACGCTCAGGCTCTGAGACTCTCAGCCTGCTTGAACAGCACGAACGAGGGCGTTGACCACAGGCTGCCTGAGTGCTTTGGTATTCGTACCCAGTCGATCCGCTCAACCGCACTTCGCAACAGCAGATCGCCGAGGTAGTCTTCAAGAGTACGTCCCTGCACGAAGGAGACTACTGCCCTCGCAGCCGTCAGCATGTCCCAAAGATACGCGAGATCATCTCTTTCAGGTGACATACACCACTCGTCGAGTTTGCAGGATACGAGCGCGTCGAAACGGGTTTTTTAAACCGTCCCGCTCCACCAGATCCACTTTGCGACCGAATAATGCACCGAGTTCATCCTGCATCGTCGTGAAGTCCCACAGACTCCACTGAGCGTCATCGTCAAATGAGACCAGAACGTCAATGTCGCTGGCCGGTCCGAAGTCGTCACGCAGAACCGAACCGAACAATGACAATTCATGAATCTTCCAGCGACGGCAGAACGAGTCAATCTCGCACTGGGGCAGTAATTTTTCCAGTCTTTCCGCAAGGTCAACCATGATGTCGTGTCCGCCCCGGCAACGCCGGGATTCACTTAAAACGCTGCTTGAAAACACCCGGATTGACAGCTAAACAGCTAAACAGGACGACCTGAATGCTAGTCTTTCACAGGGCGACGCATGACTGACAATCGGCGAATGGGTGATACTCGCCGTGCGGCCTGGTCGTTCGGATTTTGCACAGTGCTGCTTGAATCGGAAAGCTGATGATGCGGATCTTCTCGCTGCTGCTGTCTGTTGTTCTGACGGTTGGTTGTGGCGGCACTGTTGTGGCGCAGCAGGTTGAAGCGCAGCCTGTTGCGCCTGCGAAAGAACAGGCGTCGGCAGTGGCAACTGAAGGCCATCCCAAAGAGGTGATCAACACGCTCGGGATGAAGCTGCTGCTGATCCCGGCAGGCACCTTTACCACGGGATCACCGGCCAGTGAAAAACACCGTTACGACGGCGAAACCCAGCATCAGGTGACTCTGAGCAAGCCGTTTTATATGGGACGCACCGAGGTGACTCAGGGAGAGTGGAAAAAAGTCATGGGTACAGAACCATGGAAGGGATAGGACTACGTCCGGGAAGGCGACGACTACCCGGCGGTGTACGTCAGCTGGGCCGACGCTGTGGCGTTCTGCAAAACGCTGAGTGACATGGAAGGCGGGACCTATCGCCTGCCGACTGAAGCCGAGTGGGAATCTGCCTGCCGTGGCGGGACCAGAACGGCCTTCAGTTTCGGCGATGACGAGGCGGACCTGGAGAAGTATGCCTGGTTTTCTGCAAATGCATACAAAACCAAAGAAAAATACGCGCACCGGGTGGCGCAGAAGCTGCCGAACCCGTTTGGTCTGTACGACATGCACGGCAATGTGTGGGAATGGTGCAGCGACTGGCATGGCGATTACCCGTCCACCCCGCTCAGGGATCCTCGCGGGCCAGACTCCGGGTCTTTTCGCGTGTTGCGTGGCGGCTCCTGGGTCGGCGGCCCGAACCTCGTTCGCTGTGCGCTCCGCAACAGCATCACTCCGGAGTACCGTGTCTTCAACTACGGATTTCGTTTGGTGTTGGAGTAGTGGTTGTACCGAATCTTTCTTCTGCGATTCGGACTCTGTTACTCTGATGTGATTCCTGCGATTTGTCTTTAATGCGTCGTGCGCAGCGTGCCGCGCGAGTTTGAAACTTTGGCCTGCACCCTGTCATACCACTCCTCATTTCCGGTTCCTGCATGAACACCTGCCCGTGGTACGCGTTCGTCCGGCCCTGGCTGGAGATGTGCGAGGGACCAGCCAGCTGAGACGGGTCGCCTGGAGTGTTGATCGCGTGCAGCCGTGCGATCAGTTGCTGGTCGCAGTCGCCGCGTTTGGTCAGTGGCCAGCCCCGGCCCTCCGGGATTTATCGCTTTGGGCCATCAACAGGTTTGGCCGAATGGGCTGGCTTGCATTGAGCGAACGGAAGCAGGAGTGGCTGCCGAAGGCAGCCACTGTGCCGGGTGGAGCCGGGCACAGTTGGGTTCAGAGAACCTGTGGACGGTACTCTCAGGCCATCGGGGTTGCTTTCCGGCAGAGCCCAGTACTTCTGAGAGACACTGGGGGATACATCAGGGTCAGGCGGTTGTCGCGAGGCTTTTCGTGGCGTTGCAGACTGTTTCAGGACTGCAGGCGACGACATTGGCGTCCAACATTATCCATGTCAGTCTTCGATAACCTTCCAGCGGATGCTCATAGTGAAACTTGATGATTGCCTGCTTTTCATTGTCGGTCAGCCAGTTTGGGTCATCCATATGATTCTCATCTGACGACAGCGGTAACTCTGGTTCACCGACTGGTTCGCTGTTTACTTGCAAAGACAAAGTGACTGCATAATTTCTTTCGTTAGTTCAGGGGCGATTTGTCGTTGATGCTCAAGATCCAGCACACTGTTCACGACAGCCACTTCCTGAGCTTCCTGCAACACGTCCTGCGAAATCAGATCGTTGCTCCAAAGCCAGTATGCGACTTCGCACCAATACCAAAGAGGCGCGTTTTCGGTAATGTTGCAGGCTGGGGGCGGAAATCCTCCTGGCCCACGAACACCGATCATGTATTGATGTACAAGTTGCCGACTGCGGCCAATCTTTCGAGCGATTTCTGACTGTGTTACTAAATTGCAGACATCCACTCGCAGGACCCGCAGCCCGAAACCGCAGCCATTGATCGCAAGCACTGCTGAGACAATTGCTTCACGGAGTGAAGAGGCAGTTCTGGAAAAAGTCAAAAACAATCGACCGAAACGAAGGCTTAATGTGGCATCATCACACCCCGATTTGAAGATGGCTTCTTCAAGTTCCGGTGTAATTGACTGCAGCCCGTCAAGGAGCAATGTAAAATCATGTTCCTGCATAGAATTTGAATTAATAGTCATAGCGTTTCCCCCGGTCCTGCATCGTCGTTTCCATCACAGTGAGGACAACTATCTACCTCTCGACGAATGTGCCTCGCATGATTTTCAGGAACACGAGGTGTCGACCAAACCGACACGATGCATCCTTCCTGTGTGGCCTGGGGACAAAAAAGCCTTCCCCACGCATACCCGCCGGAAATCTCAACGCGCCAGCCGAGGCTTTCTGCGTATGACACAGCCTTTTCGATGTGTTTGTTTGGGTGTCGAGGTCGCGACATGGATGCTCATGGCTCGAGTATAGATCGGCTGTTGACAGGTGTCAAGCGAAGAAAGGATGTGGAAATTCCTCAGAAAGCGAATGACAGCCGTAACCGAGCGGTGGCAAAAGAGTCTGTTGTCAAAAACGGTGTGATCTGTCGTTGCGGTTCACGGTAACCGAACACCGCAACCATTGTAGCCAGGCCCGCCACACTTGCTCGATTTGAGTTCTTTCAACCGACCTGTTGTGGCGGGTGAATTATTGCGCACGTGGTGGGCAGGATCAGGTCTCTGGAATGGGAGCAGCGGCTTGAGCGGCAGGCACAGTTGCAGTCGACTGTGAACGAGTTTCGTAAGTGGGGCCGACCACGATTCGATTTCCCGATGGCGTCTGCATTTTTCTGCCAGAGGCAGATGCAGATATGAGTGAAACAGTGATCAGTGCTGTACGGTTACAGTTGAATTGAACCTGATCAATCGGCGGACGGTTCAGTCGCAGATGATTCTCGTATGACTTTCGCATCCTTGGCTCCTTGAAGATTGAGCAATGAGTTTTTGTTTTGCTAACGTTTTCAAACACCACCATGGATATTCCGCTCATCTTCGCGGAGCCTTTGTTGCGATTCCGGAGTTTTTGCCGCCGGCAAGGATTTTCCGGACACGCACGAGCAGCGTTGATTTGTGCACATTCGTGGTCCAGGAAAACGTCCGTCGCGGAAGTCGGTTAAGGGGTGACCGTACTCCACATCTGCTGCCGACGGAAGCGCAGTTTGAGTATGCGATGCGAGCGGGTGCGACGACACGATTCGCCACGGGGGATAATCCGCAAAGTCTGGACGGATACGCCAACGTGCAGGACGCCAGCCTAAAGCTCAGGGTGCCGAACCTGAACTACGCCAATTACCCCAGTTTCAGGTTCGATGACGGTGTGGCCCTGGCGGTCTTGGGCAGTTATCAGAAGAATGCTTTTGGTTTGTACGACATGCGCGGGAATGTGTGGGAATGGTGTCGTGACGGGTACGATGCGAAATACTATGCCGCTGCACCTGATCAGGATCCTCCGGGCCCCAGCTCCGGGTCCTTTCGCGTGTTGCGTGGCGGCTCCTGGTTCCGGGAGCCGATCAGCGTTCGTTGTGCGTCCCGCTTCTTCAACGCTCCGGGAGAATGTCTCGGCAGCTTCGGATTTCGTTTGGTGTGGGAGTAGTTTTTGCCGAGTCTCTCCTCTGCGCTTTCTGCGATCTGCCCACATTACGGCACGCGCAGCGTGGCGAGCGAGATTGAAATTCGGGCCTTCACCTTGTCATACCACTCCTCATCTTCCGGTCCCTGCATAATCGCCGGCCCGTGGTATGCGTTTGGTCAGTGGCCAGCCGCCGATGCGGTCGAAGATTTCACGCCGGAATGCGAGACTGGCGTGGAAGCGCCCGGTGGCGTCCTCCTGCGTCAGACGTCCGGTGTAACTGCTGAGCACGAGCGATGTACTGGTCAGACGGGACTCAGAGTTTGGCCTGTTGAGAGATGGCGAAATCTGCTCGATCAGGCCCTGGGCCGATGCGAATCCGCTGCCGCCGTGCGACTTGCGATCGCGTCAACGCATTGGGAGCGGGTTCGCCGAACGAGCGTCGAAGTCGTCGAACGGAACCCGCCACCCGACCGAACCGCCCCGTGTCGCAGCCCCGGAAATGTTCTCCGAAAATGCTTGAAATCGCACAAAAAGTTCGGTGAATTTTCATCTATTCGCAGTGCAATCAAAGCCACGACGTGCTGAGCAGTTTTGCAGGTTCAGGCTTTGAACCCGACGCTGCAGCAGATGGCGGGGTCGTGCAGGATTTCTGGGATTCGTAGCTTACCAGAACCCCGCAATTGACGAGCGTCGTCGTGGAGCGTTAAGAGCGGAGGTTGCCTGTGGAGACTTTGCTCTGGGTGTTGCAGTGGGTCGTGTCGCTGGTCGGCGTTGGAGCCTACCTTGTCCTGGTGTACCACTGCTTCAGGGAGTACGGGGCGTGGAAAGTCATTATTGGATGGTACTGGTTGAGTACGGCCCTTCACCAAGAAGGCTTCAGGAACTGGGCTTTCTTTCTCTTCCCGCCCGGATATTTGCTCTTCTTGATCTTCGCTGGCAGCAACCGGTGGCAGAATTTGAAAACCCCGCTCATTGTCTTCGGCCTGTGTGTGCTCGCTGCGACAGTCTTCCAGCGAGCGCGGCTGGGTAACTGGGCGTGGCCGAATTCAGTTGGACGTGCCGGTGCTGTTGTAACGCAGCAGGTTGCAACGCAGGCTGATTTGCCCACCAAGGAAAGTGCGCCGGCTGCGGCAAATGCTGGCGAGTACAAAGAAGTGGTCAACACGATCGGAGTGCAACTGCTGCTGATTCCGGCAGGAACCTTCAATAGTGGCTCGCCGGCCAGCGAAAAGGACCGCATGGACGACGAAACTCAGCATCAGGTGACGCTGACGAAACCGTTTTACATGGGCCGCACCGAGCTGACTCAGGGACAGTGGAAGAAGGTCATGGGAACGGAACCATGGAAGGGTAAGAGTTTTGTTAAGGAAGGCGACGACTATCCGGCCGTTGACGTCAGCTGGGGTGACTCAGTGGAGTTCTGCAAAAAGCTAAGTGCGATGGAGGGTAAGGTTTACCGACTTCCGACGGAAGCGGAGTGGGAATACGCCTGCCGCGGCGGGACCAAAACGTCGTTTAGTTTCGGGAACGATAAAGCGAAACTGAGGAGGTATGCCTGGTATGATGGAAACCTTGGGTGGGGTAAGAAATACGCGCAACGGGTCGCGCAGAAGCTGCCGAACCCGTTCGGTCTGTATGACATGCATGGAAATGTTTGGGAATGGTGCAGCGACTGGTTTGGCGATTACCCATCCACCCCGCTCACGGATCCTCGCGGTCCAGACTCCGGGTCTTTTCGCGTTTTGCGTGGCGGCTCCTTCCAACACGAACCGTACAAAGCTCGTTGTGCGGTGCGCAACTACGACGCTCCGGAGGGCCGTAGCAGCGACGGCGGATTTCGTTTGGTGTTGGAGTAGTGGTATTGGCTCAGCGGGAGCTTCGCCCTGGGATGGTGAAACGGTGTGAGAATGGGGAAATCGGGATGTTTTCGCACTGCCAGCCACTTGACATCTCTTCCGTGACGGGTTGTTGCCAGCACTGTTGGTCTCACGCAAAGGCGCAAAGGCGCAAAGT
>Ga0209985_10001458_pt1 | contig 23195 bp, 16 predicted proteins | sample NOAtaG_FD_187305 | JGI IMG/M metagenome (GOLD analysis project Ga0209985, IMG submission 187305) | Freshwater lake microbial communities from Lake Erie, under a cyanobacterial bloom - NOAA_Erie_Diel6S_1000h metaG (SPAdes) (version 2) | ecosystem: Environmental > Aquatic > Freshwater > Lake ...
GGCTTCCGCAATATTCAAAGGCACCGATAGAGCCGCTCGCTTAAGCTGGTCACAGAGTTCCGCGTGACCTCGCGGCACAGTTGACAGCACCTGCGTAGAAAGGGCAAGAAGTGCTATCGACTTCTGCTAGACCTCTAATTTTTCATGACTAAGTTGAGGTAGATGGTCCAAAGGCAAAGCCTCCAAGGCGACGATCATGATCAGGCCAAAGGCTAGGCCAAAGGCTAACGCGAAAGCCAAGGACATCGGCAGGCAACGGCGAAAGATTCTGCTAGTCTCTGGTACTAAAGGATCGGCCTGGATGACGTTGGCGAAGCCAAACGTCAACAGGCCCTCATTTTTCATGACTAAGTTGAGGTAGATGGTCCAAAGGCAAAGCCTCCAAGGCGACGATCATGATCAGGCCAAAGGCTAGGGCAAAGGCAACGCGAAAGCCAAGGACATCGGCAGGCAACGGCGAAAGATTCTGCTAGTCTCTGGTACTAAAGGATCGGCCTGGATGACGTTGGCGAAGCCAAACGTCAACAGGCCCTACTTACCATAACCAAAATCTTCCGAGTTGGATGTAGGCCGCGCTTGCCCAGGCTGTCTGGTTGAAGGCTCAAGTGAAGTTCTCCTGAGCTAGGCACACCTGCTCGAAGAACTTTGTATCCCTTGTTGAGAATCACATGCAGAAGGTTAAAAATAGTACCGTCCCCCAAGGGCGATATCGACCACGAAGCTGCTGGAGTCGACCAGGATCAGCGCAGGGCCCAATTCTCCGAAAAGCTGCAGAGGGACTTTACGGAGGGTATAACTCACCCCGATCGGAGCTCGGACGCCGATTTCCGTGTCATCATCTTCGTAACGCGTGTCGACCTGCAACCAACGTAGACCCAGGCCAAGCTGCACGTCTATACTGATGCCATCGATCTTAATGAGCCCTCGCTGATACCAGAGATGGTCCACATGCAGTTGAAAATCGTTGTCGTCCCATCCGAGGGCTACGGCTATGGATCGATCCCGCTCGAACTGATAGTTACCAGTGAGCCCAGTGGGGCCCGCGAGAACCAAGCCGAGCCCGAGAGGGCCTGCCGCGAGAGCAGATTGCGTCAGAAGGCTGGGGAATGCCAACACAAGTGCCAACAAAAAACGGCGAATCATGCAAAGATCTCCTGATCGTTAAGAAGCGACCGTGCTTGGGTCGCTGCGTCTCCGCTCCCGACAGCGACGGGACACGAAACATCCGCACAGCTGCATTGGAGCAGAGGATCTTGCGCTCTTCCCAGTGCATGGAGAAAGAGTGAGCTTCATTTGGCCTTGTAAATCAAATCGTCGAAGGCTTCGGGCCGCTTGCCAGGGCTGGAACCATTGCGCAGATCTTCGGGGAGACCCATTTGAACACCCCCTTCGACTTCGCGTATGATGTCGTAGATCCGACTGTCGCGACCTGGAATCGTCTGCCCACCACAGGCTAATCCGGAGACTTCGACTGGGATTTCCAGTTCCCAGTCCGTTATCCCGCAGAGAGCGACAGCGTTAAATGCGTCGACGATCCGTGAATCCAGAGCGGTCAGGCGCACGTTAGAAAACGTCAGATCGAGGCCGCTGCTCACCTGATCGAAGACATAGGGTCCTGAGAATGAAAAATCGTACACGGCTCCATCACAGGCTGTATCACCGAAAACAGTCTGCACCATTTCGAAGCGACTATTCTCGAACAAAAAGTCTTTGACCGCTGACAGGCCATCGACCTGGAGACAGTCTGACCCGTAGAGCCCTTCGATTTTAGCCCAAGCCGGACTGCTCAGGAGTAGCGCGGCAACAACGCAGAGTCGGGATAATAGCATCGTGGTTCCCCCCCCCTATAGGCCCACTAAGTTGGCACCTTCGGAGGAGCTTAGAGAATCCTCCCCTTGAGGGTCAAGGCTAAAAGCTTTGTTGCCGCGGTCCAGGGGCTGTCTCCTCACGGAAACGAAGGGATCTTGGCGGGGGTGTCAATCCAAACGAGCCCTCAGGGCTTTTAACTTGTCGAATTGTCGGAGCATGCTGCGTTCGGATGTCAGGACGATGGCTTCCTCTAGGTCTAGCCAACGTAGCTCTTTTGACTCATTTGTGGGAATCAGGGGCAGGCGATCGTCGAGTACGCAGAGATAACGAACGTCGTAGTGCAGATGTTCGGGCTCGTGCAGTCGTGCGGGGATTGCATGGATATCGCAGTCAAAGGGAAAGGGTGGTGTCACCCCCCAGTCTTTTTCATAGGCGAGGGTCTGGACCTCGGACCGACCCGATTCTTCCTGGGCTTCGCGAAGGGCCGAGCGCGCAACGTTCGAATCACCATCGGTATGCCCCCCCAGTTGCAACCACTTGCCCAGCTTGGCATGCAGGGTGAGTAAAACGCGGTCGTATGCAGGGTTGGTCACGAGTGCTGAGCCCGTGACATGGCCTTCGAGGCATGTTCGTTCGAAGCAATGACTTTGCCGGCGAACAAATGCCTCGAGACGATCGACATGGTCTCGTTCCTCCTCGGCCTTCCAGCTCGAATAGCGGAGGACTCCTTGGGTCCAGATCTGACGGTATTCTGTGAGCGAACGTAACAAGTCATCACGATGCATAGGCAAACCTCACGGCAAGAGGCCGAATCTAACTCGATTGGTGTGAAGGTGTAAAGGGTGGGAGCGAACGAAACGGATCGCCGAGTCTTTTCAGGCTCGTCGATCCGGCAAAGTCAACACTATAGGCTTGCCTTTGGTGATCACCATCGTGTGCTCGTATTGAGCAGCTAGAAAAGGCCTTGGGGTCAGGAGGGTCCAGCCATCTGCAGCGGTGTCAACGGTACGAGCCCCGTTCGAGAGAAAGGGTTCGATTGTTATGACAAGATGCTCCGTTAGCATTCGCCTGTCCTTGGGGTCAAACACGGGAGGAATAAACCGTGGCTCCTCATGTAGTCCACGACCGACACCGTGACTGCCAAGATTTTCGATCACCGTCAACTGATGCTTGCGAGCGACCTTTTCAATGGATTTACCGATCACATGGAGACTTTGCCCAGCCCGTGCAGCATCGATCGCGGCAAGAAGGGCAGCTTCCGCGCCTTTGCATATCGACGCCTTAAGGGGATCGACCGGTGGTACGATAAAGCTCGCTCCAGTATCAGCGAAGTAACCATGGAGTTCAGCCGAAACGTCGATGTTCACGAGATCACCCGCAGCTAGTCTCTGGGGACCCGGAATACCATGGGCTACTGCTTCATTGACACTGATACAGGTGGTGCCTGGAAAATTATAGACCTTACGCGGGGCTGACTCCGCACCATGCTGAGCCAAGTACTCGCTTGCACAGTCGTCTAACTCTTGAGTCGTCATGCCTGGCTCCATCTGCTCAGCCATGTGCTGCAAACAATTCGCAACAATTTTGCCAATCCGCTTCAGAGCTATGAGATCGTCTTCGGTTTCAAGTGTCATGACTGTACTTTCTTTATGAATCGTTTTATTGGGATCGTAAGGCACTCTGTCGGGCTCCTCAAGCTATTGTAGCAGACTAGGCAGAAGACGATCTGGGCTGGCTTCGAACCTACTCGATGCGATGTCCGTTGACGGAAGAACGGTCCCGCTTCATGCTGCCCGAGGCCTGGGGCAGTCTTCGAAGGACTGAGCCTCAAGAGGGAGTTCCGGCGCTTGCGCACTTTAGGTCAATAAGACGCATTTTTGTGTGCTATCTTTGCGTGGTTAATCGAGCGATCGATGTGTTTGCAATATGCATACAGTTCGAGCGTCCCCCTACGGTGAAGTTGAAACTCTATGTTTAGAATAGGATCCCACGATGAATAAGACATGGCCTTTGATTGGAGTGCTCGTCGTGTCCCAGATGTGGACGGGCTGTGGTTTGTTTGGCAAGAAGAAAAAGAAGGATAAGCCTGGGACAGTCGTCCAGTATTTTGTGCATGGCGATCCCGAAGAACTGATCAAAGGTGCGCGTCTCAATGGTGAAAGCTTTCTGACGCTGGATCGATTGAGTGCTCTCAATGACTATCATCTGTCGGCGGGTTATGATTTCAGCGAGCGATCTGAGGAATACAACCCAGCGAGCTTCGACGAAGTCGAAAATCAAAACAGCACGGATAAGAGCGACGAAGACATCACCGAGAGCTTCGCTTTTACCAATTGGTCGTTTCGACAGATAGGCCAGGGAAGCAGCTACCGGTTTGCACCAGCAAGCGGTCCGCTGGATTTATCCATCGGTTTCCAGCTGCGACAGGGCCGCTTGGAGCTGGTGGATATCAATCGTTTTCCGGTTACAGTCCTGCATTACAGCATCAAGCCTGACGCCAGTGCTTTCAGTTTCCTCGTCCGCTTTGATAGCAAAGATTACGGTCGCCGGCTCTTGTCACTTAGCTTTGGCAAAAGTAACGAAGTCCAGCCTTTGCCCGAGGCTGCGAAGGATTTTTCATATCTCTATGGCAATCGTCCCATCGGCTGGAAGCAAGATGTGATCGAATTGCATGCCTGCGGTACCTTTGACGAACCTGCCAAGGAAAGTATCCGGAAAAGTGTCGAAGCTTGGGTCCAGGACCCTCAAGTTGCTCTGGCCGAAGGCCGGCAGAACGTGAAGCTGAGCTTCAAGACCGATTATGCACCGTTCTCAGATGTCAACGATCACTGTCTGATCCTTGTCGACAACTTCCGAGCTGAGAACAGCACTCGCTTTTACACGGCAGGTATGAATCTGCCCGTCATCAACCTAGCTTCTAAGTCCATCGTCGATAGCGATATTGTGATCTTTCTCCGCAATAAGCGCGGCGAATTCTTAGGACAGGCAGGCGAGACAACGATGCATGAGTTGGGTCACTTCTTCGGCTTGGGCCATGAGTTTGCCGAGGACTCCGCAGGGCTTGCTCTTTATCGGAGCATCATGGGCTATAGCCAGGGGAGCGATACGATTCAAACACGGGACTTCGAAGCGATTCGCGGCATTTACGGCAAAGCTCTTGGAACTATAGAGTAAGCGCCAAGGGGAGCTGCAAGGCTCCTCGATCCAGAATCCGCTGGCTCCCTTCTCCGGACGATGGCATCTTAGTGGGGATGCCTTTCCCCAAGAGGAGCCGCCTTCATGCTGGAATGTGCCGTCGCAGACGACCTGGAGATCCAAGAAGCCTTCCGTCAGGTCCATGCCGTCTGGCCTCACGACCCCGATCCAGCCCGTCACCTCGCCCTAAGACTCGCATCGATTCAGCATCAAAGGGCAACTTGGTTTGTTGGCAAAAAGGCCGGACGCGTCGTGACGAGTCTCGGTGCTTACCCCTATCATGCTTTCGGACCGGATGGTCTACGGCCTGTCCGCGTGTTGGGAGCCGTGTTCACTCTCGCGACAGAACGAGCTCACGGCTATGCAGGGCAGCTCATCCGATGGGTGCTGCAATATTTTCGGGATCGTGGTGTGGGTCACTTCGCTCTCTTTTCCGACATAGGCACCCATTACTACCAATCTTTCGGCTTTCAAGCCTTGCCATCCTTCGAATGGGAGATTCCTGTTGGCACAGAGATCAGCGCAGAGGATAGAGAGATCACCAGCTGGTCTGCTCCCACCCCCATGCAGCCGGGACCGATGGGCTGCGCTTTTGGCTTTGATCGACTAGCTGACGAACAGGCATGGATGTGGGCCAAGCAGGGAAACATTCGGCTCAGTCGATGGCAAGCCCTGGGTTCTTCATCGTCCTTTTGGCTGCTAAGCCGGAGAGGTGGGGAAGGTGCCTATATTCTGCTCGAAAGCAATCTTCCTCAAGAGAGTCCTCATTGGGAGCAGTTTCGGAGGGTGGTTCAGGCCGATGCCCGCCGCTACGGTGAAAGCCGGGCCCAGGGGTGGTGGACGTCCTCGGAAGCACATCCCGGAGCAGCTCAAGCCGAGATCCTACCAAGGGACAAGGAAATCTTTATGTGGCTGAATGTACGGGGCGGTGTGGACTCCTGGTTCCAAGCCATGAAGGACCAATCCTTTCGAGTCTTTTTGAGCGAACATGTCTAGGATTGGGCAATACTTCCTCGGCGAAGGCTTGTTCGCAAATTGTGTTGAAGTCCCCGCTCGACCTCCCTAAATTGGCGCTTTGGACGACCTCAGGTTTAGGGAGCTACATCGGCCATGACTGGAATCCAAACAGAAAAGTTCGAACGCGATCTCGCCTACGTGATGCAGGGACTCCGAGAGGTGCTCAGCGAGTTGGGCTACAAGGAACTTCTGCCTTTCATACCCTTCGTAGAACAGGACGAAGCGGAAACGGCAGCAGCGCTCAACTCCGTGCCAGCCCAGGCCCTCAAATTGGTCCAGCTTCTGTCCCTGTCTTTCCAGCTGCTGAATATGGTGGAGGAAAACGTCAATGTCCAGCAGCGACGCTCGGCTCAGTCCTCCGGACGACTGGAGCAAGAATCGGGACTCTGGCCCTGGACTTTGGCTGACTTGAAGGCGCGCGGTTTTGACGAAACCGAGATCCGAGCTGCCGTGCGCCAATTGCAAGTCGAACCTGTGTTGACGGCACATCCGACGGAAGCCAAGCGTTCGACCATTCTCGAACATCATCGCGATTTTTATCTGCAACTCGTCAAGCGCGAGAACCAGATGTGGACCCCTGTGGAACAGGCCTGGCAGAAAGAAGAGATGAAGACCGTTCTCGAAAGGCTATGGCGTACAGGTGAGATTTTTCTCGAACGGCCTGATGTCGTATCCGAACTGCGCAACATCATGCACTACTTGAAAAACGTGTTTCCCCAGCTCTTGCCCTGGCTCGACAATCGTTTCGATCGGGCCTGGCAGGAAAGTGGTTTTCAAGGGGAACTTAAGTTTCTCGAAGGGGATTATCCGAAGTTCCAACTCGGGACATGGGTCGGGGGTGACCGGGATGGACACCCCTTCGTGACAGGTGAGATTACACAAAAAGCACTGCATGAGTTGCGATTGAATGCCCTGATTGTACTCCGGCATAAAATGATCGATCTCGCCAAGAAGTTGAGCATTGCGGACCAGTTCCAAAGCGTGCCCGAAGTTCTGCTTGCTCGCCTGAGCTACTATCAGCGCAAATTTCCCGAACTTCACGCCCGGGCGATGGCGCGGAATCCAGGCGAATCCTGGCGGAACTTGGTCAACATCATGATCGATCGTCTGCCGATCGAAGTCGTGCGTGACCATGCGACTCATTTGAGTGAGCGAGAGACCAGCTACCACCGGCCTATCGATGTCAAGGAAGATCTCGGAGTCCTGGCCGATTCGCTGCGCGCGATCGGTGCACAGAGGTTAGCGAATACGGAGTTGCATGATGTCACCCGCTTGCTTGAGACCTATGGTTTTCACAGTGCTCGACTCGATATTCGCCAGAACAGTCGCTTCCATGAGAACGCACTCCAGCATCTGATGAGCTTGGCAGGTGTCGCCAACGCAGAGAGTTATGCACAATGGAGTCATGAGGAAAAAGCCAGTTTTCTCGCGTCCGAACTTCGGAGCACGCGCCCTTTCACCGTGCGGACGCAGCCTTATCAGGGGCAGGCTCGCGATGTGATGGAATGTCTGCAGGTGATCCTGAACTATCGGCAGCGCTACGGTGGTGACGGCATTGGGGCCTACATCGTGAGTATGACTCACTCTGTAGAGGATCTTTACACGGTTTATCTTCTCGCCCGCGAAGCAGGTTTGACCGAAACGAAGGATCATCAATTGATCTGTCCGATCCCGGTTGTGCCGCTGTTTGAGACGATTGATGACTTACGCGAGAGCGTGGTGATACTGGAAGCGTTCCTGACCCATCCTGTCACCAAAGCGAGTCTAGCCTTCCAACAGCAGGAACGTGGTTTGGAGCGACCTCTGCAGCAGATCATGGTCGGTTATAGCGATAGCTGCAAGGATGGCGGGATTCTGGCTAGTCAATGGCATCTCTATCAGGCGCAGAGTGAACTGTCCCTGGTGGCCGCTCGTTATGGAGTCGACCTCTGTTTCTTCCACGGTCGCGGCGGTACCGTTAGTCGCGGCGCTGGGCCTGTGCATCGCTTCATGCAGTCGTTACCTCCGGGCGCCCTGCGCGGTGCATTCCGCATGACGGAACAAGGCGAAACGATCGCCCGCAAGTATGCGAATCAGGCCACAGCGGTTTATAACCTCGAACTTTTGCTCGCCAGTGCAACAGCCGAGACCCTGATCAGTCCGAACAAGGATCGAGCTGAGCCTTGGTTTGCCGGGATCATGGACCAGCTGGCGACGCGTAGCTTTGAGGTCTACCGACAGCTGATCACACGTGCCGATTTCATGAGCTTTTTCCGGCAAGCCACGCCCATCGATGTCTTGGAGCACTCGCGGATAGGAAGTCGGCCCTCCAAGCGGACCGGCCAAGCCACACTAGAAGACTTGCGCGCGATCCCCTGGGTCTTTAGCTGGAATCAGGCTCGATTCTATCTCCCCAGTTGGTTCGGAGTCGGAACGGCTCTCTCAGAACTCGAGTGTCAAGATCCCGGGCGGTTTGCACAGATGGGGCAGCGGCTCAATGATCTGACCTTACTCAACTACGTGCTGCATAACGTCGAGACGACTGTCGCATCAGCAAGCGAGGAGATCATGTCCGCTTACGGCGAGCTGATCCAAGATCCCTCGACCCGAGCGACCTACATGGATCTCATCCTGGGTGAGTTTCGTCGCACACGCGAGATGCTCATCAAAATGTTTGGTTCTTCCATTGAAACGCGTCGCCCTCATGTGGTGAAAACGATTTCTCTGCGCGAGCCAAGTCTGAAAGTCCTGCATCATCTGCAGATTTACCAACTTAAAGAATGGCGACAGAGCGACCCGAATGATCATCAGCGTCGGGAGATTTTGCTTGAAAAGTTGTTTGCCACGATCAATGCGATTGCGGGTGGTCTGAGGAATACAGGCTGAGGTCTCCTGTTAGGAAAGGCAGGCTTGGGACCTTCGCGCTGCCTCGATTCTCCCCCAAGGTGAGCTCCGTGACGCTGTGTGAGATCTTAGAGGGCCTCCCTCTCCATCTTCTAGTAGCAGAAAGAGGTGAGGTTTTTCAGAATCCTTACCAAAAAAGGGGTTCGATTCTGAGGCCCCCAGCCGATACTACCGGCTAGGGTTGAGGGAGGACGACATCGGGAGGCGGAATGGAAGCCCTGGAGCTGCAAGCCATTGAAACCTTGAGATTTTTCGTCCATCGTGAAAACGGTGTCGTTCGCTTTCACGGGTGTATCGGTGATACGCCCGATCTTGCCGCTTTGGACAGTATTCTCACTTCGGGATCCTTATGCGATCTCGGTCACCTCCATTACGCTTCCTGGATCGGTCTCCGGCGGCTTGATGACTATCTTGCGGCCCATGGCTTGAAGGTTCGTTGGACGCGGGTATCCTACTCCCTTTTTAGTATGTTCCGTCTTTTGCCCTATTGTCAGAAGCAGACCTTTGTCCAGGTTGAGCTTCCCTGCGTTGGCCAAGATTCCCTCCACGAGTGGGTTGACCTGGAAAAACTGAATCGATCGAGCGATTGGAGCCGGGCAGCCAGCGGGCGCGTCATCAGCATCCCTCTGGGCGAGCTCTTTCCAGATGAGAAGCCGCGCCGCGAGAAAGCTGAACTTGACTTGGGTATTCCAGAAGAGATGCGCAGTATGGCAAGTTTTTGGCTGCGTTACGCGAGTTTTTCCCAGACGACACTCGAAATGAGTCTCGACCTGGTCCGCGCCGCAGAGTTCAACCTGATGCAGCTACTCGGGGATATCAATTGCCGTCTCGAAGCTGGAGAGGAAGCTATACGGGTGCTTCATCCCGAGGTTGTACCCACTCTGGTGGTTCAGGTCAAAGCCCTGACTCGAGACACGCGCGCGGAGTTCGGTCGCCTGGCACAGCGACTCAAGTCCCAGTTCGAAGGCTGTGAGGGTCGTTTGAGTCTGATGGTGGAGCAGGGGCTCAGCGGTTCTCCCCAGGGCTTTGCAGATGCGTTGAAGGCTTATGGCCATGCGACTCGGGCGCTTGAGGTCGTGGCTCAGGCTAGTGAAGAATGTGGTATCGCGATCGGGGGCCGAATTTTATCCATAAGCGGACAAAATCTGCTGCGTGAAACCTTCCAAGATCTCGAGGATCCCGGACCGGAAAGCATGGCTCGGATCAGGCAGGCGTTTGCCATCATGGATTTTATGTCAGAAGATGATTGGTTGGCGAGCCGAGAATTGATCAAAGCAGAGATTGCGACACTCGACGCTCTCATGAGTCGTTGTGTCGTGACCCTTCAGGGTTTTGATATGATGCGACAGATCTTAGAGCATCGCATTCGAGAATTTAAGACTCTTCTAGAAATACCTGGGGTACAGGGTCCAGAGGCCATCTATGCAACAGAACGTCGGAATGAAATTGTTGAATTGATCGCATCTCAATTGGTTACAGATCAAGAGAAGGCGGCCTTTGAGTTTCATTTACCGGACAGTTACACTGTGCATGGCAACAAACAACGGCAAGAGCCGGGGGACGTACTTTTGTTCTGAGAAAAAAAAAGGCTGAAGCGGAGCCTCAGCCTTCAGAAGTGTGCAATGATGATACTAAAAACGATTTCTCCAAGTTTGAATGACAAGCTGGCAGGAGAAAAGCCAGTGCCAAAAGAATCCCCGAAAAAAAACCCCTCCTTATTTCGCTGTCTCGTAAATAGCTAGCTGTCCATCGTACAGTTTTACGCATGAGGAATCCCATACCCAATCGTGGGCTGATTCGCCTGAGGTTTGGTGTTGAACCTGTTGAACCCCATTGACTTCATCTCTGCATATAATTTTATCGGTCGTGTTCCCGATGAGCTAGAACCTGAGGAAAAAAATTGTCTGCGGGCTATCCTGGTGGGTTTAACTATTTGAATATATTGGTATATAGTGATTTTAAATAACGTGCCTCAAGTTTTGTTTAGGGATCGAGTTGGAAATCAGTCCCCCCTGTTTCGTAGGCGACGGTCTTCTGATTAGGCTATGCAAGGAAGAGCCGCATCGGCGACAGCTAGTGCCTACCCAGACGGATGCTTGGGGTCGGGAGAGTCTGGCGACTGCGGCACGTACCCCTTTGGACTTTTTAGGGTGGGGGAGGGGACTGAGGGTTGGGACTCAGTCCCCCAAGTCTTAGGGGATGAGTGCTGCGGATGTCGTGCTCGATCCACGGGGACCCGCAAACACATCATCGACCGGCGTGATGGTCACATCTTGAGCGTCGATCTGCAACTTGAGCGCGCCAATCACCTTGTCTTCGTCGAGAAGTTGCTGCGGCTTCACTCCATCGTAGGTGACGGTAGACACCGCATCGGTCACCAGCTTCTCTTTCAGACCTTTGGCGTCTTGGGTGATCATGACGACCTGCAGGTCTTGAGACGAAAAGTACTTGCGGATCGCTTGATTGACTTCAGCAAGCGTCAGCTTAGATAGCCGATCGCGCAGGGTCGAGGTGTACTCTCCGATCCCGAACCAATCGGAATCAAGGGCGTAACCAATTTGTTGGTCTTGAGTCGCCGTCATCACGAAGACGTTCTTGAGGAGATAGTCGCGGGTTTGAGCAAACTGCTTTTCAGTCAGCCCTTCACGTACCAGACGATCGAGCTCGAAAAGGGCGATGCGAAGCGCCATATGGGCATTTTCGGGTTGGACGGGGCGCAGCCAGATTTCAAACAATTGGGCACGACGCGCTATGTTGGGTGGAGGAAAAAATTGAAACATACCGCCGGGAAAAGCCTCGATGTAGGCATAGTCCCCGTAATTCATGCCGCGCACCTCCCGAATCCGCTCGTAGAGGTGTGACATCGAACTGCGGTGCTCACCGAGCCAGGCCCGTGCCAACCAAAGGGCTGCGAAGTCAGGGTGTGCACGCGTAACCTCCAGGGGGTGACCGAGAGAAATCGCGGTGGCCCGTGTGTTCTTTTGGACGATGTTGACAGTCAGACCCTTGGACCTCTTGCCCACGATCGTTTGTAGCTCGGGCAGACTCTGCTGAGCCGGCAAAGCGGTGAGTTCGCCCTGAAGACGCTTGATGAAGCTATCACTGGCGTCGCCGTTGACACCAATCGTGAGATTGTTCTGAGCATAAGCTCGAGCGATGAAAGATTTCACGTCATCCATCGTGATGCTTTCAATCCCTGCGACTGTCCCTAAGACAGGATGAGCATAGCGTGTGCCGGCAAAGACCAGTTCTTGGAGTCTCTCTTTGCCGAGTTCCTCCTCGTTGTTGGTACGAAGACTGGTCTTCAAGTCATTCAATTGCTCGGCTTTGAGGCGCTGAAAGTCTTCGTCGCGAAAACCAGGCCGTAGAAGGCTCGGTAGCAAGATACTAAGAACCTTATCTCCATGGTCTTTATGCATACGAAGAGTAAAGGTGGTCATTTCTTTATCAACACGACTCGACAGGCCTGCAGCTAACGGGAACAGAGCTTTCTTGAGTTCGTCATAGCGATACGCTTGCGAACCCGCGTCACTCACCATCTGCGAAGCGAAATACGAAAGACCTTCTTTGCCCACGGGATCGTGAGCTGAGCCAGTGCGGAACAAGAGTTTGACGTTGAGCACCGGTATCTTGTTCTTTTGAGCGATCGTCTTGATCGGAGCACTTGCGGCGCGGAGTGGCTTGTCGAGCAGTGTGCTTAGCTTCGGCAAGTTGCCACTTTCGGCAGGGATATTATCCTTGGCAAGAGTCGTGACGACGAGATTGTTGTCCGTGAAGTACTGCCGTGCAACCCGCTGAATATCCGCTACGGTTACCTGATCTAGGGTGCGAAACAAGCGATTGAGGGTATCTGAGCGGCGTTCGTAATGGACATATGACGCCATCATGGCCGCGATGCTCTCGGTGTTATCCAGGCTGCGACCCAGACTGTAGCGATAGTTCGACCTCACAGCATCCAGGCGAACCTGATCGACGGGTTTTTCAACAGCTTCGGCGAAAGTTTTGAGGATGGCATTGCGGACTTCGGGGATATTCCTGGGGTCTTTGACTAGAGCATAGACGGGATAGAGGTCTGGATCTTTCGAACGGGAGCCCATACCCGAGAGGCTGTTGACCTTCTGCTCATCGATGACCAAGCGTTTGTACAAATCCGACGATTCACCGAACGCCATAGCGTAAAACAACTGAAGGGCAGCGTAATCACGATTATCAGCGTTGAAGGCGGGTCCGCGAAAGGCTACCACTAGATGAGGCAGAGTCGGACTCTCCCAGGGAACGTGCGAGTAGACAGGAGCTTTAGCGGGTGGCTCCACGGGAATGTCGACTTTGTAGCGGCCGCGCTGCCAAGAACCAAAGTATTTTTGGACCAGGGGAAAGACTTTCTCCGGCGATACATCGCCTGCGATAATCAGCGTCGTATACTCAGGCCGATACCAACGGTCGAAAAAGATTTTCGAATACTCAAACTGGTTGGGCATATCCTCGATGTCTTTCAGAAAGCCCATGGTCGTGTGTTTGTAGGTGTGGGTCGTGAAGGCTTTTTCTTTCATCACTTCCCACAGTTTGCTACCGGGGCTTGCGCTGTTTTTATTGTATTCACCGAGGACAGCGCGGGCCTCCGTTTTGAACTCGGATTCTCCGTACTGCAAGTTTTGGAAACGATCGGCCTCGAGACGCAGCATGAGCTCGAGATCATCTTTGGCGAAGGTTGTATGGTAGTTCGTCAGATCGCCGCTCGTGTAAGCGTTCTGTCGGGCTCCCATGGCGTTAAGGTATTCCTGGTACTGAGCTGACGAGACATTCTTGGTACCTCGGAACATCATGTGCTCGAAGAAATGGGCAAATCCGGTCTTACCTTCTTCGACTTCGTTGCGCGACCCCGTCTGGACAGGTATCTGCAACGACACCAGGTTGGGAAAGCCGGTAGGGATCACCATGACCCGGAGACCGTTCGCTAACTCTTTTTCATGAATTTTGAGCGGAAACACATCGCCCTGGGGTGCTGGAGCAGCCCAGGCCTGGGAGAACGATAAGAGGAGCGGAAGGAAGAACTTTAAGGCCCGATGCATGAAGATGCCTCCATATGCCGATCGATGAAGCTTTTGGTGTAGCACAAGGAGGCTGCGCTGGAAACTCCGGGACGATGGCCGGATCCAAGGTATGTCAAAAAGACTTTTTTGGGGCGTAGAAGCGTTCCTTTCTCCTTGAAGAGGGCACAACTCGAGGACCTGTGCCCCTTAGAGAGGTGCTTAAGGAGCATTGGCCACATGCTGAATGATCCGTCGGCTCAGCTTAGCTAGGGTCGTCGACGAGCGGCCTACGTTGGAAAAAGCGATCACTCCGACCTGATGCTCAGCATTCCACATGATCATCGATGAGTAACCTGCCGTTTCCCCTGATTTCGAGTAGAGAAGCAGACCTTTGTCATCCATGAGATCGATACTGTAGGCGATCCCAGGACGGATCGGTGTTGTGGCGGTGCTGACGGTGCCCTGCCAGTCGGCGCTCGGCTTCAGCAACACACCGAGCAGACGCATCATGTCACGCCCGTTGGAAATCACGCCACCGGCACCGGTGAGGACACCCATGGTGGCTGGTTGGGGAATGGAACTTCCATCGAGACGGGTTCCCTTAAGATAAGCTGCACCAGCAGGCACGAGATCCCAGTTCGCAAAGGTCGATTCCAGCTGCAGGGGCGTGATCAATTTTTCCGCCAAGAGGTCTGCGTAGGACGTTTTGCCGAAGTGGTCCATCAACGCAAGCGCAACCAGGCCAGGAGCAAGGTTCCCGTATTCGTAGCGGGAGCCGATAGGAGCTTGGCTTGCAGAGCAAGCAGGGTCCGCGAGACAGGTGGCTAGTTGCTGTCGCGTATAAGCCTGGGCTGGACTGTCTGTATTTGCAAAATTCAGATTCTGTGGGTTTTCTCGATAGGATGCAAAGTGCGCGATCGCTTGGCCGAGGGTTCTAGGACCGGTATTAGCTCCAAGATCAGCTCGGAGAAGGGTATCCAGGCGGTTGCTCAGTTGCAGCTGACCTTTGCTCACAGCGTCCGCAAGCATCAGACCCGTCAGCATCTTGCTAATGGAGTTGACGGGAAACAGTGTCTCCTCGTTGGGGGTTTGAGACTGGCCAGCTCGCGCAAGTCCATAAGTTTTTTGACCTTGGCTCGTCACGACTCCCAAAAAGATAGCAGGAGCTCGCGGCACCTGATCGAGACTCGATGGACCCTCACCAACGAAGTCTTCCAGAATCTGGCGAATTGGATCGACAGCAGAATCTCCAGGCACCTTGGACGGAGCCGCCTCAGTGTTGGAACCAGGGGAGTCTTGGCCTGTGGTCCCGTCACGACTATCCCCTGGAGCCTCTTGGGGGCGTTTGTTCGGTTCGTTGGGAACACAAGCTCCTGCGCTTAGGAGAACGAATCCCATTGATAGGATTGCGACTGCAAGTGTGAGGCGAACTTTCATGACTCGATCTCCCGCTCGGGGTTTGGTGCGATTCCAGATCTACATCTATAGTATCGGAAATACAATTTTGCAATTGAATCTAATTTTTAAGTATTTGTATTCTAAAGATAAAATGGATTGTAAATAGAAAATATTGCTTTTAAAATGCAAATGTTTGAGGGGGAAGGACTCTGATTTCGGGCTCACCTATGGCGTCGGCAGTCCGAATGTTTTCGAGGTCAAGCAACCAGAATTGCGGAGCGTAAAATTTTTCTCCATAATGCGTGGCTATTCATGAGCGTTATAGCGACTAATCACTAAATCTATTTGCGTCGAAATGAGTGATGTTCTAGAGTCGCGCTTCGCCTGTGATAAGGCATTTTGGCATTTTTAGGCCAGGATGAGGCGATAGGTGCTTGTCGCCGGTGAGCTTTCAGATTTTTTGTGTGTTCGGGAACTCTAGGGTCTTGGTCAGCGAAACCAGTCATCTCCGCAGATTCCCTGGCTAACATTCACACCCAGAGGACGAGGGGTGTCCCGACTCCAAGAGTTACACGTACTCGCTTTTCTTCATATTTCGTTTTCCGGTCGTTCGCTGCGAAGCCTGGCCGTCCCTTTACCTGAACGGAGATATAAGATGCGTTCTTTTCTAAGTTTTTGTGTGCTCACCTTTGCAATCACGGCTTGTCAATCGCCCTCAACTCCTTCCCAAGTCAAGGTCGAGAAAGCGATCAGCTTGAGTGGCACACTCGCGGGTCTCGTTGATACCGACGACTTCATTGGTGAAGGTGACCCGATCTGCGCCTTTGTTCTCAATGTTGACGGGCAAAACGATGTGATCGTAGCCACTCGCAATGGCAATCGTCATCCGTGCACGGATGCTGCAGAGCAAAAGCTGAATGGCAAGCGAATCGCTTTCGAGCAGTTGGAGTATTCCGACAACTTAACCCGTGCTTTCAATCTTGAAACAGAATTTGATTCTGCGAAAGTCTACCTTGCAGCCGAAAGCTTGATGCGACCTATCCTCGTTGGGATCGTCACTGCGGTCGTCGACACCGAGGACTTTATCGGTGAAGGTGAACCTTTGTGCGCTCTCGTGCTTAAAGTTTCAAAAGACAACGACACTGTTCTGGTTGCGACCTCCGACAGCCGAGAAGCTTGCAGCCTAGCCGTTGCTCAAGGAATCGTAGGGAAATCTGTTTCGATCAATGATTATCTGTTTTCAAAAAACCTGACTGTGACCTTCGGTATTGAAACGGAATTCAGTTCAGCGGACGTTTACGAGTTTAATGCGACAAGTCTTTTGACCGATCGTGACTAAGTCACGGCACCTCCTGACCGGGCCCGGAAGCTTTGTGGCATAAGGGTTCCGGCGCGTGAGGGACGCCATGTCTACGAACGGTTTGGGACTTTACCCACTTAGCCTCGGGACCCCTTGACTACGCCTAGATGCTCCTCCAAGGTGCGGCTCTTATCTTCAAGTTTTCCGCTTACAGATTCGATGTCACTCCCAGAAAGCTAGTACTGGCTTGATCAGACGATCGTCGACGAGGTTGAATCGGTTGATCAGCAAGCCAAACAGCTTTTCTCGGTAGCAGGGAAGAGAAGGGCCCCTTATGCCAGGGGGCCCTCGGCGACGCTGCATCAAGACCTCGGCTTCTCATGGCCTACATGTCCACCAGGGGCTTTGGATCTTGATGCGCCTAGCCTCTTGACTCAATATCTCCATGAAGAACCTAAACGCTTCGACGGACATGTCAGTGAAGATGCCTGCTCGGGCCATCTTTTGCGCGACCGAGACTCGGCAGGCTACCGCGATGCTCACGAAAACGTCAGGGATGTCTGCTTGCCCTGTATTGTGGAGCAACCGCTTTTGTGCAAACAAGGCTGCTCCGCCTCGATGAGAGACGGAGGAGGGTACCTGAGTCAAGGCAAAGGGTCCGGACCGCCATTTCGAAAACGCTCTTCGCCCTGTTGCAAAAAGTGGACAATAGACTCGAGTAACCATGAGAGATCCCGTCGGAGCTGCTCGGGCGCGTAGGCCGTGCCCTCCGTTGATTGTTGACGAAAAAAGTAGCTTGAATGCATCATGGCCGCATGGGTGATGAAATGATCGATGACCTTGATGAACCACTGCTGAGCGTCCAGGGAGAGAGGATAGGAGACTTCATCTTGCAAAAAGCGAAGGAAATAAGCGCTCCCTGGTGGACTCGCAAAATCCTCAAGGTACTGCATGGATTGCACGGTCTCTGCACTTTGCGGCATCTCGTTGAGAAACATCTTCATCGCATTGTTGATGAATTCGGGATCCCCCATAAATTGATCAAAGACCTTGACCGAGAAATCCTGGAGGCTGCGAGAACTTTCTGCCAGAGAACGAATGACCGCTTCTGCTGAGGTGTGGATGTCGGTCATTACCGCCCAGTAGAGGTTTTCTTTGGAGCGAAAATGATAATTGACGGCACCAATATTCGCTTCAGCGTTCTTCGCAATGGCTCGGATGGAAGTCCCTTCATATCCATGACGGGCAAAGAGTTGTCGCGCAGCGGTGATAATCCTCAGCCGCGTATCCTGGTTTGATCCTTTGGTGTCAGCTGTCATCACACGTTGCCTCGTGCTTGATTCGAGTCAGGAATAGACTCCTCCTTTCGTGTAGAACGAACGTCCTGGGGTTCACGATGGAAGAGTCGCTTCATGTCTTCAAGGATTCCATAGGCACAAGGTACCCAGATGATCGTCAGAATTGTGCCACTGGTCAAGCCCCAGGCTAGCGCCAGACAGATCGGTATGATAAACTCGTCGGCCCCTCCGATACCGTAGGCAGTAGGGAAGAGCCCGCTGACGGTTGTTAAGGCCGTCACGATCACGGCACGAAGGCGGATACTCGAGGCTTCGACCAGGATCTCATGCATGGTCTTTTGACCTTCTTTTTTCATCTGTTCGATGAAGCTAATCAGGACAATGCCTGAATTGACGATGATACCCCCCAGTCCAATAATGCCGATGATAGCCAGAAAGCTGACAGGTCGCTGGTGAACGTAGAAGGCTAGCGACATCCCGACTAAGCCGAGAGGAATCGTTGAAAGAATGATAAACGGACTTAAATAGGAGCGGAATATCAGCACTAACAGGGCAAAGATGCCGACGATCGAGAGCAGTAATGCCTGCAGGAGACTCGCGAAGGACTCCTGGGTGTTTTCACCTTCACCCCCAAAGGTAAGGGTGACATCGCGATAGGTCTTCTGCAATTCCAAAAATTCTTTCTCGATGATTGTGTTCGCGGCCACGGAAGTGATGATGCTATCGTTGAGGTTTGCTGTTACGGTTTTGGCCCGTCTGTAGTCAAAACGCTTGATGTGCGGCTCTCCCTGTTTGGGGACGAAGCTAGCAATCTGTCCGAGGGGAATGAGATTCCCTTGCCGGTCTGCGATCTGAAGATTCCCGAGCTGCTGCATGGTCTCACGATCGGGGCCCTCGAGTCGTAACACATAGTCAACCTCGCGATTATTGATGTTCACATCGCTGATCTTTTGGCCGGCAATAGCCACTCGGATGGTGGCTCCGATGTCCTGCAGCGATAGACCCAGACGAGCAAGCTTCTCGTGATCGACTTGGATATGAACTTCTTCGTCACCCATGACATCATCAACCTTCACATCGAACACGCCTTCGACGCTTTGCAGTTTAGTCGTCAGCGCTTCCACGACAGCATCGAGTTGTTCCAGATTGTTCGCGCGTATGGTTGCATTGACTGGATCACCGATCGGTGGGCCATTGATCACCGCTTCGAAGCTTAGCGCTTTGGTGTCAGGGTGGGTGATGAGCCGCAAGCGATCCAGCATCTCCTGAGTCGGGACTTCATTTTTGGTTTGCTCGGTGACAAAGAGAATGATGAGCGCCACGTTGGGACCTGAGCGACCCTTGGGATCGGTCGGGTCGACCTCGGCAGTCCCTGTCTTGGCGATGGCATGAGCGAGTTGCTCACCCAACTGAGTGCGGATACGGTCCATGATTTCGCCGGTCGTCTGGTCGGTTCGTTCGATCGTCGTGCCCTCCGGCATTTCTATCCGGGCGACGTAAACTTCTGTCTGTTCGGCTGGAAACAAGATAAACTTATTGAACTGAGTCATGAGGACAAACGAGCCAGCTATGATGGCGCCGAAGACGAGAGCCGTCAGATATCGATACCGAAGAGTTTTATCCATAAAGCTGATGAAAAGGGGAAGCAGGAAGCGGTTGTACCAGCTTTGCTTAGGCTCCCGCCCCGATTTCTTGCCGACCCATGGACCAATCATATCAAGACGCGCAGGCAGCAGGAAAAAGCTCTCCAGAAGACTGATTCCGAGCGAAAGGCTGACGACGATGGGCATAGCCTTGATGAATTGACCGAGGATGCCCGAGGTGACAAGCATCGGCAGAAAGGCGGCGATGGTCGTGAGCAAGGTGGCGGTGACGGGCACCCAGAGTTCTACGATGGTTCGGTTGATTGCTTCTCGCGTCTCCACCCCTTCCTCGCGGAGTCGAACAAAATTTTCTGACACCACGATCGAGTTATCGACTAGCATTCCGACGGCAATGATGAGAGCGAGGATGGTGATGGTATTGATCGTATAACCCATGGCTGGAATGATGCCGATAGTGGCCATAAGAGCGAGCGGCAGTGATAGAGCAGTCACGATACCGACCAGGCCTGGTAAGAAGAGGAGAAGGAAAAAGATGACGAGGCCTAAGCCAATGACAGCATTGGAAGACAGAATGGAGATGCGATTGCCGACGCGAAGGCCTTCGTCGTTAAAGACATGGAAGCTGAGCTGGCCCTCATATTTGCTCTGAAAGTTTGTCACAAGCTCCCGGATCTCCCGCGACATGGAGATGAGGTCGACCCCGCCTTTTTTGGTGATCGTGATCAGGGTCGCCTCTCCTCCGTTGTAACGGGTTAGGCTTGTGGCATCCTCAGCCGCATCCTCGACACGGGCTATGTCGCGGATGGTGACGCCCTCGCCAGAGTAATTCGCCCGTACGACGATATCTTCTAGCTCGGCCTTACTCATGGCTTTACCTTCGATCCGTAAGAGTCTTTGCTCGGTGGCCGTTTTGATTTCCCCGCCGGGAATCGTGACATTTCTCGCAATCAGTGCGGCCATCACCTCGTTGATTGCGACGTGGTTTTTTTCAAGCCTCTGTCTATCCAGATAGATTTTAAACTGGCGTTCGCGAAAACCGGTCAGGAGCACGTTCGAGACTTTTTTGTTATCAGCGATTTCTTCACGTAAGAGATCAGCTACTCGATCTCGGAGTCGGTCCTTGTTGGAACCAACCACCGCGACTTCGATAACCGGGAATTCATCCGATTTGATCTCCAAGAATTCAGGGCGCATATCGAGGTCATTCGGTAAGCCCCGCGCACGGTCGACAGCTCGCTGCAAGTCAGGAATCACTTCAGCCACGACGTATCGATCGATGTCGACTGTCGTCACGATCCTGCTGATACCCGCTTGGGATGTGGAGAGCACCTTTTTGATTCCACGGACGGTTCGAATCTCGTTTTCGAGAGGCTTGGTGATTTTGGTCTCGATATCACTGGCCGTTGCGCCTTTGTAGTAGGTTGTGACCACAACAGTGCCGATATCGACGCTCGGATAGGACTCTGACGTCAGACGCATGAGCCCCGAGAATCCGAAAAGGATCAAGGCAAACGAGAGTACCAGAGTGAACTTTCGGTTTTCGACGAAAAATCTGGCTAAGCTTTCCATACTAGACCCCTTCATCGATACGGTTCATAGGACAGGGATGGCGTGTAAATATACGAAAGTAATCGTACATGGCATGAACCAGGCGACGCTTGATGTCGATCTCCGTCAGCTCGGAAGAAAACAGCCCATCCTGCTCCAGGATCAGGGTCGAGACCGGAATTCTCCCCTGTTTGAACTTGCGTGTGCTTTCGGCTAGGTTGATCTTCAGGTACTTAGTTTCCTCCGCTTGACGATTCAAAGCGCGGGCTAGTAGTTCGAAGGCGCGTCGTGTTTCGGCGTGGACCACCGCTAGTTCGTTTTTGAGCTGTAAGGTTTGTGCTTCGTAAGCATTCTTCTGTGTGCTAAGGAGTAGCTGTTCAGAAAAATCGCTTTGGCCGTCCAGGGGCACCAGGAGATTCAGTCCCAAGCTATACCCGAATTTGCCACGACTCGCGAAATCGTCTAGGGCAGCTCCCGTTCCTTGGTCTACACCGCTGCGCTGCAAGCTGACCTGGAACACCAGGTCGGGGCTGCTATGGTGCTCTGCTTGAATCTGCTTTTGTTCAAATTCCTCGCGAAGCTTAGTGAGCAGATCCGTGGCGGCAGCATACTGCAAGGGCGTCTCCGACTGACGTAGAATCTGCTCCGAACATACCTGAAAACGCTTTTCTTGCTCCTTAAGATCGACTGGGCCACTTACTATAGTCAGGCCCTGGAGGCTGCTGATCTGTCGCTTGAGAAGGCTTTCTATCTGCTCTCTTTGAAATTCTAAATTGATCCGGCTGGCACGCCGCGATTCGACCTGAGCCTGGTAGCGGGCAACCTCTCCGCGATCGGCGACGCCGTCGCGTGCACGCACGCGAGCTTCCTGAAGCTGCCGCTCCGCCGAACGGATCAGGGTATCGGTAACCCCTAACGACTCGTCAACGGCGAGGAGCGACCAGAATAACTTTCGTAATTCGAACTCCATGTTGCGGCTGGCTATCTCCGCTTCAAGCTCGATGCGGGCCTGGGACGCAGCAGCTGATTTTAAACCAGCTTCGTCTAGTTTACCGAGGTAGTTTCGCCATAAGTCCATATTGAACGTGGCGCGGCCACCAAACTGCGCAGCCTGGTCGATCGCGCCATCGCTGGTCGAAACTTCCTGAGCAAAGGCCTCGACGGAACCCGAAAAGCCTCGAGGATATTTTTTTCGGACCCCAGCACTGAAGCTGCTAGCGGGTCCGATGGTCGGCTGAAAAGGGGTTAACGCTCGTTCATCAGAATTCGCGAAGCTCAGACTTGAAAATGCCTGCGTACTGTACATCTCCTGAAGGAGGGACTTCTGGAGCTGCCCCTGGTCCTTTTGTGCGGCTAGGCTACGACTGAGGGCAGATTCACTGCGATAAAGAGTAATGATGTCTCGCTCACTAAGTACTTTAGACGGAGGCTGAGCTATGACCGGGGAGCTCGTTACTATGATAAAAAGTTGTAACCATCTGATAATTTTGAGCATGAGCACCTCTTCATTTCGATCGTTCAAACGTTTGTTTGAATATCGGTCTGTTTGCAAAAAAATTCAAGAGGCATACAAACAAACGTTTGTTTGAAAGGCGGGCTGAGGCAAAATGAACTATTAACTACGGAAGTATAACCCACATTCCGGCGATCTTTATGTAACATCCCGATGTTTCTTGGGTGATGAGCAAGTTCTAGATAAGCAGCTTTCCCGAATTTTTTAGCGATAACCGATGGGTAAGAAATTTTGCGGCAATATAGGGCCTGTTGACGTTTGGCTTCGCCAACGTCATCCAGGCCGATCCTTTAGTACCAGAGACTAGCAGAATCTTTCGCCGTTGCCTGCCGATGTCCTTGGCTTTCGCGTTGCCTTTGCCCTAGCCTTTGGCCTGATCATGATCGTCGCCTTGGAGGCTTTGCCTTTGGACCATCTACCTCAACTTAGTCATGAAAAATTAGAGGTCTATCAGAAGTCGATAGCACTTCTTGCCCTTTCTACGCAGGTGCTGTCAACTGTGCCGCGAGGTCACGCGGAACTCTGTGACCAGCTTAAGCGAGCGGCTCTATCGGTGCCTTTGAATATTGCGGAAGCCAGTGGTCGCACTGGATCGCTTGA
>Ga0209985_10001460_pt1 | contig 23182 bp, 24 predicted proteins | sample NOAtaG_FD_187305 | JGI IMG/M metagenome (GOLD analysis project Ga0209985, IMG submission 187305) | Freshwater lake microbial communities from Lake Erie, under a cyanobacterial bloom - NOAA_Erie_Diel6S_1000h metaG (SPAdes) (version 2) | ecosystem: Environmental > Aquatic > Freshwater > Lake ...
AAACGCGGCTTGACGCCGGTGACGCTGAACGAATCGAGCTTCTGGCCGATGGTCTTCATGGGGAGTTCCTTGGGTTGGGGTTGCAGGCGATCCAACAGCGGATCGATGGGCGCAAGTGTTAGTCAAAAGCAATTGGCATATGATTGACGATAGTTAGTGCAGCGATAGCCAACTCTGTTCCGGAGTGCCGGCGTGACCGGTCCGGGCACCATCGGCGACACTCGCGACCCTGTCTGTTTCCCCCCGCACACGACACCCCATGTACCCAACCCTGAGCCTCTACATCGACGGCGAGTTCGTGCACGGCGGTGGCCGGGTCGAACAGGACGTGATCAACCCGGCCACGCACGAGGTGGTGGCGCGCCTTCCCCACGCCACGACCGAGGACCTGGACCGTGCGCTGGCCGCCGCCGAGCGGGCGTTTGCAAGCTGGAAGCGCAGCTCGCCAATGGAGCGCAGTGCGATCCTGCGCAAGATGGCCGGGTTGATCCGCGAGCGCGCCCCGGAGATCGGCCGCGCGATGGTGCTCGACCAGGGCAAGCCGCTGGCCGAGGCGGTGGGCGAGGTTCAGTTCTGCGCCGAGCACGCCGAGTGGCACGCCGAGGAGTGCCGGCGCATCTACGGCCGCGTGATCCCGTCGCGCAGCGACGCCGTGCGCCAGATGGTGCTGCGCGAGCCGGTGGGCGTCTGTGCCGCGTTCACGCCCTGGAACTTCCCGTTCAGCCAGGCCATCCGCAAGGCCACGGCGGCGGTGGCCGCGGGCTGCACGATGGTGCTGAAGGGCCCCGAGGATTCACCGAGCGCCGTGGTGGCGTTGGCGCAGCTGTTCCACGACGCTGGCCTGCCCAAGGGCGTGTTCAACATCGTCTGGGGCGTGCCGGCGGAAGTGTCGGCGCACCTGATCGACAGTCCCATCGTGCGCAAGATCAGCTTTACCGGTTCGGTGCCCGTGGGCAAGCAGCTCGCCGCTCGTGCCGCGGCCAAGATGAAGCGCAGCACGATGGAACTCGGTGGCCACGCCCCGGTGATCATTTGCGACGACGCCGATCTCGACGCCGCGGTCAAGCAGCTCGTGGCCTTCAAGTTCCGCAACGCCGGGCAGGTCTGCATCTCGCCGACCCGCTTCTACGTGCAGCAGGGTGTTTACGACCGCTTTGTCTCGGCCTTTGTCGACAAGGCCCGGGCCGTCAAGGTGGGCGACGGCATGGCTCCGGACACCCGCATGGGTCCGCTGGCGCAGGCTAGGCGGGTGGCGGCGGTGGCCGGATTTGTCGATGACGCGATCGCGCGTGGCGCCAGCGTGTTGATGGGGGGCGCGCCCGTTCCCGGCGTCGGCAACTTCTTCCCGCCGACCGTGATTGCGGACCTGCCCGAAGACGCGCGCCTGATGACCGAAGAGCCTTTCGGTCCGCTGCTCGGCATCGTGTCGTTCAAGACGCTCGACGAAGCCATCCAGCGGGCCAACAGCCTGCCGTTCGGCCTGGCGAGCTACGCCTTCACGGGCTCGAACAAAAACGCCCACGCCATTGCCACGGGCGTCGAAGCCGGCATGGTGGCCATCAACCACACCGCGCTGGCGCTGGCCGAGACGCCGTTCGGCGGCATCAAGGACAGCGGCATCGGCAGCGAAGGCGGTATCGAGACCTTCGACGGCTACCTGACGACGAAGTTCGTCACGCAGCTGAACTGAACGGCATCAGCCGAAGGTCGCGGCCGGTGGGTGGTCCTCGCCGGTGGCTTTGTGGGCGCGTTCGGCGTAGCGGTTGAAGCGCCAGGCCGTGCCCTCCTGCGTGATGCGGCGCCAGACGATGCGCTTTTCGGCCGGGCTCATGCCGGTCCAGTGCTGGACCTCATCGAAGCTGCGGCCGCAGCCCTTGCAGACCGCGTCGCCCTGGCTCGTGGAGCAGATCGCAATGCAGGGCGCGTCCGGAGTCGTCTGGTACCAGGCGAGCCAGGCGTCACGCGCTTTGGCGGGCATCGAGCGTTCGTCGGCCAGCGTCTCGCGGTGGTAGACCAGCAGGGCGTAGACCTCAGCCAGCGCGCGCACCTCGGCGCAGGCGGTGATGCCGTCGGGCGAGGGCGAGCGCTCGCGCCACCAGTTGATGGCGGCTTCGATGTCGGTGATGTGGATGCCGGCCATGGGGGCGGGCAGTGTAGCCATCGCGGCAGTCGCCCGGGCCGCCACCGGTCCGCCACCGGTCCGCCACCGGTCCGCCTCAAGGGGCGCGCCACAATGACGGTGCCTTCGACTGCCAAGACCGATCTGCCCATGCCGCTGCGCCGACTTGACCCTGCCTGGCTTGCCGCCCAGTACGACAACCGGGCCCGCGTGGCCGACCACGCCCGTCACTTCACCAACTGGGCTCGGGCCTCGGCCCTGGTGCGCGAGAAGGCCGCGTGCCGCCTTGATCTGCCCTACGGTGACACGCCGGCTGAGACACTGGACGTGTTTCTGCCCGATGCGGGCACAGCCCGGCCGGCGCCGGTGCTGGTGTTCATTCATGGCGGGTACTGGCGCGCGTTCGACAAGCGCGACTTCAGCTTCGTGGCGCCCGCGTTCAACGCCGACGGGGCCCTGGTTGTCGTGCCCAACCACACCCTGGCGCCAAAGGCCACGGTCGAGCAGATCTGCCTGGAACTGGCGCGTGCGTTGCGCTGGGTGTTCGACCACGCGGCCGAGCACGGCGGCGACCCCAGCCGCGTGGCCCTGGTCGGCCACTCCGCGGGGGGGCATCTGGCGGCCATGCTGCTGTCGTGCCGCTGGCGCGAACTGGACCCGGCGCTTCCGGTTCAGCCGCTGTCCGGTGCCTTGGCGATCTCTGGGCTGTTCGATCTGGAGCCTCTGCGCCACCTTCCGATGCTGCAGGCCGACCTGAAGCTCACGCCCTCCAGCGTGGCGCGGCTCAGCCCGGCGTTCTTTTCGCGGCCCAAGGGTGCAGGAGCCGGGGGTGCCAAGCTCTATGCCGCCGTCGGCGCACTGGAGAGCGACGAGTTCATCCGCCAGAACCGGTTGATCCGCGATGTCTGGGGGCCGAGTGCGGTGCCGGTGTGCGAGACGGTGCCCGATCAGGATCACTTCAGCATCCTGCAAAGTCTGGTCGACCCGGCCGGCCGGTTGCACGACCTGGCTCTGCGCCTTCTGGGACTGCGCTGAGACGGTCCGCCTGCGGTGAGGCAGCCCCTGGGTGAACCCGGGGCTATGGCCCGCATAGGCATCGTCAATGACCTTCGCATTGCCTTGGGCGCCAGGGCTCGTTATGGTTCGCCCCCAGTCGAGTGCTGGTCCGCCATCCGCGGGCCCCGACGATCACAAGGAGAAGACCCATGGGATTGAAAGGTTCCAAGACCGAGCAGAACCTGAAGGACGCCTTCGCGGGCGAGTCTCAGGCCAACCGTCGTTACCTGTACTTCGCAAGCAAGGCTGACGTGGAAGGCCAGAACGACGTCGCTGCGTTGTTCCGCTCGACCGCCGAAGGCGAGACCGGCCACGCCCACGGCCACCTCGAGTTTCTCGAGCATGGTTCCGGAGACCCGGCGACCGGCCTGCCGATCGGTACCAGCCGCCAGAACCTGATGGCGGCCGTCGCGGGCGAGACGCACGAGTACACCGACATGTACCCGGGCATGGCCAAGCAGGCCCGCGAAGAAGGCTTCGACGAGATCGCCGATTGGTTCGAGACGCTGGCCAAGGCCGAGCGCTCGCATGCCAACCGTTACCAGAAGGCACTGGACGCGCTCGTCGACTGATCCCGGCACCTGCTGAAGTCGAACAAGGGGCCACGGCCCCTTGTTTTGCTTGCGCCGCGGCAACCCCCGAACTTCCAACCCCGAACACCCGCAAGGCCCCCATGCGCGAAGGCAACCTGCAAGCTCCGACCCGCCACCCGCTGGACTGGAAGAGCCCTGACTTCCACGACGAGGGCAAGCTGATGCAGGAGATGGAGCGGGTGTTCGACATCTGCCATGGCTGCCGGCGCTGCGTCAGCCTTTGCCAGAGCTTTCCGAACCTGTTCGACCTGGTGGATGCGACAGCCGACGGCGAGGTGCACGGCATCCCGAAGGACGACTACTGGAAGGTCGTCGACCAGTGTTACCTCTGCGACCTGTGCTACATGACCAAGTGTCCGTACACGCCGCCGCACGAGTGGAACCTGGACTTCCCTCACCTGATGCTGCGCGCCAAGGCCGTCAAGCACCAGAAGGGCGAGGTCCAGGCCAAGGAGAAGCTTCTCGCCAGCACCGATACCCATGGTCAGTTCGCCGGCATTCCCATCGTGGTGGATGTCGTCAACCGCCTCAATGCGGCCAAGCCGATGCGCAAGCTGCTCGAAAGCCAGTTGGGGGTCGATGCCGAGGCCTGGCTGCCCAGCCTGGCCGGGCAGCGCTTCCGCTGGGGCCGGGCGATGAACGACACGACGCATGTCGTCACCCACGGCCAGCGGACGCCGGGCAAGGTGGCGATCTTCGCGACCTGCTACGTCAACTACAACGAGCCTGGCATCGGCGAGGACCTCCTCAAGGTGCTGGCGCACAACAAGATCCCCTACGAAATCGTCGAGAAGGAGCAGTGTTGCGGCATGCCCAAGCTCGAGCTTGGCGACCTGGAGGGCGTCGAGCGCGCCTGGGCCGCGAACATGCCGGTGCTGGCCCGCTACGCCAAGGAGGGCTGGGCCATCCTGTCGGCGATCCCGAGCTGCACGCTGATGTTCAAGCAGGAGCTGCCGCTGATGTTCCCGGACGATGCCGACACCCAGCTCGTCAAGGAGTCGATGTGGGACCCGTTCGAGTACCTGGTCGCACGTCACAAGGACGGTTTGCTCGCCACCGACTTCAACACCGCGCTGGGCAAGGTCAGCTATCACATCCCGTGCCATGGCCGGGTGCAGAACATCGGCCGCAAGACCGAAGAGATGTTCAAGCTCATCGGCACCAAGGTCGAGGTCAAGCTCAACACCGTCGAGCGCTGCTCGGGCCACGCCGGCACCTACGGGGTCAAGTCCGGCACCCATGCCACCGCGATGAAGATCGGCAAGCCGGTGTTCAAGAGCATGGCCAAGGACGAGCCCGACCACATCGCCAGTGACTGCGCGCTGGCGGGCCACCACATCGCCCAGGGCATGGCCCAGCTCGGTACGCCGGCCAAGTCGCTGCTGCACCCGCTTTCGCTGATGCGCGCTGCCTACGGCATCGCCTGATCCTGATCCACCCGACCCACCCGGCGCCAACGGATGACCGACACCACCATGACCATTCCTCGCGACTCCCTGCTTTCGCTGGAGGCCTACGCCAAGGTCCGCAAGAGCTCCAAGCCCGAGGCCATTGCCCACCGGAGGCTGCGCAGCGTCGCCTTGGGCGAGCACGTCAACGTGCAGTTCGAGGACGAGCGCACCATCCGGAGGCAGATCCAGGAGATGCTGCACATCGAGAAGATCTTCGACGAGGAGGGCATCCAGTCCGAGATCGACGCCTACGCGCCACTGGTGCCCAGCGGCACGAACTGGAAGGCGACGATGCTGATCGAGTACCCCGATCCTCACGAGCGCAAGCGCGAACTTGCGCGGCTGATCGACATCGAGGACCGCATGTTCGTCGAGGTCGAGGGCCACGGCCGGAGCTATGCCATCGCCGACGAGGATCTGGACCGGGAGACCGACGACAAGACCTCGGCGGTGCACTTCCTGCGCTTCGAGTTTGGCAAGTCCATGCGCGAGGCGGTGCTGGCCGGTGCGGCCGTCAAGCTCGGGTGCGACCACACCCACTACCCGGCGCACCTGAACATCCCGGCCGAAACGCTGGCCAGCCTGGCCGGAGACCTGCGCCCCTGAGCTGTGGAGGGGCGCCCGGGTCCGGGTTGTCAGCCTCTCGCGACGTCAAGCCTTGGTGACATACTTGTTGCCACCGCCTTGAGAGGTCGTTGTCGTCCGTGCCCGTGCCCGCTCATCCCCCGGAACACCCACAACGTCGCCGGCTGGCGCTGGAGATCCACGCCCGGCCGCCTGAAGCCCTGGTCAACCCCGCCCGGGCGAGCTACCTGGCGGTGATGGTGGACAGTTCGGCGCGCGAGCAGGAACTCGCCCACTTGGCCGCATTGGCGGCACAGCACGCTGTCGCCGGGCCAGGAGAAGGCGCGACGCATTGGCGCGTGCAACTGCCCACGCGCCTGGGCACCGCGACGCTGAAGTGGGAGCGTCACGGCGAGTTCTCGGGCTACACGGTCATCGTCGGTGCCGCGGCGGATTCGCTGCCGTTCGCGCAGACCGCCTCGGCGGCCATGCCAGCCGAGTGGTGGCGGACCATCCCGGGCCAGACGCTGGCGGCGGTGGCCCTGGAACTGCGCGGCGAGGTGGATGCCGGCCCTTCCGGCGACGGCCTGGTGGCGTCGGCCTTTGGCAGCCGCAGTGTCGTGGGTGCCTTGGTGGCCGATGCTTCGGCCCAGGTGATGACGGACTTCTGGCTGCACGACGACGGCTGCACCCATGTGCTGGTGATCGACCGCGGTCTGGGTGCCGCCCAGGCCGGCCGCATCGCCCAGCGTCTCTTCGAGATCGAGGCCTACCGCGTGCTGGCGCTGCTGGCGTTGCCGATCGCGCAACGCCAGGCGCCGCGCATCGACGCCATCGAGAAGTCGCTGGCAACGCTGACCGACGGCATCGCCCAGGGCGGCGGCGACGACGAAGCACTGCTGCACCAGTTGACGACGATGGCCGCCGAGGTCGAGAGCGGCATCGCCGCGAGCCAGTTCCGCTTCGGCGCCTGCGCCGCGTACCACGGGCTGGTCCAGACGCGCATTGCCGAGCTGCGTGAGCAGCGGTTGCCCGGGGTCCAGACGCTCGAGGAGTTCATGGGGCGTCGGCTGTCGCCGGCGGTGGCGACCTGCACCACCGTGCAATCGCGTCTGCGCCACCTGGCCGACCGGGTCGGCCAGGCCAGCGCACTGCTGTCGACGCGAGTCGACATCGCGCGCGAACGTCAGAACCAGCAGTTGCTGGCGTCGATGGACCGCCGTGCCAGGACCCAGCTGCGCCTGCAGCAGACGGTGGAAGGGCTGTCGGTGGCGGCGATCGCCTACTACCTGCTGGGCCTGCTGGGCTACGGCTTGAAGGGTGCCAAGGCAGCGGGTCTGACGCTGAATCCGGACCTCATCGTCGGTGTCGCCGTTCCGGTGGTCGCCGTGGCTCTCTTGTTTGCGTTGCGCCACACCCGGCGCCGCATCGCCAGACGCGACGCTGAACGCGACCCTCACGACGACGCCACCCGGCACTGAACCCCGCAGACCCGACATGCGCGACCCCTATCCCTTTGCCGCCATCGTCGGCCAGCAGGAACTCAAGACCGCATTGCTGGTGGCAGCGCTGGACCCGACGGTCGGTGGCGTGCTGGCGCTCGGCGACCGCGGCACCGGCAAGTCGACCGCCGTGCGGGCCTTGGCCGCACTGCTGCCGCCGGCCGCGTCGACCAAGCGCGGCGAGGCCGGCAAGGCGGTTCCGGTGGTTGACCTGCCCTTGGGCGTGACCGAGGACCGGGTGGTCGGCGGGCTGGACCTTGAAAGGGCGCTGGCCAGCGGCGAGAAGGTCTTCGCGCCGGGGCTGTTGGCACAGGCGCACGGCGGCTTCCTGTACGTCGACGAGGTCAACCTGCTGGAGGACCACATCGTCGACCTGCTGATCGACGTCGCCGCGTCGGGCGAAAACGTCGTCGAACGTGAAGGCCTGTCGGTGCGCCATCCGGCGCGCTTCGTGCTGGTCGGCAGCGGCAACCCGGAAGAGGGCGAACTGAGGCCGCAACTGCTGGATCGCTTCGGTCTGGCGGTCGACGTGCGCACACCGACGGTGCTGGCCGAGCGCGTCGAGGTCGTGCGCCGGCGCGACGCCTACGAGCGTGACCCGCAGGGCTTTGCCGAGACCTGGGCGCCGGCGCAGGACAAGCTGCGCCGGCAGCTCGTGGCCGGTCGCAAGCGCCTGGCCACGCTCGAGGTCGGCACCGAGGTGCTCGAGCAAGCGGCCCGGCTGTGTCTGGCCTTGGGCACGGACGGCCTGCGTGGCGAGCTGACGCTGGTGCGTGCGGCCCGCGCGCTCGCCGCGTTCGATGGCGCCAAGGTCATCGGCCTGGCGCAGTTGCGGGCGATGGCGCTGCCTGCGCTGCGCCATCGCCTCAGGCGCAATGCGCTCGACGACAGCGATGCCGGCACCCGCGTGCAGCGCGCCATCGACGACGTCTGGGGCGCGGCCTGAAACGAGCCGCTGCCATGGTGGCGATGGCGGGTCCCGGATTCGATCTCGCTGCGGCACTGGCCGATGGCGGGTTGGCCGAGAGCGAGGCGGTGGCCTTGCTCTGGGCGGTCGCGCCGGTGGCGCTTGGGGGTGTGGCCGCAAGGGCCCGCGCCGGCCCGGCGCGCGACGCCTGGTTGACCCTGGCCCGGCAGGCGTGGCTTGCAGGCCGGGCCGGGCAGGATGGGCCCTGGCAGCGCCTGCCGCCGGGCATCACTGAAGACCGCCTGCTGGGCGCGCTCGATGTCGCGGCCACGCTGGCCCAGGGCCGCAGCGCGGTGCAGCCTGGCTTGCTGGACCCGATGGCCGGCGGGGTGCTGGTGGCCCCGATGGCCGAGCGGCTGTCGCCGTTGACCGCGGCCCATCTGAGCCAGCGCCTGGATGGATCGCCCGACGTCGGATTTGCGCTGCTGGCGCTGGATGAAGGCGAGGACGTCGATGGCGTGAATGGCACCGCGGGAGATGCGTCCGAACGACTGGCTGACCGCATCACGGACCGGCTGGCGTTTGTCCTCCGACTGGATGCCGAGGCGATGGCGCGCCGCCAGGCCGGCGAGGCGATGCGCATGGCCGGGACCGATGTCGCCGCGACGACCGCGCTGCCGGCTGCGGCCGTTCGGTTTGCGACCACGTCCTGCCCGCAGGCACTGCGAGTCGAACTCGTCGCGGCCTGCGAGGCGCTGGGTGTCGCGGGCCTGCGTGCGGCGACATTCGTCGTCCAGGCGGCGCGTGCGGCTGCGGCGCTGGCCGGCCGTGACGAGGTCGGCCGCGACGACGCCGGCGTGGCGATCCGACTCGTGCTGCTGCCCCGCGCGACCCGTCTCCCGCCGCCGGCCGAAGCGGCAGAGCCGGAAGCGGTCGACCCCTCTGAATCCGCCGAGCCACCCCCTCCGCCGCAGGAGGCCCAGGACCGGGAGCAAGACGCGCCCGACGTGCCCCCGCCCGAGCCCGCTCCCGAACCCCCGCCCGAGTTGAGCCCCGAAATCGCCGAGCGGCTGGTCGCCGCGGCACTCGCACGCTTGCCGCCGGATCTGCTGGCCAGCCTCCAGTCACGGCTGGCGGCTGCCTCGCGCCAGGCCCAGACCGGGGGGAGGCATGGGGCCGCCCTGAGGCAAGGCGAGCGAGGACCCACGGTCGGGGTCCGCCGAGGCGATCCGCGCCAGGGCGGGCGGCTGGCGCTGCTCGAGACCCTGAGGGCCGCTGCGCCTTGGCAGACCTGGCGCCGCCGCCAGGCGCTGGAGCGGGCCGCTGCGCGCCAGGACGGGTCCGCCATCCCGCGGGTGCTGCTGCATCGCGACGACTTCCGTCTGCGTCGACACAAGCCGCGCAGTGCCACGGTGACGCTGTTTGCCATCGACGCGTCGGGTTCGGCCGCGATGCACCGCATGGCCGAAGCCAAGGGGGCGGTCGAACTGCTGCTCGCGGACTGCTACGCCCGGCGCGACCAGGTCGGTGTCATCGCTTTTGGGGGCCGGCTCGGGGGCGCAGGGGGCGATGCCGGTGCCTCGCCCGGCGTGCAGACCTTGCTGCCGCCGACGCGCTCGCTGGTCCGGGCGCGTCGCAGTCTGGAGTCGCTGCCCGGTGGTGGCGGTACGCCGCTGGCTGCGGGGCTGGCCGAGGCGGGACGGCAGGCCGACCTCGCGCGCCGCACCGGAGCGAGTCCGTTGCTGGTCGTGCTGACCGACGGTCGTGCCAACCTTGGCCTCAGGGCCGAGCCACTGGCCCGAGCGGAGGCGCTGGCGCTGGCGCTGACGGCCGCGCGCCAGCTCGCCGCCAGCGGTCTGCCCGCACTGCTGATCGACATCTCGCCCCAGCCGTCGCCTCAGGCCCGACAGTTGGCCGACGCCTTGAAGGCGCGTTACCTGGCACTGCCGAACGCCGCGGCCGCTGCATTGCCGATGGCGCAGGCCGTGCGGGCCCTGCGGCCCGGGGCTGCGGCTTGACGCGTCCAGGGCGATCAGGCGGGGCGGCGGCTGGAGCCGCGACCCGTGCTCGGCACGACGCCCTCGGCGAACTCGCGTCGCTCCCGGCCAGCGCTCCCGCAGGCGCCGGCTGGCCGCACCCGCAGAACTGCCGGCGCCTGGTCGCTGGCGGTCTGGACTGGCACTTCCAGCACTTTGCCTGCACCGCGCGCCGCACGGCAACCGGCTCGGCAGCGCCATTGGCGCTGCTGCTTCATGGCACCGGTGCTGCCAGTCATTCCTGGCGCCATCTGGCGCCGCTGATGGCCGCCGGCTTCGAGGTGCTGGCACCGGATCTTCCCGGGCACGGCCATACCCGCGGCCCGGCCAATGTCGATCTCAGCCTGCCGGGCATGGCCGGGGCGATCGCACAGTGGCTGCAGGTGCTGGGTGTCCGGCCTCAGTTGCTGGTCGGCCATTCGGCCGGCGCCGCGATCGCAGCGCGCTGGTGGCTCGACCATGTCCCGGACGCTGGGACGCTGCCGCTGGTCGCCCTCAATGCGGCCTTGCGACCCCTGGGGGGCATCGGCCGGATGTTCTCGCCGGTGGCCCGTCTTCTGGCCTTCAATCCGCTGGTGCCGGCGGTGTTCTCGTGGCATGCCGCACAGCCGATGGTGCTGCGCCGCCTGCTCGCCGGGACGGGGTCGGTGATCGATGCCGAAGGCGAGAGGCTGTATGCCGCGCTGGTGGCCGACAGCCGGCACACCGCGGGCGCCCTGCGCATGATGGCGAGCTGGGAACTTGAGCCCTTGCAGCCCTTGCTGCCGCGGCTGGGTGCGCAGTTGCACCTGATCGCCGGTGGCGCCGACCGGACGCTGCCGGCGAGCGAGTCGGAGTCCGTGCACCGTCAGGTGCGGGGGTCGAGCCTGACCGTGCTTCCGGGCCTGGGGCACCTGGCCCATGAGGAAGACGCTGCCGCCGTGTGGGCGGCCATGCGTGCCGCTCTGGGCGCCGATCTGGGCGCCGTGCAGGGCTGAGTGCAGAGCTCAGTCCAGAGCGTCTGAGCCGACGATCAACGCGCGGCGCTGGCGACCGTCGCGGTCGTGCCTTGCGGCGCGGGTGTCGCGTCGTCCACCGAGGCCCAAAGCGGCTCGCAGACGGCGGCGAACAGCAGTGTCGCGGAGATCACCGCAGCCCAGCGCAGAACACTGTCGGCGCGGTCGCGCATCCGGGGCGTTTGAATGTTCATCGGTGCAGGGGGTCGGAACAAGGGGCTCAGCTTCGCGATCTGGTGTCGCAGTGTAAATCCGGGTTTACACCACAAGGAACACAAGGAGATTGACATTTAATCGCCACAGGGGCCTTTGCCCCACTCGCACAGGAGAGCCCACATGCGACAAGCCGGCCCCATCGAAGCCGCGATCGAAGCCTCACTGGCCGCCGCGCTGGACACCGCCGCGGCGCCCGGCGCTCCGGCGCGTCTGGTGGCGGCGTTACGGCACGCCGTGTTCCCGGGTGGTGCGCGAGTCAGACCGCGGTTGACGCTGTCGGTTGCCGCGGTCTGCGGGGGCGGTCGATCACCGCTGGCCCAGGCTGCAGCCGCAGCGGTGGAGTTGATCCATTGCGCATCGCTGGTGCACGACGACATGCCGTGCTTCGACGATGCGCCGACGCGTCGCGGCCGAGCCTCGGTTCACGCCGCATTTGGCGAGCGCTGCGCCTTGCTCGCCGGCGACGCCCTGATCGTTCTGGCGTTCCAGACCCTGGGTGCGGGCGCGGTGGCGGCCGGGCGCCCGGAGCGGCTGCCGGACATGCTGGCACTGTTGGCCTCGAATACGGGCATGCCGCTGGGCATCGTGGCCGGGCAGGGATGGGAATGCGAAGACTGGGTCCAGTTGCCCGACTACCACCGCGCCAAGACGGCGTCGTTGTTCGCCTGCGCCTCGCAGCTGGGGGCCATTGCCGCGGGCGCCGAGGCCCGGCCCTGGAAGGCCCTCGGCGACTGGCTGGGCGAGGCCTATCAGGCGGCCGACGACCTGCGCGACGTCGCTGGCGACACCAGCAGCCTGGGCAAGCCGACCGGGCGCGATCTGGTCCTCGGGCGTCCGAACCTCGTCAACGAAATGGGCCTGGCCGGCGCGCTCGAGCACTTCGAGAAGCTCGTCGACCGCGCAGCCACGTCGGTGCCCGATGTCGCCCAGGCGCCGATGCTGCGTGCGCTGTTGCGTGCCGAAGCCGAGCGCCTGGTTCCTCCCGAGTTGCGCCAGCGCGTGGGCGCGGTGGCGCATGCCGCGGTCGCCTGAGCCGAAGCGCGAAGGTTCCATGCAAGCGACCACCAATCCCATCCCGTCCGCAACAGGCCTCGGCTGGCGTGGCCGTTGGCAAGCCCTGCGCGACCGCTGGCTGACCGACAGCCGTGTGCTGGCAGGCCTGAGCCGTTTTGCGCTGACGCGGCCGGTGGCCCGCCAGCGCGCCGCCGAGTTGTTCGATCTGGTGGCCGGTTTTGTCTATTCGCAGGTCTTGCTGGCGGCCGTGCGGCTTGATCTGTTTGCCCGCCTGGCGAGGTCCCCCCTCTCGCCGCGGACCCTGGCGGCGGAGTGCGACCTGCCCGAGGCCGCCGCCGAACGGTTGCTCGCCGCACTGGCGGCGCTGCGCCTGGCCGAACGCCGCGGCGCGGACACGGCCGAGCCTGGCGATGCGCTTTACGGGCTGGGGGCACTGGGTGCGGCGATGGTCGCGAACCCGGGGCTGGCCGCGCTGGTCGAGCACCACGGGGCGCTGTACAACGACCTGGCCGACCCCTTGGCGGTGCTTCGCCGCGAGGGGCCTGGCGCCTTGTCGCGCTACTGGAGCTACGCCACTGCGGCCGAGCCGGGTGCGCTGGCGGGCGCCGAGGTCCTGCCTTACTCGGCGCTGATGACGATCTCGCAGCCGCTGGTCGCGGGCCAGGTGCTGGATGCCTATCCGATGCGGCGCCATCGCCTGTTGCTGGACATCGGCGGCGGCGAGGGGGTGTTCGTGGCCACGGCGCTGGAGCGCACGGCGGGGCTGAAGGCGATGCTGTTCGACCTGCCGCCCGTGGCCGCGTCGGCGCGCCTGCGCCTGGCCCGGGCGGGGCTGAGCGACCGAGCCACCACCTTTGGTGGCAGCTTTCACAGCGACGCATTGCCAACCGGGGCCGACATCGTGAGCCTGATCCGCGTCATGTACGACCACGACGACGCGCCGGCGCTGGGCATCCTGAAGGCGGCCCGTCGGGCGTTGCCGGTGGGCGGTACCTTGCTTGTCGCCGAGCCGATGGCCGGTACTGCTGGGGCCGAGGCGATGGGATCTGCCTACTTCGGCATGTACCTGGCAGCCATGGGCAGCGGCAGGTCGCGCACCCCGGCCGAGCTTGCGAGGTTGATGCAGGAGGCCGGCTTCGAGCAGGTTCGTGAACGCCGCACGGCGGTGCCGCTGCAGGCCGGTGTGCTCGTGGCGCGGGCGGCTCGCTGATCGGCTGTCGATAAGGTGTCAATTCCTATTGACAGTCGAGCAAGTATGTCTACGATGACACACATGGTTGAAGCTCAGTGGCCCTCGTTGACCCGGCCGACACCCCAGAACCCCATGCGACTGTCTCGCCTCTCCACCCCCCGCTGCGCTGTGGCGCCGCGCCTGTTCTGCGGAGGCCGCTCATGGGCATGAACGCCCTGGCTGTTGTCCTGCAGCGGCCGCAGCAGATCGTGTTGTCGCGTCTGGAGCTGATCGAGCCCCAGGCGTGCGACGTGGTGGTCGAGGTCGACTTCAGCGGCATCTCCACCGGCACTGAAAAGCTGCTCTGGAACGGACGCATGCCCAGCTTCCCCGGCATGGGATACCCCTTGGTGCCGGGTTACGAGGCCGTTGGTCGCGTCGTCGAGGCCGGACCGACCTCGGGTCGGCGGGTCGGCGAGCGGGTGTTCGTGCCCGGTGCGCGCTGCTTCGGTGAAGTGCGTGGGCTCTTTGGCGCTTCGGCTTCCCGGCTGGTGGTGGCCGGTGAGCGGGCCGTTCCGCTGTTCGATCAGATCGGTGAAGAGGCCATCCTGCTCGCGTTGGCCGCGACGGCCTACCACGCCGTGGCGGGTGGGGGTCGGCGCCACGAGGTTCATCCGCCTGAACTCATCGTCGGCCACGGCGTGCTCGGCCGCCTGCTGGCGCGCATGACGGTGGCCGGTGGCTACCCGGCACCGACGGTCTGGGAGACCGACCCGGTGCGCAGCAGCGGTGCTTGTGGCTACGAGGTGATCCGCCCCGAAGACGACAAGCGGCGCGACTACCGCGCGATCTACGACGTTTCGGGCGACGCCTTGATCATCGACCGGCTGGTCGCGCGCCTGGCACCCGGCGGCGAGATCGTCCTGGCCGGCTTCTACAGCGATCCGCTGGCCTTCAGCTTCGCACCCGCCTTCATGCGCGAGGCCACGATCCGCGCCGCCGCCGAGTGGAAGCCTGCCGACATGCTGGCAGTACGAGAACTGGTGGGCTCCGGGGTCCTGGCCCTTGACGGCCTGATCACCCATCACGCCGGCGCCGAACAGGCCGAAGGCGCTTACCGCACTGCCTTCAGCGACCAAGCCTGCCTGAAGATGGTGCTCGACTGGAGGAGCCTGCATTGAGCGCGAACCCGTCACCGGTGATCTTCATGCGCGACGAGCGCCTGAAGGCCGAGGCCGCGATCGAACCCGACGCCGTGTCCACCTCGCCGGCCACGAAGACGACCCAGATCATCGCCATCTACGGCAAGGGCGGCATCGGCAAGAGCTTCACGCTGGCCAACCTGAGCTACATGATGGCGCAGCAGGGCAAGAAGGTGCTGCTCATCGGCTGCGACCCGAAGAGCGACACGACGAGCCTGCTGTTCGGCGGCAAGGCCTGCCCGACGATCATCGAGACGAGCTCGAAGAAGAAGCTCGCCGGCGAGGCGGTCGCCATCGGCGACGTCTGCTTCAAGCGCGACGGCGTCTATGCGATGGAACTCGGCGGCCCCGAGGTCGGCCGCGGCTGCGGCGGGCGCGGCATCATCCACGGCTTCGAGACGCTTGAGAAGCTCGGCTTCCACGACTGGGGCTTCGACTTCGTGCTGCTCGACTTCCTGGGCGACGTGGTCTGCGGCGGCTTCGGCCTGCCGATCGCCCGCGACATGTGCCAGAAGGTCATCGTCGTCGCCAGCAACGACCTGCAGAGCCTGTACGTCGCCAACAACGTGTGCAGCGCGGTCGAGTACTTCCGCAAGCTCGGCGGCAACGTCGGCGTCGCCGGCGTCGTGATCAACAAGGACGACGGCACCGGCGAGGCTCAGGCCTTCGCCACGGCGGCCGGCATCCCCGTACTGGCGGCGATTCCGGCTCACGAAGACATCCGCCGCAAGAGCGCCAGCTACGAAATCATCGGCCGGCCCGGCACCCAGTGGGCCCCGCTGTTCGAGGAACTGGCCACCAACGTCGCCGAGGCGCCCCCGATGCGGCCCAGGCCGCAGACGCAGGACCAGTTGCTCGGCCTCTTCAGCGCCGAGGTGACCGGCCGCGACTTCAAGATGGAGCCGGCGACCGTGTTCGACATGGTCGGCAAGAACGAGATCGTCAAGCCCACCCTCGAAGTGGTCTACGACGCAGCGTAACGGCAGCAGACACCATGAGCACCGCGTCCGCCGTACCCAACCCTGCCGCCCTGCAAGGTGACGGCCTGGGTTGCCACTCCGGCAAGGAGCAGATGCTCGCCGCGGCGCAGTCCGCCGGCAAGAGCGAGGTGCTGCAGCAGTACGCCCGGGACTACCCGCTGCCCGAAGGCGCGGGCCCGCACGACCAGCCGCAGAGCATGTGCCCGGCCTTCGGCTCGTTGCGCGTGGGCCTGCGCATGCGGCGCACCGCCACCATCCTGAGCGGCAGCGCTTGCTGCGTCTACGGGCTGACCTTCACCAGCCACTTCTACGGCGCCCGCCGCAGCGTCGGCTACGTGCCCTTCAACAGCGAAAGTCTCGTCACCGGAAAGCTGTTCGAGGACATCCGCGAGTCGGTGCATGCCCAGGCCGACCCCGAAAAGTACGACAGCATCGTCATCATCAACCTCTGCGTGCCCACGGCCAGCGGCGTGCCGCTGCAGCTGCTGCCCAAGCAGATCAACGGCGTACGGATCATCGGCATCGACGTGCCCGGTTTCGGCGTGCCGACCCACGCCGAGGCGAAGGACGTGCTCGCCGGCGCGATGCTGAGATACGCCCGCACTGAAGCCGAAGCCGGCCCGGTGACGGCGCCGCGCAACGGCATCTCCTCCAAGCCCACCGTGACGCTGCTCGGGGAGATGTTCCCGGCCGACCCGATGATCATCGGCGCGATGCTCGATCCCATGGGCCTGGCCGCCGGGCCGGTGGTGCCGACACGCGAGTGGCGAGAGCTGTACGCCGCGCTCGACTGCGCAGCGGTGGCCGCGATCCACCCGTTCTACACCGCAAGCGTGCGCGAGTTCGTCACCGCAGGGCGCACGGTGGTGGCTTCGGCACCGGTCGGCTTCGACGGCACCGAGGCCTGGCTGCAGGCCATCGGCAACGCCTGCAACATCGGCCAGGCACAGATCGATGCAGCCAAGAACCGTTTCCTGCCGGCCATCAAGGCCGTGCTGGCGAAGACGCCGATCAAGGGCCGCATCACCGTCAGCGGCTACGAAGGCAGCGAGCTGCTGGTGGCGCGCTTGCTGATCGAAAGCGGCGCCGAGGTGCCCTACGTCGGCAGTGCCTGCCCGAAGACCGAGTGGAGCGCGCCCGATCTGGCATGGCTCGAATCGCGCGGCGTGCACGTCCAGTACCGCGCCTCGCTCGAGCAGGACATCGCCGCTGTGCGCGAGTTCAAGCCCGACCTGGCCATTGGCACCACACCCGTGGTACAGGCGGCGAAGGCGGCGACGATTCCGTCGCTCTACTTCACCAACCTCATCTCGGCACGGCCGCTGATGGGCCCGGCCGGCGCAGGTTCCCTGGCCCAGGTGGTCAACGCGGCCATCGGCAACAAGGTGCGCTTCGAGCAGATGCGCGAGTTCTTCGACGACGTCGGTGGCGGCGACAAGGCCGGTGTCTGGGAAGGGTTGCCGCAAGAGCGCCCCGAATTCCGCACCGAGACCAAGCGCCAGGTCATCAAGCTCCTGAAAAAGCGCAAGGCCGAGGAGATGATCTGATGTTTGTCATCGATCACGACCGGGCGGGTGGCTACTGGGGTGCCGTGTACGTCTTCACGGCCATCAAGGGCCTGCAAGTCATCATCGACGGCCCGGTGGGCTGCGAGAACCTGCCCGTCACCAGCGTCCTGCACTACACCGACGCGCTGCCGCCGCACGAACTGCCCATCGTCGTCACCGGCCTGGCCGAAGAGCAACTCGGCCGCGAAGGCACCGAAGGTGCAATGAAGCGGGCCCACGCCGCGCTCGACCCCGACCTGCCGAGCGTTGTCGTCACCGGATCCATCGCCGAGATGATCGGCGGCGGCGTCACGCCCGAGGGCACGACGATCCAGCGCTTCCTGCCGCGCACCATCGACGAAGACCAGTGGCAATGCGCCAACCGCGCGATGTACTGGCTCTGGACGCAATACGGCCTGCGCAAGGTGCCGCAGCGCACGCCGTTCGCCGAGCGCCCGGCTGGCGAGAAGCCGCGCGTCAACCTGATCGGCCCCTGCTACGGCACCTTCAACATGCCCAGCGACCTGGCCGAGATCCGCCGCCTGGTGCAGGGCATCGGTGCCGAAGTGAACATGGTGTTCCCGCTGGGCAGCCATCTGGCCGATGTGTCGCGCCTGGTCGAGGCCGACGTGAACATCTGCATGTACCGCGAGTACGGCCGCATGCTGTGCGAGGCGCTGGAGCGCCCGTACCTGCAGGCGCCGATCGGCCTGCACAGCACCACGGCCTTCCTTCGTCAGCTGGGGCAGCTGCTGCACCTGGACCCCGAGCCCTTCATCCAGCGCGAGAAGCACACCACCATCAAGCCCATATGGGACCTGTGGCGCAGCGTCACGCAAGACTTCTTCGGCACCGCCAGCTTCGCGGTCGTGGCCGGTGAGACCTACGCGCGCGGCATCCGCCACTTCCTCGAGGACGAGCTCGGGCTGCCGTGCAACTTCGCGGTGTCGCGGCGCGCCGGCGAGAAGACCGACAACGAAGCCGTGCGCAAGCTCACGCACGAGAAGCCGCCGCTGGTGATGTTCGGCTCCTACAACGAGCGCATGTACCTCGCCGAGATGGGCGGCTCCGGCCACGGGCCGAAGCCCACCTACATCCCGGCATCGTTCCCGGGCGCCATCATCCGTCGCCACACCGGCACGCCCTTCATGGGCTACGGCGGCGCCACGTACATCGTGCAGGAGTTCTGCAACGCGCTGTTCGACGCGCTGTTCCACATCCTGCCACTGGGCACCGAGCTCGACACCATCGATGCGACACCAGCACGGGCGGTGGCCGAGTCCACGATGCCCTGGGCCGACGACGCGCTGCAGCTTCTGGCTCAGTGGGTCGCCGCCGAACCGGTGCTGGTGCAGATCTCGGCCGCAAAGCGCTGGCGCGATGCCGCCGAGGCCCTGGCCCGCCGCACTGCCGCTGCCGAGGTCGGCCTCGAACAACTGAATCTCGTGCGTGGCCGAAACGCCGCCGCACAACCCCTTCGCGAGGAGGTCACGGCATGAATGCCAGCCGCCGCCTCGCCCCCTGCATGCGCTCCGTCGTCCAGGAGCGTTCGCCCACCACCGGCCGGTCAAGCCGGGTGTGGTTTCGTTCCGGGCCCGCAAGGCCCGGTGGCTGCCGCAAGGCTTCGATGGAGGACTTTCACCTATGGCTGAAAAAATGAATCCGTCAGGACTGACGGACGAAGAGTGCCAGGAATTTCACGGCTACTACATCAAGGGTTACTTGCTGTGGGCCGTGGGTGCTTTCTTCGCCCACAGCCTGGTTTGGGTTTGGCGTCCCTGGTTCTGAGCGACTGCTGAAGGAGCACACCATGGCCTTCGAAACCGTTGTGTTCGACCGGGTTCCGACAACGGCCCCATTGCGGGGTTATGTCGGCATCTTTGTTGTCACGTTTCTCGTTTTCCTGGCCGTGGCGCTGGCTTCGATGCTGGTTGCAAAGAACTGGCGCACCTTCCTGCCGGGGGCAGAGGGCGCGAACTCGATGTGGGATGGCGTTACCCGCGCCGTCTACACCGTCATTTCCCAACTGAGTTAAAGCAAAGGAAAGCAACATGTGGCGTTACTGGCGAATCGTCGATCCGCGCAAGGCGATCATCCTGACCGGTCTCTTGATCGCGTTCGTGTCCACGAGCATCCACCTGATTCAAATCAGCGGGGATCGCTACAACATCAATTCGTGGCACCCGGACACGGCCAAGGCCGCAAAAGCGGCGCAAAACGCGCCGATGCCCAAGTAGCCGCGACACCTGTCGCCGCTACGGCAGGCGGCGGGTGCGAGGGCTCGGACCGAGCACTCGTATCCGCCGCCTGATTCCGGCAGAACAAACAAGTACTACCCCCCAATAAACGAGCCCGGTCGGAGGACACGACATGGCCATGCTGAGTTTTGAGCGCAAGTACCGCGTACGTGGCGGAACCCTGATCGGAGGCGACCTGTTCGACTTCTGGGTCGGACCGTTCTACGTCGGCTTCTTCGGCGTCACCACCGCGTTCTTCTCACTCCTGGGCACCACGATGCTCGTCTGGGGTGCGGCCATGGGTCCGACCTGGAACCTCTGGCAGATCAACATCGCGCCCCCCGACCTGTCCTACGGCCTGCGCATGGCGCCGCTGATGGAGGGCGGGCTCTGGCAGATCGTCACCGTCTGCGCACTCGGAGCCTTCTGCTCCTGGGCCCTGCGCGAGGTCGAGATCTGCCGCAAGCTGGGCATGGGCCTGCATGTGCCCTTCGCGTTTGCGTTCGCCATCCTGGCCTACGTGTCGTTGCAGGTGATCCGGCCGGTCCTGCTGGGGGCCTGGGGACATGCCTTCCCCTACGGCATCTACAGCCACCTGGACTGGGTCAGCAACGTCGCGTACCAGTACCTGCACTTCCACTACAACCCCTGGCATGCGATCGCCGCCAGCCTGTTCTTCGCGACAACGCTGGCGCTGTCCATGCACGGTGGCCTGGTGCTTTCGGCCACCAACCCGAAGAAGGGCGAGATCGTCAAGACGCCAGACCACGAAGACACCTTCTTCCGCGACCTCATCGGCTACTCGGTCGGCACGCTGGGCATCCACCGGGTGGGCCTGCTGCTGGCGCTGAGCTCGGTCTGGTTCGCCGCAGTCTGCATCGTCGTCAGCGGTCCGTTCTGGACTGGCAGCTGGCCCGAATGGTGGGGCTGGTGGCTGAACATGCCGATCTGGGGCCACTGAGGACCCATCGCGGAACCGCGTGAGCCCGCAGGACCACCGCTTCCTTCCTTCATGAAGTACGTCTGATCGAGACAAACCAACAAACGGGAACGATCATGGAGTACCAGAACATCTTCACCACGGTCCAACCGGTCGGTCCGGCCGGCATGGGCGTCCCCCTGCCGCGCGGCGACTGGCGGCGCAGCGGCAAACCCTTCTTCATCCATCTGCTCGGCCGAATCGGCAACGCGCAGATCGGGCCGGTCTACCTCGGTGGTCTGGGTGTCGCGTCGCTGGTCTTCGGCACGCTGGCGTTCAACATCATCGGCTTCAACATGCTGGCCTCGGTGGACTGGAATCCGCTGCAGCTGATCCGGCAGTTGTTCTGGCTCGCGCTGGAGCCGCCGCCGCCAGCCTACGGGTTGTCGTTCCCGCCGCTGGCGCAAGGTGGATGGTGGCTGATCGTGGGCTTCCTGCTGACCACCAGCATGATCCTGTGGTGGGTTCGGACCTACCGCCGGGCGCGCCAGCTCGGGTTGGGTACCCACATCGCCTGGGCCTTTGCGGCGGCGATCTGGCTGTACCTGGTCTGCGGATTCTTCCGCCCGATCATGATGGGCAGCTGGAGCGAGGCGGTGCCCTTCGGGATATGGCCGCACCTGGACTGGGTCTCGGCGCTGTCCATCCGGCACGGCAACCTGTTCTACAACCCGTTCCACGCGCTTTCGATCGTCTTCCTGTACGGCTCGGTGCTGCTGTTTGCGATGCACGGCGCGACGATCCTGGCCGTCAGCCGCTACGGTGGCGAACGCGAGATCGAGCAGATCGTCGACCGCGGCACCGCCAGCGAACGGGCGGCCCTGTTCTGGCGCTGGACGATGGGCTTCAACGCGACGATGGAGTCCATCCACCGGTGGGCCTGGTGGTTTGCCGTGCTGTGCCCGCTGGTCGGCGGCATCGGCATCCTGCTCACGGGTCCGGTGGTCGACAACTGGTACCTCTGGTCGGTCAAGCACCATGTCGTGCCGATGTACCCGCAGGTCTTCCCCAACACCATCGACCCGGCCTTGATGGGAGTCAAGCCATGAGTGCGAACGTCTTCCGCCATCGTGTGCTGCCGGCCATGGCCGGGCTGGTGTTTGCGGTCCTGCTCGCTGGATGCGAGCGGCCGCCGACCACGTCGATCCAGAACGGCTTCCGCGGCACCGGCATGGAGCAGGTGAACAATCCGCGCAAGGACGCCATCCTGGTCGCCAAGAACCAAGCCCCGGCGCCGGCAGACGCCGCCAGCCCCGACGGGCCCAAGGCGCGTGACGTCTATCAGAACGTCAAGGTTCTCGGCCACCTGAGCGTCGCCGAGTTCACGCGCCACATGACGTCGATCACCGAGTGGGTGGCGCCCCAGGAGGGCTGCGCCTACTGCCACAACCTGCAGAACCTGGCCGACGACAGCAAGTACACCAAGGTCATTGCACGGCGCATGGTCGAGATGACCCAGCACCTGAATGCCGACTGGAAGAACCACGTCGGCGCCACTGGCGTCACGTGCTACACCTGCCATCGCGGCAATCCGGTGCCGCAGCAGGTCTGGTACGCACCACCGGATCGCAAGTACGCCGAGAACTCGGTCATGGGCGACCTGGCGGGGCAGAACCTGGCTTCGGCTTCGGTGGGCGGCACTTCGCTGCCGTTCGACCCGTTCACGCCCTATCTGCTGGAAGACAAGCCCATCCGCGTGATCGGCGACAAGGCTCTGAAGTGGACCGGTAATGCGGCCAACCGCACCACCACCAAACAGGCCGAGCACACCTACGCGTTGATGGTCCACATGTCCAACTCGCTGGGCGTGAACTGCACCTTCTGCCACAACACGCGCAACTTCCAGAGCTGGAATGAAGCGCCGCCCCAGCGCATGACCGCCTTCCACGGCATCCGAATGGCACGCGACTTGAACGTGGCCTATCTGGAGCCGCTGACCAAGAGCTTCCCGGCCGAACGCCTCGGCCCGAAGGGTGACGTCGCCAAAGTCAACTGCGCGACCTGCCACCAGGGCATCAACATGCCCTTGCTCGGCGCCCAGATGGCCAAGAACCACCCGGAACTGCTCGCTGCGTTCAAGGAGCCGGCGATGCCGGCCGGCGCCGCGGCCGAGCCCGTGGCGGGCGAGGCCAAGCCTGGCGGCGAGGCTCCGGCCGCACAGCGTGTGGAGGCCGCGCCCAAGTAGCGCCGAACCTTGGCCGTCGCGTGCACCATCGTGCCCAAGCGGCCAGGGGCCGGGTCGTGAGCACCGCCCTCGGCCGCTTCGGGTCGGCGGCCGCAGGGCCGACTGCTGCGGCCCGGTCGGCCTCGGCCGGCGGACAGGCGGTCATTCCTCAGGGGGCCGCGGTCCCGGTTGCCGGGTCATTTGCCGTCGTGCTGATGGCGCGCATGCCGGTTGGCCAACGCTGGCGCGGCTGGTGGCGCCTGGTGCGCGGGGCGGCGCCGTTTGCCGGCACGCCGGGGCTTCGTCTGGTCAAGCTGCTCGGCAGCGGCCGGGGAGGGGGCTTCGGCCTTGCCCCCAGTGCCTCGCATCAAGGCCTCTTTGCGATCTTCGACAGCGCCGATTCGGCTCGCCACTTCCTGCGCCATCACCCCTTGCTTTGCACCTGGCGC
>Ga0209985_10001462_pt1 | contig 23158 bp, 31 predicted proteins | sample NOAtaG_FD_187305 | JGI IMG/M metagenome (GOLD analysis project Ga0209985, IMG submission 187305) | Freshwater lake microbial communities from Lake Erie, under a cyanobacterial bloom - NOAA_Erie_Diel6S_1000h metaG (SPAdes) (version 2) | ecosystem: Environmental > Aquatic > Freshwater > Lake ...
GGTGACCGCCGAGCAGTGAACCCTAACCCCAAGCGAGTTAGTAGGGATTCCAGCCCCCGACAGGTTGCCGTCGTTACTGTTACCGAAAGGAAGCGCAAGTGAGCGAAGCTGATCCTATTGAACCCGAGCCGGAAATGATAACGCAGGCTGCGATGTCTGCGCGGTTCAGCGTGGACAGGTACACGATCCGGCGGCTGCTGGCGCAGAATGAGATTCGGTCGCGGAAGGTGAGCGACAAGCGGACGGTGTATTGCGTCGAGGAGTTTGGCGCGTTGCTGGCGAAGTACCGGCAGGAGAAAAAGCCCAGCGACCTCAAAGACGAGATTGCGCGTCAGCGTGCCCGCAATCTTCAAATTAAAAACGACCAGTTGGAGGCCAAGCTCATCCCGCGCTCCGAGGCGGTCGAGGCGATTCGGCTTATGGCCGGCGCGGTCAATGGCGTCCGCATTCGAGCGGAGCAGGAATACCCTCGGCTCTTTGCGGAAGCTGGCGACGCGATCCCTGCTAACAAGCTCGTTCTGATTCAGCTATTTGACGACCTATTTTCGCAGTTCAGAGAAATTGGTAAAACCATGGAAAACACAAAATGAATGCAAACTTTTTTGAATTGAAAGGGTTGCGGATCAAGCAGATTGAAGGCGCCGCTGCCGGAGAAATTGACGTGAGCATCGTGACCAATGCGCCAGAGAACCCGACTTTTCGACTGTATCACGAGCAAGACTGCTGCGAATGGGTTCGGGTTGAGTCTGTAACTGGAAATACAAACGACCACATTGGCAAGGTTGTCACGTTTGCTGAGGAGGATTCGGTTGTTGCCGACGTTAGCGAAAGTTCAACTAGGACGACTTTCAAGCTGCAAACCGAGGCCGGAGAACTGGTTATCGTTTGGCTTGGTGAATCCAACGGATACTACGGAGAAAGCGTTTCGGTTGAGCGGCTGTGAAAATAGAAAGGATAACAAATGACGACGATTGAAGTTGGGAAGTTTTACAAATTTAATGATGGATGGAAGGCAGAGGTATTTGCAATTCGCGACGGTCGTGTTTTGGCTGCATATAAATTGCCGCACGGCAAATGGGACGCGAATGGCTTTCCGCTTAATGAAACCAAAGACTGGTCTCCCTGGATCGACGAGCCCGCGATCCCGTGGGACTCGGTGCCGGAGTGGCTGGAGTGGTGGGCTGTGGATAAAGATGGATGTCAATTTTACTACGAATCAAAACCAATTTTGCATTCTTTTGATTGGGCTGGATACAATTCACTACTGATTCCTAAATCTCTCCGCATCCCCTACGTTGGCGACTGGCGGGAGTCCCTTCGGCAGCGTCCGGGGAAGGAGGTGGCAAAGTGAGCTATTTCCGAAACATCAAGCCGAAGCAGACGCCGAGCGCTGTCCGTCAGCGTGTGCGGTTGCTGACCAACGACAAGGCGGCCGAGCGTCAGGCTGAAACCCAGAAGGCTAACAATGCCCGTGCCCGGATGACACGGATCCGAGGTGCAGCGCAGACGCGGTCCAAGATCCAGGGCAAGCCTGCCGGGCGATTCTCGGACGGCTTCCTTGCGCGGGTCCGGCACCATCTAGCCCGAGGTCGCGGAGCCGCTGACATTGTGATCCGCGAAGGCGTATTGATGTCGGTTGTCGAGGCTGCCGTGGCGCAGGTCAGGAAGGAGGTGGTGGCGTGAACATCAGCGAACAGACAAAGGACGCGCTTTTGGGAATTGGGTTTTGGGTTTGCTTGGTGCTGATCGGTGCTGCTGGGCTTATCGCGCACTCCCAAATTAACAAGCTGACCGAACAGGTTGCGAGTCAAACCAGCGCATCAGCGATCAACAAAAACATCCAAAACAACAGAAAGACGCAATGGATCGTGCTGAATCCAAATCTGTTTGGAAGCCCGTTGACCGTCAGCTTTGAAACAAACACTTGGGATGTTTTTGTTACCAACGACTTCCAAGGCGCGGCGATTCTGTTTAAGAGAAAGGAGCCCAAATGAGCGTCCTTGCATCCTTGGGCCTGAGCCCCGAGCGAGTCCGTGTGATGCTGGCCGCTACAGCCGTCAGCACTGGCAATCTGCCGACAAAACCGAGCAAACCGCCGAAGGCTGAGAAGCCGCCAAAGCCTCCGAAAGTCTACGTCGTCAAACGGTTTTCCGACGCGCAGATTCAAGCCATGCGCGAGCGTGTTGCGCGAGGCGACAGGTTGGCGGCTGTAGCGTTTGACTTTAACACGTCGATCCCGCTTGTGTGCAGGATTGCGCGTGGCAACTCCTACAAGCACGCTCCCGGCCCGATCACTAGGCGCGGCGCTCACGCGAACAAGACCTCGCAACGCATGGTTGCGCCTGACGTAGTCTTGAGAATGCGACTCAACGCAACAATTGGGAACGTGAGGCTGGCCGATATCGCTAGGGCTGAGCGATTGCCGTTTCCAACCGTTGCGTTGATTGTCCACGGTAAGACGTACATTGATTGTCCGGGGCCGATTATGAAGCCGCGACGTTACACGCCGCCCAAGATCCAGACGCACGAATGACGACGCGACAATTCCTAGGCCAAGAGTGGGCGGCTGCTTTCGCGCCCGCAGATCGGCGACCCATTTGGGAGTGGGCGCATGACAAAATCACCGAGCTGCCCGCTGTCTATGGCGACCGGCGCCGGTTTTCCATCCTTGGCTCGCGGCATTTTGAAGCGCCGTTTCAATCCATCCAGAGTCCCAGGGTTCACGAAATCGCGATCCTTGCGCCTGTGCGGTCGGGCAAGACGTTGCTCGCGGACATCTCAATCCCTTGGTTCATCGCCGAGGAGCACGCGTCTGTGCTGTGGGTTTTCAACACGGACGACATCGCCAAGGAGCACGTCGAGCTTCGGTTGCGCCCGATCCTCGACAACTCGCCTTGCGCGTCGATGTATCAGTCGGATCGGTTCAAGACGCGGGCGCAGGAGGTTGTTTTCACCAACGGCCAACCGCTGTTTGTGAAGGGTGCAGCGAGGTCAAACCTGCAAGCGCGGGGCTTCCGCGTGGTCGTGCTAGACGAGTGCTGGCAGTACGGCGCTGGCATCTTGCACGAAGCCAAGGGCCGCCTCGGCGACTTCGTGCGGCTTGGGAATCACAAGTTTCTGTGCATCTCGCAGGGCGGGGCGCACGGGACGGACTGGCAGATGCACGGCGACGCGGCGACTCGGTATGAGTGGGAAGTCCCGTGCGCGGCTTGTGGCCAGCACTTCGCGCCCGCGTGGACGGCTTACCGCGAGGATGGCAGCCGTTACGGCATGGTCTACCAGTCCGAGAAGTCGAATGACATCGACGTGGACATTGACCTCGCGTGCGCGACCTCGGCGGTTGAATGCCCGGCGTGCCGCCATCGGCATCCGTGGGGATCAAAGACCATTGGCGAATGGAACTCTGGCGGGCGATACAAAGGATGGGACGCGGCAACCGCGCCGGAACGCGTGCTGTTCCATTGGAACGCGCTCATTGACTTCCCGTGGCCAGAGCTTGTGCGCGAGTGGTTAGGAGCACGGAAGGCGCAGGCCATGGGCAACTATGAGCCTTTGAAGCTGTTTATTCAAAAGCGCCTTGCGGAGCACGACAACCCGCAGGGCAGGTCCGTCCATTCCATCGTCCACGAGTTCGTCCGGTACGAAGCCGCCGAAGGATGGGAGGACCAAGGCGCGGTGATTATGACTGTGGACGTGCAGCGGATGCACTATTGGGTAATGGTCTGCGCGGTGTCCAAAAAGGGCGGGGTTGTCCGGCGCTTGTACTATGACAAATGCGAGACCACCGAGGCCATTGACGACGTGCGCGAACAGTTCAAGCCAAGCGTCTTCGCCGTGGACGTGAACTACAACCGCAACAAGGACAACAGCGTCTTCCGCATGATTGCTGCGCGACGTGGGGTTGGTTTGATCGGCGACAAGGCGCAATGGTTTCCGCATCGCCACCGCAAGGTTTCTGGCGAGTTTGAGACGATCCAAAAGCAATATTCCACGCCGGCCGAAGTGGACGCCTACGAGGGCACAACGGCGCAGGCAAGGGAGCGGCTTGTTACTGTGGTCCGCTTCTCGTCTGATTCAATGGCGAGTCGTTTGCAACGCATGATCGACAAGGGGCTTTGGCAGGAACCGACCAAGGAACCTGACTCGGCCAAGGCCCGCGAGTATCACCGTCAGATGAGTTCAGAGCATCGCGAGCAAGGGCAGGACGCCAATGGAAGGCCCATCGAAAAATGGGTTGCCCACTCCAAGGAGAACCACGCCTGGGACTGCGCTAAGATGGTCCTAATCATGTCCACGATCCTTGCCGATGCGGGGATGATTGAGTTCTGATGAGTGGGCAAAAAGACATCGGAAGCTTGAGGGTTGAGCCGATTCAAACCGCAGAGGCTTTGCCGTGGCTGCTTGTTCGCCACTACGCAAAGCGGACGTGTCCAATTTCGCACGCCTTTGGGGCTTTTGACGGCTCTTTGCTTGTTGGGGTTGTCACGTACGGTGTTCCATCAAGTGCGCCTTTGCGGTCGGGCCTGTGCGGGCCGGAATGGTGCGACAAAGTTTTGGAGCTTAATCGGTTGTGTTGTGACAACAGGAAGAACGTCGCAAGCGTATTGGTGGGGCGTTCGTTGCGGTTGCTGCCGAGTCCCAGGGTTGTGGTGAGCTATGCGGACACTGGGAGGAACCATGTCGGGTACGTGTATCAAGCGACGAACTTCCTTTACACGGGATTGTCAGCGGTCCGGACGGATTGGCGTGTGAAGGGGGAGGAGCATCTGCATGGGGCGACGGTGGCGGATCGGAGTCGTGGCAAGGAGAACCGTGCGGAGTGGATGCGGGAGACATACGGGGATCGGTTCTATCTGGAGTCGAGGCCGAGGAAGCATCGGTATGTGTTCTTCGTTGGGAACCGGTACGAGCGGAAAGCGATGCGGTCGGCGCTTCGATATCAGGTTGAAAAGTACCCCAAGGGTGAGTCAGTAAAATACGACATTGGCGCTGGCATTCAAAGCCAATCCATATTTGAGTTCTGATGCCAACCGCGCACGCATTGCTTTTGGCCGTTGTCTTTGCGTGCGGCTTTTGCGTCGGCGTGATTTGGGAAGACCTGCGCCGGCAGAGATGGGAGAACCGTCAGGCGCAGCGTGAGATGGACAAGTGGAGGCGCTGACCGATCACCGGTCTAGCTGCCGAAGGAGCGCGGTGAGCGAGTCGCGGAGCTGCCGTCTCTCGTCGGGGTTGAGTCGAGGGATCCGAGCAGCAACGCGGGACACCCAAGCGAGGATCTTGATGGGCTTGCCCGGCTCTGGGTTGCGCGGCTCTGGAGCGGGGACAAGCTCGGTCCACATCAGGAGTTGGCGGAAGTCGGCAGAGTCGAGCTTGCCGCCGGTTTCTTTGATGCGCTTGGCGACCCGGATGCAATCGCGGGCGCGTTCAATAGTTACGGGGTGATCGCCGCCAACGTCGGCAAGCTGCGCCACGATGTCCGCAAGCTCGGCTTGGTGCGGCTCCAACGCTTGGCCAAGTGCTGCGGCTGCGTTGACGACCTTGGATGCCGCGATGAATGCCGAGTCCTTGGATGCGGCAAGCGTGGCCGCAAGGGTGCGGATGTTAGCGATGTCGGATGTCTGGATGTTCATGGTGTGCTTTTGATTCGGAAAAATTGCGCTCCGATCCACTGACGGCCACGGGGCTTTTTCTGCCCGCGCTTGCGGCACGCTGCGGCCCGATCCTCGCGGGCTTCGTCGTCCATGGACACGCGGCTCTGGATTCCGAGGCGACGTTCCAAGATGCGCTTCTCCTTCGAGATGGCGGCACGGGTGCAGCCGATGAGCTTGGCCACGTCGTGCATGGAGTGCGGGCACTTGTTGAGGACGAACAACAGCGCATAGGCGAGGATGCGCCCGTCGCGGTTTTTCTCGGTGAACATATGGAGCACGTCCACCAAAGCGCCCGACATGGACGACGCGCCGATGGACCCGCGCCCGTCTGCCCACTCGCGCACGATGGCGTCGATGGTGTCCGGCTCTCGGTCCGACGCGACAAGCTCCGACACCAGTTCGTCAATCGGGTCTGCCTGCGGGGCTTCCGAGGCTAGCGGGTGGTCGGCTGCATCCATGTCGAGCATGGTGTCAACAAGGGGCCGTCGACTGGAAAAGTCAATTCACAGTTGACTTGCAAAAACGGACAAATGGCCTTCAACCCATTTATCGGATGGACCGAGGCCGAGCTATTGGCGGCGCGACGCAAGGTCCAAGACGAGATTGCCGAGGGTGGCGCCCTGACTTCCGGCGGCGCTGGCGGGACTTCGTTTGGACGCGCTCCGCAGTATTCCGCACTGACCCGGCTGCGGATGATTCAGCGTGCTCTGTACGTCATCAATCCGACAACGTACCCATTGGCCAACTTGCAGCCGCAGTCCGAGATGCCTTCTTTTTTCCGGTCCAACCCCATCAACCCGATCCCGTAAGCCATGGCCGAAGCACCATTCAAGATCACGGATCGGCGAGGCTCCGAGCAATACCGCAACGCCATTGCGTTCTCGGAGCCTGTGGCGAGGCGCTACGATGGGCAACGGCGATACGTCGAGGACTTCAACGACGATGCGTCGCGACTGGTCACGCGCTATTCCCGTGAGGCGCTTGTCAGCATGGGGCGCTACCTGTACCAGAACGCGTCCCCGGTGCGGTCGGCGCTGAACCAGATGGCCGAGTATGGCGCGACCGGCATCCAACAGCAATTTGATGGATTGGATGTCGAATGGGGCAGGCAGGCTGAGGGTTGGCTCTACGAAAACAACCGGGTCTGCTGCGTCAATGGCGGCGTCTTCACGATGGATGCGCTGAAGGAAATGCTCCTTTTGTGCTACCTGCGCGACGGCGACTCGTTCGTGTTGCTGACCGAGACGTCCAACGGTTACCCACAGTTTCAGCACATTCCAGCGCATCGCATCGGCAGCCGCGGCCTTACCAAGGTCATCAGTGGGCCGTTCGATGGATACCGAATCCAGGACGGCGTGGTGGTCAACGACGTGGGTCGGCCCATCGGCTACCAGATCCTCGGCGACACGTCCAAAGAGGACCGCTACGTTTCCGCCGATTCCATCGTGCCCGTTTTTCTTCCGGAGTACCCCGACCAAGTGCGCGGCATTCCGCCGCTGGTTGCTGCCATTCTCGACTGTCAGGATGTCAGCGAGTCGCGCCGGTTGGAGATGGTTTCGCAGAAGGTTTTCGCTGGGCAATCGCTCATCGTCCACAACGAGGATGGCGGTCCAACCGAAACCGCCAACCAGATTCTCGGCTTCGGCTCTGGCGGACTGAATGCCCAAGGCCAGCCGACAACCGACGGTGTTCCTGTCGCTGTGCGCGAGCTAATTCCAGGTGAGATCCGCTACTTCCGCGCCGGCAGCAATTCCAAGGTTGAGGCGGTCACGGGCGACCGTCCGACGCAGAATCAGCGGGAGTTTTCGCATTCAATCCTTCGCCAAGCCATCGCGTCCATCGGTTGGTCAATCGACATCGCGCTTGACCAAGGCCGAGCCGGCGGGGCGCAGATGCGCGTTGTGCTGGAGTTGTGCAACCGGCGCCTAAACCATTTGCGGGAGCGGATGCTTTTTCCAGCGCTTCGGCGGATGGACGGTTACCGTATCGCTAAAGCGCAAATCCTCGGCATCCTGCCGCGCTCGGACGAGTGGTACAAATGGGATTACCTGTCGCCGGCCGAACTGACGGCGGACAAGAAGTACGACGCGCAGGTTGCGCTTGACCAGTACAAGGCGGGGTGGATCACGGGCCGGCAGGCGTGCGCCCGTCTCGGCCTGTGGTATGACGACGTGGTGTCGCGTCGCGAGACCGAGACCCGCGAGCTTATTGACGCCGCCAAGCGAATCGCCGCCGAAACCGGCACGCCGTTTGAAACCGCGCTTGTTCTGCTCCGCGATACTGGAGCCTACAGTTCCGTCACCAATTCCGCAGCCGCAATGACCGAGCAAACGCAACCCACCGAATGAAAAACTTGCATCTGATTCGCGAGGTCTTTGAACGGCCGTGGCTGATTGACGCGGTGACGCACGGCAACATTTCCCGCATCGTTGGGCAGCGTGTCGGGTTCCTGCCGACCGAGGCGCGGGAGCCCGGGGTGGATACCTGCGGCGGTGAGGTTGAAGTCGACGAGATGCGGATTGAGGACGGGATCGCTTACATCCCGATCGGTGGCGTGCTGGCCCGCAAGGTTGGCGCAATGGAGCGCGGTTCCGGTGTCGTCGATTACCTCGACATTCAGGAGGAAATCCGCATCGCCGAGGACGACGATACGGTTGTCGCCATCGTCCTCGACATTGACACTCCGGGCGGGACGGTTGCCGGTGTGATGGAGACGGCCGACGCCATAGCGGCCATGCAAAAGCCCGTCGTCGCTTACACGTCGGGCGCTATCGCATCGGCCGGTTTTTGGTTGGCGTCCCAGTGTGACCAGATCGTGGCGACCCGAGGCGCCGAGGTTGGTTCAATCGGCGTGTTCCGCGTGTTCGTCGACATCTCGGAGTATTACGCCAAGCTCGGCGCCAAGGTGCAGATGTTCAGCAGCGGCGAGCATAAGGGCGCGGGATTCCCTGGGACTTCGCTGACGCCAAAGCAGCAGCTTCAAGCGCAGGAAGAAGTCGAGAAGCTCCTCGGCGAGTTTAAGGCGACCATCCGCGAGAAACGCCCGCAGGTGCAGGACGCCGTGATGGATGGCCGGATGTTTCGCGCAATGGAGGCGCTGGAGCACGGATTGATTGACGACGTGGTGACGAGTCTTGACGACGCTGCGGAGATTGCGCGGTCGCTGGCCTGACAGTTGACCGGCGCGACGTTTGCGACATGGCCAGCCTTTCCGCAATCTTCGCGTCCGTTGGCGACATCGCCGCCAAGCTCACCGGCCTCGACGCCAAGCTCGACAAGCTTTCCGCCCTTGAGGGTGGCGCCGCTGCTCTTGCCGAGGTGCCCGCCCTTCGTGAGCAGGTTGCAAAGCTGACGGTTGAGCGCGACAACGCTGAGACTGCCGCCAACGCGTTGACCGAGAAGCTGACCGCCGCCGAGGCTAGCGCCAAGGAGGCCACCGACAAGCTCGCGGCCGTGGTCGCCGAGAACGAGACGCTCAAAAAGGCCAACACGTCGGCCGAGACCAAAGCCGCCGACATCCTCGCCAAGGTCGGCGTCGCGCCCGTTTCTGACACCAAGCTGGACAAGGTCGCGTCGATTACCTTCGCGCAGTTCAACGCGCTTTCGTTCCGCGAGCGCAACGACTTCGTCCGCAACGGCGGCAAGATTTCCAACTAACAGCAGCACCACCGACACCATCACATGGCCAACACCATCACACTCTCCGGGCTGACCGAGATCATCTATCGCTCCCGCGACATCGTCGCTGCGGAGCCGGTGGGCTTCTCGACCAGCGTTCTCGTCAACGCCAACGGATCCGAGCGCGTCAGCCTGAACGGCAGCGTGAAGTCCATCCGCACCGCCGAGCCGACGCTTAACACGTCGTACACCCCGGCAATGACCATTCCTGCTGCGGACGACGTGACCGTTACCGTCGAGTCCGTTTCGCTTGGTCAGGTCGCCAACGTCCGCGTCCCGCTGACTGGTGACGCGCTGCTCCAGCTCGCCAACTGCTCCAGCAAGGAGGACTACACCAACAACATTCTGGCGCAGTCGTTCCGCAAAATCCGGAACACCATTGAGGCTCACCTTGGCACCGTGGTTAAGAACGGCGCCAGCCGAGCGGTCGGCACCGCTGGCACCACGCCGTTTGCCAGCAATCACAACGTCATCAACTCGGCCCGCCAGATCCTCAAGGACAACGGCTGCCCGGTTGAGGATGGCTCCGTCTCGCTGGTGATTGACACCGCCGCCGGCACCAACTTCCGCAACCTGTCGAACCTGTACAAGGTCAACGAGGCCGGAACCGCCGACCTGCTCCGTCGAGGCGTGCTGCTGGACATCAGCGGCATTATGATTAAGGAGTCGGCTGGCGTTGCCTCCCACACCAAGGGCACCGGCACCTCCTACCAGACCAACAGCGCCAGCCTCGTCACCGGCTCGACCACGATCCCGCTGGACACCGGTTCTGGCACCGTGGTTGCCGGCGACGTGGTCACCTTTGCGTCGGGCGCTGGTTCCGGCCGCAACTACGTGGTCAAGACCGGCATCGCCTCTGCCGGTGACGCGGTTCTCAACCTGCCCGGTCTGCGCGGCGCGATCCCCGACAACAACGCGTTGACCATCGGCAACAACTACACCGGCAACGTCATGTTCCATCGCGCCGCCGTGGAGCTTATCATCCGCCCGCCCGCGATGCCCGATGGTGGCGACGCCGCTTCCGAGTCCATGGTTGTGTTTGACCCCGTGTCCGGCCTCGTGTTTGACGTGCGCCTCTACAAGGGCTACGGTATGAACATGCTGGACATCACCACGATGTATCAGGCCATGGTCTGGAAGCCTGAGTTTGTGGCGACTGTGCTCGGCTGATTTTCGTCTGTGTTCATGGTTCAAGCCCCGTCCGCTGACAAGGTGGGCGGGGCTCTTTTGTGAGTGCGGTTGACGGGCTGCTTTTGACGCGCAATGAAGACTTTTTTCCTGCTCCTGCTGCTGCCGCTGCTGGCGCTTGGCCAGATTACCAATGTCGTTATTGGAACTTCCGCAAATGACGGCACGGGCGACACGCTGCGCGGCGCGTTCAGCAAGGTTAACACAAACACGGCTTGGCTTTCTTCGCAAATTGGTTTTACTACAAACGGAATTGCAACCATTTCAAACCGGCTGTTTTACAGTCAAACAAGCTATTCTATTTACGAACCAACTGCAACCAATCGGTTCATATTGGACTCGTCTTCGTCTGGTTTTCAATACAACCATGACGCGTCACTTGCCTACTATAGAGGCACATGGTTTGCGCAATGGAACGCAAACACAAACCAGAACGAATCAAATCCTGGACAGGTCAATTTGCAGAGTACGTCAACCGACTTCGTTACGTGGTCTTCTCCTGTTCCCGTCTTTGTCGATGCGTCCACGTCTTCAAATCCTGTTACCTATTCCTATTCTTCCGACATCCAGTGGCAGCCGAGCATGGTTGTTGTCGGGTCGGAATTGTGGTCGATTTGGAGCCAGCAGCTTCCGCTGACGTATCCGACTGGACAGCGGATTTATTTCTCTCGTCTTACGTCCCCGACTGGAAAATGGACAAATAATCTACTGAGCCTCAACTACACCGAAAGTGGAATGACATTCTACGGATTCCCAACTCAGAATCCGTTGCAGCTTCAAAGCGGTCGCGTGGTTGCTCCGATTGTTTGGATGGCTACAAATCAGGTTTCTCCCTTACCTTCTGGGTGGACTTCTTCTGATAATTTTTTTGTCATCCAAAAAAGAGCTGGTGTAATTTACACCGACGACGGAGGAGTAACTTGGAACATTGGTGGAACCACTACACTTCCTGGGTATAATTACGTTACGTGGGAGCCTGTTATTCAGCAAGCTCCGGACGGTTCGATCAGGCTCTATTGCCGAAATCTTGATTACAAGAATTTTGGCTACAACAGCTTTCTATTGACTGCAACAGGATACAGCGACGGGGCAGTTTTCGGTCCTTTGCAAATTGTTGGAATTGACACTCCATCTAGTCGTCTAGGAATGGTTTCCCAATCCGGAAAATATCCCCGCCAGATTGGGTTTGCAAACGATTGGAAAGGTGGAGGATTTGTTAATGACAGATATAACGGGGCTTTGTTGTTTAGCAGATACGGGATGGACGATATGGTTTTCGGTGTTCCTTTTAGTGGAAACGAAACGGTTGTCGCATATCCTCAAGCTGTCGCTACCACGTCCGATGTTAGGGTAATCTATTCTCAAGGAAGTGTTCCAAGGTCGATAAAGTCTGCTGTAATTTCTCCTGCTCCGGATCCGTCTTTGCTGTACCTGCTGCCTAGGCGAAACGACTACGTTAATCCACAGGTCGCATTTAGGGCTGGGCCGCCAGCGTATTTTGAGCATGGGGCAAATTCCACTATGTCGTCTGTTGCTTCAACAGACATTTGGTCTTCCACAAACCAATTTAGTTCTGGAATGTGGCTGTTTCGCACAAATAACGCATCTAGCGAGACGTTTTTTGATTTCCGTTCACTTGTTGGGTATCAGGGTGCGGCCTTGGCTTCTCTTTCAGGGGTTCCTTTCCTCACTGTTTATTCCGGAACTTCGCCTCAAAACGTCACATTTGAAACACTATCAATACCGACAAATCAGTGGGTTTATGTAGGTCTTTCGTATGACGGCGGCTCCACTTCCGTGACGGCGCATGTGGTTGATGCTTCGGGAACGGCAACTACGCAAACAAAATCTCTTAGTTCTCCTAATGGACTGAATGGATCCGTATTAAATATAGGGCTTTCGCAGCCAGGCTCGTCGCTTGCCAGATTTAGCGGCGCAGTCAGGCATTTGTCCATCATCAATGGAGTTGTTGCAACGGCCGACAACCATCGCTATTTGCACGGTGTAGACCAATCGGCTCTCGGCGCTTCAGATTGGTCTGGAACAGAAACAAACCCTGGAACGCTTTCGTTTGATTACTGGGCAGCGGATCCAAATGCCGGAAGCAACAATTCCACATGGCTGGCGTCATGGTCTGCAACCGGAAACTCCGTTCGCGGAAATGCTTACAGCTCTACCATTGGATCAGATTCCGTCCTTTCAGTAACCGGCACCGGCTCTGCTGGCGTCGAGCTGTTTCCATTCACCCCTGGTCAACAGCTTGCCTTCGGAACGCAGGTTTTACTTACAAACAAAACAAGTGGATATGATCAGGTCATAGCAACCATTGGCCCAAAGCCTTCACGAATTGACATTGTAAGCAGAAACGCAAACTCAACCCGCGTTGAAGCGTACTCGGCTGAAACTGGAGCGTATTACGATTTGGGTTCATACATAACTGGCGAGTATGTTGATTTTTCAATGTCTTTTGATGGGCAGCTTCTTTCGGTTTCTTGGGCAAAGGGCTCCGAAGTTCAAATTCCAGTAAGCTTTAAAAGCCCACGACTTTATTTCGGAACCGGCTACCTTGACACCTGGACCATCAACGCATCTGATGGAAAGGCTTACAAGCTGTCTTCTACCTACTGCCATGTAGGAACCGCGGTTCCGTATGTGTCCCAGTCGAGAAAGCTTTCGGGTTTGACCGTTGAATCCGCGACTCCAGCCGTGACGTTGACTGATACGGATTCCCCGGCAAAAACGAATTTCATCTATGCGCTTGGCGCCAATGTTCGCATTGGCGGGACAAATCAAGCGACATCCGCTCCGTTTTTGTTTGAGAACGGAAACGGAAACTTTACCGCTGGAGGTCAGATTACGGCTGGAGGAACAGTTACGTCGCCTGGCGAATTGGTGAAAGCCTACGCTGGCGCAGCTGACGTAAATCAGCGACGCATCAATGGCACGTCTGCGTCTCCCGCAACCATTGCAAGCGGTGACAGGCTTGGAGCCTCTTTTTGGTCTGGATATGATGGCTCCTCTGAAACAACCGCAAGGGGGTCAATCCGAGGAGAGGCGTCGCAAACTTGGAGTTCAGGGGCAAACGGAACTAGGGTTGTTGTGCAAACAACTCCTAACGGATCTTCCACGCGAGCCGATGTGTGGGCGTGGGAAAACGATGGCAATGCAACAATGACTGCTTCTTCCCCTATTCTTGACGCAGTAGCATCGAATGGTGCATCCGGATTTAGGCTTAGGGTTACTGGAGCAACTACGGCGCTTTTTCGCGTTTTGGACAATGTCAGCACAACCAGATTTCAGGTTGAAGGAACCGGCAATATAACAGTGTACGGGAAAGTTATTATGGGGGCTGGAGGGCCCACGATTACAACCGGTTCCGGCGTTCCGTCAGCGTCCGAACCAGATGGCTCAATTTACATGAGGACTGGTGGAAGTCCTTATTTCTATGTTCGCGAAGGCGGAGCTTGGGTTGGAAAGTAAATGACATGAAAAAAACCATCATTGCACTCGTTTCAGTTGCGGCTTTGGCGCAAGTGCCGGACGACGCCATCACCGTCTCGACCTCCACGCGCACAGTGACGGAGGTGAAGACCAAGGAATGGCGCCGCTTTGTTTTCGACGCGGATCCAGCCAGCGGTGAGATTACGGTGTCGGCTATGTACGAGGAGGTTATTCGTGTTGATGGGAAGCCTACAACGTTTAAGGAACTTCGTTCTGTGCGATTGCCTTGGGCTCAGGCGACCAACATATCGCCGTCGCTGGTGCTGGTCCGTGAGGAATTGAAATCCGCCATGCCGACCATTTTGACTAACGCGCCGTGAACCCAACCAACACCGTGGACAACGTCGCCAACCAAGTCGTCGGGGTGAGCCAGCAGTTGCAAAACCCGTGGCAACTGATGGTTTTCCTTGTCGTCGTCGGCATCGTGTTTTTCTGCGCGTTTGGCTGGGCGGTCTACAAGTTGACCATGCGCCAGTTCCGTGAATCGGACTCGGCGCGGCAACAGCTTATTGACACCGAGAAAGCGCACGCGCAGGCGCTGGAAAAGCTCCGCGAGGAACACGGCACCGAGCTAAAGGAAATCGTCCGCGACAATCACGAAGTCATGCGCCAACTGGAGCAGGCTATCCAAGGCAACACGACGGCGATCAATCGCTTGGCCGACAAGTTGACCGGAGCCGGTCGAATCGCTGGCGGTTGACAGGTTTTGGCCAGTAGAAATTACCATGCCTTTTCTACTGGGAACAGAAGAAGTGACTGGGTCGTGGTCCTCGGACGGGGAGCGGTTTACGCTGTCCAAGCCGATCCTGTACCGGTCGCTAGCGTATGACACTCACCGAGGCGAGCCGATTCGAGTGCCGGTTGGATTTGTGACCGACTTTGCATCGTCGTGGGTTGGCCGGTTTCAGCTTCTGTCGCGAAAGGCGGCATTCAGCGCGTCTCCGGTGCTGCATGATTGGCTGTACTACGAGGGTCTGGAGAGTAAAAAGGTGGCCGACCTGATTTTCAAAGAGGCTCTGCAAAGCCAGGGATGCTCGTCTTACGACGCCTGGAAGGCGTACTGGGGAGTCCGGTGGTTTGGAAAGGCGGCATGGGAGTCTCACCGTGAACGTGATTGGACCAAAAAATGGAGACGCAAATTGAAGTAGGCAGCATCTACAAGGTGCGCGGCAACGTGGACGGTGAGGCGCTGTACCGCGTGCTGGCCGTGTCGGGACGTTTCGTTAAGTACCGCAACGCCGAGAACCTTGACGAGGAGGCTACGACAATGTTGGAACTGGACTTTCGCGGACTGTTTGAAAGGGTAAAACAATGAGGAAAACCGCAATCGTCGCCGCGTGCACCGGCTTGGTCGGATGCACGTCCGTCTCGCATCCTTCGGGGTGGACGTACCGCAGCCTTGGCTTCCAGAAGACCATTGCCGAGTTGCAGGTTGGCACTAACGGAACGCTGCACATGAAGGGATACGCGTCCAAGGACTCCCAGATGGCCGAGGGCATCGCTGCTGGCGTTGCTAAGGGTCTCGCGGCTGGCGCCAATCCCCTGCCGTGAACGCTCTCGCCGCAGGCTGCCGCGCCGCGCTTAACGCGTTGGCCGGGTACACTGGCAACCAGACGTTTGCGTGGACGTTGCCAGATGGAACCTCGCGCTCCGTTGCGTGCGTGCCCAACGACGAGCGGGAGGCAAATTCACCAATCGTCGGCGGCTTCGACAACACGGGCGGCCTGTCTCTGTTTGTCCAATTCGACGATTGGCTGACTGCGGACTCAACCCTCGTCACGGTGGATTCGACGCTTTACACCGTCGACCAAGGCGGCCAGCGCAAGCCGGTTGTCGGACGGCGCGTCACGTATCAGGCGACGACGTGGCGCATTCTGTCCTGCACGCTGTCCGCGTCGCAGTCCCATTACATCCTCGCACTCGGCCCGAACAACCGATGACGCCAATCGTGCAAGTGGACAAGACGGCTTTTGACCGGGCCATGCTGCTGCTTGCCAAGCACTCCAAGCGCGGGGTTGCAGACGCCATCAATTCGCGGCTGTTCTTTATCCTCGTCCGGATGCTGGTCCTTCTGCCGCCTCGGTCCATGAAGGAGCGTCGGCAGATGATTCGGGCTTACCTGAATGCGCCGGTGAGCCAACAAAGGAAAAGCCCACCAAAGAGCGGCAAGAACCATCAATTTCAACGCGTCCACCTAATCGCGCAGGCCATGAACCGCAACAAGCCGTTTGAGTTGAAAGGGCTGCCGTCCGGCTCCCGTGGCCTGTACGGCGAGCGGATGAAGGCTGCTGCCGCGATTGTACGCCGCCGCGCCATTGGCTCGGTCGGTTACATCAAGTCGGGTGTCCTCAAGGCGATTCGCCGCATCTCCCCAGGTTTCACAGCCGCCGGCGCCACGCGTCGCGGCAAGAGTGCTGACGGAAAGCGGGTTGACCGTGTCATCAAGGCAAACGGCGCTTACGTCGAACTTGCCCGCCAGTACGGCGTGGAGATTGAGAACGTCGGCAGCCATCGCGGCAACAACGCCCGAGCGTCCAAGGCGCAGGATGGCGTCAATCCAACCGCATCGGCGCGGGTTGTTGCTGGCGTGGCCGATGGGCAGGAAGCAACCGTTGACGGCATCTATTCGCAGACGGGATCCCGCGTAATGGCCGACGAGACGGCGGAGATGGACCGGATGCTCCGCGCCACCTTCGGCGATATTTACGAGCAAGCGCTAAAACCTAACGGATTTGAGATAAAATGAACGCCGTCGCACTGAAAACCGAGCAGGCCGTGAAGGCGTATCTGGACGGGCTGACGTGGCCGACGCCTGCGCCGACGGTCCTTGTGTCCTACGGTCGCGGCGCCTTGTCGTCCGAGTCCATCGCGGAGCAGGATGATATGCCGAGCTTCCCGCGCATCGTGGTCCGCGCCACCAGCTCGGAGCCTGTCGCGCCCGAGGTGGACGTGCATCAGGTGCCTGTGTCCGTCGACCTGTACGTGTCGGCCGACGAGTCGGAGGAGAGCGAGACGTTCGACTTGCTGGCCGTCATGGAAACCGGCTTGCAGGAGCTTACCTACAACGAGCAATGGTACTTGCTCAACATAGCGGCCACAGCCACGGAGACCGGCTTTGACTGCCAATTCGTGACGCCGTCGTCGGGCTCGGATGTCAGCGTGCAGAATCGGGCGCGGGTCGTCACGCGGGCGATGAACATTTGGGGACGTACAACGCCGAAGACCTGAACAGTTGACCGAAACGAAAAACCGATATGGCAACCTCACTGGGAACGGTGGTCCGTTTTGGCGTCGGCGGGACAATGGTCCTTTACGCCGCCGATGGCTCGACCGCCGTGAACAGCGGGCCGCTCGCCGTTGGCGCGATCCAGTCCCTTGAGGTTACCCATGAGGACGACGCGCTGGAGCCAAAGGACAAGGACGGCAAGGTGTTTTCCAGCGTCGTTGCCAACAACGACCGCCTTACGCTAAACGTCACCGCGCTTCTGTCCGGCAGTTCCTCCAGCAACGCGGCGCTTTCCGCCTCGTTCCCAAGCGGCAATGGTCGCGCCGTTCTGACGGGTTGCCCGGTCATCAAGATGGGGCCGTGGGCTGACGCCATCAATACCAACACTGCCTCGGCGCCGAACACCTACCTCTGGATCTATCAGGGAGGCGGCAAGGTTTCGATGAACAACGACGGAACCGCAACCATGACGGCGACGTTCAAGCGATTCGGCAGCGTGGCGTCCACTTCGTCCGACGCCGCCGTTTCCATCTAACCCACAATGAAACCCCTGGCGCGGCTGTATCACGCCGTATCGGCCGGGGCACCATTGGTCCTCGGCTTGAGAATGCGGCCTGCTACGGTAGGCCACATGGTCATTCTGTCCCGACTGGGCAACCCGCTTGCAAAGGCTGGGCCGTTGACCGTCGAAGAACTGACCGAGGCTGCTTTCCTGCTTTCGGACGATTGGCGCGAGATTGCCGAGCGGCTTGCGCGTCCGTTTCCAAAACTGGAGTTCAAGCTGTGGGCTTGGTTTAAGTTGCGCAAGGCCGATTGGAACGGCTCGGCAGCCGCGTTGACCAAGTGGGTTTGGGATCGTGAGGGCGAATTGGCCGTTCTGCGCTCGTCGTCCTCGGACCCGCTGGAGGCTGCCGGACCCGAGCGGCTGCTTCTGTCCTTGGTCCACATCGGGTTGACGGCTGACGAGGCTCTGGACCTGCCGCTGATTGACGCCGAGCGGCTTGTCCTGACGTGGGCCGAGGCGCAGGGTCACGTCAAGTTGAACGGCGAGCATCACCAAGCGTTGAAGGCCCGCGCAGACGCCGAGTACGCCCGCGTCATGGCCGAGATCCAAGCCCACAAAACCGACACAGAAGGAGCAAACTGATATGGGCCTGATGTCATTCTTGGTGAAGCTGGGGCTTGACGGCACCCAGTTTGAAACCGGCATGGTCCGCGCCAAGTCGGCGGGAGATCGGTTTGCGGCTGACTTCAAACGGTCGGTTGGGTCGACTCTGGCCAGCGTCTTTGCGGTCGACAAGCTGGCCGAGTACGGCAAAGCGTCCATCGACCTTGCTGGAAAGCTGACGGACCTTTCTACGCGGCTTGGCGTTTCGGCCGAGTTCCTGCAAGAGATGGGTGTTGCTGCCGAAATGGGTGGATCCTCCTTGGACGACGTGTCGGCGTCGCTGGAAAAGTTGGCCATCTCTCGCGCAAAGGCGCTGGGCGGCGATGCTGGGATGCTGGAATCGTTCAAGCGGTTCGCCATTGACGCCGAGAAGTTGAAAACGCTGCGGATTGAAGAGATTTTCGAGCGCGTTGGAGCCGCGTTTGAAGGTGGCGCCAACCCTCAAAACCTTATCGGGCCTCTTCGTGAAATTGCCGGGAAATCGGCCGGCGCTTTGATTCCCGCAATGGTCGACGGACTCGGAGATGCCGCGCAAAAAGCTCGCGAGCTTGGGCAGGTGTTGAGTAATGACGTTGTCGCTTCGCTGGATGAGGCGGGAGACCGCATTGAGGTTATGCAGCGCACGTTCACGCTAAGCATCGGATCGCTTGTCGGAAATGTAGTCGAGCCTCTTTTCCGTTACCTTGAAGCCATTGGCGCGGCGTTGGGAACTGTTCAAAAGCTGATGCCGTCTCTGACCAATCCTCAGCTTTTCAGCAACCCGTTCTCCATCGTCAAAAACGCGCTAGACCAAGGGGCGCAATCGTTCCGTTCCTCGTTGGAAGAACAGGGCCAAGCCGCAGCCGACACAGCCGCAGCCCGCGAGCGTCGCGCAAGGTTGCGGGAAACGGTCAATCTTGAAGCTATGGCAAGTGGATCCAAGTCCGCTTCAACCGTTGCCCAGCAAGTCGCGTTTCGTCAGCCGCAGTCGACCGACCCTCTCGCCCGCATTGGCGGCTTCACCCAGTTTGGCGCCGGCATCTCTGACACTCGCCGCATGATGGAGCAGCAGACGCGGCTTTTGCAGTCCATCGCATCGGCGACCAAGGAAACCGCCGTCAAAATCGACGCTAACTGACCATGGCAACCGAACTTGGCCAACTAGGCACGTCCAACTACGTGTTGACGCGGAGCAGCCCGTCGTTCGACCCGCAGGTTGGCGCCGTGTGGGAGATGGAATACGTCGGCAGCCGCGATGCCATCCGCATTGCCTCGGTCGGCTGGCTACAGTCTGGCGGCAAGGTCCGCATCGACGAGTCTGGGCCGCTGTCCACGGCCGTCGTGGTGTTCTCCGGCGCTCGCAATCCTAGCGACCCAACGGCGCCAATCTCCAACGAGCAGCCCACCGACCGTTACGAGCTGCGGTCTGACCGCGTAGAGGTGTCGCTCTTCGATCTGCCCGGCGTTGTCGCTGAGGCGTCAGCATATTCGGCCGCGTTTGGCGAAGGCGCAACGCCTAGTCTGTACCGCTCGCAGATTGAGGAAGCCGCACGGTCCGGCACAGCGTTGCCGTTCTCGACCGCCCAATTCCCGCTTGCCGCAAAGCTGCTTGCGCGTCTCTCGGTCGGGCAAGACACTTTCCCAACCACCCGGCTGAACCTCCTGCGCGTCCGCTCGTTTACCACGTCCTACAATCAGCAAGCGCGCCTTGACCCAATTCCGCCGATTTACTCGACCTCGTCGCTCGTCTTGCTGTTCGCGTTGCCCACGACGGTCGCGGCTTGGCTGCCGGCAGACCCTCCCGCGCCTCCAGGGACCGCTTGGGGTTGGCTGACGACGGACAATTCATTCAGCTACCAGCCGAAACTCAACCTTATCGAACAGTCCACGGCGTGGGCATTTGCGGCATGGGACACCGAGTTGTACCCGCGAGTCTAAACAGTTGACCAACCGCAAAACTTGCCATGGCTAACGAGATCCAAGTCACAACCAAGCTCTATTCGTCCAAGGGTGGCGCCAGCACGGCAAACGCGACCCACAACTGGACCGCGAACATGAGCGGATCGGACCTCATCACGCTCACGCAGGCTGTTGGCACAACCGAGGAATCCCTCAGCGTTGGTCCCGACGTTGGCGCTCCGTACGCCGTTGAGGTGGTCAATTTGGACTCCACCAATTACATCGAATTCGGATTCTCGACCGGCACATACGTCGGCCGCATTCCTGCCGGCCAGTCGATGCTGATTCCGTACGTCGCGTCCGGCGTCACGGTGTATCTCAAGGCCAACACCGCCGCGTGTAACATCCTGACCACCGCGACGGAACTCTGACCCGCCCATGAAGCGCCGGATCCGAGTTGCCGAAAAGGGCATCCGTTCCGACATTGCGCGGGCAGTCAACCAACTGGCCGAGCAAGTCGAGCGGCAACGCCTCGTTGCGCTTCCCGGTCAAGCCGTCACGGAGACCGCAAACGGAACCGCGCTCAAGGTGACGGCTGCCGCTGGTTCCGGTGTTGCAGACCCGGACGTTTTCTACTGACATCGTCCCATGGGATTCGCCCCAAATAGGCGGGCGCGGATGTTTAAGGCCGCAAACTTAAACAACCTCTATGCCCGTGCGGACCGGAAATGCTACCTCGCGTTGCAGGGCAAGACCCCGCTCCTTGCGGACAGTTGGTCCCTGACGATGCCCTACGGCGTGTGGTACGTTTTCACGCAGGGGCCAGTCAAACGGCTTTACGATAGCGGAACGGGAATCCCAGGCATCGGCGCCGTCTATCGGCTAAACCACGACCAAGCGACCGTTCCATTTGAGTTGGCCAAGCTAGATTCCGTGGCGTTGGACGTGCCCGGCAACCGAGTCTTTTGCGACTTGTGGACCTACGCGACCGACCCGACGCCCGACGCCGACGTTCTCGCGGTTCACCACTCGTTTGAAGTCCACCAACGCGTCATCGGCGGCAAAGCCTACGACGTGCAGCTTGGCCTTGCGCCGCCTGAACCGTGGATCACTGGACTTGGCCCGCAATCATCGTGGGTGCGGACGCAATTCGCCGCGACATCCTTGCCGCCCTACTACGTCCCGGCACGTTCGCACAGATACGAGCGGGCGGTTGCCGAAATCGCGTGCGAAGGCGTGCCGCTGTTCACGGTCAAAAAGACGTGGACTCGCTACGATTGCTGGCGGGTTCACAACCTGTCGGAGTTCTCCATGACGCTTGTCTTGGAGTTTCCAAACGGCTCATCCGCTCGCCAAACCATCCCGCCCTACGAATGCCGGACCGCCCGTCGCGCTGCGAATGGCCTTTGGATGTCGGTTTGGGCACCGTCTTACCCGAACCTGCCGACGTGCTATTTCTGGCCGTACGTCAAAGGCGACGTTCCGCTCTTTGCTGGTGGACCTCCGCAAAACTACAGCTCTTCGGTGAACAGCGGCGCCGCGTTGGCGCTGGAGCGTTCGCAGTCGGCCAACAACATCGCAAACCCGTGGGTCATCCTTGAATGGATGCATCAGCTAAAGGCGACGCTTGACCCTCGCGTGCCCTACGATGCCCATAAAAACTATCGCGACTTCCTGTCCGACCCATCGAACGACGACAATCTGATCGGCGATTGCGTGCTGACGTGGGGACGTGCCCGATTGCAGGATAGCGCCGGCAACGTTGAGATCATCGAAATCCCGAACGTTTCCGCGCTAACCGAGACGCTCGCTGGATACGGGATCGTCTGCACGCTTTCCGGAACGACGCTCAACATCACCAACCGGAGCCAATGGACGCGCATCTACAGCCTAGACTGCAACCTGTTTGCTGAGACCTCGGGTGCCCGCTATTGGGACATCTCCGTAGGGAGCCCGTCGTTCTCGGTGGCCTACCCGCCCGCGTACTGCAAACAGACGGCTGTCGGCGTCAACAAACGCTGGCAGCAATACGCGTGGTCCACGGCGACGCCTCCGACAATCTTTGACACCATTGGAACGCTGCGCCGCAAGGTGCTTGTTGAAGCCGGATGGATGGCGTCCGAGACTCAATACCTGGAGATACCCGAGGCGTTCGCCGCGTCTTCCGTCACGCTGACGCCGCTGGGCTTGGTGATGCGCCTGCCGACGCTTACGCCGGTCTACGATGTTGCCGATCAGGTGGACGGGACGTATTGCTACGAAGGTGGACTGACTGGTGTCTCGCCGTTTTACTGGGCCGGCATCCATCCGCGCAAGATCGCCTACGGCGTATCCACGGACCCGGTCTATCAGTTGGACAATTACTGGGCGGCCGACGAGTTCTGGCTGCTTGCGCCCGCTGGCGACTCGGACGGCGTGACCTACAACGGGTGGCGCCGGCTGTTCCCGTGCGTTGACGCGTACTCGGTCAACCTGTCATTTCCGGCAATCTGGACGGCCTACGTGCCGCCCGGTGGTCAATGGGTGTATGCGCGGACTGTCTACGATTGGGAAATCCGTCGGTGCTTTGAAATAACTTCCGACGAAGACCGCTTTTCGTTTGGCGCAGACTTTTGGATCGGGAAGTGGGGCCAGCATGGCGGCGACGATTCGCACGTCCGCGTGCCCGGAAAGCCAGACGTGACGCCGCAGTTTGGCGCGTTTAACGGCGAGCTCTATCCCGAGACTGCGCCGGACGATATCTGGTTCGACGAGTACCGGCCAAAACGCAGCGGCGCGTCCGACTTTGACGTGGACGGCAACGACGGGTTCGACGGCCAAACAACGTTGCTGCACGAACCGCAGGACGGCGCGTCGGTCCATCCGTAC
>Ga0209985_10001466_pt1 | contig 23092 bp, 24 predicted proteins | sample NOAtaG_FD_187305 | JGI IMG/M metagenome (GOLD analysis project Ga0209985, IMG submission 187305) | Freshwater lake microbial communities from Lake Erie, under a cyanobacterial bloom - NOAA_Erie_Diel6S_1000h metaG (SPAdes) (version 2) | ecosystem: Environmental > Aquatic > Freshwater > Lake ...
GCGAGGAGCGAACGAGATCCATGACAGCAGCCCGACAACTCCGGCTGGTCGACGACAAGGCGCCGCGCCACGGCACGACCCGTGACCCGGTGCGGCAGGCCTTCGAACACTGGTGCTTCATGTTCGAAAAGCCGGTCTACACCAAGCTCGACAGCGAGCGCCGCGCGGTGATCACCAAGGCGGTCGACGACTACGGCCTGCCGCTGGTGATGCTCGCCATCGAGGGCCAGGCCGCCCGCGACCTGCGCGCCAAGGACCTGCCGATCGCCAAGGCCATGCGCGAGGTGTCGTGGTTCCTGAAGCTGGCCAAGCACATCGAGGACGCCATCGCCGAGGGCGAAGCCCTGCGCTCGCGACTGCAGGCCGCCGACGCCAGCGAGGCGCAACCGGAGCCGGCCGAGCCGCAGGACGCCGCCGCGCAGGCGGCTGACCTGGCGCGGCTGCGGGACCTGGCGCGTCGGGCGCGCATGGGGCAGCTGTCTTGACGGTCGAGAAGCCCGCCGTGCTGGCCGTGCCTCCAAATTCGATGGAGGCAGAGCAGAGCCTGCTCGGTTGTCTGCTGCAGGACTGCACGGCGCTCGAACACGTTGCGGGGTTGGTCGAGGCGGGCTCGTTCTACGCCACCGAGCATGGCCGGATCTACAGCGCCATCGTGGCCCTGGTAGACCGGTGCATGCCGGCTGACGTGGTCACGGTGAACGACGAGCTGGCGTCGCGTGGCGAGCTGACCGACACGCTCGATCTGGGCTACCTCAACGCGCTGGCCCTGGCCGTTCCGTCATCGCGCAACGCCCCGGCCTACGCGACCACGGTCCAGCGGATGGCCATGCGCCGCAGGCTGATCGCGGTCGCGCAAGAGGTCGTCGCTGCGGCGACGGTCGGCGGGTCAACCGAGGAGGCGCTCCCGGGTGTCATCGAGCGGGCAGTGGCGGCGATGCAGGACGTGCTGATCGGGCGGGTCGACAACGGACCCCGTTCCTTGGCAGCGCTGGTGTCGCCGTGGATCGATGCGTTTGCGCAGCAGGTCGAGTCAGGCGGGGCAGTGGACGCGATCCAGCTGGGGCTGCGCGACGTGGATGAAGCGCTGTGCGGCGGCGCCCGGCGTGGCGAGGTCGTGGTCATCGGTGCCAGGCCCAGCATGGGCAAGAGCGCTCTGACGCTGGGCATCGTGCGCGCTGTGGCTGAGGCCGGGCATGCGGTGCTGGCCTGCACGATGGAAGACAGCGCCAGCATGCTGATCTCGCGCCATGTGGCCAGCGTGAGCCGGACGCCCTTCGAGCACATCCGCCTGCCGCACCAAGGCGGAGAGGGGCTGCTGTCCACAGTCCTGGAGGCCTGCCAGCGACTGGTGAGGCTGCCCGTGTGGCTGGACGACCGAGGCGGGCTCAGCCTGGCCGACGTGGTGCAGGCCGCGCGCGCGGTGCAGCGCAGTGCGAAACCTCAGAAGCTGGGGCTGGTCGTCATCGACTACCTGCAGCTGATGAACGACGAGGGCGAGACCCGGGCCTATGAGCTGGCGAACATCGCCCGCGGGCTCAAGGCCATGGCCAAGCGGCTGGACTGCGTGGTGCTGCTTCTGAGTCAGCTCAACCGCAAGGCCGACGAGACGAACACCCCGCCCCGACTGGATCACTTGGCCGAGTCCGGCGCCATCGAACAGGCCGCCGATGTGATCGGTCTGCTCTGGCGTGAGGCGCGCCGCAACCCGCGGCCAGACAACCTTCACGCCGCTCAGCTTGAGCTGGTCAAGAACAAGAACGGCGCGACCAGGACCGTTCGCCTGTTCTTCGACGGGCGGACGCAGCGCTTTGCAGATGCGGCGCAGGAGTACTAACCATGCAGCTGAGCATCAAGACCAACTTCCCCGACGTCCAGCGCCAGTTGGAAGGGCTGCGGAAGGACGTGGCGACCAAGGCCACAGGCCGGTCCTTGAACCGCACGATGGAGCAGGCCAGGACGCAGATGGTGCGCCGCATCACGGCAGAGTACGACATCAAGGCCGGCAAGGTCAGGGAGAAGCTGCGGATCAATCGGGCTCGCCTGACCGGTGGGCTGCTTGAACTGGAGGCCAGCCTCGAAAGCCAGACCAAGGGCGGCAGGCGCTCGGTCAACGTCATCAACTTCAGCCCGCGGAAGGTGGCAGGCGGCGTGACCATCAAGGTCCGGCGCAACGGCCAGCGCAGGCTGATCCGCGGGGCGTTCATCGCCAACAAGGGACGCACGGTCTTCGCCCGGCAAGAGGGCACGAGGATGCGGTCGCGACGCTGGGGTGGCCAGCACGGCGAGCAGATCGAGCCCGTGCAGACCATCGACGTGCCGCAGATGTTCAACGCCAGGAAGATCCGCGAGGCGGTGCTGGCGGCGATCCGCGCGCGCTTCCCGGTGATCTTCCAGCGCGAAGTTGCCTTCGAGCTCAGCCGCTGGGGTGCGCGATGAGCCGCCTCAACTGGCTCGCGGGTCCCTCTGGAGCCCTCCTGACGCGGGTACGAATCGACCGCGAGATTCGACTGTTCAACGAGTTTTGTAGGGGGGTTGTGCGGTGACCCCTCAGGTGCCCGTCAGTCAGGCATTGTTCGGTGAGGCCGTTGGCATCAGTCAACAGGCCGTCAGCGAGCTGGTGCGTGCTGGAGTTTTGGCCGAAGGCGGCACGGCGGCCGAGTGGTTGCTGGCCTACTGCGGCCGACTGAGGGAGCAAGCTGCCGGGCGTTTCAGCGAAGGGCCGCTCGACCTGGCGCAGGAGCGTGCTGCACTGGCCCGCAGCCAGCGCGAGGGCAACGAGATCAAGAATCAGGTACTGCGTGGCGAGTACGCCGCCGTGACCCTGCTGGCCGAAGTGCTCGCGAGCGCCAGCCAGTCCGTCGCCGACCGATTCGAGCATTTGCCCGGTCTGCTGCGCAAGACCATGCCCGACCTACCGCAGCCCGCGGTCGACCAGGTGATGGCCGTCATCGCTGCCGCACGAAACGAGTGGGCGCGTGCGACTGCTGAGCTGGTCCGCGAGTCCCTATCCGTGGTCGACGATGACGCCGCGCCGGATTTCGAAGATGAGCCGCGCGCCGACTGAAACGCAGCGAGCGGTGCATCAGGCCGTTGTGTCCGGCCTGGCGCCGCTTCGTGCCGAGCCTCCGATGTCACTCAGCGAGTGGGCCGCCAAGCACTTCCGGCTTTCGGCAGAAAGCAGCCACAGCCAGGGCCAGTGGGACGCCTACCCTTTCCAGCGCGGCTGGATGGACGCCTTCAGCAATGACGCCATTGCCGAGGTGACCGTGCGCAAGTCCAAGCGCGTCGGCTACACCAAGACCCTCCTGGCGTTCATCGCCTACAACGCTGCGCACCGCCGGCGCAAGCAGGCTCTCTGGCAGCCAACGGACGACGACCGGGACAGCTTCGTCAAGGCTGAGGTCGACCCCATGCTGCGAGACGTGCCGGCGATGGCGCCGGTGCTGCTGAAGGGCAAGGACGACACCCTGAAGCTCAAGCAGTTCATGGGAAGCGTGTTGCACACCCTGGGCGGCAAGGCAGCGCGGGCGTACCGGCGCATCACCGTGTCCGTGGCCATGCTGGACGAGGCCAGTGCGTTCGACACTGTTGTCGAGAAGTCGATCGACCCGATCGAGGGCGCGCGCGGGCGATTGGAAGGCGCAGCGTTCCCGAAGCTGATCGCTGGAAGCACCCCGCGCATCAAAGGTCTGGACCACATTGAGACCCGGGAGGCCAACGCCGAGGCGGTGCTGCGGTATCACGTTGCCTGCCCGCACTGCCAGGCCGAGCACCCTCTGGAGTGGGGTGGCAAGGACCTCCGCCACGGCTTCAAGGGTGGCGGGCTTGGCGGCGATGCGTCGCCGGTGCGGCATGTCTGCCCCCACTGCCTCGAGCCGATGACCCAGAGCCAGTACCTCGCGGCCTACGGTGCTGGGGCCTGGGTGAGTCGGTGCGGGGGTTACCGGTACGGGCAGGACAGCGTGTGGCGCGATGACGCCGCCCAGCCGCGTCTGCCGCCGCGGCATGTGGCCTTCCACGTCTGGACCGCGTACAGCCCGCAGCGCGACTGGCAGGACATCGTGCGCGAGTTCCTCGAAGCAAGTCGCAAAGCCAAAGAAGGGCAAAGCGGCCCGCTGATGACCTTTGTCAACGAGACGCTGGGCGAGCTTTGGGAAGAGAAGTTCGAGAAGGCCGACGAGCACGCGCTTCAGCGCCGCGCGGAGCCCTACAAGCGATTCAGCGTCCCGATGGGCGGCTTGGTGCTGGTCAGCGGAATTGACACGCAGGACGACCGTTGGGAGTGCGTGACCTGGGCGATCGGCCGCGGCGAGGAAATGTGGGCCGTCGACTACAGCGTGATCTACGGCAACCCGGCCGAAGAGGCCGAGTGGGCCGAGAAGCTCGACCCTTATCTGGCGACGCCATTCCAGCACGCGAGCGGCCAGCTGCTCAAGATCGAAGCGGCCGCCGTCGACACGATGGGCCACTTCACACACCAGGCGTACAACTACTGCCGCACGCGCGAGCGCCGCCGAGTGTTTGCGATCCGGGGCGAGAGCCAATCCGGCCGGCCGATCAAAGGCAAGGCAAGCGTTGTCGATGTCAACTGGCGCGGCCGAGTACTCAAGCGCGGCGTCCGCCTTTGGTTCGTTGGCACCGACACGGCCAAGGACACGCTGCACGGGCGACTGGCGGTGGCCAAGCCAGGCCCGGGGTACGTTCACTTCAGCCAGGAACTGCCTGCGGCGTTCTACACCGGGTTGACAGCGGAAAGCCGCGTGCCCGTTCGAACCGCGCGAGGTCTTGATTACCGTTGGGTCAACCCGCCCGGTCGCCGCAACGAGCCGCTGGACTGCACGGTGTACGCCATGTTCTGTGCTGAGGCTCTTGGACTGCATAGCCGCACCGCACGGGAGTGGGATCGGCTTGAGGAGGCTGTGCAGCCTGCGACGAGTGACCTGTTCGCGGCATCGGTTCAGGGCACCGGCGATGTGCCGGCCATAACCGCGGCTGCCCCGCGAGCGTCCCCGGTATCCAGCGACGGTCGCGTCTCCCTGAGCAGCAGCGCCCGCTTCTCCAGCCGACCCGGAGCCCGCAACCGATGAAAGCCGGGAGCAACGACATCATCCGCTGGGTGATCGACAGAATGATCGCGCACGAAGAGAGCATCACGCAGGAGCTGGCGCTCACCGTCGAGCGCGAGGCGCGGCGGGAGTGGGGCGGCCAGACCATCCCGTACATCGCCAAGACCTGCGCAGCCGACCGGCCAGACCCGGTCGCCATCCGGCGAGACCTCGACCGACAGCCCAACGTCGGCACCGTCGCCCAGCGCCATGGCATCAGCCGTCGCACTCTGTACCGACTGATCAGCAAGCCCTGACCGGCCTGCCGGCTGTGCCACTCCCCCCCTGATCGTGGCACAGCGTTCTGCGCAAACTGACCCGCACGCATTGGAGAGTCACGAATGGCCGGGATCACCCTGCAGCAAGCTGAAGCGCAGCTGGCGGCCTACCTTGCCGCCGAATCTGCCGTGCTTTCGGGCCAGGCATACAGCATCGGCGGGCGCAGTGTGACCAGGGCGGACCTGGCCGAGATCCGCGCCGGCCTGGAAAGCTGGAATTCCCGCGTGGTGCAGCTCAGCAACCGCACGCAAGGCCGGAGCCGTGGCCGCACCGTTGTCCCGGCGCGCTGACCGACATGCGCGAGCCTTCCGACCCCAAGCGCCGCAACATCCCGGCCGCTGCCGCAACACTGCTTGACCGCGCGATCGGCTACGTCGCGCCCCGCGCTGCCGCCCGCCGGCTGGTCGCGCGTCAGCAGCTCGCGGTGCTGGGTGGATACCAGGGCGCACGCAAGGACAAGGCCTCGCTGTCGAGCTGGCGCACGTCAGGCGGGTCACCTGAATCGGACGTCATTGCCGACCTGCCCACGCTGCGCGACCGCTGCGCAGACCTTGAGCGCAATGCGCCCGTGGCAGCCAGCGTCGTCAACAGCCACTGTGCCAACGTCGTCGGCACCGGCCTGGCCTGCAATCCGCAGATCGACGCCGAGTTTTTGGGGCTGAGCGAAGAGGACGCCCAGGCCTGGCAGAAGGACGCCAAGCGCCGCTGGCGCGCCTGGGCTGAATCGACCGACTGCGACCTGGCGCGCAACCTGGACTTCTATGCCATCCAGGACGTGGCCCTGCGCGGCGTGCTCAGTCGTGGCGACCTGCTCGTCATCACGCCCCGCGTGGCCCGCGACGGCCGCACTCGGCTGGCGCTTCAATTGGTCGAGGCCGACCGCCTGTGCAACCCGGGCCTGCGCGCCAACACGGACACCATGACCGACGGGGTCGAATGCAGCGCTGCCACCGGCGAGGCCATTGCCTACCACGTCTGCAGCCATTACCCGAACGATACGCTGGCGCGGGGTTCCCGCACTTGGACCACCATCGCCGCGCGTGGCAGCAGCACTGGCCGCCGCAACGTGCTGCACCTGTACCGCCAGCTGCGCCCTGGGCTGCGCCGCGGCGTGCCCTTGCTGGCGCCCGTGATCGAGCCCATCAAGCAGCTCACGCGCTATTCCGAGGCCGAGCTCTCGGCGGCGGTGACGTCTGCGCTGATGGCTGTTTTCCTGCGCATGGACCCCGAAGCGTTCCAGGACCTTTTCGACGAGGACTCCCGCGCCAAGATCGTCGACAAATCCATCAGCTGGTCGGGCGAGATCGAGGCCGGCAAGGTCATCAACCTTCTTCCCGGCGAGGAACCCGTCAGCCACAACCCGGGCCGGCCCAATGCCGAGTTCGACGCCTTTACGACCAGCTGCATGCGGCAGATCGGCATGGCCGTCGGCATGCCTTACGAAGTGCTGGTGATGCACTTCCAGTCCAGCTACAGCGCTGCGCGCGGTGCGCTGCTGATGGCCTGGCGCAGCTTCATGGGCTGGCGCAGCTGGATCGCCGGGGCGCTCTGCCAGCCGGTCTATGAGCTGTGGCTGGCCGACGAGGTGGCCGAAGGCCGCATCAGTGCTCCAGGGTTCTTTGCCGACCCCGTCGTGCGCGCGGCCTGGTGCCAGTCGCAGTGGGTCGGGGACGGGCCCGGCAGCATCGACCCGGCCAAGGAAGTCGGGGCCGCCCGCGACCGTGTCGCCCTTGGCACCAGCACGCTCGAGGCAGAAAGCCTGCTGCACGACGGAGTCGACTGGGAAACCAAGCACCGGCAGCAGGTCAAGGAGGCCACAGCGCGAAAGGAGGCCGGTTTCAGCGTGCCCGGCGCTGCACAAGCGCCCACGCTGCCATCGCAGCCGCCGGTCGACGACGACGAGCAAACCGCACCGCCGCCTGCTGGTTTGCGTCGCGCGCTATCCGGGCGCTGATCAACCATCACACAGGAGCGCAGAGCATGCCTCTCACCAGCAACAAGTCCCGCAGCTACACCGACGTCCGCCACCGCAACAGCCTGCAGCTGGCCTCCGGGACGACCGTCTTTCAGGGCGCGGCGGTTGGCATCGACGCCAGCACCGGTCGCGCGCGCCCCGTGGTGGCCGGCGATCTGTTCGCCGGATTTGCAGAGGCCGGGGCGACCAGCACCCGCGACGTCACCGGAGCCACGCCCACATCGGTGGCGCTGCTGACCCACGGTCAGGCGCAGCTGCCGGTGGCCACGGTGAACGCCATCAACGTCGGCGACAGTGTCTTCGCCAGCGACGACGACACGTTTGCGCTGACCGGAAGCACCCTCGTCGGCGAAATCGTTCGGGTTCCAGCCGCAGGCCAGGCTGTCGTTGCCTTCTCCGGTGGCTTGAAGCGCCTGTCAGCGGCGGAGGTGCTTGCGACTCAGTTGCAGATCACGTCCACGGTGACGTGGGCCACCAGGCCGACAAGCCCGTATCTGTACCAGCCGATTTTCGTCACCGACATTGGTCCGAACGGGGTTCATCTTCAGTGGAACGGCACCCGCTGGAAGGTGCTTTTTCCGACGCTGATCGGTGAGAACGGAAACATTCTGACCGGCGTCGCGCAACAGGCCGACCAGTATCTCGGCGGCCTGGGTCCATACCCGGCCGGATTCATCCAGGCTGGCGACATCCTCGTTTACCACTTCGGACTTGCCAAGAACGGGGTGACCGACACCTACGGCACAGGTGGCACCAGCATCCGCCTCGGCGCCGGTGGTGTCATCGGAGATTCGGCGATCCTGCAGGCAAATCTGTCGAGCACCATCACGGCAACGGTAGATGGCGGCTGTGGCTTCGAGAAGTGGATCCGGGTTCAGTCCAACACCACGACCCGCGGACTCGGCGCAAACAGCGCAGCCCCTTCGTGGAACGGCCTTTCGACGACGTCCGCCAACCCTGATGTCACTGCGACGATCATCAACATCAGCACGACCCCTTGGTTCATCGGGCTCAGCACCACCATGACTGGCGTCCCCACGCCGGCAACGGTCGTTGACGCGCCTCTTCTCACTTACCAGCGCCTGACCCTGCTGCCGTGAGCATCCTGCCCGTCAGGACTCCAGCGCCTGTTGCTGCTGCGCTGACGCTGGCTGGACAGCCGGCGGTTCCGCAGCCGCTGAAGTTGCCGTTGTCGGCCCGGCTGATCCGGTTCCTGCAGCCGCGGGACATCGGACAGGTCACCTGGATCCGGGTCGACACGCCCGGCACGTACTCGGGGGTGCCGACGGTCACGGTCACAGGGCCGGGCCTGTCAGGGGTGCAGGCGGTTGCGCGTATGCGAGGAAACGGCGTGCGGTCGATCGCTGTGCTGCAACACGGGCAGGGTGCCACCGGTGCGGTGACGGTCTCGTTTTCGGGCGGCGGCGAGACGGTGCCGGCCACGGCCACAGCGTTTCGCATCGACCCGCTCAGCTACGCCCAGGCCGCCAGCGCCACCGACCTGGTGTGGTACTACCCGGGCGGTGCGCCCGCGATGGGCAACGCGTTTCTGGCGGCCGGCATCTCGGTGCAGGAGACCATCAACGGGCTGGTCGATCGGGTCGCGTCCCCGACCGCTGCGGCGACGTCGTGGGATGGCCAGCCGGTGCCGGTGGCGTGGCTCATGCCGAGCGAGCGAGCGTTCGGGGCCAGCCGTCGCGCAGGGTATTTGGCGCTCAAGCGCGCCGAAGCCGCAGCGCTGACCTCGGGCACGGCTGCGCACTTCGATGACCCGGTGCCCGATCTCTCGGCGCTACGGGCGCGCGATACGTCTCGCACCGGCGGCCCCTTCGACAGCGAGACACTGGCCGGCTTCAACCCGAACTACGTCTCCGTGATGCAGGGCCCGCCCGCCAGCATCACGCAGGACGTGTGGAACTGGGCCATCAAGGATTGGGCCACGACCACCAGCAACTGGTCGACCAACTACAACACCGAGGCCTCGTGGAACTCCTTCATGGCCCACTTGAGGGCTGGTGGCGTCGCCTTCCACGAGGCACTGCGGGACGCATACCCGTCCGCGATTCGCTACATCAGTGGCAACGTCTACAACCCGCTCTTTCGGCGCGACTACAACGGCTACCTGGTGCGCGCGTTCAGCGTCGGCATGCATGAGACCGACGCTGACGCGTGGACCACCCGGGTCGCGGAGGGCACACCCCTGGATTACGCGCAGCGCTACACGCTGCTGTGGTGCAACGGCAAGACCGTGACGGGCGGTGGCGCCGACTGGGCGCCGCACTTGCAGCCGATGCGCAACGACGAGACCTACTCAAGCACCAGGCCGCAGCAAGTCACCGTCCTCCTGCAACAGTACGCGCTCTGCTGGGCGCTAGGCGGCAGGCCTCTGTACCCCTGCGACACTTACTGCGAGCCAACGGCTGCGGGCCAGCAAGAGCGCTGGTTTGCCGAGCCTGGCGACGGGTTCCTCACGATGAACACGTTCGTGGCGACCTACACGTTCCTCTTCGACGGCACCGTCGACAACGGGGCCCTGGCGCTGCTCTGCGACGTCGAGACCAACGACAACCGCGCAGTCACTTCGAACGGGATCCTGGGCTGGGCCGAGATGTGCCTGCGCAACGCGGTGCCGGCGATCATGTACCCGCTAAATGGGGGTTATCCGCGGCGCACCGACCTGGAGGCCCAGGCGATCCGGGTGATCGACTGCTCCACCCCGAGCGCGGTAACGGGCGCGCTGTCCACGCTGCCGAACTACCGCACCCTCGCGCAGCAGCCGGTGAGCAGCTGGGCGCAGTGGTCGGTCGCAAAACTGACCGGCACCTTTACCGACGTGTTCGTGATCCCGCGCACCAAGCCTGGCGCGACTGTGCTGCACATCGTCAACATGGACGGGGTGACCCGCGCGGGCCTCACGCTGCGGGTGCAGCAGTGGGCGCTGCCTAGCCGCGAGGTCAGTCGCGTGCGATGGTTCGAGCCGGGCCTGGCGCCGCAGGAACTGTCGGCCGCTGCAGGGCCGACCGGGCTGTTGCTGACGCTGCCCACGCTTTCGGTCTGGGCGGTGATCCTGATCGAGTCTTGAACAGACGGGACGGCATGCTCAAGCGCGACCAGTCGGGGCGCGTTGTGCCACTCCCCCCCTGATCGTGGCACAGCTTGCGCGGCATTCTTGGCGCACACGCTGCCGCCATGAAGCTCCTCGACATCATCACCGCGCCCTGGGCCATCCAGCCCGACAAGCTGCTGGAGCTGCAGTCGATCTACGCCACGCACTTGCGCGGCGAAAAAATCGACATCGCGGCCATTGAGCAGCGCCTGGGCCGGCCGCTGGCCAACGAGCCCAAGGGATACGACATCGTCGACGGCGTGGCCGTGCTGCCCATCGAGGGAGTGTCCGCGCGCAAGATGAACCTGCTGTCGCAGGTGTCCGGCGGCGTCAGCACTGAGCTGATCGGCCGCGATCTGCGCGCCGCGCTCAACGACCAGGCCGTGCACAGCATCATCCTGGCGATCGACAGCCCCGGCGGCACCGTCGACGGCACGCAGGCCCTGGCCTCGCTCGTGCGCCAAGCCGGTGAGCAAAAACCCATCGTCACGCTGGCCACCGGGACCATGGCCTCTGCAGCGTATTGGTACGGCTCGGCCGCGCAGGCCCGCTACATCAGCGACGCGACCACTATCGTAGGCAGCATCGGCGTCGTGGCGCGGCACATGGACGTGTCGGCCGCCGAGCAGGCGCGCGGCGTCAAGACCACGCTGATCAGCGCCGGCCGATTCAAGACCGTCGGCAACGAATACGCGCCGCTGAGCCAGGAAGACCGCGCGACGCTGCAGGACCGCGTCGACTACACCTACAGCCTCTTTGTGCAGGACGTGGCGAGCCACCTCGGCACGACCGCGGACAAGGTTCTTTCCGACATGGCCGACGGCCGTGTCTTCATCGGGCAGCAGGCCATTGCAGCCGGGCTTGTGGACGGTGTTGCCACGCTCGAGCAGCTGGTCGAACAGCTCAACCGCGACCGCAGCAGCGCCGGTGCCGCGCGCTCGGCCCGCATGCCAGCACCTACCCCCACATCAGTCAAAGGAACAGTCGCCATGCCGATCACCCGTGAAGAACTGCAGGCGCAAAGCCCCGACCTGCTGCGTGCCATCCTGGCCGAGGGCCACGCCGCCGGCGCGCTTGCAGAGCGTGAGCGCATGCTGGCCGTCGAGGGCCAGGCCCTGCCGGGCCATGACGCCCTGATCGCCAAGCTCAAGGCCGATGGCAAGACCACCGGCCCCGAGGCCGCCCTGGCCGTGCTGAATGCCGAGCGCCAGCTGCGCGCCACGGCTGCCGGCAGCCTGGCCGCCGATGCGCCCGCCCCGGTGGCCAGTGCCGCGGCTCCCGCGGTCGTGCCCAACGCTGCAGCGCTGGCGCAGGCCGATGCGCAGGCTGAGGCTGCCCTGCCGCTGGCGGACCGCTGCAAGTCGCGCTGGGACCGTGACGCCGCCGTGCGCCAGGAGTTCGGCGACCTCGCCTCATACGTCGCCTTCACTCGCGCCGAAGAGTCGGGCCGCGTGAAGCGCCTGTCCAAGGCCGCCTGAGCCCAACGGACCCCAACGCAAAGGAAACCACCATGCCCACCCTCGCAGCCAACAAGCCGCGCCAGTTTGAACTGGGTTCCCGCAACGAAGTGCCGATGATCGCATCGGACATCATCTATGAAGGCGCCGCTGTCGGCGTGGTTGTCAGCACTGGTCACGCCCGGCCGCTGCAGAACGGCGACCTGTTCATCGGCTTCGCCGAGCGCACGTCCGACAACTCGGCCGGAGCGGCCGCAGCCAGGACCGTCGAGGTCTACGGCAAGGGCGAGATCCAGCTGCCGGTCAGCGGGGCCGTGATCACCGACATCCGCCAGCCGGTGTACGCGAGTGACGACGACACGTTCAGCTTCAGCCCGGTCGGCGGCGTGTTCGTGGGTTTCGTCAAGCGCTGCGTCTCCGCGGGTGTGGTGGTTGTGGACTTCGACGCCGCAGGCCAGCGCGACCCGTTCCACGCGTGGACCGTTCGCGAAACGCTGAGCGCCAACAAGACGCTGGACGCGCAGGACACCGGCAAGCTCTTCTGGGTCGACACCGACGCTTTCGTCATTACGCTGCCGGCGATTGCCGACGGCCTGGGCGGCTGCGTGGTGGTCAACGGCGGCGCGTTCGGCGCGGTGGCCGTGACGCTCAGCCCTGCGGCGGCCGACATGATCCTCGGCCCTGACATCACCGGCGCTGACAACAAGGACCTGATCAACACCAAGGCCACCGCCCGCCGCGGCGACTTGGTGCAACTGGATCTGGGAGACGCCGACGGCTACGTCGTGACGTCGATGCGCGGCACCTGGGCGCGCGAGGCCTGAGCGCCAGACGCCGGTCAGCACCTACAGCACCAACACCACTCAAAGGACCATTGCCATGGACCAGTCTCTCCTCTCGTCGCGCGCCATCATGGGCATGTACTTCGCACGCCTGGAGGCCGACCGCAGCGGCCTGTGGCTGCCCGGCGTCTCCAACCTGTTCAGCTCCGACCAGGCGAGCGAAACATACAACTTCCTGGGCCAGAGCCCGGCGATGCGGGAATGGATCGGCGGTCGCCAGGCCAAGGGCTTCAGCGGCCAGGGCGTCACGATCATCAACAAGCACTACGAGGCGACGCTCGAGATCGCCGTGCGCGACGCGCGCCGCGACAAGACGCCGCAGATCCAGGCGCGCGTCGCCGAGTTTGCCGACCGTGGCGTCACGCACTGGGGCAGCCTGCTCAGCGACCTGATCCTGGCCGGCGAAACGACCGCCTGCTATGACGGCCAGTTCTTCTTCGACACCGACCACAGCGAAGGCGACAGCGGCACCCAGAGCAACGACCTGGCCATCACGCTCAGCACGCTGCCGGTGGTCACGGCCGGCACGGCCGCGGCGCCGTCGATGGAGTCGATGCAGCAGGTGATCCTGCGCTGCATCTCGGCCATCCTGGGCTTCAAGGACGACCGTGGCGAGCCCATGAACGAAGGCGCCAGCCAGTTCACTGTCATGGTGCCCGCGCCGCTGTACCCCGCAGCCCTGGCGGCGGTGTCGACCATGTCCAGCGCAGCGCTGCCCAACAACTTCAACCCCAACAACATGGGGTTCCAGGTGTCTGTCGGCATGAATCCGCGGCTGACGTGGACGACCAAGATCGCGGTCTTCCGCACCGACAGCCCGATCAAGGCGCTCATCCGCCAGACCGAAACCGAGGCCGAACTCAAGGCCAAGGCGGAAGGCAGCGAGTTCGAGTTCGACAACGACGCCTGGCAGTTCGGCATCGACGCCTGGCGCGGTGTCGGCTACGGCTACTGGCAGCGGGCCTGCCTGGCCACGATGGCCTGACGCAAGAACAGCGTCACGCAGCGACCATGCCGCTTGTCGACGACGTCACCGTCTACTTCGCCGACTTCGGCGAAGAGATCACGGTGGACTATGTGCCCACGACGGCCATCTTCGACCTGTCCACAGAGCTCCAGCTCGGCGACGTCCTGCAGCAGGCGCCGTCGGTGCTGGTGCCTTCGACGGTTGTCGCCGTGGTCGGCTCTGCCGTCGTTGCGCGCTCCGTCAACTACACCGTTCGCCAGGTTCTGGACGAGCCGCCGGACAGCGTCCTGCGTCGCCTGGTCCTGGCCCGGAGCTGACCCATGGCGCTGGCCGCTGCTCAAGTCATCGACGCCATCGCTGCACGGGTGCCGGCGGCTGCCGGCGGCGTGCACACCTCGCGCGGGCATCCGCTGGACGTGCTGCCCGCCTGGCGCGTGCTCGCGTCCGACGAGGATGTGGTCACCGACACGCTGGACCGTGTGCAGCGTCACCGGCTCACGGTCGCCTGCGAGGCCACGGTCAGCGCGACGGCCGACGTCGACGACGTCATGCACAGCATCGCTGCGGCCGCTCTGACGGCGTTGTTCGCCGCACCGGTGCCGCACGGGCTGGAGCTCATCGGCATCGCGCGCGAGCTGGACGCTGCCAATCAAGCGACGGTCGGTCGCGTCACCCTGACGCTGGCGGCCACCTTCCACACCCTGGCCGGCGCCCCCGAGGCGCTGGTCTGATCGCAACACCAAGCAAGGAGCGCCACCATGGCCATCACCCTCGCAGTCGGCACCACTGTGGCCATCGCTTCCGCGTATGGCCCGGTGCGGTCGATGACGGCTCTGACCAACGCCAGCAACGCCGTGGCGACGCTGGAGGCCAGTCACGGCGTGGCCGTCAACGACTACGTCGAGATCACCTCCGGCTGGGCGCGTGCCAATGGTCGGGTCGCGCGGGCCTCGGTGGTCGCCACCAACGACGTCACGCTGGCCGGCATTGACACGCAGAGCACCGCGCGCTTCCCGTCGGGCAGCGGCACCGGCTCGGTGCGCGAAGTCACGACCTGGACGACCATCGGCCAGATCACCAAAGACATCAGCGTCAGCGGGGGCGAGCAGCAGTTCGCCGACATCACCACGCTGGAGGACGTGCTGGACAAGCAGATCCCCACGCGCCGCAGCCCGGTGTCGGTGCAGCTGCCGCTGTTCTTCGACCCGGCGCTTTCCTACGTTGCTGCGGTCCGCGCGGCCAGCGATGCGGCAACGCCCGCGGCGGTGCGGTTCATCTACCCCAACGGCGTCATCCTGGTGGCCAACGCCTACTGGTCCTTCCAGGACGTGCCGACCATTCAGGACGACACCCTGCGCGGCCAGATCGACCTGACCTTCCTGGCCGTGCCGACGATCTACACCAGCTGACCGCCATGCTGATCGATCGCTCTGACGTCCCTTCCATCGAGCTGCCGGCCGAGACTGTTGAAGTCCCGGAGCTCGGCGGCTCGGTCCAGGTCCGCGGCATGGACATGGCGCAGCTGCTGCGCTTCCTGGCCGAGCAGCGCGCGGCCGAAAAGCGTGCGGCGGCCTATGAAGACGCCGATCTCCGCGCGGCCGCGATGAACGCCGAGCTGCTGCCGCTCCTGTTGGGCATGTGCGTGCTGGCTGCCGACGGCCTGCCGGTGTATGCCGCGCCGCAGTGGCAGGCCTTCATGCGCCGGCACGCGTCGGCCGCGTTCTCACTGTTCGAAGCGGCCATGCGCCTCAGCGGGCAGACCTCTGAGGCCGCCGGCCCAAAGCCCTGACGCCCGAGCGCCGCAGCATGCACATGATCGCGCTGGCGCTCGGGCGCACCGTCTCCGAGATCCAGCGCTCCATGAGCGCCTGCGAGTTCATGCAGTGGCTGACGTTCCTGGACCTTGAGCGCTGCGGCCCCGCATGGGACCGCGCGCGCCATGCGGACGTGCTCGCCGCGCACGCCAACGGGCCGTTGCAGTTGCCGGGCGGGCGCAGCGGGGCCTGGTCGATCTTGGACTTCCTGCCTGCTGACCCCTGGCAGTCCAAGCCCAGGGCTGCTGGGGCGTCTGAGTCGGCTGAAGACCTGGCGCGTCAGCTGAAGCTTGAAGTGTCTGCCATCGAGGACGCATTCGTCCCTGCGCGATGACCCAGGCCAAGATTTCCATCACCGCGGTCGACCTGACCGGCGCCGCGTTCTCGTCGGCCAAGGCGCGGCTGGCCGGCCTGCAGGGCGAGGCGCAAGCCCTGGCCGGGCGCTTCGTCGGGCTTGGCGGCGCGATTGCCGGGGCGCTGGCGGCCACGGGCCTGGGCGCGTTCGTTCAGGGCAGCATCGACAGCCTGGACGCACTCAACGACCTGAGCGACGCCACCGGCGCCAGCATCGAGAACCTCAGCGCGCTGCGGGCGGTCGCCGAAAGCACGGGCGCCGAGTTCGACACCGTCCGCGGTGCCCTGCTCAAGTTCAACCAGACCCTGGCGGGTGCACGCGCCGGCAGTGAGGCCGAGCAAATCTTCAAGGCACTGGGGCTCAGCGTCGCAGAGCTGCGCAAGCAGGACCCGGCCGAGGCGCTGCTGGCCACGGCCAAGGCGTTCCAGTCGGTCGCGGTCGATGGCGAGGCAGCGCGGGCGGCGCAGCAGCTGTTCGGCCGCTCCATCGGTGAGGTCGCGCCGTTCCTGCGCGACCTGGCCGACGCAGGCCAGCTGGTCGCCCGCAACACGTCCGAGCAGGCGGCTCAGGCCGATGTCTACTCCAAGAACCTGGCCGCGCTGCGTGCCAATGCGTCGCAGGCCGGGCGTGATCTGGCAGCCGATCTGCTGCCGGCGCTGAACAACATCGCCGGCGCCTTCACCAACTCCACGACATCAGGCTCGGCGTTTTCTGCGGTAGCGGCTGGCGTGTCGATCGCGCTGCAGTCCGTCGTGGTGCTGGGCGCGAATGTGGCGTTCGTGTTCGCCGGCATCGGCCGCGAGATCGGCGCCTGGCTCGCACAGGCCAACGCCTTGAGCCGTCTGAACTTCTCGGGCTTCCGTGCGATCAGCGAGGCGGTCACTGAAGACGCCAAGAGGGCGCGCGCCGAGCTTGAGGACTTCGAGCGGCGAGTGCTGGGCGTGCAAAGCAGAGCCAACAACCCGGCGGCCGCCTCCGGTGGTGGCGCCCCTGCCGCCGGTACGCGATCGCTGCTGATCCCGCAGGCCGGGCCCACCGCCAACGCGGCCAAGCTGACCGACTTCGAGCGCTACCTCGAGCAGTTGCGCGCAGCGCAGATCGCCACCCTGGATCTCAGCCGGGAAGAGCAAACGCGCGTCGACATCGCCAGCGGCTCCATCAAGGGCCTGACGGAACAGCAGCGCCAGCTCCTGTTGACTGAGGCGCGCGGCGTCGACCAGTTGGCCAAGCTCAAGGCCGAGGCGGCAGAGGAAGAGCGCAACGGCATCGAGGCCGCGCAGGCGCTGCGCCGTCAGCAGGCGCAGGAGGCGTCCGAGATCGAGCGCCTGATCACCAGCAGCCAAGGTGCCCGGCAGGAGCAACTGGCGACACTCGCCCGGCGCGTCAGCGAGGAGTACAACGCCGGGCGCCTGTCGGCTGAGGACTTCGGGCGCGCAGTCGAGACGCTGGCCCAGGAGTTCGCGGCCCTGGCGCCCGCGGTCGAAAAAACCGCCGACGCGGTCAGCGATTTTGCCCAGCAGGCGGCCTCCAACATCCAGGACACGCTGGGCGAATCGCTCCAGCGTGTGCTCGCGGGCAACTTCCGCGGCATCGGGCAGTTGTGGCAGGACACGGTGCAGCGGATGATCGCCCAGGCTGCCGCCGCGCGGCTGAATACGTGGCTGTTCGGCGATTCGTTCGGCAAGACTGGCCAGGTCGGCGGCGCCATCGGCACCTTCGTCTCGTGGCTGGGCGGTCTGGGCGGGCGTGCAACCGGCGGGCCCGTGCAGGCCGGCCGGCCGTACATGGTCGGCGAGCAGGGCCGGCGCGAAATCTTCGTGCCCGACCGGGCCGGCCGCGTGATGTCTGCCGCCGACACGCAGGCCGCAATGTCCGGCTCCGGCGGCACAACCTACCGCATCACCATCAACGGCGGCGCGGTGCCCGGCGTCGAGCAGCAGATCGCGCGGGCGCTCCAGCGCTTCGAGCGCGACCGCCAGCGCAACCTCGCGCTGGGCATGGGGTCCTGACCATGCCGACGCGTGATTGGCCATCAGGCACCCACTGGATGCCGCGCGCCCTCAGCCCGTCGGTGCAGGCGCCGCGCAGCGCGTGGCGGTCTGCCTATTCGACTCAGCGGGAGACGCTGTCGCACCTCGGGCATCGGTTGCTGATCAGTATGACGCTGCCGCCCGCCATCGACCGCCGCCTCGTTGCCGAGCGGGAGGCGTGGCTGGCGAGCCTCGCGGCGTCTGGAGACTGGGTGCGGCTGCCGGCTTTCCACCGGCCGTTTCCGCAGGGCAATGCCAGCGGTGCGCTGCTGGTGTCCGGTGCTGTGGCGGCCGGCGCGAGCGCGATCGCGTTGACCGGCGCCAGGCCCGCCCCGAGCCTGATGCTCGGCGGCAGCTTCGAGGTCGACACCGATGCCAACGGGCGCGCCGACCACATGCAGTCTTACATCACCGGGTCCACCGGTGCGGTGACGTATGAGATCGGCCCGCCGCTGCCGGGCGCCACCGGGTTGCGGTCGCAGCGCATCACGGCCGCGACGCTGGGCACGGCATCCGGGGACGCCATCGGTGTCCGTCAGGACATGGCCGGCATCATCCCCGGGCGGCCGTACACCATGGCGGTGTCGGTCTTGTCGGCCACCGCGTGCGGTCTGCGCCTGTACTGGGACTGGATGGCTGCCGATGGCACCACGGTGCTCGGCAACGCCCAGACCACGGTCACGGCGCCGCTGAGCACCGCGCGGCTGACGCACACCGCAACGGCGCCGGTCGACGCCGCCAGCGTGCGCGCCTACGTCTGGGCCCAGGCCAATCCGGTGGCTGGCATCGCGCAGATCAACCTGGACGACTGGCAGTTCGAGCAGGCCGGCGCGGCGACCGCATTCGCAGGCTCCCCGGTGCTGCGCGCGGGCGACTGGCTGGGCATCGGCGGGGTCCTGCATCAGCTCGCGGCAGATGTCCAGTTCACCGATGCCGGGACCGCCGCGTCCTGTGCTCTCGTCCTGCCGGCGCGCAAGGCCATCGCCAATGCCGCACCGGTCACGCTGTCGCGGCCGACGGGCACGTTTCAGCTCGTCGACGACTCGGCCGGAGTGGCCTACAGCCCAGGCCTGGTGCAGGGCGAGATCGCGCTGTCGTTCGTCGAGGTCTTTTGATGCGCACGCTCAACGTGTCCGCGCAGGCCTTGCTGGACCGCGCGATCGCCGGCGAGCAGATCGGCCTGGTGCAGCTGATCGAGGTGCTGCATCCGACCGTGCCGCAGCGTCTGACGCCGGCCGGCATCCCCATCGTCTATGGCGGCTACACCTGGCTGCCTGACCTGGTCGGCGCGACGGTGATCTCGCACGACGCAGCGGGCTTGCCCGGGCTTGAGATCGTGCTGCCCGCGGTGACCGATGCGCAGATCGCGGGCGGTCTGGATGACGCCATCGACGGTGCGGCCGTGCGGGTGCTCGAGGGGCTTGTCGACCCGGCGACCGGCGCGGTGCCCGACGCGCTGGTGTTGTGGAGCGGCACTGTCGAGTCGCGCGAGATTGCCGATGGCCCGTCCGGCGCGGTGACGCTGCGCTGCGAGCACCGCGGCGTGCGCGCCATGCGCCGCAAGCCGACCCGGTACACCAACACCGAGCAGCAGCGGCTCTACTCCGGCGACACCTCGCTCGACGTCGACCCAATGACCGACGCGCCGCCGCTGGTGTGGCCGGCGGCCAGCTACTTCCGGCAGCCGGAGTGATGGCGCCATGAGCTTGCGCGACCTCATCGGCACTGGCCTGCAACTGGTCGGGACCTACTTCGGCAACCCATACCTGATCCTCGCCGGCACTGCGCTGAAGGCCGACGACCAGCGCCGGCAGGCGCGGCGGTTTCGGCGCGAGCAGATCCGCCGACTGAATGACAGCCTGCAAGACCGCCTCGAGATGGTCGACCTGCAGGCGGATGCGCCCCGCACCCTGGTGCTGGGCCGGGTGCGCGCGGTCGAGGGCGTGAGGCGCCGGTGGGTGAGCGGTGCCAACAGCGAAAAACTGACCATGATCGTCAGCTTCGCCGGCCACGAGATCGACGCGTTCGAAGGCTGGTATCTGGACGACCAGCCGGTCAGCCTGGACGGCAGCGGGTGGGTCACCACCAGTCGCTGGCGCAAGGCGTCGACCGACTCCACGGTGGCGACGGGCACGCTGTCGGGGTCTGGGACGGCATCGGTGGCCCTGCCTTCCAACTACGTGAGCGGCAGCGCTGCAGCGGTTCAGGTGCTGCTGGCGGGGACGGACGGCGAAACGGCCGTGCCGGTGACGGTCGGGGTCACCGGCCTGACAGCCAGCATTTCCGGGGGCACGGCGGATCTGCCGTACCGGCTGACCTACTCCACCGACACGAGCGGCGCGCTGGTGCGCATCCGCGCGTACACGGGTACGGCATCGCAGAACGTCGGCTTCGACATGGCGGCCGAGTACCCGGGCAAGATCGCGCTGACAGATCGCTTTGCAGGCATCGCCTGCGCCGTGGTCGATGTGCTGTACGACCCGGACATCTTCCCCCAGGGCCGGCCGAACGTCACCGCCCTGATGCGTGGCGCGCGCTGCTACGACCCGCGGCTGGATGGCACGCAGGCTGGCGGCAGCGGCTCGCACCGCATTGCAGACCCTGCGACCTGGGCCTGGTCCGACAACAGCGCGCTGTGCACGTTGCGCTACGCCCTCTGGCCCCATGGGCTGGACCTGGCGGCAGCAGACCTGCGCATCAGCGACTGGCAGGCGGCCGCCAACACCTGCGACATCAGCACCGACTTCACGCTGCGCCCGGCCGGTGGCTCGCCCACGGTCGTGACGCTGCCGCGTTACCGGTGCCACCACGCGATCCGCAGCGACGCCGAGCCGGCCACCGTGCTGGACGACCTGCTCGAGACGATGGCCGGCCGCCAGGGCTGGGCCGGCGGAGTCTGGCGCGTGCGGGCTGGCGCCCTGGCCACGCCGGTGGCCACGCTGGACGAAGGCTGGGTGATGCAGGTGGTCGACGAGTCCGGCCAGCCCGGCAACGAGCCCTGGGTGCGCTTGGCTGCTGGTACTGCGCGCGAGTCTGCGTGCAACCGCGTGGCCGGCAAGTGCATTGACTCGGCGCAGCGCTACCAGCTGCTGCCCTTTCCGAGCGTGTCGGATCCGGTGCTGATCGCGGCGCAGGGCGAGTACCTGCGCGAGGTCGAATATCCCGGCGTGTCGCACATCGCGCATGCCCAGCACCTGGCCAGCATCGAGATCCGCCAGGCGCAGGCCAGCCTGACCGGGCAATGGACCTGCGGCCTGCAGGCGTACAAGCTGGAGCTTTTCGACGTCCTCGACGTCGACCTGCCGCGGCTGATGACCGGGGTCACGCACGAGGTCACGGGCTGGCAGTGGTCGCTCGAGGGCGGCGTCATGCTGCAAACGGCCGAGGTCAGCGCGGCGATCTGGACGCCGCTGTCCGAGCTCGTCGGGCGTGACCCGGCGCCCAACGGCAGCATCCGGGACCCTTCCGTTGTGCCGACCCTGGCCGGGCTGGCGGTGGTCAGCGGCACTTCGGGGCTGCTGGATGCCAGCGTGGTGTCGCGGGTCTTGGTGACGTGGACCGCCGCGACGGTGGCCAGCATCCGCATCAGCGGTCGGGTCGAGGTTCAATACTGGCCCATCGACGAGGCATTGCCCACGGGCGACTGGCTGATCTGGGAGGAACACGGCAGCGGCAGCCGAGCCGTGATCCCCGGCCTGCGCGGCGGGCGGGCGTACCTCTTCCGCGCGCGGTTCGTGCAGCTGAGCCCGTTCGTGCGGGGCCCATGGTCTGCTGCAGTGCTGCACGTCGTGGCAGTGCGTCGTGGGCCGAAGACCTTCCGCCAGGCCGGCGCCCCGGCCGATGCGGATGTGCTGGACGGCGACGAGTGGATCGACAGCGACGATGGGGAGCGGAGATACCTGCGCGTCAGCGGCGTGTGGCAAGACACGCGCCCGGGCACGGGTGGGATTGCACCGGGGGCGACGTCGGCGACGACGGTGCTGGAGGTCACCGCAGTCACCGTGACCGGTGCCGAAGGTGTGCCGAACACCAACTACGCGACCACCTCGCGCTGGACCTACCTGGGCGAGGTCGCATTCACCGCAGAGATGACAGGCCAGGCGGCGTTCTTCGCTGCTGTTGGCGTCTCCTACTCCGGGGCGGGCGGAATCGTTCCGGGGCAGCTCTTCTGCCAGCTACGGCTGGCGGTCGACTGGGACGGCGATGCCACTTTCGAGGCGGGCGAAGAGCTGGTCGAGGACTACGCCCAGGTGCCTCAGCCGGGCACCGACGTGGTGCGCCGCGCAAGTCTGGCTGCGCTGCGCGATCGGTCAATCGTGTCGGGTGTCTCGTACACCTGGCGCATTTACGCGCAAAAGCTGGAGGGCGTGCTGACGGTGGACCGGCTGACCGTCCGCGTGCAGCAGCTCAAGCGATAGAAGGGAAATCGAGACCATGAACCCAGAATTTATTGCCACGTTGTTCGCTGCCCTGGCCGTGTTCGCGATCGGCGTTGTGGCCGGCGTCGCGGTCGCGTGCTACCGCCTGCGCGGCGACCGCACGATGGTGCAGACGGTGCGCGAGGTGGTGCCCTTCCTGGCCGGGCCGCGGCCGCGCGTGCCGCGATGACGCGCATCCAGGACGCCCGGCTGGCGTGCGGCTTGCTGGCCGTGGTCGGGCTCGGCCACTTCGGGTGGTGGCTGGCGCCGCTGACCGCCGAGGCTGACGTGTGGAACGTCGGCGCCAACGTCACCCTGGCGACCATGGCGACCCTGGCCGCTGTGGGCACGTACCTGGGCGGCCGGATGGTCAGGCTGGCCTGCCTGCTGGCGGTGTGCCTGGCGCTGAGTGAGGCCGGTTGCTCGCTGGCCTGGCTGGTGCAGCCCTGGGAAGTCCAGCCCGGGCAGCCGCAGTGCAGCGCGCTGCTGGGTGTGCCGCTCGGCCTGCTTGGGTTGTGGCTGCTGACGGTGTGCGTCGCAGTCGCGGCGGGGAGGGCATCATGACGGTTCCGGCTCACGATTTCGTCGCCGTGGCGGTTGCGGTCGCAGCGGTGCTCATCGGTCCGCAGCTCGCAGAGGCGGTCGGCACCTACGCCGTCATCCTGTTTGCCTGGATCGGCGGCGCCATGGTCGGCTGCTATCGCCGACCGCCAGAGTCGCGGCTGCGGGTGCTGCTGTTTCTGG